>Ga0247835_1005729_pt1 | contig 9944 bp, 6 predicted proteins | sample LaCtaG_3_FD_189912 | JGI IMG/M metagenome (GOLD analysis project Ga0247835, IMG submission 189912) | Freshwater microbial communities from meromictic Lake La Cruz, Castile-La Mancha, Spain - LaCruzMarch2015_13.5m | ecosystem: Environmental > Aquatic > Freshwater > Lake | place: Spain: Castile-La... | reverse complement strand
GTCATCTTTCCCGGAGGGTTCAACCGCATGACGCAAAATGATTGTTTCCTGGTGCCATGGATGATTGTCGGCTTGGCCATGGCCATGCTGGGATCGGCGGAGGCGATCGAGGGTAATCCTGCGCTGCCCAGGCTGGAGGAATCGATCACCTTTTATGCGAGCTTTGATCAATCCACCACGGATGCGGAGCTTGCTAATGGGGCGCCAACCGGGCATCCGGGTGAGTCAAACGCTGCATCCCCAGAGTTTTCGAATGGCGTTTTTCTGAAAGGTTTGGAGACGCCCAATGGCGGCACGTATTGGGGATCGGAAGGAAACATTGATCTCACAAAATCGGGTGGAATTGCATTCTGGGTCTCTCCGCGGGGATGGGCGGACCGGGAGCTTCAATACATTTTCCTGCTGCGTCTCCTGACGCCAAATGGACAACTCATGGTCGGTCGAATGGATCTTCGTCCGCAGGGGAAAAGCACCCCGAGTATCTACGTGTATGCGGCGGTGGAGTCGGATAGCGTTTCGGAGCCGATTCATGGCACCGGCCAATGGGAGGACGGAGAGTGGCACTTGGTGGCGGTCAATTGGACCGATTCTGAGGTGCAACTGTCCGTTGACGGTGCCCCATTTGTGAAGACCCCGTTCAAAGGATTTTTGAAAAATGGCGCGGGGGCCGGTCGTCTGATGCTGGGTTGTGGGTGGACGGATGGTCAGGAAGGCCTGTTTGCGGCGGATGAGGTGATGGCGGTCGACCGCCCGTTCTCTGATGAAGAAATCGCGAAGTTACAAGCGGAAGGCATGGCTCAAACCGAGCGGGCGGGTAAGCCGTGAAAGGGACCACGCGGGCTGAGCGTGTTCGCTTCGGGCGGGGATTCACCTTGATCGAATTGCTGATTGTGCTGGCGGTGGTTGGGGTTTTGGCAAGCCTGATGGTTCCAGTTCTTCGTTCGGGAATTGAGAGGTCGCAGGCGGCGGGGTGCCTGGCCAATCTGAGTAAAATCGGCAAGGCGGTCCACAGTTACGCAGCGGAAGCGGGTCGCTTGCCCACCTGGCAGAATGGAACAGTCTATGGGTTGGGATACACTTCCCAGAGTAACCCATCGTGGGTTCAACTCTTGATTCCGTACACGGATGGCAGCGTTCGTCCGTGGGTGTGCCCCGCCTCGGAGGGAGGAGAGATGAAGAAGTTAATGGGGTACCCGCGGGCGTACACCAATGCGTACAGTGGAAGTCCCAGCGTGGCGATTTTTGGGGCGAACTGCCAGACGATTGGAATTCAAAACCAGCTTTCCAATCCGGCAGACCCGTCGCTCAATCTCAGCTTCGGTCATTTTTCAATCGGTCGGATCCGCAATTCGAGCAAATTGATTTACGCGGTGGATTGCGCAGGAAACAATGACACTTACTGGCAGAGAAATGGAGGGAATGGGAACACCTTCCGGCTGACCCAATACTCCATCTGGGCGAAGAATCAGAATTCGCAGGGAATCATCCCCCGCCACAACGGTCAGGCAAATGTCCTGTTTCTGGATGGGCACACCGAATCCGTGACTCGCGGAGAACTCGCTTCCTGGCTCCAGCGGGCACCCAATGACCGCACCGAACCGCATTTCGTCGCCCAACTCCCGTGATGCATTCCTTGCGTGCGTATTTTGACCGATGACCATGCGGACCCCCTTACTGGATTCTCCCCCGCGAACGGGTCGGCTATCGATCGAGAATAGCAATCTCCGCGTCACCGTGCGCCTTGCTCCCCGACGTGGCGTGCCTTCGGTGAGAGTGCTCGACAAGCGGACGGACCTGGAACTTTCCGCGCCGCTGTGCGGGGTCAGTTGTATGTGGGAGGTCTTGCAGCGACCGGAATCCGCTGAGGTGGAGCTTCTGGGGATTCGCGAAGTGAACGAATGGCGGATGGATCTGTTTTTCCGCGTCGGTAGGCCATCGGTCTTCTGGACGATTTCCCTGGAGCTTGAAGAGGCGGATTTGATCGTAACGGTGCCGTGGGCCTCTGTGGAAGAGCGTCGCAGTGCTCAGTTTCGACTCATCGGAATTCATCCACTGCCTGGACTCCTGAAGACGCGTGATACCCTTGTTGCTCCCCTGAAAGGCGGGGCGCTCATCCGTCCCGGAACGAATCGTGCGCCCAGCAGAGACAGCGTGCGGATCTACGGAAGTCAACCGCGGTGGGAGGATCTGCCGCTGCTCCCGGTATGCGGACTCATTGAGGGCAAACGTGCGGCTGTGGCAGCGATTGTGGAGGATGGCGAGTGCGATGCGCAATATGAACTCGATCTTCCGGGGGATGGTTCCGGGAGCGGGGACTTCTCCTTCTGTTACCGCTACCAGTGGCCGGACCCGGTCGATCCCATTGATCGCAAAGTTCGATTTTGTTTTCTCATCGAAGAATTCGCGAGCTATGCGGGAATCGGACGCCGCTTAAACGCGCACATGCGGGAAGTACAGGGGGTCAGCACGCTGGCCGAGAAGATCTCCGTTGCGCCCTTTATTGGCGATGTTGCGGGCTCGATGGTGATGAAAACCTTTCATGGCATCAAAGATCTGGACCGTGAATTGGGCGATGGCTGTTTTCACCTGCACCAAACCTTCGGTGAGGCTGCCGAGCAACTGGCCAAGATTCGGGCCGCAGGTGTGGAGAAGGCGTATGTCCAGATCGTGGGATGGACGCAGGATGGGCATGATGGAATCTTTCCGGAGCGGTTTCCAGTAGACGGGAGGATCGGAGGGGAAGAGGGATTGCGTCGGTTGATTCGATTCGGGCAGGGACTCGGCTACCAGATGCAGGTGCATGACAACTTCGTCGACTCCTACGTTCGGGATCATCCCGGGGTTCTCTGGCGCATGTGGGGGGAGCCCATCGGTCGCGGGATCTGGGGCGGCGGATCGTGTTACATTATCGACCCTCGGAAAACGGGGCTCGCGCGGATTCAGCGGGAAATGGAGCGAGTCAAAGACTTGGGAGTGCAGGGAATCTACTACCTTGATGCCATGGCAGCACCTTTGGAGATTGACTATGATCGGCGGGGGTTCCGTCCCCGGCGCGCCCATTCTGACGGAATGATTGCACTTCTGAAGCTTGCGCGCTCGGTTTTCGGGGCGGTTGGAACAGAAACTGGCTTCGCGCACGTCGCACGACATGTCGACTATGTGACCTCGGCTCCTTTTCGCATGCACGCCAACCGCTATTTCCTCTCAACTCCCGCCATCGCTGCCGTGGATGAGTGGATTCCCCTTTGGCAAATCGCATTCCATGGCTTGCTCATCCACGCCCAGATCGACAGGCATATCCCCTCGCGGGAAGCTCTTCTCGAAGCTGCAGAAATCGGAGCGATTCCACGGTCCGATTTTTCGGGAGCGAATCCCTCCGCCGGACCTCTCCTTGCGGTGCAATGGAGCGACGATCTTCTCCCCATGTTCCGGGCAAAGTACGAAATCCTGTGCAAACGACTCGGGGGAAATCGAGTGGCGTTCATCCATGACCATGAATGTCTCGGGAATCGCGCGTACCGCACACGCTTTTCAAACGGATGTTCTGTCACGGTGGATTACGCGGAAGCCAAGCTGTGGGTTGACGAACACGAAGTTCCCATTCCCCCGGTCTTCGACCTCCCGCTGGATCTCCTCCCCAATTGAAGCCACGCCAGATAACCGACCCAAACCATTCATGAAAGTATTATTAGTACTATTAGAGTCGCCGTCACGGCTTTCGTCCTTCTTGCACCGCGTTTCGCAGGCGATCGTGAGGCGTTCCTTTGGTTTGGCTATGGTTGGTTTGGGACGACTGGAACGTCCGCGCTCCTTACGGAACATGACGCCAACTCTTACTTTTTGCCCATGAACCGCGTTGCCGAACCCTGCCAGCCGCGCACGTCATCGTCGCTCCCGGCCATCCTTTCCACCGTAGAAGGTTTGATCGTGGAGAGAGTGGAAGAGGACGCCGACGGTTTACGCGTGCGACTCCGCGCATTGCCCGGGATTTATCAGCTCTCCGTCTGGATGGACGCGGCCACCTTTGATTGGGAGTCGCTTTACTATCCGATGCAGGAGTTTGGAAACAACGGGGTGCGTACGGGTCCGTGGGATTTTCGACCGGTGACGGGAACCCCGATGCTTCCGAGCTACTGGGTTTCCCATAATGAGCGGCGATTGGGCCTTTGGTATCCGCGACGGGTAACGCTTGAGGACTTGGAGCACCGCATGTTCTCCGCGCGACTCCGATTCTGCGTCGGGGACGAGGGACGACAGACGCTGGCGTTTTCTCAGTATTCCAATGGCGCGGCTCTGGGCTTTGAGACTTGGAGGAACCCGGTTCTCGAGGCAGCTCCGCTCGAACTTGAGCGGGTGGGCGAGTGGCTATCGAAAGCAAGTTTTGCCAAGTTGCCGACCCGGCAGTGGTCCGACCCGGACTTCTGGGCGACCAAGCGTCGGGATCTGGCGGACACGTCCTTGAGCTTCCGCCAACCGCTGGAACAGGTTCACGAATGGTTTCTGGAGGCCCGGGGAAGTAACAGTGAAGTCGATCCCGACGGACGAAGGGTGAGTATGGACTCCGAGGGACCCAAGGACGTATTGGCGTGGTTGGTGCTCTATCGGGTTTTCGGGGAGGCAATCTGGAAAGACGCCATTCTCTCAATGTGCCGGGATCTCATCGCCCTCCCTGGTTGGGGTCGGCCGGCGCCGGACGTCTACGGATGGAACGGCGATCTGGTCGCGATCACCTCTTTTCGCGCACTCATCTATGCGGTCGAGGGTCTCGGCGGGGAAATGGATCCTGAGCTTAAAGCCGCCATCTTCGAGAAGCTGCGGATCCAAGGCAGGGCCTTCATCGACTCGCTCCTCCTGAGCGTCGACTATTGGGGCGGGTCGCTGCTTCAGGACCATGGGAGGATGGCGCTCGCAGGATTTGCCCATAGTGCGCTTCATTTGGTGCCGGATCTCGAGGAGGCTTCGCAATGGTTCGCGATCGCGTTTTGCCTCGTGGGACAGGCACTGGAAGCCTCGCCGCGAGATGGAACAATCCCTGCGAGTTCCTATGACAATCTAAACGCCTACACTACGGAAATCGCATTGCTCCGCGACTCCTGGCTGGCCGTTTCCGACCGCGACATTTACGCGGACTACTCATTTCCCCTTAATGAACTCGGCGCATACGTCGTCGACTCTTTTGACCCATTGGCTCCCATGCGTAGCGGGGCCGGAGCCATTCGATTCCTGGGGCATGTCGCGGATGCGTCTCGCGACGGGAAGATCGCATGGATTCGCAACAGGTTTATTGGTTTGACCGAAGAGGATCTGGAAGGGCAGTGGTTCTCCTATCGCAGTCAGGCATATTCATTAGCTGACGGATTTATTGGTCAGAGATGTCGTATGGACCTCGAGCCCATTTTCCCCGCTCAGCAGCAATTGCTGCGGGTGTTCCCGGATAGCGGTCAGATTTTGTTTCGCACCGCCACCTCAAGAATGGACTTTCGATGCCAGTGCGGGCCCTGGATTGGTTATAAAGGATGGAGTCTGGTGGACGGTCCCTGCGATCGAATGACGGTAAATGTTGGCCCCGGCCATTTTCACCTTTCGGAGGGTGGATGTCCGGTTCTCACCACACCGGATTCACGGTATGCGCTCCGGACAAACACGCGTACTTCGATGCTGATCGACGGGAAGGGACAGCATGGAGATATCGGGTATCCGATGTCCATTTCCGGCTGGCGTTACCGTGGAGAGCGCATCGAAAGTCATGTGATTGCTCCGGATGGCAGAACAGGTTGGGTTCGTCTTAACCTCGCTCCTTTGTACCCGGAACCGTGCGAATTGATCAGGTATACCCGGGAGTTCCAATTCCTCGAGTCGGGCGTTGTCATTTGGGACATCGTCTCCAGCCGTATCCCGCATCGTTGGACGTGGTTGTTCCAGGGTCGGGAGCAAAGCGGGCTGAAGCAGATGTCCGGCACACATTGGAAGCTTTCGCCCGCAGTTGACCTCGAACTCCTGGACTCCAGCGGAGTCAGGGACTCCAGTTCGGAGCTCACGGCATTAGTCAACGGGTATGTCGTCTCTCCCGAAGCAGGTACCGCGCGAGCAGTGCGGTTTGATCATTTGGAGCCCTCAAGCGAGGCGTTCGCTAAGTTTCTGATTTCATGGCAACACAATACTTAACTTGTCCCTCCGCGTGGTCCCCAGCCGGACCCCGCGTCAGCCCGCTCAAGATGTCAACGCTGCTCCTGCTTGCATCCCTTCTCGTCGGAGTGCTGCCGTTGCGTGCGGCTCCGTCCGAAGTCCCTCGCGTTCCCTTCGTATCCATCCCCTCGCTGAAACAGGCTCCGAAAATCGACGGGGTGATTGATCCTAAGGAATGGTTTGGTGCGGCGGAGATGACCGGGATATGTATGCACTCGCAAAAGGATCCCGCCCGCCTCTCTCCGTTGGAGGTCACTTTTCGCGTCGCTTTTGCCGAGCGATCCATCTTCTTTGCGATGTCTTCCGCTGTCCCTCCGGGCGGGAAGTTGGTGGCGCGCGGTCCCAAATCCCCACGAGGAGACAATTCCCGAGTGTTCAAGGACGACCACGTGGAGATCATCATTGATCCCAATCGCAGTACAAACAGCGCATCGCGGAGAATACTTCAGTGTCTCTTCAACTCCCGGGGCGCGACGTATCGTCAGGCTTATCGACTCGATGGCGGGGGAGAGCAGTGGTTGCCCAATCTGGTCGTGGGGAACACCGTTTCCGATGGGATGTGGCACTTTGAAACGAAGTTGGATTTTGATGTGCTCGGATTAACGGAGAGCGACTTGGCGGAGGGGTTCGGATTCCGGGTGTGTAGAAGCTGGCAGCAGATCCATGGGCACCCCACCCAAACCGAATGGAGTCCGCTGGGAGGCGCTTTCACGAGTGTGGAAACCATGCCTGTGGTGAAGCGCGTGAGTTCAGGTCCGTCCGGAGGTATTTCACGCGTATCGGCAGTGTCGAATCTTGGACAACCACTGGAGATTGAGCTGGCGACGGCAAACACGACCGCCTTTCCGCAGATCGTGGATTACACAATCGAGTTGCACCCGGAGCGCAGTAAACCCGAGATGAGGAAAGGGACTTTGCAAATTGCGCCAGGATCGCTCGGGACCGAGACGGTTTCGCAATCCGGCCTGGATCCTGAAGAGACGGTTCGGGTGCGCACCACGGTTACTGACCGGCAAACCGGCCAGCCTATTTACATTCGCGACTTCAATGTCCTCTATGCCCGTGCGGACGATGTTTGGGCGCTGGATTCCGAACCGGAACGCAAAGTGAATGTGTCTTTCGCATACTACCCATCGATCGATCGCCTGCACGCGAGTGTGAGTTACACTGCTTTGGAAGCGCGATCGCGCGTCACCGGTTGCCTCGCCAAGGTCCAGCGGGGGAATGAGGTGATCCTGGAGCAGCAACTTAAGCCTTCGGGCGATTCGGTGTTTGAGAGCACCCTCGAACTGCCGCCCCTCCCGGACGGGAAGTACGAACTTGTAGTGGAGACCCAAGGGGTAGCGGTTCCTCCCATCCGCGAGCCATTTGAGAGAACGCGTTTTCCCTGGGAAGGGACTGCTTTGGGACGGTCGGACATCCTGGTAGAACCGTTCACCCCGATCACGATGGGCGAAGGTTATGTCACGACGCTGCTTCGACGTTACTCGGAGGGAGGCTTGGGGCTATGGAGTCAGGTCGAAAGCCTGAATGAGGATCTGCTGGCTGCACCCATGGAGTTGAAGATCTTCGCAGAGGGTAAGGTCTTCGAGGCCAGAAACGACTCCGTGAAAACGGATATTCAAACGGACACACGCAGAGTGCAGTCTGGGACATGGACGGGTGGGCCGCTTTCGGGGAGCTTTCAAACAACACTCGATTTCGATGGGATGCTCCGGTGGAAACTTAAGTTGAATCCCCATGAAGGCGTCCCGGTGGATCGGGTGACATTGGTGATCCCTTTGAAGGGTTCACAGGTCCCCCTCATGCATGCCTGCACGGATGGCATCCGCTTTAACTATGCTGGCTATACACCGAAAGGCGAGGGGGTGATCTGGAAGGGGAGTCAGGCTCCGAAGAACGAGATTGTGGGGACTTTCATTCCCTATCTCTGGCTGGGTGCAGAAGAGCGTGGATTTTCTGTTTTCGGCGAAAATGATCGGGGATGGATGAACGGTGTTAAAGATGAATGCATCGAAATAGTGCGCACGGGCGATACCGTCGAGATCCGCTTAAATCTAATAACCGGGCCGGCCGTGTGGAAGTCTCCGCGTGAAATCGAGTTGGGATTCCTGGTCACGCCGGTCAAACCCATGCCGGAAGGGTGGAGATTAACGTCCCTGGGAACGCCGCCCAGCAGCGATCCGCAATATGCCGGAAAGTTGCGCACGATCGCGTGGCTCGGCGCGCTGGGTTATGTCGGAGCGGCCGCCCATGCCATGGATCCGGAGCCCAGGGAAAAGGATTTCCGAATCTGGGAGAAACTGGGAGACGTTCGGAAAGGCCATGGTGTGGACCAAGCGTTCTTTGATGAGTGGAAAGACGGGTACAAGGGGATTTACGCGCCCAGGCGGGGCATGCCGGGGCCGGGGGATATAAACTACACGCTGAATGTGATGAAGACGTTGCCGAAGGAGGTAACGATTTATACCAACGCCCGCGGTGTGCGCATGGACACGCCGGAAGCAGCGACATTTATGGATGAATGGCTCCGGCAGCGCTACACGCAACGCAAATGGACGCCAATCTCCGGGTTCCTCTACGATCTCGACCCGTCTGAGAGCTATCAGGACCGTGCCATGTGGCTTTACGACAAGGCGAAGTCCACCTTCGCCAACCATATCTATTGGGATGATCTGTTCTTATCGGCCAACTATCGCGCCGTGGGTGGCACTGGGTATTACCGCGATGACGGCGAGTTCCAGCCCGGAACCGGCCTCTGGAATCTCCGTGGCCTGGTCCGGCGAACCGCAATTCTTGGCATGGAGCGCGGAGAACCTCCGTTCAACATCGGCCACATGACAAACACGGCGATCGGTCCAATCCTCTCGTTTACACAAATGTTCTATACTTGGGAGGACAAGGGAGGAGATCGTGACTTCCAGGATCGCTGGTCGCGCGACTACATTCGCGCTGAGAGCACGGGACGCCAGTTCGGTGCGGTTTCGATTTGTTTACCTTTGGTGCATTCCTCGGACCCCGCACGCGAGGCGCGAGCATGGCGAACGATGACGGGAGTCATGCTGACTCACGAATTGAAGTCCAACCGCGTGGTTCCGGATTTCGACAAGACGTTCACGCATTTGCTGCGCGCCGGTTACGGAGACAAGGATGCATCCGTTTTCAATTACTGGCAGAAGGATTACCCGGTTATGATTCGTGGCGGGGAATCCTCCAGCCTGTTGGTCGGAAAACCCGGAAGTGCTCTCTTGGTGCTGTGTGACTATGGTACGGCGGAGACCTCCGAGTTTCGGATCGAACCAGACGCCCAACGCCTCGGCCTTCGCCTGCCCTTGACTGTAACCAACCTGGAGTCCGGCGAGAAAGTGCCCGTGGATTCGAAAGGCGGCTTTTCGCTTAAACTTCCCAAGCACGAGTATGCGCTGATCCAAATCGATGGAGCTGCGCGTTAGGAAACGTCGTCCCCTATCGAACCAAGGTGTTGTGGGCTCCTCGACGTTCTGAGTGGGCAGGAAAAGGCTTGATTGCAGGGCCGCCTGCGCCCCGAAGGCTTGCCCCGACAGGCGTTTGAAGGGAAGTTTCCCAAGGCTTTGCTCGAATCGCGCTGCTCCAGGGCCGACGGCCCGGCATTCCTTAGCCCAGCTCGTAAGGGCTGGGTTTGGTGCAGTGGCGGAAGCTGCGGGCTGAAAGTCCGCGACAGGGCGAGAGCAGGGCTGCACGCCACGCCCCCACCCATCCCGTCCCTTCAGGCCGGAGTC
>Ga0247835_1005726_pt1 | contig 9950 bp, 5 predicted proteins | sample LaCtaG_3_FD_189912 | JGI IMG/M metagenome (GOLD analysis project Ga0247835, IMG submission 189912) | Freshwater microbial communities from meromictic Lake La Cruz, Castile-La Mancha, Spain - LaCruzMarch2015_13.5m | ecosystem: Environmental > Aquatic > Freshwater > Lake | place: Spain: Castile-La... | reverse complement strand
CTGCCACCTGAGCTTCCCGCTTCGCTTCGTCGATTGTCGAAAAACTCTGCCGCACGCGTTGTCCATTTCGGTAATAGGCGATGAAGAATCGCGGCAAGCGTCCATCCCCACAGCGGTAAACCGGCACCGTGACGGAACCTGATTTAACCTGAAGGATTGGACCGGCACTGGCGCAGCGTTTTTGGACTTTGATTGGTCGGAGGAGATCGGGCATATCCCCAGAGAGCGTGTCAATGAGAGGCTGTGCGGCTGTTGGCATAGAGGAAATGTGCCAGCCAGGACTCCAAAATATCCATCACTGAGGGGAGTGCATGGAAGGCGCAATTTTGCCAACCTTACTCCAAACTACTCAACCCCATGAGGATAGGTATGGTTCTCACAGATTTGTCACGGAGCCCGATTTTGAGAGAATTCTTCGGGTGGAAAATTTCTTATAAGACGTTAATAAGAAATTGGTTGCGGGGAGAGGATTTGAACCTCTGACCTTCAGGTTATGAGTGGGTTGTTGTATGTAGCTATCATTCAACTATATGCAATTTTATTCCAGTGTATTCATATCTGCTTCTCACGAAGCAGGAACAGGGAGGCATAAAATGGAACAATCGCTGTCACGGTTTGTCACGCCAGTTGAACTTGGAAAGTGTGTGAAAAAGGGAATTATTTCACTCCTGCCTCATTCTATCACGCCGACCATCCACTGTGAGCCAACAGACTCCCTCCCGCTAATAAAAACCATCCGGCAGTCGCGTGTAATTTTGAGTTATTTATAAAATTTGTCTTTACTGGTAATTTATATGACTTATTTATCAATTATGAAGACAACCGCTGAAATAGGCCAACTTCTTGCGCTCCGGAGAAAAAAGCTCGGCATCAAGCAGAAAGATTTGGCCGCATTCGCCGGAATCCCAGGAGCCTCGCTCTCACGACTTGAGAACGGACGCCTCCCCGAATTTGGCGTCCGCAAGTTGATATCCCTATTGACCGTGCTCGGACTCGAACTGGATATGCGCCCCGCCAACGCGGCAGGCAATCTGGATGAACTCCGCAAGGAGCTCGGAGGCTCATGAAACTCGCTGTCCACACACTCGGTCGCGAGGTTGGAACTCTGGAGTCGGTCGGTGCATTCAAGTCGGTGATGAGCTACCACCCAAATGTGGCTGCGGAGGACTTTGTTTCACTCACCATGCCCGTGAGGACGGAATCCTATGGCTGGGATGCCCCGCTGCATCCGATCTTCCAGATGAACCTTCCCGAGGGCTATCTGCTCAAGGTGCTTCAGGAGCGGTTCGGACCTTTTATAGGCTCGGACCCCGGCGCGCTGCTTGCCGTGGTGGGACGCCACATGGTCGGCCGCATTCAGGTTTCGGCTTTCGGAGCTGACCTGACTACTCTGCCACAGCCCTTTGAAGTCGCTGAAGTCTTGGAGGGAGACAACTCCGAGGAAGCCTTTGCGGAACTTGTCTATCAGCACGCCACAAGCGGGGTTTCGGGAGTGGTCCCCAAATTTCTCGATGGGAGTGCTACGACCAGTGGTATCGAAGCCTTTAACAAAACAACCCTTTTCACTGGCAAGCACATCGTCAAAGGCTCCACCCGCAATCTGCCCTTCGCGGCACTCAACGAACACCTCTGCATGCAGGTGGCGGCCAAAGTTCTCCCCGCTGCCAAGACCGAGATTTCCAAGGATGGCAAAGCCCTCATTGCGCACCGCTTCGATGTCGATGAGGAGGGCCGTCCCCATTTGGGCATGGAGGACTTTTGCTGTCTTCTGGGGCTCTCCCCGGAAAAAAAATACGACACAACTTGGGAGCGTATCGCCAAAGCGATCCGCCACCATGTTCCCGGCCCGACCCAGCTCGAGGCTTTCCGCCAACTCACACTCATGCTGCTCCTGACCTATGCCCTGCGCAATGCGGACTGCCATGCGAAAAATCTGGCACTCCTCTACTCCAGCAAGGCCGATGTGCGCCTCTCACCGGCTTACGATCTGCTGACCACGGTGGTCTACTCTGGCTATCAAAACCAGCCGCCGGGAATTGCCTTTATGGGCAAGAAGACTTGGGCCCCTGGAAAAAACCTCAAAAACTTTATTGCTTTGGAATTCGGAATCCCCCTTCGGGAGCAAATTCCAATGATCGAATCAATCTGCGAGGCCATTACCGACACCACTCCCAATGTCCGTGCAGCAATCCAACAACACTCCGAGTTTCGCGATCTTGGAAAACACATGCTTCTGGCATGGGATGAGGGTATTCAGACCCTTCGAGACAAACGCCACTATTCCCTTTCCCAACCGCAAAAAGAAAACCTGCTGGGAGGAATTTCCGTCCCCCCGAAACTGGCCAATCCGAAAACCATCATCGGCCAGTCCGAAGGGTTGGGAAGGCGACGCTCAAGTTCCAAGATAAAATAGTCGGCCCTAAAAAAATTTCACCCGCAGATAATAAAGATGCTGTAGATGTCATAGCCTCCAGACTACGACATCTACACTACCTACGGCAGGTGGTGCTCGACGCAACGCTTACAAAAGGCATAAGCGTCGTAGCGTTCGCCTACGACACTTACACTGCCCCTTCAAAAAACAACGGGCTGCTCCGTGCAAGGCTTACGCACAAGCGCCTTCGCGCACGTATGCGATGAAGATAGCGACCATCTCGGGCAGCTCGTTGCCGGGATGGCTGGGCTTGCGGATGTTGATCGTGCGTCCGCCGGCGAGCGGGAGTCGGGTAGTGACGATCAAGCGGGATCGTTTGCCGGTCGCACGTTTCGTTGTTTAAGCGAATGGGCTTTTGGTCTAGTGGTCCCACTGCACCTGTCTCTACGAAATCCTCGACATCCGCACCACCGACTGCCGCCAGAACGCCGTAGGTATCGCCTTTGACAAATAATCGATCAACCAAAGATGGGCTTGATATGGCGTTCCAAGAGATTGAAGGTGACGTGGCCACCGACAATATCGGAATATTTTTTAAGACATGCAGTATAACGTGAAGCCCAATTAGCAACGGTTTCGAGCGATGGAAGTTTCATGGGGTTGATGTCGATGACCGTGGCGTAGGGGGCGGTCAACTCGTCGAAACGGAGGCGCGCTCCAGCGTAAATCTCCTTGGCAACAGCCAGCCCGTCCTCTCCCGCCTCGGCCAGTCCAATGACCTCCTCAAGCCAAGTGGTTCCAGCCGTTTTGACATGGAGTCCGCATCCGTGCTTTTTGATAAGTCGGTTGATGATGTTGTAGATCAGAAACTTATCGCTGCCTGAATGGACGCTCAGTTTAAGGGACTCGGGCAACCCGAACTCCTGAACCGCAAAAGCAAGAACAGCAATGTCTTCTTCAAATTCCACTTCAAACTTTGCCAAGTCGCCCACGTAATCCACACCTTTATTGAAGCGGCCGGTGAATTTTGGGGCGATGGTTTGCACAGGCACCTTCTCCATGGCCAGCATTGCGAGAATCAGAAAAAGTTCGTCTGGCGTCTGCGGGCTATCGGTTTCATCCACGGAAACTTCTACGATAAAATCGCCATTTTTCTTGTGTGCGAGGATATGCCGGTAGATCGCGCCTGCCGCGATCATGGCTTGGAGAAATTTGCCCGCAGCCCTATCGATGGCGGCGGGACTCAAAATCAGCGGTCGCGCCATGCCGGGGATGTGAGCCTCACTGCCCCAACTTTGAATGAAGGCCTGGAATCGCGCCGCCTCAGTCGAGGGTTTTCCCACAAAATCAGCAACGTCGAGTGTGAAGAAATTACTCGATTGCAAGAAGCCATCGACTGTCTTGAGTCCGACGTGATCGGCGTCAACGTAGTAGGCGTCCGTCCAGCCAAGAGATGCGACCGCTGCGTCGGCTTCGGCTCGAAGGTCATCGGGCTTGCTATGGACGATGGTGTGCTCACGGTTGGATTTGTTCCAAGCTGGGTGGATCTGAATCCCAAGATCGCGGGCCTGGATGACGGAACGCAGTTGAGCGCAGCCTTGGTGGGCGAAACGGTCGCCCACACCGATGGTGTATTTTTCGATTTTCATAAAGTTTAAATATGCGTGTTGAACTGCTCGTCCAACAGGAGGGTGAGTTGTGCTTTCAATTGCCAATGCTCACCGGCCCTTGTTGCCACTAAGTCAATTGAGGCTTTTGAGGACGGACGTTAAGCCGTTTTATCCAGCCAGCATTTGGCCATCAGTTGATGACCATCGGCAGAGGGATGCACTCCATCAGAAGCCCAGTGTGAGGGTGGAGCCAGCTTCACAGCCTCTTCGAACATTGACTGAAAAGGAACCAGAACCGATCCAAATTCGTCTGCCAGCTTTGCAACAACGGCGCGGCGCTGATCGATTTCCTCGATCCAATCCTCGCCAACTACGCCGCATCGAAGAACGAAGGGCTCGCAGAGCACGAACTTCACTTTCGGCAACGCCTCGCGCACCTCGTGGAGCAATGCCCGATAAACCCGCTCATACTTTGGAAGCGATACCCCGTTATCACTACCCTTGCCGTGCCAGGTATCGTTCACGCCGATGAGGATGCTGAGCACATCAGGTTTGAGATGGATGATGTCGCTCTTGATGCGGGTGTCGAGGTCCACGATGCGATTGCCGCTGATACCTCGGTTGAAAATACGGAGACCATCCGCTGGCCTTGTGCTCAGGAGCTTGGTGGCGGCCATCATGACGTATCCGTCACCAAGGCCGCAAAGATCGTTCGGCGTGGTAGCGGCCTCGCGATTGCGCCCGCAATCGGTGATGGAGTCGCCTTGAAAGAGGATGGTTTGGTTGTTTTCAATCATTTTGAAAATTGGTGGACGTTTTAACATTTTGTCACCCTGCTTTTTGCCAACCGGTTTTTAAGATGTCTTCCTATCTGGAATTTGGATCAGGCCGGAGGCTGACCTTGCAAGCGATCCCGCTTGGTGCGGCGGATGTATTGGACGACGAGGCCGGCGATGAGGACGACGGCATAGAAGAAGGCTTCGGGTTCAGGGACGGCTATGATTTCCGTGCCGCCGCCGGGAGAGAAGCCTTGCTCGAAGCCATTTCCGACGAAGCTGTTTCCGGAGTCGCTGTAGAAGCTGATGTTGGCGAGGTTGGAAGTGAGAGTTGAGTTGTTGGTGAAGACAAGATTGCTGGGGGTTGCGTAATTGTTGACTTGTGTTCCGTATTGGGTGGTTCCGCTCCAGTTCCAGATCGCCAGAGTTGCGCCAGTCGCCCAGGAGCCTATGCCACCGAAGCGCAGAGTTCCTGCGAAGCCTGAGAAGTCGAGGGTGGAGTTGGCACTAAGGGTGAGAAGACCCACCGTCTCGTCGAAGTTTCCATTTACGGCCATGCGGCCTCCATTGAGATTGATGGCGGCACTGTCGTTGACGGCATTGTCTGCTGTGACGAGGAAGGATCCTCCCTCGTTCAGCACGACTTGAGAGGTGTTGGCGAGGGCGCCAGTGGCGGCGGCTTGGAGGGTGCCAGCGTTGACCGTGGTAGCGCCCGTGTAGGTATTGTTACCAGTGAGTGCGAGTGTGCCGGCTCCGTTCTTAGTGAGATCGCCTGTGCCGGAAATAACGGTCGACACAGTGAGGGCATCGCTGCGGTTGATGGCCAATGTGCCGTTGTTGCTGATGCCACTCGATGAGGAAATCGTCCCGCTTGTGCCGCCTGCGCCGATTTGCAGCGTCCCAGCGCTGATCGTGGTAGCACCTGTGTAGGTGTTGTTGCCGGAGAGCGTGAGAGTGCCGGTGCCGGATTTGGTGAGGGCCCCACTGGCGCCGCTGATCACTCCACTGAGCGTGGTGTTGGAATTGTTACTCCCCGTCGTAAGCGTGTTGGCACCGAGAGTGACATTACCCGCGCCGGCAATCGAACCGATGGTCTCGCTGGCACCGAGATTGAAGACCGCGCCACTCGCGATACTCACTGCGCCGGCATCAGCAATCGCGCTTCCGCCGCTCAGGGTGAGAGTTCCCGTGTTAATCGTGGTCGCGCCCGTGTAGGTATTGGCATTTGAGAGGGTGAGGGTGCTTGAGGCGTTTTGCGTGAGCGCACCGGTGCCAGAGATCACGCCCGAGAGGGTTTGGTTGTTTGTGCCTGAGTAGATGAACGAGCCGTTGTTGGCGATGGCTCCCGAGTAGGTGCCACCGCCGAGCCGACCGGCGGAGCCGATCTGGAGCGTGCCGGCGTTAATCGTCGTCGCCCCCGTGTGGGTCGCGCTGCCGTTGATTGTCAGGGTTCCAAAGCCGGTTTTGGTCAGGCTGCGCGCGCCTCCGGATTCGATGATGTCCTGGAGAACGAGGACATTGTTCGCGCGATCGGTGATGTTGAAAGTGGCATCGCCGGACAATGTGGTGTTTTTGGTAATCGTGATCGTGCCAGCGGTGGCTCCGCCGGGGTCGATGGGATCCACCGTGAGGGTGCTGGCACCGATTGTCAGATTTCCAAAAAGGTAAAATGTGGCCGCGGTGTTGGAGGGTGTTGCGTTAAGAATCTTGGCATCGCCTTGGATGAAGAGGTCGTTGTTGCTGTAGTTGCCGCTACCGGATATGTTTGAGTAGAGATAAAGAGCCCCTCCGTTCATGGTGATCGTCCCGCCCGCCCCTCCGAAGGTGTTTGCGTTGTTTCCCGCACGCAGGGTGCCGCTGTTGATTGTGATCGACGAAAGGGCGCTTGCCCCAAAGAGACGCAGGGTGCCTGTGCCATCATTGGTCAGTGACCCGCCGGCGTTGCTGATGGCGGTGTTGAAGGTCACGGTGTTTGCGCCGACATCGAGTTTGAAATCCTGCCCCCCGGCGGTGCTAAGGCGCGAGGAGAGGTCGGTGTTGACATTTCCCCAAAGGAGCGTGCCACCGCCGAAAGAGATCGTGCCGGAGGTGCCCAGGGCGCTGGCATTCCGGATTTCGATGGTTCCGCCGTTGATGGCCGTGCCGCCGGTGTAGCTGTTTGCCACGGCGAGGGTGAGCGTGCCGCTGCCGCTTTTTGCAAGTCCCCCGGAGTTGGTGGAATCGAGTGCACTGGAGAAGGTGACGGACTGCCCGTTGGTATCGATGCCCACACTGCTGCTGCTGTTTTTGATGCGCGGGGAGAAGTCGGCCGTGATGCCGCTGCCGTATTGCAGGGTGCCGCCAGTGAAGGTGATGTTCCCTGTGGTGCCGAGGGCGTTCGCGTGATCCACTCGGAGGGTGCCCGCTTGAAGGGTTGTTCCAGCGGTATAGGTGTTGGCGGTGTTGAGGACGAGTATGCCGGCGCCTTTTTGAACGAGCGCTCCCGAGCCATCGATGGCTGAGGCGCTGAAGCCGGTGCCTTGAGTGATGGTATCCGAGCGATTGAACACGAGGGTGCCGTTGTTGGTGATCGTGCCGGTGGCGGATAGGGCGCCGCTGGTGCCACCGTTGCCGATTTGGAGCGTTCCGGCGGAGATGGTGGTGGTGCCGTTGTAGGTGTTGTTCCCTGAGAGAATGAGGGTGCCATTGACCTCCTGGGTCAATCCCGCCGATCCCGAGATCGGGCCTTGGATGTGAAGGGTGTGGTTGCCGGTGGTGGTCAGGAGGTGTCCGTTGTTGTCCACCGAACCGGAGATCGTGAGATTGCCAGCGGCCGCCGAAAACGATTGGGCCACGGTTAAGGTGAGGTCGGTCGCCACAGTCTGGGCGTAAGTCGAGTTGTTCAGGATGCCCGCCGTGGCGATCTGGAGAGCGGTGCCGTTGACAGTGTAGGACCCTGTGGCATTGGCGCCGAAGGTCATCCCGCCCACCGAGGACAACGCGCTATTGTTGGTGCTGGTGCCGCCGGCCCCGACAAATTCCAGCGGCGTGCCCTCGGAGGGAACCGAACCCGACTGCCAGTTGGCGCCGGTGCTCCAGTTCCCGCTTCCCGCCGTCCAAATCGCCGTGGCCGATGGTGCCGTGTAGTTGAGGGTGAGCGTGGTTCCATTGGCTGACAGGGAAAAGGTGCCGGTGAAGCCGCTGAAGCCCCCCGTGCCATTCGAGGCGGTGGTGACGATTTGGAACTTGTCCTCCGAAAATCCGGAGATGGAGGAGAAACTGGCGATGTTCCAAGAGTAGTTGGACGAGGCGGTGAAATTGATCGGGGTGCCATCGACATCCGGAGAGGTGCCGGAGAGGGACCAGAGATTGATATTGAATTTGTCGCCGGAGGTCGCGCCGATGGTGAGGGTGCCGGTGGAGGAAATCAGATCCCAGCCGGTGCCGGCCGAGGAGGTGGCGTCGTGGAGTTGCCAATTGTAGTTGCCGCCGCCGTTCCATGTGGTGTCGCCCACGGTGATTGTGCCGGGGCTGGTGCCGGGATTGATCGTGCCGCCGGAGGCGATGACAAGATCGCCGACGGTGCCCGAGCCGAGGAGGAACCCACCCGAGTTGACCGTCGTGAGGCTGCTCGAAGCGATGGATCCACCCACGGCAAGGGAGCCGGACTGGACGGTGGTCGCGCCGGTATAGGTGTTTGACGCGCCCAGGGTGATCACGCCGCCGCCGGTGACGCTCAGGTTGCCTGTGCCGTTGATGGTATTTGAAATGGTGTGGGCGTCCGAGCGGTTGATGGCGAGATGCGAGTTGTTGGTGACGGTGCCCGTGCCGAGCGACCCTGCCGTGCCGCCGTTGCCGATTTGGAGGGTTCCGGCGGTGATGGTCGTGCCTCCGGTGTAGGAGGCGTTCGCCGAAAGGATGAGGGTTCCCGCGCCGAGCTTCGCAAGGCCGCCGGAGTTGGTGGAATCGACGGCGCTGGCGAAGGTGACCGTTTCGCCATTTGTGTCGATGTTCACACTGGAGGCGCTGTTTTTGATGCGGGAGGAGAGGTCGGCGGTGATGCCGGTTCCATATTGCAGGGTGCCGCCGCCAAAGGTGATGTTGCCAGTGGTGCCAAGCGCATTCGCATGACCCACACGGAGCGTGCCCGCGTTGATCGCCGTGCCACCGGTGTAGGTGTTGCTTCCCTCGAGCGTGAGGCGGCCCGCACCGGTTTTGACGAGGTTGATCGAGTTGCTCGTGTTGTTTTTGACCACGCCTTGAATCGTGAGATCGCCCGAACCGCCGAGAGTGAGCGTTCGACTGGCGGCGGACTGGGTGACATTCGGATTGAAGGTCGCATTGGTGAAGGTCAATTCCCCGGTGCCGTTGTTCAAAAGCGATCCCGCGCCGGTGTGGCTCACGGTGGCGGAGGCTTGGCCAATTTGAATCTGCCTGTTGGTCGAGGCGGCCGCTCCTGTGTAAATGAGCGACCCATCGGTTGTGGATTGGCCGATCTGGATCAACGACCCGGCGCCGGCGGCGGAGTTGGCCCCGGAATCGGCCAGCGAGCTGATGGTGACCGATCCGGCACCGACCGTCAGGTTCCCGGAGAAGGAATTGCTCGCGGTCAACTCCAGATCGCCCACAACGCTCTTCTGGATCGCGAAGCCCCCGGAGATCGCGCCACTGATTTTGAGATTGCCGAAGCCCGTCGACGAGGTGCTCACGGTGATCCCCTTTTGCAACACCAGATCGAGCGCGACTTCGTGGGTGACCGAGGAGGTGAGCGCTGCCCCCCCAAAAAAGATGTTCCCATTCAATTTCAGCGCGTTTCCGCTGAGGTGGTAGGGGTTCGCGTTGTTGAAGCCCAGAGCGTTAGATCCGCTGCCAGCGGTGTAGTCCACGAGATCGTTGATATTCGTCATTCTCGCACTCCCGGTAAATTGCAAGTTGCCGCCGGATGCCGGCACGCCGTTGGGGTTCCAGTTGTTGGCCGTGTTCCAATAGTTGTCCGTGCCGCCACCGTCCCATGATTGAGCGTGGGTTCGGGAAGGCGTGCCGAGAAACACGCCAAGCGCGAGCGCGGCGGTGATGGCAAGAACGTCAGTCCGTGAGGGAATTTTGTATCGAGGGGTCATTTGAAAAGAGGGGGAGTCTATGAGGTTGAGAGAACAATCTACAACTCGCCACAAAGACTTCCAATGCACAAATTGACTTTTTTTTTGCACT
>Ga0247835_1005717_pt1 | contig 9959 bp, 7 predicted proteins | sample LaCtaG_3_FD_189912 | JGI IMG/M metagenome (GOLD analysis project Ga0247835, IMG submission 189912) | Freshwater microbial communities from meromictic Lake La Cruz, Castile-La Mancha, Spain - LaCruzMarch2015_13.5m | ecosystem: Environmental > Aquatic > Freshwater > Lake | place: Spain: Castile-La... | reverse complement strand
GATCTCGCGGAAGTCTTGCGCCGGGCCCTGCTGGTCCTCGCGGATCAGCCCGGAGAAGAGGACGCTCGCGACGACTTGGTCGCCGTCACGCCGCACCGAGACCAGTTCCGCCTGGAGACGGACGACCTCGGTGAACTGCGGACCGCTCAGCCGCGCCCGGTCGCGCTTGAGTTCCGCACTCATCTCGGGGGTCAGATACTCCTCGAGATCGGCGAAATCGCCCTTGTCCCAGGCGGCCTGGAGGTTGACATAGTGGCTCTTGGCGCCGGCGACGAACTCGGCCCCGTTGAACCAGGTGGGGGCCTGATCAGGGGTCGCGCTACGGGACGGCGCCGCGCCGCCGCGGACGCCTTGGGCCGACCTGCCGCCCGTGTCGCGCACGTCACCGCCCGCGGGGGTGCGGGCGTAGGCCCCGGCACCGGCCGGCAGCGGGGTCGCCCGGCCGCGGCGCAACATGCGGAACAGCATGAAGCCGCCGAACACCAATGCGGCGATCAGCAGGAAGTCCATGATCTGAAATCCTTCAAAGCCGTCGCCGAAGAGCATGGCCGCGAGGAGTCCGCCCGCGGCGAGACCGGCCAGGGGGCCGAGCCAGCGGCTGGCGCCGCTGGCCTGCGGTGCCCGTGCACCGGCGCCGGCCGCCGGGGACTGGGTCTGGGCCGGACGCTGGGCTGCCGCCGGGGGCGTCTGGGTCTGGGCCGGTGTGCTGTACTGCTTGCCGACATTGCCCCCGCTGCCCATGCGTCGGGCGTCCGCGGTCTGGGGCAAGGTCACGAGGCCGGCGACTATCAGTGTCAGCACGGCAGAGAGGAGTGTGTTGAGCTTCATGGCCGTCTCAGGTTTTCAGAGGGTTAGGTGGAAGGTTGTGGGTGGCATCAGGACAGCGAAGAAACAGTGCGATCTCACGCGGAGGCTGCCCGGCGCCGCGGCAGTCGGATTTGGTGCTGCCGGTAAGCGTTGCGATTTGCCGGTTGATCTTTCGGTGCGTGGTTCCACTTCACTTTTAGATAAGGGTTCCTGGGTGGAAAACCATGCGCGAGGCAGTGACCGGAAAGGTCTGCGCGACGTGTTCATTCGCGGTGGTGCCTGGGTTCGCTCCGCGGGCCAACCGGGTCGCCGCGGATTGTCATGGGGCGGCATGGTGGCGCGCAAGTCCCGGTCATGCCTGACGCATCGGCCCGGCGAACCGGTCTGACGAAGTGCCGCAACCGCGTTCGTCGCGTTTATTGACGCGTTCGTCGCGGGAGGCTGGCTATTTCGGCGCCACTTGTTAGCGTTAGGGTAGAGGGAAATCGGCATACCGCAATTGCGACCGAAAAATAAAGACGCCGTCAGCGTCGTACAGCAGCTAGGAGATTTGATCAATGTACCACAATGCCCGTCCCGACCGGCATGACGCCGATTCTGGATCGTCGGTCTATGGTGCCGATGGCCTGGGGCCTGACCTGGCCTACGCGGCGCGGATCAAGCGCTTTCGCAGCCTGGGTCTGAGCCGTGCCTTGACCGGCTTGATTCTTGAGTTGGAGAATCTTCAACATACGACAGTGAGTGCGGAGACCCGTTATGCGATGTTGCGCGGGCTGAAAAGAGCCGTTCTCCATGTTGCCGCGGCCCTGCCCAAGACGCTGCCAATGACGCGTCCAGCGGCGGGTGGCCCGACCCCCGGCCCCGGTCTCTCGCTGGAGCAGCGGCTGTATGCCGCGATGGCAAATAATTGTCTGCACTTATTGCACGAGCTGGGCCGTGGTCACACCGGCTACGCCGACAGTCTGGTACAGTCCCGTCAGTGGGCCGTGCGGAATGCCTTTCGGTTCCTTGGCAGCCAAATCCTCGGCGCGGTTCGCGCCGGCCGTCTGTGGCCCGCGGGCGCGTGGCAGTCGCTGCACGAGTTGTTTGTCTATTTAGTGATGCGCGGCAGCGTGCGGCTGCACGGTGACTCACTGGTGCTGAGTGACGACGCCTTCGATCCGGAATCCGCCTACAAACAATTACTCCTGATCGGTCTGTTGGCGGATCTCGTTGGGCCGGACCGTCTCCAGCCCGACACGCTGACGCGGCTGGGCGCCCTGACCAAGGAGGTGCGGCTGGTCGAATCGGACGGACTGGTGGGCGAGTTCGGACTCATCCTGGTCGAGGTGAGTCACGATCGGCCGCCGCGGCTGCGCGTCGGCAGCCTGGATGACCCGTTCCGCGGCTGGGTCCTGCGCGTCCCGCGGGAATTCGAGTCACTGGTCGCGGCCTTGGACCCCACGCGCCGTCATCGGATAGCCATTGCCGCCTGACCGACAGGCGGGGGCGCGTCGCCCGTGCGCGATCCCGAATTTCCGAGTCGCGATTCGGTTTGCGTTGCAATGTGCAAAATTCGGCGGGTTCGGACTGACTCGGGTCGTCAGCGTTGAGCATCTCAGGCGGGTTTTTCGCTCAGGGGCGCAGAGGACAGGTGCCGCGGGCTGTATCTTGCATATAAGCTAAGCTTAACGTTATGCAGGCCCGAAGTGGAGACCTAATCATGATCCGGCCATCGCTGAGTTGTTTACGACGTCGTGCTGTTCCGTGCCACTGGGTCTTAGGGGTGGCGCTCATGCTCTTGCTCGCGGCGGCCGCCGTCGCGGCGGGCGGTCTTGCGCAGGTCAAAGAGCGTGGCGTCCTGCGCCATCTGGGCATTCCTTACGCCAACTTCGTCACCGGCGCCGGGGACGGCATGGATGTCGAACTGATGCGCGCATTTGCGGGGCACTTGGGCGTGCGTTACCAATACGTGCAAAGCGACTGGGCCGAGATCATCGGCGATCTGACCGGGCGCACCGTGAAGAGCAAAGGTGACGACTTCGAGGTCGTTGGTAAGGTCCCGATCCGTGGCGATGTGATCGCCAACGGCATGACCGTGATCCCCTGGCGGACCAAGGTGGTCAGTTTCGCGGAGCCGACCTTCCCGACTCAGGTGTGGCTGGTGTCGCGGGCCGATCTGCCGGTGTCACCCATTGAACCTGGCCCGATTCTTGACCAGGATATCCTGGCCACCAAGGCGTTGATGCCCAAACGCACTTTGCTCGGCATGGCAAACACCTGCCTCGATCCGGACCTCTACGACATCAAGGCGACCGGCGCCAAGGTCTCGCTCTTCAAAGGCACCCTCAACGAACTGGCCCCGGCGGTCATCAACGGCGAGTCCGAGTTGACCCTGCTCGATGTTCCGGATGCGCTGGTCGCCCTCCAGAAATGGCCGGGGGAGATCAAGGTCATCGGACCGGTGAGTGAGCGTCAGGACATGGCTCCGGCCTTTCGGCCCGGCGACAACGATTTGCGCGACGCCTTCAATCACTTCCTGGCACAGTTGAAGGCAAGTGGGGAGTTCAGGCGGATGGCACTGGCCTACTACCCCTTTGTGGTGGACTATTTCCCCGATTATCTGCCGGAATCGCCGGCGGCGATTACCGACTGACTGGCCGCTCCGCCGCAGACCGGAGGTCGAGGCTTCAGCCGGACGCGGCACCGCCGCCCGCTAAAGCGTCGGCCTCCTGTCGCCTCGCCCGGGTCCCCGGCGGTTGAGCCCGCGTGGTACGAAATTCTTCGGGAATCGCCTTGAGGCCCCGTTCCGGTTTTCGGTGGTCCGTCACGCTCCCCCGTCCGCCCGCGTCCCGTGATCACGGATTCGCCTCAGCGCGGCACACCCTGATGGGAAAGAATCCGCCAATCCGGCACCTGATCGCCATCGCTTGAGGTTATGCTTTAGCCTGGTGTCGCAGGCCGCCCCCCGGTATCAACGGGTGGATGTCGGCCCGACGCGGCGACCGTGCTTGCCCCGCGTTCAGCGACGACGAACAGCCATTCGTGCCGGAGTGCGACAACGAGTATGTACGAGCCCAAGTCACGGGGTCCGTTGAGTCATCTGAGACCCAGGTATGGCGTTGCCACGATCCTGATCAGTGTCGTCCTGACGCTCTACGTCGGTTTTCTCCTGGTTGCCAACTACTGGTCAGCCACCAACCTGCGCCAGACAATGGAGGAGCAGCGGCGCCTGGAGAGCGGGCGCCGGGTGGCGGCGCTTCAGTATTTCTTCAGCGAACGGCGCGACGATCTGGCCAATCTGGCCCTGTCCCGCGAAGTGGCCGGATTCTTCGAGAATCGGGCGCTGGGGATGAGTATGCGCTATGGGCTCAGCCAGAGTCTGGTCCCCATCAACACCCGGTTTTCCGAACTGATCGATCGTAAACGGATCGGGGGTCAGGCGATTTACCAGCGGCTGGTTCTGCTCGATGAGTCCGGCGCGGTGTTGGTCGATGCGGTCGATCAGGGTGCGGGCGACCCGCAGGAGCGCTCCTGGAAGTCCCTGCTCAGCCCTGGACACCAGCACGGGGACATCCTGGTGCTGGACAACGGACGGACCCTGGTGGTATCTCTCGCCCATGAGTTCAAAGGTGTTTATGCGGGCCAGCTCCTCGCCTTTCTCGATGCCGGTCTGGTGGTGCGCGAGGTCCTCAACTTGGGTCGGAGCGGCGACGATACCGCGGTGGCGACCATCGTCAATGGCACCCTGCAGGGCTTGGGCGGTGCCTTGAACCCCGAGTTGAGCCGGCTCGTGCTGACTCCCGACCTGGTGGACGGGAAGGTGTTCGAGTTCAGGGACGGCCCGGCGGGCGAGGGTGAGCGCATGATTGCGTTGGCCCGGCTCATCCCCGACACCGACTTCGTGTTGCTCGATATCATGTCCGCGGTCCGACTTTACGGCCGGCTGGAGCCCTGGCACCTGTTCTTCGGCATGGCAAGCCTGGCGGTGGTGGTGCTGCTGGGGGTTTTCCTGATCTTGCGGCTCAACATCCGGGCGGTGGCGTTGCAGGCGCACCTGCGCGAGAGCGGGTTGCGCGAGCGGGCGGTGCAGGAAAAAAACCTGCAACTGGAACAGGAGATTCGTGAACGGCAGCGCGTGGAGAGCGAACTGCGCGACTCCAAAGAGGCCGCCGAGTCCGCCAACCGGGCCAAGAGCGAGTTTCTCGCCAACATGAGTCACGAAATCCGCACCCCGATGAACGGCGTCGTGGGGATGACCAATTTGCTGCTGGAAACGCGCATGAACCAGGAGCAGCAGGAATACGTCAACGTGGTACGTAACTCGGCAGACGCCCTGCTCAACGTGATCGACGACATCCTGGACTATTCGAAGGTCGAGGCCGGTAAACTCAGTCTGAACGCGTCGGATTTCAGTCTGCGCGACCTGATGGAAGAACTGGCGGACATGTTTGCCGACAAGGTTGAAGGCCGCGAACTGAGCTTCGCCTGCATCTGTGACCGGCGGGTCCCCGATTGGCTGCACGCGGACTCCGGACGGCTGCGCCAGGTGCTGATCAATCTGATCGGTAATGCAGTCAAGTTCACCGAACGGGGGGAGGTGGAAGTGCGGGTGAGTCTCGCAACCGATGGCGGCGACGCGCCGCGGCTGCGTTTCGAGGTGCGGGATACCGGCATCGGCATCGCCGCGGATCGTCAGGGCCTCCTGTTTCAGTCATTCTCGCAGGTCGATACGTCGTTCACCCGCCGCTATGGCGGTACCGGCCTGGGGCTCGCCATCTGCCGGGCACTGGTGGAACTGATGGACGGAACCATCGGCATGGAGAGTCGGGAAGGGGATGGCTCGCGTTTTTGGTTCGAGTTGCCGGGCCGGCCGGCCACGGGATGCAGCCTGGCGATACCGCCGCCGATCGCAGGAGCGCGGGTCCTGATCATGGACACGCTGGCCGGTTCACGCGAAGCGGTCATCGAGACCCTCGCCTATGAGGAAATCCCGGCCGTCGCCGTGGACGAGGTCGCGGCCGCCATGGATGAACTGCTGCTGGCGGAAGATCGTGGTGAGCCGTATCAGCACGTCGTCATCATCCTGCGGGAACCGGCGGGCGAGGCTGACCGGCTATTGGAGTTGTTACCCGAGCAGCCCTGGCAACAACCCATCCGGATGTTGGTCCTGGTTGCGCAGTCCCGGCGTCGCGACCTGCGGTTGGACGAAGCGATCCCGGTGCGCGTCCTGACCCTGCCGGTGCACCGGGCGGCCCTGCTGGAGGCGCTCGGCCTGCGCCGTCCGGAGGCGCCGCCGGCGGATCCGCTCGCGATCCCGGTGCCGGACCGCGAGCGTGCGTCGATCCTCCTGGTGGAGGACAACAAGATCAATCAGAAGGTGGCGCTCGCGATGCTCGACAAGCTGGGCTACCAGGTGGATGCGGTGGACAATGGCGCGCTGGCGGTGGCGGCGGTGGGCCGCGAGACCTATCGATTGGTGCTGATGGACATCCAGATGCCCGAGATGGATGGGCTCGAGGCACCCGGCGCATCCGCGCGGCGGAGGAGGCGGGAGCGCTCCAGCCGACCTCCGGCTTGCGGCACCTGCCGATCATCGCGATGACCGCCCACGCCCTGGAGTCAGATCGCCAACTGTGCCTGGAGGCCGGCATGGATGACGTCATCACCAAGCCGGTCAAACCCCGCGTCCTGGGCGAGACCCTGGCGCGGGTGATGCGGGAATGTGCGTGAGGGTCAGCCGCCGAGCCGGGCGACGACGCGGTCGAGGATGACACGCGCCTCGGCGGCCACCGCGTTGGTTGCCGCATCTTCGGCCAGCCCGAGTACCGTGATCGGATCCATGAAATCCACCGCGGTCCGTCCGGCGGAGACCTCCCGAACCACCAAATTGCAGGGCAGGAGCACTCCGGCGGCAGGTGCGGACTGGATCACCCGCTTGGCCAAGCCGGGGGCGCAGGCGCCGAGGATCCGGTAAGCGCCGGTCTCCTCGCCGAGTTTGGCCTTGAGGATCGCCGCGACATTCACGTCGCTCACAATGCCCAGCTTCTCTGCCGCCAGAGCGGCCTGCACCTGCTCCAGGGCAGCGTCGAAAGGCAGGTCGATTTCTACACCAAATACATAGTTCATGGACGTTCTCCGGAGATGTCAACGGGCGGGGCCGGTGGTGGGGTGCCGGCCTGAGCGGCACAAAGTAACACCTGAGCCTCCGGCGGAACACGCGAAACGTCAATCCAAGGCGGAAGCCTTGGATTTTGCGCTCAGTTCGCCTTGGCCGCCGGCTGCTGCCGCATGGACAACAGCCCGGCGACGAGGACTGCCACCGAGACAATCAACACAACGATCGAGGCCAGCGCGTTGATCTGCGGTGAGACGCCCATGCGGACGCTGGAATAAACCACCATCGGCAGCGTGGTGGAGCCGGGGCCGGCGACAAAGCTCGAGATCACCAGGTCGTCCAATGACAGTGTAAAGGCCAGCAGCCAGCCGGAGAGCAGTGCCGGGGCGATCAGCGGCAGGGTGATGCTCATGTAGACCCGTAGCGGGCGGGCGCCCAGGTCCATCGCCGCTTCCTCCAAAGAGCGGTCCATCTGCGACAGGCGCGAGCGCACGACCACGGCCACGAAGGCGGTGCTGAAGGTGATATGGGCGATGGTGATAGTGGTAAAGCCGCGCCCGGCCGGCCATCCCACCGTGTGCTCCATGGTGACGAAGAGCAGCAAGAGCGACAGGCCGGTGATGACTTCGGGCATGACCAGCGGTGCGGCCAGCAGGAGTTGGAAGCCGGTCCGGCCGCGGAAGTTGCCATGCCGCACCAGGGCGTTGGCGGCGAGCGTTCCCAAGATCACCGCGAAGGTGGCATTGGTGGCGGCGATGCGCACCGACAGCCAGGCCGCGTCCAGCAGTTGCCGGTTGTGCAACAGTTCTCCATACCATTTGGTGGAGAAGCCGGACCACACGGTCACCAGCCGGGATTCGTTGAACGAATAGATCACCAGCAGCAGGACCGGGATATACAGGAAGGCGAGCCCCACCGCCAGGAACAGATACAGCTTCCAGCGGCTGCGGTTCATAGCTCGTCACCTCCGATGCGGTGCTCCAGGCGCTGCATCATCACAAAGGGAACCACCAGAACGCCGAGCAGACAGATGGCGAGCGCGGCGGCGAGCGGCCAGTCTTTATTGCTGAAAAACTCAGTCCAGAGCATTTTGCCGATCATGAGGCTGTCGGGGCCGCCCAGCAAATCCGGGATCACGAACTCTCCCACTACCGGGATGAACACCAGCATGGAGCCGGCCACGATGCCGGGCAGCGACAAGGGCAGTGTGACCTTCAGGAAGGCCTTGAAGGGTCGGCATCCCAGGTCGGCAGCCGCCTCCAGCAGACTGAAATCGAGCCGTGTGAGGTTGGCGAAGAGCGGCAGGATCATAAAGGGCAGGTAGGAATAGACGACCCCGATATAGATTGCGGTCTGAGTGTGCAGGATGGTCAGGGGCTGATCGATGAGTCCGACCGACAGCAGCAGGTTATTCAGCAGACCGTTCGGCTTCAGGATACCGATCCAGGCATAGACGCGGATCAGGAACGAGGTCCAGAACGGCAGGATGATCAACATCAGCAGGATGACCCGCCGCCGCTCCGGCGCGGTGGCGATGGCGTAGGCCATGGGGTAGCCGATCAGCAGGCACAGAATGGTACAGACCAGGGCGACCCAGAGTGAATTGAGGAAGGCGGCCAGGTAGAGTTCATCACTGAAGACCGTGACGAAATTCTGGAGGTTGAGCCGCACCTGCAGCACGCCATCGTCGACCCATTCCCACAGACTGGTGTAGGGGGGTTGGGCGAGTGCAGTCTCCGCCAGGCTGATGTGCAGCACGATGGCGAAGGGTGCCAGAAAGAACAGCCCCAGCCACAGATAGGGCGTGCCGATGTTCACCACCCGTGCCAGTTGCCGGTCGCGCAGGTGCAGCCGCTTGAACAGCTCCTGAATCATAGCGTTCTTCCGTTAATAACGAGTCGGAAATAAGTTAAACATGAATACAATCGTTGTCGTTCGCCTTACTCCGTCAGGACCACACCGCTGGTGGGTGACCACTCCATCGCAACCTCTTGTCCCCAAGTCAGAGCTTGCTCGGTCCGCGGGTGGACATTGGTCAGGGTCATCTCTACCAGCATTTCCGGACTCACCCGCACGCGGTAGATCGACACGTCCCCCAAGTAGGCGATGTCTTCGACGACACCTTTGACCTGATTGATTCCGTTCTCTTGATAGGTCGAGCAGATTTGCAGTTTCTCCGGACGGATTGCGACCGTGACCGGGGTGCCGATGGCATGAGGGTGTAAATCGCGCATGTGCAGTCGCCGACCCAGGCTGGACTCGATCAGCACCTGGTCGTCCTGCGTCTCCATCACTCTGCCGTCGAACAGATTCACGAGGCCGATGAAATCGGCGACGAAGCGGTACTCGGGATATTCATAGATGGCGGTAGGGGTGTCCACTTGCAGGATCTGCCCGGCATTCATGACCGCGATGCGCGTGGACATGGTCATCGCCTCCTCCTGATCGTGCGTGACGGTCACGAAGGTGATGCCGATGCGCTCCTGGAGGTTCACCAATTCGAATTGCGCGCTCTCGCGCAGGCGCTTGTCCAGTGCACCCAAAGGTTCATCGAGGAGCAGAAGTTTGGGGTGCTTGGCCAGGGTGCGCGCCAGCGCGACGCGCTGGCGTTGGCCGCCGGAGAGTTGATCCGGCTTACGCCGGCGCAGCTCCGAGATCTGGAGCAGCGCCAGCATTTCGCCGACCCGCTCCGCGCGCTCCTTGCGCGGCATGCGGTCCTGTTTCAGGCCGAACTCCACGTTCTGCTCCACCGTCATGTGGGGGAACAGGGCATAGGACTGGAACATCATGTTGACCGGCCGGGAATAGGCCGGGATATCGGTCACATCAGCCCCGTCGATATAGATACGCCCGGCCGAGGGGCGCTCCAGCCCCGCCAGCATGCGCAGCAGGGTGGATTTGCCGCAGCCGGAACTCCCCAGGAGCGAGAAGAACTCGCCCTGGAAAATGTCCAGCGACACATCATCGACCGCGTAGACGTCACCAAACTTCTTGGTGACATGGTCGATCCGCACATAGGGTGCGGCCTTGGGGTCCTGCCAGGGTTCCAGTTTGC
>Ga0247835_1005712_pt1 | contig 9966 bp, 8 predicted proteins | sample LaCtaG_3_FD_189912 | JGI IMG/M metagenome (GOLD analysis project Ga0247835, IMG submission 189912) | Freshwater microbial communities from meromictic Lake La Cruz, Castile-La Mancha, Spain - LaCruzMarch2015_13.5m | ecosystem: Environmental > Aquatic > Freshwater > Lake | place: Spain: Castile-La... | reverse complement strand
CCGTCACGCACGTCGGCCCAGAGCACGCAGGCCAGCAAAAAGCTGGGCGCGACCGGCTTGCCCTCGCCCACCCGGCGGTCGGTGTCTTTGAGCGCGGCACTCACAAAGGGTTGCCCCACCCGCTCCACCACCACGTCCAGCAGCGGGTAGATGCCGCGCGCCAGGCCCAGCAGCTTGAGCTGCTCGATCGAGGCCAGCGCGTGGCCGGTTTGCAGCAGCTTGAGCATCTCGTCAAACAAGCGGCTTTGCGGCACGTCAGCCAGCAGTTCCTGGCTTTTCACCAGGGGCGCCGCAGTCTTGGCTTCAAGCTTGAAACCCAGGCCGCTGAGCTTGGCGGCAAAGCGCACCGCCCGGATGATGCGCACCGGGTCTTCGCGGTAGCGCGTGGCTGGGTCGCCGATCATGCGAATGACGCGTTTTTTGGCGTCTTCGATGCCGTGGTGGTAGTCGACCACGATCTGCGTCTGTGGGTCGTAGTACATGGCGTTGATGGTGAAATCGCGTCGCACCGCGTCTTCTTCTTGCGGGCCCCAGACGTTGTCGCGAAGCACCCGGCCCGACGCGTCGACTGCATGCTTCATACCCGCAAGCTCGTTTTTGCTGGTGCGCTCATTGCCAGCCACAGCCTCGGCGGCGGCGTTGTCCATGTAAGCCCGGAAGGTGGAGACCTCGATCACCTCATGCTCGCGGCCCCGGCCGTACACCACGTGCACGATGCGAAAACGCCGCCCGATGATGAAGGCACGGCGGAACAGGCCCTTGACCTGCTCGGGCGTGGCGTTGGTGGCCACGTCAAAGTCTTTGGGCGCCAGGCCCACCATCAGGTCGCGCACCGCGCCGCCCACGATGTAGGCCTCAAAGCCCGCGCCCTGCAGGGTGCTGACCACGTTGCGCGCCCGCTCGTCCACCAGCGTGGGGTCGATGCCGTGGCGGTCTACGGTCACCTCCTCACGTATGCCAAAGGGCAGTTTTTTGGCTTTAGGGGCGCCGGAGACTTTGCCCAGCAGTTTGTCGATGAATTTTTTGATCATTGAAGTTGGAGTGCTGTGTCATTCCCGCGAAAGCGGGGATCCAGGGGCCAATGGATTCCCGCCTGCGCGGGAATGACAGGGTCATTGCATGTGCGTTGGCGGTTCACAGGCCTTGAAACAGATTGAGTATGCGCCATCCGCGTGTCTCGGCAATGGCGCGCAGCCGCGCGTCCGGGTTGGTGGCCACGGGGTGGGTCACGGTCTCCATCAGGCTCAGGTCATTGATCGAATCGGTGTAAAAAGTGGTTTCCACATCGGCCCAGCCCAGTGCGCGGTTTTGCAGCCACTGGCTCACGCGGGTCACCTTCCCCTCACGCGCCGACGGAACACCAGCAATCTCTCCGGTGATCCAGCCGCTGCCGCCGGCTGCCGTATCACGCCCATCACGTGCCAGTTCCACCGCAATCAGCTCGGCCACGCCAAAGGCCAGGGCTATAGGACGGGTCACAAACTCGTTGGTGGCGGTGACGATCAGCACCGTGTCGCCAGCCTGCTGATGCAAGCGCACCAGGGCCAGCGCCTCGGGCCGGATGGCCGGCTCGATCACACTGCGCATGAACTCGGCATGGGCAGCCTGGGCCTTGATCGCGCCCTGCCGGCGCACGGCCTCAGTGGCAAAACGCACGTAGTCGTGGATGTCAAGCATGCCGGCCTTGTAATGGGCGTAAAACTCGTCATTACGCCGGTTGAAATCGACCGGATCAGTCCAGCCGATGGTCGTGGTGAACACGCCCCAGGCGTAATCCGAGTCGATGGGCAGCAGGGTGTAGTCCAGGTCAAACAGGGTCAGCTTCACGGTGTCAGGCCTCGTCCATCATGGCTTTGATCAGCGGTATGGTGATCGCCCGCTTGGTCTGCAAGGCGTAGCCGTCCATCAGGTCCAGCAGTTCCATCAGGCTGCCCAGGTCACGGGAAAAGCGCGTCAACATGAAATCCATCACCTCGTCACTCAGAAACACCCCGCGCTCATCGGCCGCCTGGCGCAATACAGCACGCCGGTCGGGCTCGCTCAGGACCTGCAGGCAAAACAAGTGCCCCCAGCCCAGCCGGGTGCGCAGGTCTTCGCGCAAGCGCAGTTCGCCCGGCGCCATCTCGCCGGTGGCCAGCACCCAGTGCTGGTGCGTCTGAGCGTTGACAAACCAGTTGAATGCCGCCTGTTGCTGCGCGGCGGTGTACAGGTGCACGTCGTCCATCAGCACGGCGCCCCACTGCTCGCTGAATGGCGGCGGCGTGTGGAGGCTGGCATCGAGCCAGCCCACCGCGGCACCCTGTTCGTTCAGCGTCCGCCGCACCGCCTGGAGTAAATGGCTCTTGCCGCTGCCGCTGGCACCCCACAGGTAGGTTGGGACTGGCGAGCGAGTGGCCGGGCTGGTGCGCTCGCCGATCCAGAGCTGCAAGTGCCTGAGAACGGCCTCGTTGGGACCTGGGAAAAAATTGGCCAGGGTCGGGCCGCTGGCCAGACCCATATCGAGCGCGATTTGCCGCATCCCGCCGTCAGGCCTGGTAAAGCCGGCTTGCCAGGTAAGCGGCGCGAGCCCGGCGCATGGCCACCAGCAGCACCGCACTCGCAGGCAATGCCACCAGCACGCCCACAAAGCCGAACAATTGGCCAAAGGCCAGCAGCGCAAAGATCACCGCCAAAGGGTGCAGGCCAATGCGTTCCCCCACCAGCCGGGGGGTGAGGAACAGGCTCTCGATCATCTGGCCCAGGCCGTAAACCACAGCCACCATCAGCAGAGCGTGCGACGGCCCGGCAGTGCTGGCAAACTCAAGTAAACCCGCCAGCGTGGCCAGTACCAGGCCCAGGCCGAAGCCGAGGTAGGGCACAAAAATGGCCAGACCGGTGAATACCCCGATAGGCAAGGCCAAGTCAAGCCCGAAAAGCGCCAGGCCAGCGCTGTAAAACACCGCCAGCAGCACCATCACCAGCAGTTGGCCACGCAGGTACTGGCCCAGCACCTCGTCGGCCTCTCTGGTGAAGCCGTCGACACCGCCACGCAGGCGCGGCGGCACAAACTCAAGCGCATGCGCCACAAAATTGTGCCAGTCCATCAGCAGGTAAAACAGGGCCACTGGCACCAGCACCGCATTGCCAATCAGGGCAAACGCCAGGCTGCCGCCCAGTTTGACAGAGGCCATCACCGAGCGCAGCGCGTCCTCGTAGTTGCCGCTGAGGTACTCCAGCAGGTAGGCCTTGATGCTGGCCACATCCATAGAAAAATTAATACCAACCTGCGCCAGCGCCGGCTTAAGTGAGTTGTTCAGACGCTCCAGCAGCACTGGCACCTGTTCGCGCAGCAGCGGTAGTTCCTTGGCCACAATCGGCACGATCAGCAGCACCATGCCCAGCAGCGCCACAATGAACAGCAACTCCACCAGCACCACCGCCACAATGCGCGGCAACCGCCCACGGCCCAGGTCGTCAAGCCAATCCACCAGCGGAGTGAGCGCATAGGCTATCACAGCGGCCACCACAAAGGGCGTCAGCACCGGCGCCAATAGCCACAGCGGCAAGACCAGCGCCAGCGCAATGCCTGCCCAGGCGGCGACTCTTTTTTGGGTGGGGGTGAAGATCATGGTGGTGGGCAGCGGGGGCAAACCCGTAAAATCTCCCTCAATTCTATCGGGCTGTGCCTTCGGATCAGCCCCGCCACTGACATGACGACTCCCCACACCCCCTCCCCCCTGTCCTATAAAGACGCCGGCGTTGACATTGACGCGGGCGACGCACTGGTTGAACGCATCAAACCCTTGGCCCGAAAGACCATGCGCGAAGGCGTATTGGCCGGCATTGGCGGCTTTGGCGCCCTGTTTGAAGTGCCCAAGCGCTACCGTGAGCCCGTGCTGGTGAGCGGCACCGACGGTGTGGGCACCAAGCTCAAGCTCGCCTTTGAATGGGCCATGCATGACACCGTCGGGATCGACCTGGTAGCCATGAGCGTGAACGATGTGCTGGTGCAGGGGGCGGAGCCCCTGTTTTTTCTGGATTATTTCGCCTGCGGCAAGCTCAATGTCGACACCGCCGCCGCCGTAGTGGGAGGCATTGCGCGCGGCTGCGAGCTGTCTGGCTGCGCGCTGATCGGGGGTGAGACCGCTGAAATGCCGGGCATGTACCCGGCAGGCGAGTACGACCTGGCAGGCTTTGCCGTGGGCGTGGTCGAAAAATCGAAGATTCTGACCGGGCAGGACGTCAAGCCCGGCGACGTGGTGTTGGGCCTCGGGTCCAGCGGTGTGCACTCCAACGGCTTCAGCCTGGTGCGCAAATGTATTGAGCGGGCTGGCGAGGCGCTACCCGCCACGCTGGACGGGCAGCCGTTTCGGCAAGCGGTGATGGCGCCAACCCGGCTGTACGTCAAGAGCGTGCTGGCGGCGCTGGCGGCCCACCCCATCAAGGCACTGGCCCACATCACCGGTGGCGGCCTGCTGGAAAACATACCGCGTGTATTGCCCGAGGGCCTAGCGGCCCATCTGGTCAAGGGCAGCTGGCCGCAAAGTGAGCTGTTTGCCTGGCTGCAACGCACCGCTGCCATTGATGATCTTGAGATGAACCGAACCTTCAACAACGGCATCGGGATGGTGGTTGTGATCAGCGCCGACCAGGCCCAAGCCTGCGCCGACCATCTGCGGGCCGCCGGGGAACAGGTGCATGTAATCGGTGTTATCGCCGCCCGGGGCGAGCAATCGGCCGCCGTGGTCGTCCGCTAACTGCGGCGCCCTCCCTGCTGTTACCAACCCCTAGTTGAGTTCACGGCGCAGCGCAAGCGCGCGTTCGGCAACGGCGTCAATGTCCAGGCCATCTTCGGCGTGTGACAAATACACGTCCAGATCGGCCAGTGCCAGGGCAGGCTGGCCCTGCTCGACCCACGCCAAACCGCGGTCGCGGTACTCGCCCCAGGCCTGCGGCAGCAGGGTAATCAGCCGGTCCAGCACGGGGATCAGCCGGCCCCAGTCTTCTTGCGTGCGGTGAATCTCCTTCAGATTGCGCAACATGCGGGCAATGATGTCACGCGCCGGCGCTGGCTGCAGGTACAGCCCAATCGGCGCGTCAAAATCGTCTGCTTGGTTGGCATGACGGCGAAAGGGCTCCAACCGTTCACTGAGGTCTTCACGGCTGAGTGACTGGCCGGTGAAAGGGTCTATCACGACCTGCCCTTTGGGCAGGCTCACCTTGAGCATGAAATGCCCAGGAAAGGCCACACCATTGGCGTTCAAGCCCAACCCAAGGGCCAACTCCAGCCACAGTACCGCCAGCGAGATCGGAATGCCGCGCCGGCTGCGCAGCACAACGCTGACGTAACTGTTTTCTGGGTCGTAATAATCGTTGAGGTTGCCGCCAAAGCCCAGGTCGCGGTAAAACAGCTGGTTGAGCGTACGCAGGCGTTGCAGGGCGGGCGCATCGCTCGGCACCCGGCGCTTGACGCGTTCAAGCAACTGATCCACCTCGCTCAGCACCTGCTGGATATCAAGCTCGGGGTACTCGTCTTGGGCCAGACAGACAGCGGCCTCCAGCAGCGGGAAATCAACGTCACTATGGACAAGGGTGGCAAAGTAAGCCAGCGGTGTTGGAACGTCAAATCGAATGGACATGAGACTTTGTAACGGCGCGCGGCGGCGGCGTCAACTATTTTTATTACGCTTTATCTCGGCGATGGGTTTAGCGTTTTCTTAACGCTGCAACAGCTGACGCAGGTTCAGGCCCAACAGCCGGAGTGCTATGAAATAAAGAGCTGAAGAACCAAGCAGCACAAGGGCCATCAGTCCAATTCGTTGCAAACTATGGGCGCGCATGGCAATCCAGTCAAAGGCGCTGGCCGCCATCAGCAAACAGGCCGCTAGCAGCGCCGACGCCAATACCACCCGCAGCAAAAACAAGCCCCAGCCTGGCGACGGCCTGTAACTGCCGCGGCGCATCAAGCCGAGTAACAGCCACAGGGCATTGATGAGGGCGCCAAGCCCGATGGCCAGCGCAAGCCCGGCATGCTGCAGCAGCGGCACCAGCGCCAAATTAAGCACTTGCGTGATCATCAGCACCGCTATGGCAATCTTGACCGGGGTGCGAATGTCCTGGCTGGCATAAAAGCCAGGCGCGAGCACCTTGATCGCCACCAGCCCGAGCAGGCCGACGCCATAGCCCATAAGTGCCGTCGTGGTCTGAGCCACATCTCGGTCGGTAAAGGCACCGTAGTGGTAGAGCACTGCCACAAGCGGTTTGGAGAAGGTCAGCAAGGCCACGGCACTGGGCAGGCCAAGCAGCAGCACCAGGCGCAAGCCCCAGTCCAGCATGGCCGAGTAACGGCCTGTATCCTGCGCGGCCCGGGCCGCAGCGAGTTGTGGCGTCAGCACCACACCCAGGGCCACGCCCAGCAAAGCGGTGGGAAACTCCATCAGCCGATCGGCGTAGCTGAGCCAACTCACACTGCCGGGGGTGAGGTGCGAGGCAATCTGGGTGTTGATCAGCAGCGAAATCTGCGCCACGCTCACCCCCAACAACGCCGGCGCCATCAGGCTAGCGATGCGCCGGGTACCTGGGTCCGCCCAGGCCAGTCGCAGGGCTGACCAATTCATGCCAATGTGAGGCAGCATGCCCAGACGCCGAAGGCCCCAAACTTGCGCACTAAGCTGCAGCATGCCGCCCAGCATCACGCCAGCGGTCAGGGCATAAATCGGCTCAAGCCCGTGGCGGGCTAACCAGGGCGAGCCCCAGACCATGGCCCCAATCATGGACAGGTTCAACAGGACCGGTGTGGCCGCCGGCAAGGCAAAGCGCTTCCATGTATTCAGCACCCCGGCCGCCAGCGCCACCAGCGACATGAAGGCAATATAGGGGAACATCCAGCGGGTCATGAACACCGCCGCCTCAAAGCCGCGCGGCGACTGCTGCAGGCCGCTGGCCATGCTCCAAACCAAAATGGGGGCCCCCGCGACGCCCAGCACACAGGTGAAAAGTAAGGCCCAGACCAGCACGGTGGCCACCCGGTCCACCAGCAGGCGGGTGGCGGCGTCACCATGCTGCTGCTTGCTAGCCGCCAGCACCGGCACGAAAGCCTGGCTGAAAGCGCCCTCGGCAAACAGGCGCCGAAACAGGTTGGGGATGCGGAAAGCGACGTTGAAGGCGTCGGTCATGGCACTCGCACCGAACATCGACGCCATGAGCAGCTCACGCCCCAAGCCGGTGATGCGGGAGGCCAGAGTCAGCAGAGAAACGGTTGACGCAGATTTGAAAAGACTCACCCGCTCAGTGTAGCCCCTGCTAGAATCGCGGGCTTTGCTGGCATCATCCTCAGACACAAGGAACTATTTATATGGCATCTGGAAAACCCAAGAAAAAGAACCCGCGCCTGGCGTCGGGCCGCAAACGCGTCCGTCAGGACATCAAAATCAACGCCGCTAACACGTCGTTGCGCTCACAGTACCGCACAGCGGTGAAGAATGTCGAGAAAGCCGTGCTGGCGGGCGACAAAACTAAGGCTACCGAAGCCTTTGGCAAGATGCAAGCCGTGGTGGACACCGTGGCTGACAAAGGCATCTTCCATAAAAACAAGGCAGCTCGCGACAAGAGCCGCCTGTCGTCCAAGGTGAAAGCCTTGGCCACCAAAGCCGCCTGAACCCAGGCGCTTCGCACGAATCCCCCTGACCGGGGCTTCGCCGTTTGAACGGGGTGCGCTGTCAGCAAAAGCAAAAAAGCCGTCGTCAAGACGGCTTTTTTGTTTGTGTTTCTTATCATCAAGGCCATTGAGCTGCCCTGGCAGCCAGCCCTCAACCCTCATTCTGCCGACACACCATGAACATCGGACTTGCAGTCACCCGAATCACCCAACGCGCGCCGCACAGTCTGGCCCTGTTCGATGGCGAGCGCACCATGGACTACGCCACCCTAGACCAGCGCAGCAACCGCCTGGCCCATGCGCTGCGCACGGGCCATGCGTTGGCAAAGGGTGAGCGCGTTGCGCTGCTGGTGCACAACTGCATGGAAGTGGTCGAGGTGCTGGTGGGGGTCAGCAAGGCAGCCATGGTCTATGTGGGTCTGAACTTTCGCATGACTGAGTCCGAGTTGGTGTCGGTGCTGGCGAACGCCGAGCCGCGCATGATCATCACCGAGCCGGAGTTCGAGGCCATGGCGCTGCGACTGGCCGCCCTCCGTAACATCCCAGTGCTTGTGCTGGCACCGGGCGGCAGCTACGAAGCCGCGCTGGCAGCAGCCAGTGCCGCCTTTGCCCCATGGGCCTACACCGCCTTCCCGCAAGACCACTTTGCCATCGTCTACACCAGCGGCACCACCGGCCTGCCCAAGGGGATTTTGTTCGATCACGCTGCAGCGATGCAGCATGGCACAGTGGCCTGCCTGGAGTACGAGATCACCGAAGCGACGCGTTACCTGATCCAGATTCCGCACAATTCCTGCGTCAACATCACCATCGTGCCGACCCTGCTCGCCGGTGCCGCAGTGGGTTTTGCCGAAAGCCGTGGCTTCAGCGGCCCCAAGCTGTGCGAGACAGTGGAACGCCACCAGGTGACGCACACCTTCCTGGTGCCGACCATGCTGGCCAAGCTGCTGGAGCAGGACCCGGGCGACTTTCCGCGCCGCCTGGCCTCGATCACCACCCTGGGCTACGGCTCCTCGCCGATTCCGGCCGAACGGCTGCGGACCCTGATCGCGAAGTACGGCCCCATCTTCATCCAGCTCTATGGCATGGCCGAGATCGCATCGATCGGTACTCTGCTGCGCAAGCAGGACCATGTGCATGCCCTCGCCGACAAGCCGCAGTTGCTGGCCTCATGTGGGAGGCCATCCTTTGCAACGACGGTGCGGCTGGTCGATCCAGACGGTGCAGACGTACCGGCAGGCGAAGCCGGTGAGATTGTTTTTGGCGGGCCGCACACCATGCAGGGCTACTACCGCGAGCCTGAGCGAACGGGCAAGGCGTTGATCGGTGGCTGGCTGCATTCGGGCGACGTGGGCCGCATTGATGACGAGGGCTACTGCTACATCGTCGACCGCATCAAGGACCTGATCATCCGCGGCGGCTACAACCTGGCGCCGAGCGAGGTCGAGAAAGTGCTCTACACCCATCCCGCAGTGCTGGACGCGGCGGTGGTGGGCATCCCCGACGACAAGTGGGGCGAGGCGGTGCTGGCGGTTGTGGCGTTCAAGCCCGGGCAGTCGGCGACCGCCGATGAGTTATTGCAACTCTGCCGGGCATCAACGCTGTCGTCCATAAAGCAGCCGGAGCGGGTGGACTTCATCGACGAGATGCCCCGCAACACGATTGGCAAGATCGATAAAAAGGCCGTGCGTGAGCCCTACTGGGAAGGGCGGCGCAAAATCTGATCCACTACTCGCAAGGCTGATTCGAACGACAACCAGCATGATTCACCACACCCAGCCAGCCAAGCCCAAGCACCACCGCGAAGGCGGCTTTTCCAACAGCGATCCAGCGGTCGTCATTGGCAACTTTCCTTGGTACGACATGGTCTGGCGCACTCTGCGCGGAGACTTCAAACCACTTGCGCCGCCTGAGAACGGTTACGCCGCATTCGCCAAAGCCTGGACCGTGCCGGTGGACCAGGCGCGGATTGCGCAACGCAAGCACGAACCCACCGTGACTTGGCTCGGCCATGTGTCGGTGCTGCTGCAGGTGGGTGGGCTCAATATTCTGCTGGACCCCACGCTGGCCGACTTTGCCGGTCCCTACGGCCGCTTTGGCGCACCACGCATGGTGCCCGCGCCGCTGCGCGGCGACCATCTGCCGCCGATCGACGTGCTGCTGATTTCGCACAACCACTACGACCACCTGTGCGATGCCACAGTGGCGGCGATGATGGCGTCTGGCCAACGGCCGAGCATCTTTGTGCCCTTGGGCCTGAAGCCCTGGTTTGAGGCGCGCGGCATTCCCAACGTCACAGAAATGGATTGGTGGGACCACGCCGATGTGAC
>Ga0247835_1005703_pt1 | contig 9976 bp, 9 predicted proteins | sample LaCtaG_3_FD_189912 | JGI IMG/M metagenome (GOLD analysis project Ga0247835, IMG submission 189912) | Freshwater microbial communities from meromictic Lake La Cruz, Castile-La Mancha, Spain - LaCruzMarch2015_13.5m | ecosystem: Environmental > Aquatic > Freshwater > Lake | place: Spain: Castile-La... | reverse complement strand
CGCTCTTCGATGCGTCGCCGCCCACGCTGGCCGAGGTCGACATCCACGCGTGGGCGAGCGACGCCGCGCACGACGACCCCGGCGTCACGCGGTTCCCCTCGCCGCTGCGCCTCGGCCCGGGGCTGGCGGTCCTCCGCATCGAGGGCGTCGACCTCGTCCCCACGGAGCTGCGCGCGCTCCTGCGCAGCCCCCTGCCGCGCACCGTCCAGCGCCTGCTGCTCGCGTGCAACCGCCTCTGCGGCCTGCGGCTCGCGCTCAACGACGAGGGCCCGCCGCACCACCTCCCGCCCTTCCTGGACCTCTCGCACAACAACCTCCTGCCCTCGGACCTCACCGGCGCCATCGTGCCCTACTGCCTGGGCTCCCACCACCTCACGCTGGACGGGAACCACCACCTCTTCGGCATGCCCAACCCCACCGCCGAGTACGTGCGCCTCCTGGTCGCCGGGGGGCGGTTCAGGGGGTCGGTGACCGGCTGCGGCTGGGACCGGGTCCACGCGGGGCGCCACGTGTTCCCGGAGCTGGTCGCGCTCATGCGTGCTGCTGTATAAAAGGGCCGAGGCGCTCCCAGCACAATGACAACCCTGTTGCGCACGCTGGAGAGGGTGGTGACCGCCACAATGATAGCATCGACACCAGCGGGTGATGCTCCCCAGAGATGGACAACGAGACTGGCCGAGACGTTCCGTAGCTTTCTGGCAGGTGGAAGAAAGACTGCAGAGATCATAGCCAGTAAAAATGTTGCATTCCCTCAGTACACACATGAAGAGAGCACACAAATCAGTGATGTTCCCACACAATCCGTAAACCTACGCAGCACAATGAATACGTTCAACTCTCCAATAACCCTAGGAGATGAAGACAAGAGGCTGATAACGACTCTGATTACCGAAGGGCGGACAGCTCTCAACGAAGCTATACAGACGGGCACCTTCGATTTCAACAGAGACCTGCAAGAACACATAGCAAGCATGGAAGCACAGCTTCGAAAAGTCTAAAAAGAACAGAAGGAACGGGATCTGGGCAGCCTGATGGTCGGCGGTTCCTGCCACGTCATCCGCGCCGTGAAAAAAAATGCGCGCACCACCCTTTGCGTGGCCCCGTCGCACCGCGGCGCCACCCGATGCCCGCCGACACCACCACCACCCCCCAGAAGAAAGCGCAGAAGAAGCCGCTGACCAAGGCGGTCGCCATCCAGCGCCGGGAGGCCGCGGAGAAGCGCGTGTTCAAGCTCGAGGGCAAGCTCGCCAAGGACAAGGACCTCGTCCAGCGCTACATCGACGCCATCGCGCGCGCGGAGGAGGGGGAGGCCAAGCCGGCGGAGTAGTGGTTTACCGAATAAAACGCCACCCGCTAACACGCCCCGATGTCCACCCGCCCGTTGGCGTGCCTGTACACCCCGAACCACTGCCCCTTCGACAGCCGCCAGAGCTGGCACCGCGCGCGCGCCTCGGGGGGGACGGCATCCACCGACCGACCGTACGGGTCGCTCCCCGCCGAGAACCAGCCCGTGCAACAGTCCCTGATGAACGCGTCGGCGTCGGCGTCGGCGTCCCGCTCCGCGTCCGCGTCCACCGCGCCGATGATGAACCGCCACAGCGCGTCCCAGTTCGCCCACGGCACGGCCAGCGTGATGTCCGCGTACAGCAGGCGGCGGTGTGTGCAGGTGCAAGGGCTGACCAGACGGTAGATGTTGTTCATCCCGGCGAGGACCTGCTCCCACTGCAGGCGCTGGTCGCCCTCGCTCCGCGCCAGAAACAGCCCGAACAGCTCGGCGCCCGCGGGTGGCACGACGTAAAACCGCAGCTGGAGCATGCGCGAGAGCGGCCCCGTCGAAAACCGCCCCTCGTTCAGCGCGAACTGCACGCCGACCGAGCTGCGCACGAGGTCGACGGCGTACAGCGGCCGCTCCCTGCTGTGCCCGGCCCACACCACCACGCCGTCGAAGAACTCGCGCGAGAACACCCGCAACCCGCCGCGTCGCGCCTCGGTCTCGCGCACCCTCTGGCCACGCGGCGTGCGCATCGCCCGCTCGTTGTGGATCGCAAACAGCAGCCGCAGGATCCCAACCTCCGGGCCCGCGCCCTCCCGCACCGTGAACGCCAGCTCCGCCACACGATTCAGGGACTCGCAGGGAGGATCCAGCAGCGCATCCAAAACGGCGTCCACAAAAAAATCCGGGTCCGAATTCGAGTACCCGCGCAAATGCGCAGGAAACACGATGCCACCCCATTGCATCAGCTCCGTCAGCCACGGCCCCACCGCGTCCGCTATCATCGCCGCCATTGCCGGGGCTGCCTTTAATAGTTAAAAAAACAAATTATAGGGATTGAATTTAAAATCTTAAAAAATCACGATTCAAGGTCGGCCGCGCCGTCTTCCAGCGACAGCACCCTCCTGGGCACCAGCCCCTCCATCCCGTACACGCACGTCCTGTGGGCGCCGATCTCCACCGTGAGCCGGCGGTCCCTGAGGGCCTTCCTGAGGGCGAAGGAGCGCTCCCTGAGGTACCGCCGGAGCGACGGGAGCGACATGGACTCGGCCACGTAGCAGGTCCCGCAGTTGATCTCGCCCACGCTGGCCAGCACGATCCGCCCGTCGGCCCGGAGGCGGAAGTTGATGACGTGCGTGGTGAGGTTGACGCACGGCATCTCGTACGTGCGGACGACGCGCTGCTTCCCCTGGACCATGCGCGGCAGCGGCAGGGGCAGCTCGTCCCCGCCGGCCGCGTAGGCCGTGGTCTTCCCGCCGCGGCAGAGCGCGATCGCGGGCGCCTGGAGCACGGCCTTGAGGAGCTCCACGTGGTGCCGGAGCAGCGCCTCCGCGGTCCCACAGTCCAGCGAGCCGGGGAGCGCGCGCATGGGGACCTGGTGCGTCAGGCATCCGGACAGCACGTACCTCTTGCCGTCGAACGTGTAGACGGTAACAGGGACGTGCCACGACGCGGCCATGGGCGGTGGCGAGGGGCGCGCGGTTAAGTACACGTGGCGGCGTTTCGCGTGTGCGGTGGGCGGCGTTTTATTTTTCAGCACAGCCGCATGGGCGTGGGCGCGGAGATGATGGGCCGCGTGCCCTTGCCGGCCCTCAGCATGGCGACGCCCACGTAGTCGGGCCCGTGGTGCCCCGACCCGTGGATCTCCTCGCGGCTCAGCCCCCGCGTGAGGCGCATGGAGCCCTGGAACGCGAGCGCGTTCTGCGTGGTCTCGGACTCCACCGACGCGTAGCCCGGGAGCTTGCGGGTCTGGTGGAAGTAGGAGAAGTCCGGCATGCGCTGGAGGTAGGCGCGGTACTGCTCCCGGTAGAGCGGGCGGTTGAAGACGCGCCACTCCGGGTCGGAGACCGAGTAGAGGGCCTCGGGGTCGACGGAGTGCCGCGCGCCCTCGGGCTCCAGGCGGTCGTGGAACTGGATGGGCGAGGGCCAGTTGCGCGCGTACTCCTTGCTGTTGACGTCGACGTGGAACTTGAACACCATGAGCGAGGGCCCGTTGTAGGGCACCGACATGTCGCCGACGCGGGCGTTGAAGGGCCGGTCGGCGCCGGGGGCCTCGGCGGCCCAGTCGACGGGGCGATCGTCCTTGCCGCCGTTGTAGCCGTCGAAGGCGATGTCGTAGGTGCGGATCAGGTTCTTGTTGTTGTGGACGATGGCGCGCTGGTGGTACTTGTAGCTCATCCCCCACACGCCGTGCATGGAGTCGTCGTAGCACGAGAGCTCCGTCTGGCCCCAGAGCGTGTTGCCCAGCTCGTCGCCGCCGCGGCCCATGATGACGCTGAGCATGTTGTGCTCGACCACGGGGCGGATGATGACGTACTCGACGGCCTCGTTGCTGCCCTTCGCCTTGAGAACCGGCCAGAAGTCCGGGACGCGCTTCTCGTCCTGCGGGTACGACATCATGCGCAGCATCGCCGCGTAGAAGAAGCTGTCGAGGACGGTGGGCTCGTGGATGGTGCTGCCGTCGGCGCCGCGGATGCGGGGGAGCGTGTTCCACGGGTAGTTGACGGGGTCCGCGTCGAAGTGCCGCTCGATGCGGTAGTCCTCCAGCGTGCCGTGGGTCTCGGCCACGCGCGCGGCCTGGACCACCGACATCTGCCCCGTGGGCGAGGGCGGCGGCCACCGGAGGTACACGCAGGACCGGTCGTCGGAGCGGGGGAAGCGGCCGGTGCGGAACACGTCGTCGAGGCGGCGGCCGAGCTGGATGCGGTTGCGGGGCTGCTCCTCGAGGCCGGTGTCGTCGGTGACGCTGCGCACGAAGGCGACGAGCGCGGCCCGGAGGGTGTGGACGCCGACGTGCTTCATGGAGAAGGCCTTCTCGAGGGCCGCGCGCACGTCGTCGTCCGGGTGCCAGCGGAGGGAGGTGCCGAGGAAGGTGACGGTGTGGTAGATGTTGATGCGGGCGTCGTCGGGGATGGCGTCGTAGTCGGCCAGCACCGCGGCGTGGTTGGAGCCGAACACGAACGGGATCACCTTGCGGCGCACGAGGTCGCGCTCCACCTTGAGCTGCGTGAGGAGGAACTGGGCGGCGTGGTCGAGGATCGCCGTGTTCATGAACAGCCAGAACGGCAGGCTGTGGGCGTCCAGCGGGCAGTCGACGCCGGTCATGTTGGTGTAGTTGGGCACCGGCACGAAGGCGTCGTTGAGGCCGAGGTGCTGCGCGATGTTGAAGCAGTCCTCCTTCGCGTGCGCCGCCTGGAACGCGCCGGCCTGCATGGTCTCGATGAGCCGCAGGCTGTTGCTCCACCGCAGGGCGTCGCTGCACCGCAGGAGGGACGGCATGGTGACGGTGGTGGTGAAGTCGTCGGGCTCGTCGCCCATCTTGAGGCGGAACCGCGCCCCGTCCAGGAGCACGCCGTGGCCGGCGGTGAACTGCCCCCACGTGAACTGGTTCGCGTCGTCGACGCCCGGCGCGAACGCCCCACCGGCCCCCTCGCTGCCGCGGCCCGACAGGTCGGCGTACCGGTCGAGGTCCCGGGGCGTGAGCTTGAACCAGCTGTCGCGCGACTCGTCGTACAGCTCGACCTCCCAGTTGGCGTCCCGCTGCGGGGGGACCCGGTAGTACTCGGCCACGCGCACGCGCCGGCGGAGGATGTCCCGCGGCAGGGCCCCGGTCTCGAGGGAGTAGGCGCGGCTGTGGATGATGTTGAGCCCGCGGTACGAGCCGAGGTCCGGGCCCTGCCGGAGGCGCTTCACCCCGTCAATCCCCTGCGTGATGTAATTCGTGCGCTCGGGCGCCATCTGCATCTGAAAGGTCAGCTTGCTGTTGCACAGCAGGAACGTGGGCTCGGGGGACCCCCACAGCCGCAGCTGGATCTTGGCCTCCTCCACCAAAATATCGAGGCAGTTGGGGTTCTTCTGCATCATACCGAACAGGTCCACGTACTCGCGGAGCAGCTGGCCGGGGGTCTTGTCCACGGTGTTGTACTTCTCCATGTACTCCTTGGCGTAGGACGGGGCCTGGACCAGCGCGACGTGGACGTCGAGGTCGTTGGACTGCTGGATCGACCCGATCAGCTGCTTGACTTGGTTCTGGAAGTTGGTCATTCCCGCCTGCGACATCATGAAGTTATGCTCCAACCGGATCGCGAGACCGTGCCTCACCGCGAACGCGGCGTACGAGCGCTTGGTCTGGGTCAGCACGCGCGCGGCGGATTCGTACGGCACGCGGCTCGCCATACCCTCGTCGAAGCTCCACACGTTCCATTTGAACTTGGCGTCGGGGTTATCGATGTATTTGTACGGGAGGATCACGGTGGTGAAGGGCGAGTTGGTGGTGTCGGAGATCAGGCCGTCAATGCGGTCGGTCAGAAAGGTGTTAGGGCCCTTGAGCACGTCGGGGAGGTGCCACCTCTGGTGCCGCTTGTGCCGCTGGTGGTCCAGCTTCACGTCGCGCCCAGCGGGCCCGAAGATGCCCTCCCAATCCGCCTGCAGGGGCTCGTTCGAGGTCCCGGTGTAAGTGCCCCCGCCGATGGCCGACAGCCCGTTGGACGGCAGGTGCGAGGGGGCGTTCATGCTTCGGCTCTCTTGCGTGCGGCCCTCCATATCGACGGAGGTGGTGCGCGCGTTTATATACGGCGAGGACGGGTTATTCACTCGTGGTGTGCAGGCAGCGGCACAGCAACGCGTCCCGCCATGACGTGGCGAGCCGGCGGCCCCGGCAGCGAGCCTCCGAGGGCAACGCCGACCGGAGCTGTGGAAAGTCCAGGAAGATGGCGACGGTGCCGCCGCTCTGCCGGGGCATGATCACGGGGAGCATCATCAGCGCCGGGCGGCGCGATAATATTTATAGAGTGCCGCGCTCGAACAGTATTTAAGCATGTCGCCTCGCAGCGCCCACGATGAGTCAGCGCAAACCCGCCGCCCTCGCTGCCACGGCCGCCGAGACCTCCAACGCCCCCATGCGATACACCAAGCGGTTCAACGTCCTCATCTCCGGAACCATGGCCAACTTGCAGGCCGAGGGCCCGTCCGCCGCCACATGGCGCCCGGTGCCCGGCAGGCACATCCAGATGTTCCTCAACGCCAGCGCGGACCAGGACCTCTCGGCCTCCATCAACACCCTCAAATCCACCTACGTCATCAACGCCCGCCTCATCGAGCAAAAGAGCACATTTCCCGTCCCGCTGGGCGTCATCATCAGCTGCATCCCCGCCCAGGAGCACAACGAGTGCGGCGAGCGCTTCACGTGCACCGCGCTCCCCATGACGCACAACCCCACCCCCCTCACACTCTTCGAGGCCGACTCCACCCAGCAGATCAGCAGCGAGTGGCGCAAGATGTACGGCGAGTACAACGAGAAGAACCTCGGCACGCACAACGTGCTCGAGGTCGCCAACCAGAACTACGTCTTCGTCCACGAGAACCACCCCGTCATCTCCCTTCTCAAGGCCAACTCAGACCTGCTGGGCACCGAGCTCCGCGACGACCAGCGAATCGACGGTGAGTGGTTCAAGGTGTCGAAAACCGTGCTGACCACCTGCTGCAACACCCTGAAGCAGAAGGTCCTCAACAAGATCAGCTTCAACAACCTCATGGACTTCCAGGTCCAGCTCAAGCGCCTGGACGCCAAGGACTGGACGGACGAGTCCGACATCCTCGCGGAGCACACCATCCTCAACGCCAACATCATCGACCAGCCCTGCTCGTACATGGCGCGGCTCGAGCTCACCTACGAGTTGCAGTCGTGATTGATGTTTTTTTTTACAAAACACACCACAGTAAAAAAAACCCTTTACCCCGCAGGGAATGTTGTCCTTCGACGAAGCCAAGGCCCTCCTCCTCGAGCACTTCGCCCGCTCGACCGACCCCCGCGCCCTGCCGTACGTCGAATCGAGCGATCCATACAACTGCTCCAAGCTGCACTCGTTCTGGCTCAACACGCACCCCGACCACGCGGCGACCTCACCGCTCCGCTCGCCCAAGAACCCCACCCTGCAGCGCGTGGACCTGCGCGCCGCGGAGGCCGCGGTCCCCCTGCACTTCTTCCTCGTCACGCTCACGCCGGTGATGGACCTCGACTACGCCGACCTGCACACCGCCGACGACGCGCGCGGGTTCCTGAACGCGTACTTTCCCGTTGATTAAACACCCCCCACGGTCATCCTCCCGGGGACGCGCCCCAGCGCCATGACGCCCTTGACCTTGTGCGGGACGACGAAGCTGCCGTCCTTGAGCTCCCGCGCGAGCGCCTCGGTGTCCCCCGCCCACTGCAGCGAGCAGACCGGGCCGAAGGTGTGCTGCAGGGCCTGGAGGCACGCGTAGCGCTCGGCGGCGCCGACGTCCTTCATCGGCACGCCCCTCAGCCGCACCAGGTCGAACAGCAGCACGCGCGCGGTGCCGTCGTCGTCGATGACGAACTGGCCCAGCGCCGCGGTGGCGTCCGGGCACTCCGCCGACAGGAGCGCGGCGGGCGACGCGAAGTAGAAGGTGTCCTGCGCCGGGATGTACACCAGCGTGGCGTTGTGGTACTTGCACACGGTGAGGAGCTCCGACCGCGCGGCGAGCCAGGTGCCGAACGAGGCCGCGGCGATCGGGGCCTTGGTCTCCAGGGTCTCGACGTGGATCCGCTCCTGCAGGTGCTTGCCGGCGTGGAGGCACGGGTCCGTGCAGGTCGCGAGGATGCACGCGTGCGTGGGCGAGGGCGTCAGGAAGAGGTCCATTTCTTCTCGTTTTCCACCACGTCACGAGGTCAAACCGCTTCAAAAAACAATTCATGCCGCTGTGCCGCCACTGCCACCCGTTCGAGCTCAAGGACTCGTACGCGAGCCGCGTGCTGGCGCCCGAGTCCCTGCAGGCGCTCGTGGAGTCCCTGGAGGAGCGCATCATCCCGTGCGCGACGGCGGTGTGCCCCGCCTGCGACCGCGTGAGCATCCTGTCGGAGGGGGACGGCGCCTCCGTGGTGCAGACCCTGATGACGTGGAAGCTGCTGGCCCGCTGGGTCGACTACGACGCCCCGCGGGCCTGACGGTGGTGGTGCCCCGCCATGAACCGACCCGTGCACCACGCGACAAAAACGAGGGCCGTGAAGCACAGCGGGCCCTGGGCGGCGTCGGGGAACGAGCCCTCGAACCCGTACACGTACTCGACAACGACCAGCGCCACGTCCATGGCCATGAAGCCGAGGCGCGCGACCTGCTTCCACCCCGCGGCCACGTGGGCGGTGTGGCACTTCTGAAAGAAGCGCGCGGCCACCAGGAACACGAACGGCGTCACGTACTGCGTCTCGCACGCCTGGTAATACCGCGAGGTCACGAGCAGCAGGCACCCCACGATGACGTTGATGGTGTTGACGTTCACCAGGTGGTACGCGCTGTAGGCCAGGATGTACGCCAAGACGAACGCGTACACGCCGCGCTCCTCCGCGGTGGACCACGAGCTCTCCCACGGGGTGTAGGCGAACACGAGCCCCACCAGCACCACGCACAGGGCCGCGGTGATGAGGTTGCGGGGCCTGGACCCCGGCACGTCCAGCAGCAACGCCACGGTCTCGCCCAGGTTGACCACCAACCACACCATGATGAGCGCGATCGCGAGCCGCGGCCAGTAGGGGACGTCGCTGTCGTACACCACCGAGATCCGGCCGTCCCCCCACAGCAGCGACGCCGTGTCCTGCTGGAGGTCGCACGCCAGCACGTCCAGCCGCGCCCCGGGGACCTTGCCGCCGCACGACGACGGCGCGTCCAGCAGCAGCCACAGCCGCTCGAACGGCGGCAGCGCCCCCGCCTCGAACGTCGACGGCAGCGCGGCGCACGCAAGGAACGTGTAGTTGGCGCCCGCCAGCGCGCACAGCATCCCGGGCGCTCGGGCGCACGGCGCGCTGCCGGGGGGGTGCTGCACGGCGCGGCCCAGGAACGTCAGCCCGTTGCGCGACGCCCGGACGCCGCGGCTGGAGGAGAGGTAGTAGGCCGCCTGGTCGGTGAAGCACGGCGAGGGGGGGAGGAACAGCGCGCTGGCGGCGGTGGGTAGGAGGAGAGCAAGGCTGGCCATCGCCCGATGCAGCGTCGTGGAGTGTATATACAAGCCGTATATAAGCTCCAGTCATGTTTGTGCCTGTGACATGCCAGGTGACCAACAAGCGAATAGTGCTGACCAATGTGAAGACGAAAGGAGCCCACAGGAAGCATGGGATGACAGGAAACACGGGTATTGGTTCATGAATGGGTGTTTGCGATACAAGCATCCAAACGGCATTACCTACGCTGCCACGGGTGTCGATCGCCTACCTCCTGTTTGGAACTTCAGAAGCTAAATGTATACCAATGCTGACGCTCGAGCGCGTCGTGACAACATGCAATAGTATATAAAACCACGGGGGACCAGCGTGCGAGATGTCGACCCCCGCGATGGTGGCGGCGTCGATGCTGAAGCTGATGGTCGTGTGCCTGAGCGTGTTTTGGATCATCTCCTTCATCACCGGGCGGGTGTTCGTGTTCTACGAGGCGTACACCAACATCACGCTGGTGCAGCGGCAGGACGAGTGGCTCC
>Ga0247835_1005700_pt1 | contig 9979 bp, 9 predicted proteins | sample LaCtaG_3_FD_189912 | JGI IMG/M metagenome (GOLD analysis project Ga0247835, IMG submission 189912) | Freshwater microbial communities from meromictic Lake La Cruz, Castile-La Mancha, Spain - LaCruzMarch2015_13.5m | ecosystem: Environmental > Aquatic > Freshwater > Lake | place: Spain: Castile-La... | reverse complement strand
TTTTCGCATCTCAAAAGGGTATCGCGTTGAAGGCACAGAACCCACTTTCCTTGGGGGTGCATTGAGGGTGCACCCTTGACTCGGCGATGCGCATATCGCGTAGTGGCATCGTGACACGGAAGAAATTTGCTAAGCTCCTCAAGGACTACCGCGAGAGACGCAGGTTCACGCAGGAAGACGCGGCTAAGCACTTGGGCGTTTCCTTACGCACGCTGCAGAACTGGGAGATCGCCCGGAACATGCCGAGGGGGTTTGGACTGCGGGCGTTGGTGGCAACGCTGGAGAAGGGCAGGAAATAGACCGCACAACCTGAAGGGCTGGAGAAGCGCCAAGTGTACGTTCAGCAGAGCGACAGGCCAACTCCAGTGCGCAATGCCTGCAACCCATTGAGCGCGGAAAACTTGCGCAGGTTTGTCACCATTTTGTCACCACCATGGAAAAGGCCCGGAAAATCCGGGCCACAAATTGCTCTTAAACTATTGGTGGAGAGTTGGTTGCGGGGGCGGGATTTGAACCCGCGACCTTCAGGTTATGAGCCTGACGAGCTACCAGGCTGCTCCACCCCGCGATTAAAAAACAAAACTAACCGCCACAGATAATGCTGTCAACCTTTTGGTGCGTATTTCGTGATGGCTTCGTCGTTGATTACACCGATGTAGGGCAGATTGCGGAAGCGTTCCATGTAGTCCAGGCCGTAGCCGACGACAAATTCGTTGGCGATATCGAAGCCGACATAGTCGGCCTCCAATTCACGCTGGCGCGGCACTTCTTTGCGCAGAAGGACGCAAATTTTGACGCTCAAGGGCTTTGTTTCGGCCATGAGTTTGTCCTGAATGGCATGCAGGGTGTGCCCGCTGTCGAGAATATCGTCGAGCAACAGAATATGGCGGCCGTGCACCTCGGGCAGATGCAGCTGATTGAACGTGACCACGCCGGTGGTCGAGGCTCCGTGGTAGCTGGAGACGCTGAGGCAATCGAGGCGCAGCGGCATTTCGAGGCGTCGCAGGAGATCGGCACCGAACATGAGGCTGCCATTGAGTACCGCGAGCACCGTGAGATCCTTCCCGGAGTAGTCGGAGGATATTTGGCCGGCCAACTCGTCGAGCCGGCTCATGATCGTGCTCTCGTGAAAGAGCACACCGCGGATCTCGCTCCGCATTTCCCCGGCGACGGATGACATGGCAAGCGGCTAAACGCCGAGTTCTTTGCGCACGTTCGGAAGTTCCCCGGCGGAGCCGAGCATCTTGTTCTTGTGCGCGATGAACTTGGCGTATTCCTCGACGAAGATTTTGCCGGGAGGGCGGAAATCGAATTCGCCGGGCTTGGCATGGAAAAATTCGCGATGCACGCGGGTCCAAAGGAGGCGACCGTCGGTATCAATGTTGACTTTGGTCACCCCGAGTTTGGCCGCGGGCAAATACTCGTTTTCGTCAACGCCGCGCGCACTCTCGTCGAGTTTGCCGCCGGCAGCGTTGATCCGCTTGACCTCATCCTGCGGGACGCTCGAACTGCCGTGCATGACGAGCGGAAAACCAGGCAAGAGAGCCTCGATCTTCTCAAGCACGTCGAAGTGCAGGCTTTGCTGTCCCTTGAATTTGTAGGCGCCGTGACTCGTGCCGATGGCGCAGGCCAGTGAATCACATCCGGTACGGACCACGAATTCCTTGGCTTCGTCCGGGTTGGTCAAGCAGGCGTGACCTTCGTCGACGTGGATGTCTTCCTCCACACCGCCGAGCATGCCGAGTTCGGCTTCGACGCTGATGCCCTTGGCGTGGGCGCGCTCCACCACCCGCTTGGTGATGGCGACGTTTTCGTCGAACGGAGCGTGGCTCGCGTCGATCATGACCGAGCTGTAAAAACCGGAATCGATGCAATCGTAGCAGGTCTCCTCGTCACCGTGGTCAAGATGCACGGCGAAAACTGCCTCGGGATACATGGCATCGGCGGTGCGGATGAGAGCCTCAAGCATGCGCTTGTCGGCGTACTTGCGGGCACCTTTGGATAGCTGGATGATAAAGGGCGCTTTGCTGTCGATGCATCCTTGGAACAGGCCGAGCGTCTGCTCCATATTGTTGATGTTGTAAGCACCGACGGCGTATTTTCCGTAGGCGATTTTGAATAGTTGGTCTGTCGTGACGATCATACGAGGGGCGTATTGAAGCGGTCCGGTGCCCCCACGGCAAGGAAAAGCCCGTGTTTGCGCGCGCGGGAGCGGCCTCAGGCCTGCTTTCCTGCCTACTGCGCCGCTCCACCGGCCAACCGGCAGTGCTGCAGCACAATGTCACCCGCGTCGAACTCGAGGAAAGACCCCGTGACCACAATCTGTTGGCCGGTCTGGACCATTGGTTCGGAGGAAATGACGTTACCCACGTTGTCCCGCTTGCGCAGGATCGCTTCGCTTCCGTCGCTCGGGACGTAGATTTCGGAGTTAGGGGCGAGATCCTCGTTTTGGAAGAGGCATTTGACGTCGGGGCCCGGCCCGGCCGGAGTGGAAAGGGTGACCGCGACCGCGGGGTTGTCGGTTGTCATGTCACCTTGGGCGATGCCGGAAACGGGCCCGGTCACCGTAATCATCTGGCCTTGGTACTTGTTACTGGCGGCCGCCTCGTCTTGGGAAAACTCCGTGGCGAGAGTCTGCCAATCAACGGGGGTACTTTGGGCTGTGGCGACATTGGCAGCGAGACACAGAAGGGCGAAAAAGGAGGAAACTTTCATCGACCTCTTTTTACGCTACCCCGCCCGTTTGGCAATCACCGAAGAGAGCGACGCCGGCACGCGGTGGGTCGGGACCGACAGGTTGCCCGCGACCAAGATCAAAACAGTTCGCCCTGCGCGACTGAAGTCGCTTCTCCGGCCATCTTTTCGTACTCGGCGAGCAGGCTGCGAAATTCGCACTTCCTGGCCAGTTCGACCACCGCCGCGGGATCGGCGCTGATGTTCAATTCGGGCAACGCGACAGGCAACGGCAAGTCGCAGTCCAAGCGGACCAACTCGAGATTGTCTCGCAAGCGTTCCGCGGCGACGGTCACTTTGACGCGAAGCTTTTCGTTTTTGATCAGCGCGGGGTTTTCCGCGAGCAATGCCGTCGACCCGTGCTCGCGCACCAGCTTGGCGGCTGTCTTGGGACCCACGCCTTCCACACCGGGAATGTTGTCGACCGCATCGCCGGTCAAGGCGAGCACATCGGGAATACGCCCGGGTGGCACGCCCCACTTTTCTTCCACCTCCAACGGACCGAGCAGAGTGAAACCATCTTTCGGATCTTTGAGGTCCGTCTTGTTTGTGGAGTAAACACGCACGCCTTCGCCGACCAGCGCGTAGATATCCTTGTCGTTCGTGGCGATCACGACCTCGGCCTGTCCTTCGCGGGCGGCGGCGGCGTAGGAGGCGATGAGGTCGTCCGCCTCGTGGCCCGGCAAACTGACATTATGGACACCCAGTGCGCTTACCGCTTCCTCGATGACGGGAAACTGCCGCGCGAGGTCATCCGGGGTCTCATCGCGTTGCTGTTTATAGGACGGCAGAAGCTGCATCCGCCGTTCCGGCAGGCCCGCATCCCAAACTACGGCGGCCGCGTCCGGTTTGACGTCAGCCAACATCTTCCGCAAGGCCTTGACGAAACCGAACACGGCATTGGTCGGTTCCCCGCACGAGTTGGTCAGGTCGCGGATGGCGAAAAATGAGCGATAGGCGTAGTAATGACCGTCGACGAGGAGGAGACGCATGGGGGCAGACTAGGCGGGACTCTTCCCGGCGAACAGTTCGAGTTGGCACCCCGAGTCAGGCCGGGATGGCAGGGGCAGGCCGATTTTGGAGGCGAGGCGCCGCGCCGTCTCCACCGCCATCCCCTCATAGTGGTTGCTGGCAAAAACATAAATCGCCGCGGCATCGGCGTGATGACGTAATTTCACCGCCCAGTGCTCGAGCGCTGTCTCGCGTGGCCAAAGAACGCGCCCATAGCGGTGCGATTCCTTGCCGTCAGGACTGTATTTGGTCCTAAAATCACCGAGCAACCGCACGTAAAGGTGCCTTGCTGTGACCGGCAGGAATCCAAAGCCCGCATGCTTTTCCTCACCCAGGGCCAAAGTATCGTCCCACACCCAGGCAGCACCGTGCCCCTCGAGAATCCGCGCGCTGTGAGGCGTGTGCCAACTGTCGTGGCGGAACTCAACGGCCAGTGGAACATGGTCCGGCCACTCCCGGAGGAACCTGCGCAACACTTTTTCCTCGTGGGGCCGCGCATGGAATGACGGCGGCAACTGCAGCAAGGCGCATCCGAAGCACGGCCCGAGTTCATCCGCGAGCAGCCGCAGCATGGCAATCTCCGGACCGGGATCCTCGAGTCGCTTTTCGTGACTCAGGGTCCTTGGCAACTTTGGGCAAAATCGGAAACCGGGCCCGGCCAAGTCGACCCACTGTTCCACGATGCGTGCCGGAGGGACATGGTAAAAACTCGAATCCATTTCCACTGCCGGAAATTGCTGTGCGTAGAACCGAAGCCACCGGTTCCGCGGCAAATCGTGAGGATAAAAGACACCGCGCCAGTCGTCGTAGCTCCACGCGCAGGTTCCGGAAAAGAACCGGTCAGGGCGGAGGGCGAGTCGCGCCATGATCAGCGCTCCGGCGGCGGCAAGGATCTGTCCCGGCGCCAAGGCAGGCGGACACTGGAGGCAGTGTGTCCGTCGATAAAGTAAGCAATGGCCGCACGGCCAAGCGCATAGGTCCCCGCCCCTGCCACCCCGCCGGAAATCATGTGGCCCCAGACGGGAAGTATTTTCACCGCGGCGCGCGCCGCCTCCCGGAAGACAATTCCCGCGCTGAAGCCGATTCCGAGCGAAGCGGCGAATTCGCCGGCCAACCTCGGCGAAAAATCGCGCCCGCTGACATAGACAATGAGCGAAACCATGAACATCTGGAGGGAGAGAAGAACCGGGAAATCGGCGAGCGGCAGCGGTTGCATACCGATCACGCCGGCCACCGCACCGAACGACTTCAGCACCGTGCCGGCGAGGCGGGCCTGCGCCCCGCGCGCCGCGAGAAAGCGGGCCAACTCTAATTGCGCATCCTCGGGCAAGTAGTCGCACAAGCGGTCGCCAAGGGCCGATCGCTCTTCCGCTGGAAATCCCGCTTCAATGCCGCGGCGCGCCAGATGCGTGGAGAACACAACCGAGGCGGACGCACCGGCGTCCGCCAGAGCCGACAAGACAGCCGAGGTCTCCGCACGATCACCGAAGACCATGACGGCCAGACCGGCCGGACTGCCCCCTTCCCGCGAAGCGGCCGAGGCAAGCACTTCCGCCGCCCGCCGCGCATCCGGGCCCAGCCCGGCGTGGGCCGACCCCACGAACAGATAAAGGTCCGCAGGTTCCGGCGGTGACGAACCCGACTCGCGCAAATCGGCCAATTCGACCGTGCCCGCCCCCCGCACCGCGGTCCATGGACCGCGTAACAAAGGCGCGTGCAAAACGGTGCGGCCAGCCAGGGCGTTGATCAAGGCGGGCAATTCGATTCCCGCCTCCCCGAGCAAGGCGATGCGTGGCGCCCGCTGGCGGAGGAAAATTTCTTTGATTGGATCGAGTTCGCGCAGGATGGGCTCCTGCAATGAACCCGGGAGCCTGTCCAGCAGAGCGGACATTTTCTCGTAGGCGGCCAATAGGGCGGGACGGCTCATAATGCAACCGACTCAATTGACGAGCAAACCGTTCAATGCGGCGCGCAACTTTTCTTCGTTACCGACCTTGAAATCGTCCCCGGCATGCACCCGCCGCGTGCTGCCGTCGCGGGCCACGAATTCCAGCACCAAGGGCCGGCGGCCGGGGAAATCGAGGACGGCCGAGCGCAGATCCTCGAGCTCGCGCCGCCCGGACCGGCCCGCGGGCAAACGCAACACCACCGGCATCTCGGTCCCCGGGGCCGGCGGGAGCGGCTTGATATCCGAGGCGGTGACCGCGGGCTTGTCGTCGCGCTTGTCGAGGCGGCCGGTGATGTGCACGACCTTGCCCGGGATCAATTGGGGAAGAAATTTCTCGAAGGCTTCACTCCAGACCCGCACTTCGACTTTGCCGCTGAAGTCCTCCAAGGTAAGGAAGGCACAGGGCTTTCCGCTGGATTTGGTGAACTTTTTTTCCACCGTGTCAACCAGACCGGCCACCGTGACCGTCGCCCGGTCGTCCATTTCCCCGAGCGCAGCAACGCGGGTGAACTTGGCGTTTTCCAGCGATTCGCGGTAAGGGTCGAGAGGGTGCGCCGTGACATAAAATCCAAGCAATTCCTTTTCAAAGGAGAGCAGCTCGGCCTCGGCAAACGGCCGCGCCCGCCGCGTCCCGGTGGTCCGTCCCGAGGCAGGAAGGGATTCTTCGCCGAAAAGACTTTGCTGGCCCGCACTGCGGTCACGGTGCGCGGAGGCGCTGGCCGCGAGGACAGGCTCCAGATCCTCGACCATCTGCGCGCGCTCTTCGCCGGTGAAATCGAAGGCGCCGCACTTGACCAGGCACTCCATCGACTTGCGATTCACGGCCCGCGGGTCCATCCGCGCGGCGAAATCTTCCAGCGAGCGGAACTCGCCGCGTGATTCCCTTTCAGCGATGGCTTCCCCCATGGAGGCCTCGCCCACGTTCTTGATTCCGCTCAAGCCGAAACGGATGGCCATGCTCTCCCCGTGACTCTCGGGGGCGAACTTAAGCATGCTCTTGTTCAAGCCGGGCGGGAGGATGGTCAATCCCATCCGCTTCGCCTCGTCGACATAGAAGGAAATTTTGTCCGTGTCATCCACCTCGTTGCTCAGCACCGCACACATGAACTCGACGGGATAGTGCGCCTTGAGCCAGCACATCCGGTAACTGATGAGCGAATAGGCTGCACTGTGGCTTTTGTTGAATCCGTAGTCGGCGAATTTTTCCAAAAGATCGAAGATGGCCGTCGCTTTTTTCTCCGGGATGTCATTGTGCTCCCGGCACCCGGCGATGAAGTTGACCCGCTCCTTGGCCATCTTCTCCTTGTCCTTTTTGCCCATGGCGCGGCGCAGGAGATCGGCCTGCCCCAAGCTGTAGCCGGCCAGCAGGTTCGCCGCCTGCTGCACTTGTTCCTGGTAAATGAGGATGCCGTAGGTCTCCTTGGCAACCTTTTCAAGGAGCGGATGGTCGAAATTGATCTTCGTCTGGCCCTTCTTGCGCTTGATGTAGTCGGGGATGAGCGCCATGGGACCCGGACGGTAAAGGGCGCAGAGCGCGTTCATGTCGTTGAGACTGTTGAAGCCGAAATTACGACAGTAACGCGACATGCCACCTTCAAATTGGAAGATTCCGACCGTCTCACCCCGGTTGAGCACATCGAAAGCCGCCTGGTCGTCGACTGGGACTTTCTCGATGTCAAACGCGGGAACGTGCCGCCGGATCAACTCCTCGGCGTCGCGGATGACGGTCAGGGTTTTCAGGCCGAGAAAATCCATTTTGAGCATGCCCAGATCGCCGAGCGGGTCCATGGAGAATTGGGTCACGACCTCGTTTTCCTTCCCGCGGCAGAGCGGAACAATCTCGGAAAGATCACGGTCGCCGATGACCACTCCGGCGGCGTGGATACCGGCATTGCGCGACAAGCCCTCGAGCACCGTGGAGTAGCCCCACAGTTGCTGGGTGCCGGGTTCGGACTCGATGGCTTGCTTCAGCTCTGGGTTCTTCTCCTTGGCCGAGGCGAGCGTGATGTTCAGCTCGTTGGGGATCATTTTGGCGATGCGGTCACCCTCCCCGTAGCTCATGCCGAGAACCCGGGCCACGTCACGTACCACGCTCTTGGCCCCCAGCTGGTTGAAAGTGACGATCTGGGAGACGCAGCGCTCCCCGTATTTCTGCCGCACGTATTCGATCACCTCTCCGCGGCGCGCCTGGCAGAAGTCGACGTCAATGTCGGGCGGACTGACCCGTTCAGGATTCAAAAACCGCTCGAAAATGAGTCCGTAACGCACCGGATCGAGGTCGGTGATGCCGAGCACATACGCCACCATGCTTCCCGCGGCCGAACCGCGGCCCGGTCCGACCGGAATTCCGCGTTGCTTGGCGTAATGGATGAAGTCCCAGACGATGAGGAAATAGCTGGTGAAGCCGAGCTTTTCGAGGACACCCAGTTCGTAATCGAGCCGTTCGTGCAGCTCCGGAGTGCCCTCCCCGTAGCGACGGCCGAATCCCTCGCGGCAGAGTTCGCGCAGGTAACCCTCGCGGGTCCGGCCCTCGGGCGGGTGAAAAACCGGGAACCGCGACTTTCCGAACTCCATGGTCACATCGCAGCGGTCAGCGATGCGCGCAGTATTCGAAAGCGCCTCCGGGTGATCCCCGAAAATTTCCGCCATTTCCGCCGGGGTCTTCAAATAGAGCTCGGGTAGATAGCGCAGCCGCCGTTCGTCGGTGACGTTGGCCCCCGTGCCGATGCAGACCATCACATCGTGGGCCTCGTGGTGCGAGCGCTCGAGAAAGTGGACGTCATTGGCCGCGACCAACCCGAGCCCCATGTCGCCCGCCCAGCGGATGAGCTGCGGGTTGGCCTCGCGCTGGGCATCCATCCCATGATCGTGGATCTCAACGAAGAAATTCTCCTTCCCGAAAATGTCGCGGTATTGTCCGGTCAGATCGCGCCCGCGCTTCGGATTGCCTTGAAGAATGGCGCTGTTGATTTCTCCTTTGAGGCAGCCGCTCAAGCCGATGAGCCCCTTGGCATGCCGGGCCAGCAGCTCCTTGTCGACACGCGGCTTGTAGTAGAAGCCCTCGAGGTGCGCCGCACTGACCAGTTTGACGAGATTGGCCCACCCCTCGTTCGTCTCGGCCAACACGGTCAAGTGGAAGGCCGCATCCTTGCCCGAAGAGGCCTTCTTCTCGTGCATCGAACCCGGCGCGATATAAAGCTCGCATCCGAGGACCGGCTTGACCCCCGCCTTTTGCGCCTCCTTGTAAAACTCGACCGCACCGTAAAGCACCCCGTGATCGGTCATCCCCACCGCCCTCATGCCGGTCTCCGTGACTTTGCGCATCAAGTCCGCCGCACGCACCGCGCCGTCGAGCATGGAGTACTCGGTGTGCAGATGAAGATGCACGAACTCAGGGGTGGCCATATCGCAAGATTAGTTGACCCGCCAAGGCTGGCAAGCGGAGGGCGCAATTTGTTTTCCGGATGGCCAAAAACCATACCGCCGGTAACCTTCGCAGCGTGTCAGACACCCCCGAAAATATCCTCGTTGTTCCACGCCACGTGTTCGAAACCCTCGGGGCCTTCCAGGGCTTGAGCCTTGAAGCCGACCGCTATATGGCCGCCTTCCTCGACCCGCAAAACAACCTTTTCCTGCCCCGCCCGTCCGCCGAGGCGGACCCGTCGCACAAGCAGATAATTCCTTATCTCGTCCTGCGGCACGGCGACCGCGTGCTCTGCTACACACGCGGAAAATCCGGGGGTGAAGCACGACTCCACGCCAAGATGTCCATCGGGATCGGCGGCCACATGAACGACGGCGACACGCACGCCGCCCATTTCGACCGGGCCGCTTATCTCCGAGCGGTCGAGCGCGAATTGCATGAAGAATTGGAAATTCCCGGTCCCTACCGTCAGCGCGCCGTGGCCCTGATCAATGACGATACCAACGAGGTCGGCCGCGTCCATCTGGGCGTGGTGCACCTCGTCGAGGTCGATTCACCCGACATCCGCCCGCGCGAGGACTCGATCCGCGATCCCGCTTTTTTCACCGCGGCCGAACTGCAGGCGCAACATGACCGGTTGGAAACGTGGTCGCAGATCTGCCTTGGCGGTCTCGACCGGCTGCTCGCATCCTGAGTCCTCGCCATAGATTTCCTTTCCCTGCTGCACAGAGGGAGGTCGTCCCCTGATCTTAAGCGCCTTGCAACCCGCTGATGATGCTGATCAGCGGCAGGAAGAGCGCGATGACAATCGTTCCGACCACCACGGCCAGGAAGACAATCATGATCGGCTCGAGCAGGGAGGT
>Ga0247835_1005693_pt1 | contig 9983 bp, 10 predicted proteins | sample LaCtaG_3_FD_189912 | JGI IMG/M metagenome (GOLD analysis project Ga0247835, IMG submission 189912) | Freshwater microbial communities from meromictic Lake La Cruz, Castile-La Mancha, Spain - LaCruzMarch2015_13.5m | ecosystem: Environmental > Aquatic > Freshwater > Lake | place: Spain: Castile-La... | reverse complement strand
GGATTCAACACGGGCATCAAGGCATTTTCGCGAGGCAAGGCAGCGGGCCGGTTTCGCGCTCGTCTTTGTTCTTTCGATGTTGGTCCTGGTTCTCATCGTGGTCCTTGCCTACTTCTCGCGAACGGCCCTGCATCGCCAAATCAGCTCTGCGAGCGCCGGGAGTGCCAAGGCCCAGCTGTTTTCCAGGACCGCAGAGGGCTTCATTCTCGACGACATTCAACATGAAATCGAAGCCGGTTCGTTAGCCGATTCGATGACCAACGTGAGCTTACGGATGACACGCCCGAATTTCGTGGTCGACCCAGCCATCGGAGTGCCGGTCGCGCCATCGATGGCACCACAGCGCGTGGCGGCCCAGGGGATCACCAACATTGTCAAGGTGAGTCGCGGCGCTCAGCCGTTCTTCACCACGGGAAGCGGATACCGCACATCCATTCCGCAACGAAGCGACTCCGGCCTCGCCCGTTCATCAAGCATCTCCACGACGAATGCGTCTTTGAATGGACGATCGGTTCCGCTCGCACGCTGGAACCGGCCGCGGTTGATGAGCAGTTCCGAACTTGCTGCGTTCACCCCCCCGGACTGGATCTATGTCGACCGTTCGGGAGGAAATCCTCAGGGATTCAGTACGAATCAGTTATCCGCCATGAGTTCCACGTCGCCCACCAACACGGCAGTCGTGATCGGACGCTATGCGTATGTGATCTACGACGTCGGTGGATTGGTCGACATCAACGTCGTGGGAAACGGACTTACGGAGTCTGAGAATTCCCGCCGTGGCCGACTGCATCAGGCCTCCCTCACGAATGGGATCGGAGGGGTGCCGATTCCATCCTTTCAAGACTTTGTCTCATGGAGGTCCGCAGACTCGCGGACGAACACCAATGTCACGCCCGGCGCAGGCGGGCTTTTTGACCCGAAGCGAACCTTCCAGGACGTGCCATCGGGAGAGCAGGCGTTTGTGAGCCGACAGGATCTGATCAGCTATGCGTCCCGCCCGGGGAGCCCTATTCCCGGAGATGCGCTTCCGTTCCTCACGGTCATGGGCACCGACGTCAACGCCCCGTCGTTCGAGCCAAGTTCGGTTCGATCCAAAATCCCTGCCACCCCGAACGCCGATGCCATGAATCCGGCGGTGCTTTCGGTCCGCCACGCCACGAACAGCTCGCTCACGCGACCCGGATCAGCGACCCTTGAGGTAAAGTCAGGCACCCCGGTGATGCTTCGCCGGTTCCCTCTAAACAAACTTAACCTCTTCGCGGAGTCCGACCCGGATCAACTGCTTTATTATTTTGGGCTCACCAAAGTGAATGACCACACTTGGAGATACACCCGCACCACGTCTGATGGGCGCATTGCCAGACTAAGTGAAATCGCGAATTTGGGCCGCGAGCCTAATTTTTTCGAGGTTCTCCAGGCGGGCATGCTGACGGGCTCGCTTGGGCGCAGCGGCGTCAACACTTATACGGCTGTTCAGAGTCGGGACAGCTTGCAGAACCTCCAGATCGTCCAAATTGCCGCCAACATTATTGACCAATGGGACGCCGACGACATCCCGACTTGCATCCAGTACCCTTCCGGAAATCCGGGGGAATATCTCTCAAGCTTCGGAACCGAAAACCTTCCTTATGTGAGTCAGATCGCGTTGGTGGGATGGCGTCCCACGTACGACCGGGATCTTTTCCAGGTCTGGGCGCTCTTCGATGTGTGGAACCCTCATCAGAACGCGCGGACCCCTCCGGTCGGAATTGATGGATTCCGGATTGTGCCGACTGGCGGCACCGGCTGGGTGAACCTTTATTACACGTGCAACACCTCACTTCCCGAGGCATTAGAACTCAGCCGGAAAATTCCATCAGCCGGAGGTACTTTGTTTTCGGAAGTTCAGACGGCGACGAATGACATGGTCAGTTTGAACTCCGGGCGAACCCTGTCCTTCTCCGCGACACAGGACTATTCGGAGCCAACGACTCTTGGAGGCACTCCGACCTCAATGGCAGACACGCCGGGGGTGCTCGTCATTCAGTGCAGACCCGGGATCGCGATCCCCCCTGCTGCCGACCGCCATCCAAGCCTGCAAACAACGATTGCTTCTCTGGAGGCAAGTTCCGGAAGGACCGTTGGACTAAAAGCCTATAACACCTGCAGGTTAAGGAGCTCTCCCTCGCCCCCTGCGAACAAGGGCTGGGAATTCGCTCTTCAACTTCATAAATCCGGAGACCCCGCAAATACGTGGGTTACTTACCAAACATTTGAGAATTTCTGCCTGAATCTATCCGACATCATGACCTGTCCGCTCAGTGGAGACGCAGAAGCCAATCTACCCCTGAACACGCAGCATGGTTCGGCGGGGGCTACGCTGACAAACGAGTTTTATTCGTGGAGGAGCAGGGGGACCACGGTCGGAATGGTCAAGGCGGATCCAAGAACTAACCGACTGGGCTTCTCCGGTTGGAGCCAGACTACTACTGGCGGTTCGCCGACCGATTTTCTCGGCTTCTCCGTGCGTTCGTCGACGGGAGCTCTGCCGTCGGCGTTCCTAAGCGACGTGCGGGGCAACACAGTAAACAATTCCTCCCAGTGGGCCTTCCCCGGTGGGGTCAACGCTGTGGGCAGGGACGCGCCGACAATCCTGGCACCCGGATTTCAAGTCTTCCAGAACTTTGAGCGTCCGCCGCAAACCAACCGTTTTCAGATCGGTCTTTACGGACTTGTTGGGAACAATCCTGATACGCTCTCAACGGATTTTCCGGTGCGTTATTCGGATCCGGACGGGGTGGTGCGCCCGGGTGATGGAGTCTTCGGCACTTTGCCCACGGTACCCGGTCAACTCGCGGTGCGTCCCATCATCCTGAATCGGCCATTCCGCTCGGTGGGCGAGTTGGGGTATGTCTTCCGGGATATCCCGTGGAAGACCCTCGATTTCTTTACCTGGAGATCGGCCGACCTCGGACTCCTCGACTTGTTCAGTATTTCGGAGACAGAGGCTAATCCGCCGCTAACGGCCGGTCAGATCAATTTGAATACCCGCCAAACTGCGGCATTGGCCGCGCTTTTGCGAAATGCCTCGAAACAATTGGACGGCGTGAATCCCGGTGTTCCTGCTTCCGCGCTATCCACGACCGAAGCGCAAAGCATCGCTCAGGCGATTGTCAGCGAGAGCACCGTCAGGCCATTCTCCGACCGCGGAGACTTGGTCACTCGCGTGTTAAACAGTACGAACGCCCCAGACCCCTTGGCGGGAGCGAACTTCAAGCCTGTCAGGGAAGCATCGATTCGCGCTCTCGCGGAACTCGGAACGACCCGCACCTGGACCTTCCTCATCGATCTCATTGTACAGACCGGACGATTTACTTCGATGTCGAGAAGCGGTAACGACTTCCTGGTTCAGGGGGAAGAACGCGTGTGGATCCATTGCGCCATTGATCGGATGAGTGGCGAGGTGACGGAAATCTATCGGGAGGTTGTCAATGAGTAGACTTAACCATCAGAAACCCATTCTCGAGATTCCCCGGAGAAGCGGGCGTGGCGATGTGCGGTCAGTGAAACAACCCGGGCACGAAGATTGCCGTCGGTTGCATTCGCCGTTCCGCGCGTCTGTCGCGATCGCTGCGATTGTCGCGAATGTGGGCGCGGCCACGATGATGGCGATTTTCTCCGGGAACTGTTGGGCTCAGCAAACGGGTTCGGCGCCCACCCTTTCGGAACGACCCTCCAAGCCATTCGTAAATATCATCCCGGAGCGCACGGCCTGGACAACGACTGTTAAGATGCCCGGGGAGAAGCGAGCGGATCCCGCGAAGAGTGAACTTGTCAAGCCGGTCGACTTGGGGAATTTCGCGTCAACCACGGTGGAGCGCGTGGAGAATGCGTACTCGTCCGGGGTTAGAAGGGAAACCATCCATTATCGGGATGGATCACAATTCGTTCGCTATGTGACGCACGGTCTTGTTTTTTATGAAGATCGCAGAACGGGAGCGCCGGTGATGGAAGATGCGGCAAATGCAGCGATCACTTCCACCTCAGGAGTCAACAGACGCACGGAGCTCGATTGGGTCACCGATAAGTATTACGTGGGGGTTGCCAACTACGACGGCACGGCGTGTTACGTGTACCGTCAGTTCGCTCCTCAATCACTGCCGCCGACGGAACCTGGTGTGGAACCTCCGAGTTCAGTGACTGGAGTCGCGGCAACGGACGTTGAGGACGTGACGAAGGCACCGGTTCTTGGCACCGTGTGGATCGACAAGGAAACCATGCAGCCGATTGCTTATGAAACCATCTACGAGACGAGGCTTTACGGACGAAGTGTCTCGTCCCCGCCTGTTGCGTTGCCTGCCTCTTTACAGGAAGTCGCCCGCCAGTACGCAGAGAGTGTCGCAAAAGAGAAACAGCGGTACAACATCCCTCAGTGAACACGACTATTCGCAACCGGCGGCTTCTCGCATTCACGCTCATCGAACTCCTGACCGTCATTGCCATCGTTTCTGTGATCGCGGTTCTGGCGGTTCCCGCGCTCAGTTCTCTGCGCGGAGCTGGCGGCATTACGAAGACTGGGAGCGACATCGCCGGCATTCTTGAACAGGCTCGCGGCTACGCCATGGCGCAGAATACTTATGTTTGGGTGGGTTTCCGAAAGGAGGGATTGGACACCCTGGTCGTCGGAGTCATTGCGTCAAAAACAGGCATTGCAGACCCGTCCGTCGACGTCGCGGCGATCAGTAAATTGTCCCGCTTCGAGAACGTCCAACTTGTGAGCATTCCCTCCTCCAGTACCCGCCCCGGCGGCAGCGGGGTGGTTTCCCTTGCATCCGCTTCGAGTTCACCGATGACGTTCACCTTTCCGTCTCCGGGGGTCACTTTTAATCAACAGGTCATTCAGTGGAACAGCCGCGGGGAGGCCAGGCTAAGTCCCACGCAACTTAGCAAGGTGGTCGAGATCGGACTCCAGGCCTCAGCGGGAGGCACGATTCGGAACAGCGAGAACTTCGTCGCCATTCAGATCAATGGCTTGTCGGGTTCCGTTTCTGTCTATCGACCATGAAAACGCGCGAATCGCATCGGATTGCCGGGTTTTCGTTGGTGGAAGTCACGCTTTCATTGGGAATTGTCGCGTTTGGCCTGATCACGCTATTGGGTCTTCTCCCCACCGGTCTGAATCTCGTGAAGGAAAGTGCGGATGAGACCACGGCGGCCAGCATTGCGAGGGCAATCAGTGCGGATCTTCGCTCCATGGAATCCACGGCTGGGAGCTCCGCCATCCACCAGATTCCGGTAGGGACGGCAAATTCCGGCAAGGCTTATTTTAATGCTGAGGGGAAGTGGCTTGGAAACGGCGGTCCTTACGATGATGCGGTCTATACCGCCTCATGGACGATCGCGGCAAGGAGCACGCAGGCCCCTCCCCTCGCCTCCATCGTTGTGACGTGGCCGAGCCGCGCCACTGTGCCCTCGGGGTCTTTGGATGCCCTTGTCATTCTGGCTCAGAATCCTAATTAGCAACCGGTGGACTTGCGATGAACTGTACTGGGTGTAATGCCTTCCGCGGCGCTGACAGGAGATGCGCTTGCGCGCGGCGAGACTTTGGATTCTCGCTCCTTGAGCTTTTGGTGGCTATGACGGTGCTCGCTCTCCTGGCGGTCATGGTGGTGGGGGTGGCAGACAGCGCGATGCGCATCAGCAGCGGGTCTCAGAGACAGATCACCGCGGCAGACAGTGCGCGACAGGGACTGGACCGCATCGCGGCCGATCTGTCGCGAGCGGTTGTGCGGTCGGATCTCCCTTTCCGGGTCGATAAGGTCGACGGCAGTGACCGGTTGACGTTCCTCACCGAATCTGAAGGATACACGGCGGGACGAGGAATCTCTGTGGTGGGATACCGGATCGAAAACGACACCCTTGAGCGTGGGATCGAAGCGGTCGGGTGGGATAACACAGGCCCCAACATCCTTGGATTCACAACGCTGGGCAGCGCCGGGACCAACGGGAACTATCTGGAATTAAACAGCTCGAATTTCGAAGTCCTCTCCGCTGAGGTTTTCCGGATGGAAGTCGCGTTCCTCATGGGGGATGGAACGATCGCCGATCGGGCCGGGGTACCGATTCAAAACTCCGCGTCTTCGTTCGTTGGCAGCTTCGCGACGCCCGTTCCATCGAACCCTGCGGGAACAATCCGCGCGATCATCGTCGGAGTGGCCGCGTTGGACCGTAACGCTCGCAAGACGCTCAATGCGGGTTCCATCAGCTCCCTCATGGAGCGCTTTCCGGACGCGATGCCTGGTCAGGATCTCTTAACCACGTGGAACGCCTTCCTGGATGACAATCCGACAAACAGCGTGAATCCGCTCCCCACGCCGATCCGCAATTCCGTGCGAATTTACCAGCGTTATATCTTCCTCGCGAACTGACGGAACAAAGGGGGTAACGGCTGGAAAGAAATGATGCACTCGGCATGGAAAGGAAAAGGCGGATCATCCGGAAAGTTGATGCTTATGCTGCGGCTTCCGACTTTTGCGAGGCTTTGTGCGCCGGTGGCGCAATGGACATTAACCCGACTTTCCCAACTGGGGCTGTTGGAAGACCGTAAAGGCTAATGAAATCAAGCTCATTGCCCAAAGATCTTCACTACTGATGAGTTAAGCGTGGTTCCGGGGACGGGTGGGATAACCGCAGATTCCCAGGATTTGCGCAGATTTTCTCCCGGCTCAAAACCAGGCTCTTGTATGCCAACGAGGAGACGGCAAAGTTCGCGATGCCCTTCCGTCGCGGCACCGAGCACGGCGTAAGCTAGGTCTTTCTCTGTAAAATCTCCGAGCATCGGAGAAAATCTGCGGTGCCGGGCACGAACTTCTCGGAAAGAAGAAATATGCTAGGATTCGTCGTTTGTTCACGTCAAGACGAAACTTGTGACAAAAGCGTTGCCTAAATGCTTGTTTGACAAGCGATTACGCGATTGCTAAGGGATGGTCTCTGAAAGAACAACCATCATGAAAACCATCCGATTCCTCGCTCTCTCCCTGGTGCTCCTTGCGGGCGCAATGACGGCCCCCCGGGCAAATGCGATCGTCGTGTTTACCGACACGAACTTGGCTTCGTACCTCGGCTACTACGAATTGGCGTTCGATTTTAACTACAACTACACGGCGTCCACAAACGGATCCGTTGATACCTACACTTTCGATCAGGACGCCACGAGCGTGAATAGTGGCTTTCTCATGCTGGCCTTCTCGTATCTGAAAGCTTTCTACGCTGCGAATGCCGCGTACACCTCGATTAACGACTTCTCGCTCATCTACAACTCCGGGCTCGTCCCACAGGATGAGGGCGCGTCATATACCGGACTCTCAGCGGTCTATGCAAGTTCAGTGGAGGCGGACTTCTTCAACGAGAACGCGGCAGCTTTTTTCAGTGGCGGAAGCTTCTCCTACACCTATGCCGATGGACCGATCTCCCTCACGAGCGGCGAAACCGTTCTGGCAGCATACGCATCCGGAAGCATCGATCAAATCCCCTCGACATCGGACGAGTCCACTGCGGCATCTGAAGCTCTGGCCTCTGCCTTGAGCATCTTCCCTGACGAGACACTCGCGGCCCCCATCGGAACTCTGGACGTCGTTGACGATTACGTGGATGCCATCAACGAAGCGTTCGAGGATCAGACCGCATTTAACATCGACGGCGGCATCATTGAGTACGGCGATGCGAACGGCACAACCCGTTATTTCATCACGGTGCAGGACGAACTCGCCGCAGCGAATTTCACAAACGGCACGAACTTCTTCAATGCCGGACAAGTGAATGCCGGATATGCGGCCACCTACCAGGGCTATGCGGACTTCTACGCGCTGTATGCCGGATACTACTTCCAAGCGTATGACACGCCGGACATCATCCTCAGCCAAGGATACAGCTACTATGCCTATTTCGCAGCCTTTGCGAAGTATTACAACGACTCCGCCGCTTACTATCGCTTCCTCAACGCCTATGGCCGCCCTCCTGGCGTCGAAGACGTGGAGTACCTTAACGGTCAATCCGTCGGTCTGTAACCCCATTCCCACTCAACAAAAAGCCGACGCCGGATATGGCGTCGGCTTTTTTGTTTTAAACCCGGGCCGATTCCGCACATCGTCGCAGGGAAAATGACCCCGGTTCAAACTGATCCCATCCGCATCCTCGCCGTGGATCCTGCGCTGCGAAACACCGGATATGCGATTCTCGAGCGCACGGGAGTCAAGCCCGTTTGCCGCCTGCATGGCACGATTCGGAACAAGCGCGAACTCTCCTTCCCCGGATGCCTGGCGGCGATTCACACCGCGATCTCCGGCCTCCTCATCGAGTGGAGACCCTCCGCTTTGGCGATTGAAGGCGTGATCTTCGTTCAAAGCTACCAGACCGCGATCACGCTGGGCGCTGCACGCGGTTCCGCGATCCTTGCCGCGGCACAACTTGGGTTGCCCGTCCACGAGTACGCGCCAAGGCGCGCGAAGCAGGCGGTCGTGGGACGCGGGGCGGCATCCAAGGGTCAGGTCGCCTTCATGGTGCGTGCCGTCTTGGGAATGACGGAGACGCCGGACCCCGACGCGGCCGACGCCATCGCCATCGGTCTCGCCCATTTTCACGCGTTCGATGCCGCTGTCGCCCGAAGACAACCCCTGCCATGTCTCTGACCAATCAACTCACAGTGGAGTGGCTCGGAAGGGTCGGTTACGCGGAGGCGCTGGCGATGCAGGATGCGTTGGTGGAGCGCATTTCGCTTGGCGATGAACCGGAACGTCTGCTTCTCCTGGAACACGATGCGATTTACACCATCGGACGGACCCGGGATACCTCCAGTCTTCGCGATCCCGCGTTGCTCCCCCACCCTGTTCTCGAGACAAACCGGGGAGGCCAGGCCACCTGGCATGGACCTGGTCAGTTGGTAGGCTATCCGCTCCTAGACCTTCGCTCCCGGGGCCGCGATCTCCACGTTTATCTGCGTGCGCTGGAAGATGTGCTCATTGCGGCGCTTGCCGTACTTCAGATTGATGCGGGCCGCCGGGAGGGGCTGACGGGCGTGTGGGTTCAGGATCGAAAAATCGCCTCGATTGGGGTTGGCGTTCGGAAGTGGGTGACGATGCACGGCTTCGCGCTGAACGTGTGCGGCGAGTTGTCGGGATTTGACGCGATCGTTCCTTGCGGAATTGCCGATGTGCGGATGACCGCGGTGGAGCGCGAGAGCGGCCGGGCGACGGACGTGGAGGCGGTGGCGGCTACGGTCGCGACGTGTTTTCGCGCGGTGTTTGAGATCCCACGATCCGGATAAAGTTTTCGAGAATCTTCATTCCCTCCAGCGTAAGAATCGATTCCGGATGGAACTGGACGCCGAACACCGGGAGCGTGCGGTGCTGGAGTCCCATGATTTCGCCCTCAGCCGTCTCGGCGGTGATCTCGAGGCAATCGGGGAGCGTTTCGCGACGGACCACCAGCGAGTGGTAACGCGTGGCGTCGAAGGGCGACGGCAGGCCTTCAAAAACCCCGCGACCGCCGTGCAGGATCGGAGACGTTTTTCCGTGCATCAGGCGGTCGGCGCGAACGACTTCTCCGCCAAACACTTCGCCGATGCACTGATGGCCCAGGCACACGCCGAGAATGGGCACCTCGCCGGCGAGGCGGCGAATGACCTCATTGCTGATCCCGGCTTCCGTCGGCGAACACGGACCGGGCGAAATGCAGATCCCGTCGGGTTTCAAGGCGCGGACCTCTTCGACAGCCAACTCGTCGTTTCGGCGAATGACCATTTCCACTCCAAGCTGTCCAAAATACTGGACGAGGTTGTAGGTGAACGAGTCGTAGTTATCGAGGACGAGGATCATGAACGAAGAGTGAGCGCACGCTGGATGGCGCGGTTGGCCGCCATCGCTTTGTTGATGGATTCTTGATATTCGCCCTCCGGCGACGAATCCGCAACCACCCCGCCGCCGGCTTGGACATACGCCATGCCGTCT
>Ga0247835_1005681_pt1 | contig 9996 bp, 2 predicted proteins | sample LaCtaG_3_FD_189912 | JGI IMG/M metagenome (GOLD analysis project Ga0247835, IMG submission 189912) | Freshwater microbial communities from meromictic Lake La Cruz, Castile-La Mancha, Spain - LaCruzMarch2015_13.5m | ecosystem: Environmental > Aquatic > Freshwater > Lake | place: Spain: Castile-La... | reverse complement strand
GCACTGCAAATAAAATTGCCAACTATATTGCGCAGTGGGATCCGTCGATGACCGGAGATAAATGGAATCCGGTCATATCGGACAACACAAATGGCACTCGCGACGAAGTGTGGGCACTGGCAGTTGACAAGGCCAGCGCGGTCTATGCTGGAGGAATCTTCCGCGTGGTTGGAAGTAAGATGGCAGATCGCATAGCAAAAATGACAGGTGCGCTCACAAACGCTCAATGGACAAATTTCGGGACAGGCATTGACGATTATGTGTATGCGATGGTGATGAACACGCAAGGGGAGCTTTATATCGCAGGGCGATTCATCACAAATGGATCGGTTTTTGTGAATTGTGTGGCCAAGTGGACTGGAGGCCAATGGGAGAGCCTGGGTTCGGGTGTTGCGCTGACAGGTGACTACCCTGAAATCTACGCGATGGCCTTTGATAAGAGCGAAAACAACTTGTATGTTGGAGGTAGTTTCGATAAAGCGGGCAACATTTCTACTGATAGTGTCGCAAGATGGAGTGTGGACAGTCGTGGCTGGTTTGCTGTGGGAGCTGGCTTGCAGGGAGGCAAAGTGAACTCTCTTATCTTGGATTGGCAGGACACTTTGCTCGCGGGCGGAGGTTTCACCACAAGCGGCGCTGTCCCTCTCTGGGGAGTGGCTAAGTTTGTGGGTCAAGCTTGGCAAGATGTCGCAAGCGGTCCGACGGATCGATCAGCAACGGGCGAAGTCTATGCGCTGGCAGTTGATCGCAAAAATGCGGTCCTCTATGCGGGTGGTTATTTTAACCGAGATATTGGCGGAAGTCGTGATCTCGACTTTATTGCCCAATACAGTAACAGCGACCCAACCTGGAAACCTCTGGGAGATGGCGTAGACAACACGGTAACGGCCCTCATAGTGGACAGCTACAACGATCTGAATTACCTCTATGTAGGTGGTGATTTTACAAGGGTTGGTGCCTCCACCGGAGCTAACCGTATTGCTCGATGGGATAGAGTGCGTTGGGACCGCGTCGGAGGATTGGGTGGATTCAACAATTCTGTTTATACATTGGCAATCGATAGTAGCAGAAATCTTTTTGCAGGTGGCAATTTCACAACCGCCGATGGCCTCACAGCAACCCACATTGCAACAACAGATTTATCAAAGGATTCGAATTCATCAAATCTGACATGGAGCTCCGTGGGTTCTGGAGTAGAAAGCAACATTTGGGTTCTCTTTCCCAATGGCAACAAAACCTTGCATGCGGGCGGCGAGTTCTTCACCGCTGGTAACAAAACGTCGCCGTATATCGTTGCACTAAATATCGCACCAACGCCAACGCCAACACCAACGCCAACACCAACACCAACGCCAACGCCAACGCCAACGCCAACGCAAACGCCAACGCCAACGCCAACGCCAACGCCAACGCCAACTGCGCCACCTCCTCAGCAAAATGGAGGTGGCGGCGGTGGTGGAGGAGCGCCTGCCCCATCTGGCGGTGTAGGCCCAGCCCAAGTCCAAAAATCAAAAAAAGGCGGGAAAGGTAAATCCTCGGCGAAGAAATCCAGCAGTAGATCTTCAAAGAAATCCGCTGCCTCCAAATCCTCTGGCAGCAAAAAATCCGGCGGGAAGAAAGCAAAGAAAAAGTGAGTTTAGATAGAATTCACAGAATTAACAAAATCGTCAGAAAACCAAATCCATGAAAAACATCATCATTAAAACCCTCACAGCAATGGCACTCTGTGCCCTTGTTGGTTGTGCCTACAGTGGACGCGAAATCGATCCCAATGCGCTCTCAAAAATCAAAAAAGGCAAGACGACAAAAGCCGAGGTCATTGCTCTCCTCGGCCCACCATCCCAGCAGATGCCGATGGGCTACGATGGTGGAGTTTACATGATCTACAGCAACTTCAAGTCCAACATGGCCAACGCGATGATTCCCTACGCCGGTGCGTTCTTGCCAACATCCACCCAATCACAAAATGTTCAGGTTTTGGTGGATGGGAAGGATATCGTGAGAAATATTGTTTTTAACGAAACCTCCTCCCAAGGAAGCGCCTTCGGCATGATGACCGGCCAGCAGTCCATGGTGAATCAAATGAGTCGGTAAGGAATACAATTGTTGAATACCCCCCCCACAGGCCTTCCCAAAAAATGGTTTAGAAATGTGGCAGAATAAAGGACGTATTCAGAGCCACGACCAGACTTTTGTAGCGGCGGTCTATGACTGTCGAATAGAAAAACCAGTCTCGGCGCTCACAGAGACGCCGCTACAGCTGCGCTGCGCCTCCGCGCCCGAACCACCTGTCCTCCCTAAAAAATGATTTTCTTGTCCATGATTTTGTCAACCCCTTCCGCCCCTTCGGCGCTCATAGAGACGCCGCTACAGGGGAGAGCTTCGGCAGTCACAGACAGGCGCTACAGGGCAATCTGGTCTGCTGCCGATCTCACAAACACCCTGCGGGGATCTGGATAATCTGCTGCGTGAGCCATCGAATTTCGATAATCCGGAAATCCGGATTTTGATCGCTCAAGCCTTTGAAGTGTCCCCCACAGCACAAAAAAATCCTATTTGCATACTGCCCATTTTGGTATTCCGTAAAACCTGCAAGGCCTCCTCATTTTATGAAACAGTGCTTGATTCTTATTTTCTTGGCGTTCTTTTCAACCTCCATTTTTTCCCAACGGGTGGAAAGTCATTCGCTGGGACTCTCGGCGCCGACGCTGGCGGAGCAGGCGGAGGCAGCCAGAACGATGGTGCGGACCAAGAAAGTGTTGCCAAACAAACTGGCGCTGGAGCGATTAAATGCAGAGCGGTTGGCGAAGGGTTTGCCGAGGGTTTTCAATACGCCGCCGACGAGGATGGGTGAGGAGGTGGTGGCTCTGGGCGCGGCCGAGGCGCCGCTTGTGGGCTCGGGAAGTATCGGGGCCGGTGAGATTTTGGCGACTTTGCCGGGACGGGTGGACAACAGCGCGCTGCCCTCGTTTCCACCGATTCGAAACCAAGGCTCGATCGGGTCGTGTGCGTCGTTTTCCTCCACCTACACGGTTGCAACGCACATGTTGGGCTTGGTGCGTGGCACGAACAACCGCAGTGCCGTGGATAATGCCAGCAAGCTCAGCCCGAAATTTATCTATGCACTGGTCAACGAGGGGCAGGATGAGGGGTCGACGGTCGTGGAAAATTTCAACGCGTTGATCAGTTTTGGTGCGCCTTATTGGTCTTCTTGGCCGTATGTCGGCGACGGCACGAATTCCAAAAACTACCTTGAGTGGCCGCTCACGGCGGAGGTCTGGCGGGAGGCGGCAAAAAACCGTCTTCATCAAACCGGCATGGTGCAGAATATTGACACGGCGACCGGCCTACAAAATCTGAAAGCCATGTTGGCCAACGGGTATCTTCTCGTTTTTGGAACGGATATCCATGGCTGGCAGTATACTTCGTTTTCCAACGACCCAGCCACCAACTTGGATAATGATCTCGCCGGGAAGAAGGTCTGCTGGAAAGTGCTGCGCAACCCGAGCGGGCACGCGATGACGATTGTGGGGTATGACGACAATGTCTGGACGGATATCGACCGCGATGGTGTGGTGGATGCCGGCGAAAAAGGAGCACTGAAAATCGCGAATTCCTGGGGAACCAATTGGGACGACGGAGAGGGGGGCTTCGTATGGATCGCCTACGACGCATTGCGCGATACCTCGCAGGTGGCTGGCGTGAGTAATGCAGGCCGGGCTTCGGGCATTTACTCCCCGTTTTATTTTGACAAGGCTTATTGGGTATCGGCGCTGGAAGGCTACTCGCCCACGCTGCTCGGGGAGTTCACGGTATCCCACGCCTCCCGCTCCCAAGCGCGCTTGAGGCTTGGTAGGGCTTTGACGACGGCGCCCATTCCTCAGGCCTACTCGGCGAAGTCGGACCTGAACGGTCTCGGCGGGACTTACGCTTTCGATGGAGGGGCTTCGGCGAAAGACGGCACTTTTGTGCTCGACTTCACCGACCTGCAACAGAGCGGTTCTCGGCGCTATTTTGTTTCGATGTCCGATGCTCCCGGCGGCGCTTCTGGTTCGCTTAAAGCCTTCCGCCTGACTTCACCGGGTGGAGCGGTGATGGCGACCGCAACCAATGGCGTGGGTGCGGGGGTGGATGGAACAACGCGCCATGCTTACGTGGATTACGGCGGCACGAGCGCGGCACCGGTCATCACATCGGCCACATCGGCCACGGGCCGAGTGGGGCAGTCTTTCAGCCACACGATTGTGGCCTCAGGGAGTCCGTCTTCCTATGCGGCTACCGGGTTGCCTGCGGGATTGTCCGCCGTCTCGAATACCATCACCGGCTCTCCAGCCCAAGCTGGCAGCTACAATGTCGCGCTTTCGGTCACGAATGATTCTGGCACAGGAACGGCCACGCTGCGGTTAGAGATCGCGTCGGCTTTGGTCGGCGCGCCCGAGATCACCAGCAACCCCAGCTCCAGCGGGGAGGTGGGTGTTTCCTTTTCCTACACCATCACAGCGACTGGCAACCCAACATTTTTTGGCGCTGCCGGTTTGCCAAACGGCCTTGGAGTCAATGCCACAAGCGGATTGGTATCGGGCACACCCACGCAGGCCGGGATCAGCGCGGTGTCCCTTTCGGCCAGCAATGAGGGCGGCACCGGCATGCGCTCGCTGACTTTGTCGATCTCGCAAGCCAGCTCCGCCCTGCCAGAGATTATCAGCCAAATTAGAGCGCAGGGAGCGAGCGGCTCGCAATTCCTTTACCGTATCGAGGCGACGAGCAACCCCACAAGTTTTGGCGCGGAGGGCCTGCCTTCGGGACTCTCACTCAACGCCAGCACGGGTGTCATCACCGGAACGCTTCCCTCACCGCGAGTTTACTCGATCACGCTCACTGCCACGAATGCCCAAGGCACTGCCTCGAAAACCCTCGCCCTCACAGTCACTGGTGGTGCGATTCAGGGTCCGCCGAACGATGATTTTGCCAATAGGGTTCCTCTCGTGGGGGTCAACGCAAATGCGACGGGATCCAATGTGAACGCCAGCGCGGAGGAAGGCGAACCCAGGCATCTTGGGCAGCGCTCGGACTCCGCATGGTGGACATGGACGGCTCCGCGAACCGCGCCGGTTGTGGTTTCGCTGACGGGGAGCAATTTTGATACCGTGCTCGGAGTTTACACGGGAAGCAGCGTGGAAAACCTCATGCTCGTTGCGGAGAACGATGACGCTGCATCGACCTCAACCAGTCAAGTGACCTTTAATGCCACGGTAGGCACGGCTTATCAAATCGCCGTGGACGGATATGGAGAGGAACAAGGCCAGATCGCTCTCTCCATCGTGCAGGCAGCAGGTGCTGCAGTTGCCAATGATGCGTTTGCCAATGCCCAAGCGCTCGCAGGCACCTCCACCTTTGCAAGCGGATCGAATTATGATGCTACCGCTCAAGCGGGCGAGCCTGCGCATGCCGGCCAAGCCGCCGAGGGATCCATCTGGTGGAAATGGACCGCTCCCGCCAATGGCTCCTGCACTGTGGATACCATCGGCAGTGCTTTCGATACCGTGTTGGCGGTTTATACGGGATCGAGTTTTTCCAGCCTGATTTCCGTGGCCTCGGATGATCAAAGTGGTGGTTCCAACACCAGCAAAGTGCGCTTCGACGCCACCAATGGAACGACCTACTTTATTGCAGTGGATGGACGAAGCGGTGCTGGTGGGGCGGTTGTTCTCAATCTGGAGTTCAGCTCCCAAGGCAAGCCTGCGAATGATGATTTTTCAAATGCCATCGCCCTTGCGGGAAGCTTCGTCAATGGCAGTGCGAATTCCGTTGGCGCATCTGCCGAATCCGGAGAGCCTGCCCATGGCAGAACCACTGCGAGCAAATCCCTGTGGTGGACATGGACCGCCGCCGAGAGTCGGCCAGTAAGGATCTCCACCACCGGTAGCGCGATTGACACCGTATTGGCTGTGTATACTGGAACCAGCATTTATTCGCTGCTCGAGATTGCCTCCAATGACGATGCCAATGGCAGTCGCCAAAGTGCGGTTGAGTTTGAGGCCGTCCCAGGAATAACCTACCGCATTGCAGTGGATGGCTACGATGGCGACTCGGGAGCTGTGGCGCTTGCAGTGACTCAATCCGACACGCCTCTGAACGACAATTTTGCGACTGCCCAAGCGCTAACCACAGCGGATTATGATTTCGCCTCGGCGTCCGGTTCCTCGCGCAAAGCCACAGCGGAATCTGGCGAGCCTGCCCACGCTGGAAGCAAAGCCGCGCTCTCCCTCTGGTGGAGATGGACCGCGCCCCACTCCGGGTCGGTCACAATTGCTACGGCAGGCAGCAGTTTTGATACCGTTCTGGCTGTTTACACCGGCGCCAGCATGAACTCCCTCGCCGAAGTGGCCTCCAACGACGATTTTGGCAACGAAAATACAAGTTCCGTCACATTCCAAGCAGTGGGCGGAACAACCTACCGGATCGCGATGGATGGCTACAACGGCCGCTCGGGAAACTACGAACTGGCCATCGAACAGGTGAAGGAGGGCGGCATTTACGAAACCGACTTCGAGTATTTCCCGCAAGGCTTCAACGCTCTGGACGGCTTCGATGGTTGGACGAGTTCCGACAGCGAGTTCGGTTCGGGAACCTCTGGTATTTTCGAGGTGGAGGAGGGGAATCGGGCCGCTTGGATTGGGTATAACACCACCAACCGAACTCAAGTCTCTGTTTACAGGACTGTGGATGTGCCCGCCTCCGTGGGGGTGGTTGAGTTTAGCGTGGATTTATGGATCCAAGATTCAACTCTAGACAATTACGACATTTTTCGCTTCGAGGTCTGGAATCGGAATGAAAAATACTTGGGTTGCCTTGAATTCGATAACGAGAGATTGAGCGTTTTTCGCGGCGATGGCTCCAACCTCACCAATACAGGTATCAAATTTAAAAATGGTGTGTCCTACTCTTTGAGCGCCACAATCAATCTCGAGCAAAAAACATGGACGGCCTATCTGGACGATCAAATTTTGTTCAAGGATCAGCCAATCACACAAACCCAAAGTGTTGTGAATCTGGGAAGTATCGATGCGGTCTGGCAGATTCGGCAACAAGGGAACCCTGGCGACAACTTCATGGGTTTCGACAACTACCGCATTGCCACGAGCAAGCGGGTTCCGGTCATTACCAGCCCAGGACAGAAGCAAGCCGATGCTAATGGCGATTTCGACTACCGGATCGAGGCCACCCACTCGCCGGAGGAATACAGCGCCATTGGCTTGCCTAATGGGCTTTCGTGCAATGCCTCAACCGGCCGGATTAGCGGGAAAACCAACAGCCCTGGCACAAGCCAAATCACCCTCACAGCTAAAAATAGCGCTGGCACCGGAAGCAAACTCTTGTTGCTTACCGTCGCTTCCTCAGGGACCGAAGCCCCTGTGATCACCAGCGCCCTCAGCGCCTCGGCCAAAGTAGGAACCCCGTTTAGTTACCAAATCGCTGCCACCAATAACCCCTCCTCCTACAATGCCGTCATTTCAGGCGCGAGCTTACCCGCTGGACTTTCCATTAACACCGAAACGGGTCTCCTATCCGGCACTCCAACCGCAGCGGGGAATTACGATATCACGATTTCAGCGGCCAATAGTGGCGGCAACGGGCAGACCACTTTAACGGTGAAGGTCATCGATCCAACGCCCGCTCCCGCTCCCGCTCCCGCTCCCGCTCCACTCGCTGGCAGCAGCTCGCCAGCAGAAAAAGCCAAAAAAGGCGGAAAAGGAAAAACTTCCTCGGCTAAGAAATCTGGTAGTGCATCAAAGAAATCCGCCACCTCCAAATCCTCTGGCGGCAAAAAATCCGGTGGGAAGAAAAAGAAGAAGTAGCCTTTGATGCGAAAAGTCCACTGTAGTGGCTACCTTTGACCGCCAAAAGTCGAATCCGGCAGTTATAGACAGCTGCTCCAGGCTCCGTCCCTTTCCTCATCATTCTGCTGTCAATGATTTTGTCAAATACACAGTCTGGTCTGCCTGCCCATATCACGCCGTAGGTGCGAAGCGCGCAGGCGGCCCGACTATTAATTCACCACCACCAACATTGGTGCCGCAGGTGCGCCTCTCAATAAGGTCAACTCCTGAGGCGGCGGCACGAAGTATGCTCCGTAAGCCTACACGAAACCGCGCTTCGGATGCCGACCCGCGCCACCCAAAAAATTCTATCATTCTGTAAATTTTGTTTAAAACCCCTTGTCCATGAAAAAAATCCTGTTCGCGCTGGCTTGTCTGATTTTTCCAGTCAGGCTGGATGCCTGGACCCCGGGAACCTCGTCCCCGTCGGCCGCGGCGGGCTTTTTGGTGGATCGCACAAACCGCCGCGATGTCCTCGCCTTCTACCACACGATCTACAGCGCTTCGGAAAATTATGCGGCCAACAGGCAATGGACTGGTGATGTCACCGCCGGCCTGCCTGGCACGACCAGCGTGGCTTTCAAAGCCGATGTCCTGCGCCGCATCAATTTCTACCGGGCCCTCTGCGGGTTGCCCGCCGATATTGCTTTGAATGATGCCTTGAACGCGAAGTGTCAGGAGGCCGCGCTCATGTTCTCGGCAAACAGCGACATCGAGCATTTTCCGCCAACTTGGTGGACCTACTACACGGCAAACGCCGCCGAAGCCGCCGGGAAATCCAATATCGCCTATGGCTCCCATGGCCCCGGTGCGGTGGATGCCTACATGGAGGACTATGGATCGAACAACACAGCCGTCGGCCACCGCCGCTGGCTGCTCTATCCCCTGGCGCAAACCATGGGCACCGGCGATGTGCCCGCCAGTGCCGGCAAGCCCGAGGCGAATGCCATCTGGGTCATTGGAAATTTCAAATCCTCCGCACCCAAAAAATTCACCGCCTGGCCGAATGCCGGATATGTCCCGAACGACCTCGTTCCCGGGCGATGGTCGCTTTCCTACCCCGGCGCGAATTTCGGCTCGGCGACAGTCGCCATGAGCCTCAATGGCACCAGCGTGCCACTCCAAGTCGTCTCCCGCAGCATCTCAAATATCGGCGAAAATACCATCGTCTGGGAGCCTCTCAGCCTCGACCTGGATTCGCTCGGCGATCTCACCTGCAATGTCACGGTGTCAGGCATCAGCGGCACCGGCGTTCCGACATCGCAGTCCTACTCCGTCACGCTTTTTGATCCCTTTGTGCTCGGCGAGTCGGTTGCCATCAGCGGCCCTCCCGCAGCCTCCCTGGCCGGCCAAGTTTACACCTTCCCATCCCTCGCGCAGGCGGATGCCTATGAACTCCGCGTCAGCAGCCCCAGCGATGCCCCGTGGAGCGAAGGCGCCGAGTCCGATGCGGGTGTGATTGACGGCACCTCGGCCTCCTACGCCCTCCGCCAGAGTGAGGTGAAACGCAGTGGCGCTTCCGCATTCCACCTCACCATTCCCAGCTTCGCCGAGGATTTTCAGTCCTTCGAAATCGCCCGCGACATCGTGCCCTCCGAGTCCAGCCGGGTCGTCTTTTACCACCTCTTCCGCTATGTCACCACGACTACACGCCTGAGCCTCGAGGCGAGTGATGACGCCGGCTCCGCATGGACCGAACTCTGGAGCCGAGATGGCAATGGCTCCTACTCCAGCAGAGATTGGGACCCCTCGTTCAATCCCAGCAGCGTCAGCCTCGCCGCCTACGCCGGGCGCCCTGTGCGCCTCCGCTTCGTTTTTGAAACCGAAAACTCCAGCTTCATTGGCCCTGAAGTAACACGAGGCGTCTTCCTCGATGATATCTCCGTATCCAACGCCACCGAACTCGTCGAAACCGCCACCGGCATACTTTCTTCAAACTCCACCTCCTTCACCCTCAACGCCACCACCGCCGGTGCACCACTCGTGCCAGGCAAAACCTACACCCTCCGCCTCCGCCCCAATGTCGGCACCCGCTGGTTCGGCGACGGCGAGCTCAAATCCGTCACCGCCGAAGATATCGATCCCACACCCGTCATACCACCACCCCCGGCTCCAG
>Ga0247835_1005677_pt1 | contig 10001 bp, 9 predicted proteins | sample LaCtaG_3_FD_189912 | JGI IMG/M metagenome (GOLD analysis project Ga0247835, IMG submission 189912) | Freshwater microbial communities from meromictic Lake La Cruz, Castile-La Mancha, Spain - LaCruzMarch2015_13.5m | ecosystem: Environmental > Aquatic > Freshwater > Lake | place: Spain: Castile-La... | reverse complement strand
ATAGTATTTTCATATTAACAAAGGTATATATTTTTGGTATATACTTAAACCGGTTTTTTATTGAATTTTTCTAAGACATTTGTATTCTATTGATTCTATAAATTTGTAAAAGAATAGTAATTGTGAAAAACGTTTTCAACCACGCTTATACATTTTCCAATTTTCCATGGCAAAACCAGTCTAAAAAAAACTAATTTTGCGCCTTTAAAAATTAAGAATTCTTATGGCGCAGTTTGAGTTAATTATGCCGAAAATGGGCGAGAGCGTGGCAGAAGCTACTATCATTAAATGGCTTAAAAAACCAGGTGATAGCATAGAGTTGGATGAGCCTGTTTTAGAAATTGCCACAGATAAGGTTGATTCTGAAATCCCATCTCCCGTTGCTGGAATCTTAGAAAAAATACTTTTCCAAGAAGGTGAAACTATTTTAGTAAATGCTACCATTGCAATAATTAACAGTTCCAATGGAAGTGCTGCTGCTCCAGTTGCAGAAAAAACTGAAACCTTGGCTGCTGCTGTCCCTTTACCTGCTGCAATTGTTGAACATGAAACACAAGTAACTCAGCCTGTACAAGCAGATTTCTCTTCAAGCGAGCGCTTTTATTCACCATTGGTTAGAAACATTGCCAAAGAAGAAAACATCAGCCTAGCTGAATTGGAGCAGATTACCGGAACTGGTAAAGATGGAAGACTGACTAAAAATGATTTGTTAGATTATTTACCAAAACGCAATCAAAAACAAACAATACCAGCACCTGCAAAACCTTCAGAAACTCTTGCACGAACAGTTCCTCAGGCGCCAGCCGTTTCTATTGGTGGAGGAGACGAAATAATAGAAATGGACCGCATGCGTAAGCTCATTGCCGACCACATGGTAATGTCAAAAGCAGTAAGTCCGCACGTAACTTCATTTATCGAAGTGGATGTAACCAATATGGTGCAATGGAGAGAAAAAGTGAAAAACGATTTCGAAAAACGCGAAGGCACTAAAATTACTTTTACACCAATTATTATTGAAGCAATTGCAAGAGCTATAAAAGATTTTCCAATGATTAATGTGTCGGTTGATGGCACCAAAATCATCAAAAGAAAAAATATCAATATTGGAATGGCCACTGCATTGCCTTCAGGAAATTTAATTGTTCCAGTAATTAAAAATGCTGATACTATGAATTTAGTCGGTGTAACGAAGGCTGTAAACGATTTAGCAAACAGAGCAAGAAATAACAAATTAACTCCTGATGAAATTTCAGGTGGTACATTTACCATGACAAACGTTGGTTCTTTTGGAAATGTAATGGGAACACCAATTATAAATCAACCACAAGTGGCAATTATGGCGGTTGGTGTTATTAAAAAGAAGCCTGCAGTTCTAGAAACTCCGCAAGGTGACGTAATCGCCATCAGACACTTAATGTTTTGTTCATTATCATACGATCACCGCGTGGTTGACGGTTCTTTGGGAGGAAGTTTCCTAAGAAGAGTAGCTGATTATTTAGAACAATTTGACCCCAACCGCAGCTATTAAATGGAATTAAACCTTAAAAAACCTATAGTATTTTTTGATATAGAATCAACAGGTACTAACGTAGCTGCAGATAGAATCTGTGAAATCTGTTTCTTAAAGATTACACCTGATGGGAAGCAGGAAATGAAAACACGTCGCATCAATCCTACAATTCCAATTCCTGCGGAAGTATCGCTGATTCATGGAATATACGACGAAGATGTGAAGAATGAACCAACCTTTAAAGCTTTGGCAAAAGGTATAATGGAATTTATTGGAGATGGTGATCTTGCAGGATACAACAGCAATAAGTTTGATGTGCCTATGTTGATTGAAGAGTTTTACAGAGCTGGAATAGAATTTCCAATGGAAAATCGCAATTTGATTGACATCCAAAATATTTTTCACCAAATGGAACAACGTACCTTATCGGCAGCAGTGAAGTTTTACTTAGGTCGCGAGCATATTGGGGCACATGGTGCAGAAGCAGATGTAATTGGAACGTATGAAGTACTTTGTGCGCAAATTGAGAAATATAAAGACGTAGCTTTTACAGATAAGCAGGGCAACCAATCTATGCCAATTGTAAATGATATGGATTTACTCGCTAAATTCACTACAAGTAAAGATTGGGTTGATTTTGCAGGACGAATGGTGTACGACAAAGAAGGTAAAGAAGTATTTAATTTTGGGAAACACAAAGGGCGTAGGGTAGAAGATGTATTTTCAAAAGAGCCAAGTTATTATGATTGGATGATGAATGGAGATTTCGCATTGTCGACCAAACGTGCGTTAGAAAAAATTAAAATGAGAGGTTTACTCAACAAGTTTAAAGGATGAAAATAATTTGTATTGGGCGTAATTATTCTGAACATGCAAAGGAATTGAACAATCCCGTTCCAGCCGAACCTGTTTTCTTTATGAAACCAGATACAGCTTTGCTGAAAGATAATGAGCCATTTTATTTGCCTGATTTTTCAAACGATATTCACCATGAAATAGAAGTGGTGGTGAAGATTAGCAAAGCGGGAAAGCACATTTCACAAGAATTTGCAAAGAACTATTATGAGCAAGTTACAGTAGGAATTGATTTTACTGCGCGCGACTTACAACAGCAATGCAAAGAAAAAGGATTACCATGGGAAAAAGCAAAAGCATTTGATGGCAGCGCACCCGTTGGAACTTTTATCACTATTAATCATTCTGAAATAAATACACTTCCTTTTCATTTGGAGATTAATGGTGAAACAAAACAAGTTGGGAATACAACAGATATGCTTTTCTCTGTTGATGCGATTATTGCTTACGTTTCTAAATTTGTAACATTAAAAACAGGAGATTTAATATTTACGGGAACACCAGCAGGAGTAGGAGCAGTAAAAATTAGCGATAAATTGAAAGGCTACTTAAACAATATGTTATTATTTGATTTTGAAATTAAGTAATCCAGGCATTGTGATTTATCGTATTTTTAATAATATTGTTTAAAATTAATTTTTAGTGAATACAGATTTCGACATATTTTTTGAGGCCCAATCTCAAATTGTTTTTAAACAGTTGGCCGAAAAGTTACCTAAACATTTGCATTACCATAGTTTGGAACATACAAAAGATGTATTGCATGAAGCCATAAGAATTGGAAATGCAGAAGGGTTGAATTCTCATGAATTGTTATTGCTAAAGATTGCCGCCTTATACCACGATAATGGTTTTATTTTAAGTCCGCATGATCACGAAAGTGTGAGTTGTGAAATTGCCAAAGAGCAATTAAAAAAAACAATTCTAACGAAGACTGATATTGATGAAGTTTGCGCTGCAATTATGGCTACTAAGATTAAGCAATCTCCAATGGATAAAATTTCTGAAATTTTATGTGATGCTGATTTAGATTATTTAGGCAGAGATGATTTTAAAGAAATTGGAAGCAAATTGTTCGAAGAAATTAAATTCAATAATCCCAATCTTACCGAAATAGGATGGAATAAAATACAAATAAGCTTTTTAGAAAGTCATAGTTTTTTTACCAAAACAAACATTGCCTTAAGAACGGAAATAAAAAATAAACATTTAAATGAGTTAAAAGAATGGCTTTCTTTGCACGATTCGCCAACTTTTTAAATAATTATAAAACATTAATAAAAGAATTCGATTTATACAAAATACTTCATTTGCATAACAGCACATCTTTCGTACTTTTGAAACTTTTCAACACCAATAATATAGAATGGAAAATTTATCAATAAAACCTGTTGCTTCTAATAATATTTTAGTTCCTGTGGATTTTACTCCGGTTGCAGACACAGCAATAAACCATGCAACTTTGCTAGCTAAATTGCTTAAAAAGGAAATTACTTTATTTCATGTGATTGAATCAGGTCTATTAACTTCAGGGAAAGCATTAGAACACAAGGAAGAAGAGGCGAAACAAAAATTATCCGTATTATCTGAAAAAATTAAAAAAGAAAGTGGTATTGAATCTCATATTGTAACGCGAAGGGGAAATATTTTTGAAACCATCGGAGAAGTTGCCGATGAGTTAAACACGGCTTTTGTAGTAATGGGAACACATGGTGTAAAAGGTATTCAGCATGTTGTTGGAAGTCGAGCATTAAAAGTTATCAATAGCGCAAATAGGGCTTTTGTGGTGGTTCAAAATAAACCAATCAAGGCTTTTGGATATAAAAACATTGTTTTACCAATAGATTTCTCCAGAGAAACAAAACAAAAATTAGTTTGGGCGGCGGAGTTATCAAAAATATTCGATTCTACGTTCCACATTTTTGCAGATTATGAAAGTGATGAATATGCTGCAAATGCTGTGAGAAACAATATTGCATATGCAGAAAATTACCTTGCTACAAGAAACTGCAAATTCACAGTAAATAAGCGTTCAAAAGACGATAACTTCACCAAAGCTACCATTCAATTTTCTGCAAGCATCGAAGCCGACTTAATCATTATCATGACAAGTCAGGAAAAGGATTTTGGAGATTATATTGTTGGACCATATGAGCAAAATGTTATCGCGAATGATGCTCAAATTCCAGTAATGACATTAAACCCTGTAGATAACATGCAAATTTTGGGAGGTATTGTTTTTCAATAGTTAATCAATACAACTCAATTATAATTTTAGCATTCTTATCTTCATTTGTTTTTACAAATACTTGCTGAATTTTATTGCCACTTTTTATTTCTAACGTTCCTGTATTTGGAGGGATAGTTCCCAAATTTTCAGCAATAAATATCAATTCGATGCGTGGATTATTTTTGTCTATCGTGTAATTAACTACTTGCGCTTCTTTAGAAAGTGGGACTTTCATAAATGCAATTTCTCCGTTAACAATCAACGAAATAGAATCTCCATCAACCAATTTATCGTCGTAAACTGAAATTGTAAAGGGGCCTTCTTTGATTTTGATGGTTTCTAAAATTGGATTTGTTCTCTTGAAAATCAAATCAGTAATTTCTTTCTTTTTAGCCTCTTCCTTTTTTAGCGTTTGGTCAGCTATTTCTTTCTTTTTGGCCTCTTCTAAGAGTTCTTTTGCAGCTTTAAGATCTTGAATTAACTTTTCCAAATCGGCCTTTTGTTCTGCAATTATTTTTGCATTTTCTTCTTGCTGTTTTTTTAATTCTTGTCGTTGTTCTTTAATGGCAGCTAATTTTTTTTCTTCTTCTAAAACGGCTTTCTTTAGTTCTTCTTCTTTTTTTACTAAATTAGGATTTACTGTTTCCACCTTTTTAGGAATCACTTTTTCTTCCACCACTTCTTTACAAATCTTTAGCACAAAGTCGTCCAAAGCGAAATCGTTTCCGCAACCTCCAGGAACTCTATTTTCCATTCTAATAAATATTCCAGTACTCGAGGCTGGAAGTGTAAAATAAACTTTAAAAGGAACCCAAACAGAACTGCTTGTTTGCGGAATGCTTCCCGAGTTAAATGTAGTGAGTACTTTTCCGTCGGTACTTTCAATTTTTATTTCAATAACAGGTTGTTCAGGAGAGCATCCTTTAGGCGAGCTGAGCACATTGTTTACCCAAAAACTAAATTCATAATCTTTATCTGCGGTTAAATTATTTACAGGAAAAATTATCAATCTTTTAGGATTATCAGCTGCATTCACCAATAAAAAATTGCCTCCTTTTCCGGAGTGATCCACGTATATTTTATGCCAACTATCATCAAAGCAAGAATATGTTTGCGGGACAATGGCGTAATTTCCATCTTGTGGACATTTATCATTTACCTTACTGTAACCGCCAGCCTTCATAATATAATCTCCTTCTGGTTTAGAAGGAGAGCCGAAGTTTAATTTAAAAACTGTTTCTGCCGGAATACAGGATTGTGCCTGGACCTTCATCAGATTTACACTGAAAAAAAATAGTAGAATTAAAACGATTTTATACATTGTAAAATAATTATAAATATAAAAAAAAAACAGCCTTATAAGCCGGGTCCTGTAATGCAACTTGCGTTGCATTCTTTGTCATTTATCTAGACTTGCAGTCACCTGCAAGCTCAAGCGACCTACCCGCAAAGGTTGTATCTTGCGATACATACAACGAGCAGCTGCATCCTTTGCCTATTTGGTCTTTCAACTCCTGAGGTTTACCATCAACATTGTTACCAATGCAGTCGTGGGCCCTTACCCCGCGTTTTCACCCTTACCCGGTCCTGATACATCAGGTCTAGGCGGTATTTTTTCTGTGGCACTCGCTGTTGCCCAACAATTTCTCGTTAAGCACCTTCCTGTTAGGAAGCAGAAAGCTCTGTGTTGCCCGGACTTTCCTCGTTAAAAAATCTTGCAATTCTCTACCGCGACAAAGCAGGCTGTTTTTTGGTAAAAATAAATAAAATTAATTGGTGTGAAACTTATGTTTCAATTATCTCAAACGCACTTCTGTTGCGCCGTAACCATAACGTTGATAGGAAGCATCGAAATGTTCAATTTTCTCTTGTTTTAACAAGAATTGTATTTCACTTTTTAACTTGCCTTTCCCTATACCATGAATCACCACAAATTTCTTGATTCTACGCTGCCTTGCTTCATCCATGCATTTTTCGAAATGTCGCAATTGGTAAGTTATTATTTCGCCATTGCTCATTCCCAAGGTGTCATCTATCAATTCTTCAATATGCAAATCCACCTCGTATAATCCATCTGAATTATCGGTCAACAACCAGTTTTCTTTCTCGCTGTTTCTTACAATTTGCATTTTATCTTTTCCTGAGAAATGTTGAGGTTCAACTTTTTTTGGAGGATATACTTCCAATAACAAAGCCCTTTGCGCTAAATCTGCTTGTTGTGGCCATGTAGAAGGATCTACTAAGGCTGGTACCTGGTGTTTTACAAAGCCCGACCAAGTTGCAGGAATTATGCGTGTATCTTTTGGTAACAAAGTAATTTGAACAAAGAATCTGTCTTTTTTTAATAGGCTCGTTAGTGGTTCCGATAAAATCATCACTGCTGCTGCACTTCCTACTTCTATATTCTTTTCCAGTGTAAATACTTGATTCGTTTCGCTGTAAATGGTAAAGTTGATTTTCTCGGACAGTCTGTTTAAAATTCTTAATGCGACAATGCTGCTATCTTTTTCAACACGTTCTACAGCAAATGCCATGTAAACAATGCTTTGTAAACTACTTGCCTGGCCAATATTTCTTATGTTGCTCATTTGCTCAACTGCAGGGCTGCTTATCACCACCAATTCTTTTTCAAGGAACGGAATTTCAAAGCCATCTTCCATCAACACCAAGGCATTCCCTTGTCTGTCGTGTCCACTTACGGTTCCTTCTCCAACAGCATTCAGCAATCGCACTTTAGCTCCAATGGCAATCATAGTAATAATTTTAGTGTTAACTGAGCAATTAATTGGTCCACTTACGGAAGTAAGGCTGCATTATTTTAATCAATTTGTCGGCATCATTTGTCGAAAGTTGTCTCCCAAAAAGCAAGAGTTTTCCTTTGCTATAAAAACCAATGGTTTCTCCACCAACTACCCAAAATGAGAAGAAATACGTCTTTGTGAAAAACCCTTTTTCAGACTCAAAATTTTTCAAATTGCGCAAATCCTTAGTAATCAATGACTTTTTTGTACCTCCATTTCCTACTTCAAAATTGAGCTCAGCAGCTTCGGGATTCATCCTAAAAACTTCTTTGCCATATTTTCTCCACAGCCATGCTTTCCCAATTTTGTATTCAAAATACGCCCAAAATGCCAACCAAATGCCCATAAAGCCTCTTGTAGCTTCGTCCATTGGTGTAAATATTTGAGAAATTACAAAACCACCTGCAAAAGTCCATAGAACAATCCATGCAGTAAGTATGGTCATTTGTGTAGGAGGAATAGTTCCCGAAATAGTAATTTCAAGAGATTGATTTTCCTCTTTTACAGAAATCCTATCAGATTCAAACTGGTAACGCGCCATAAACTAAATTGCTTTCGTTTGGTAATTATTCGAAAGCCAATAACAAGATTAACCCAAATAGGTTTTCAAGATTTTACTTCTTGATGTTTGTTTCAATCGGCGAATGGCTTTTTCCTTAATCTGACGCACACGTTCGCGCGTTAAATCGAATTTCTCACCAATTTCTTCTAAAGTCATGGCATGTTCGCCATTTAAACCGAAGTAATATTTTATCACATCCGCTTCACGAGAAGTTAATGTAGACAATGCACGGTCAATTTCCTTGCGCAAAGAATCGTTAATCAATCCAGCTTCAGGACTTGGACTGTCGTTACTACGCAATACATCATACATGTTGCTTTCCTCACCTTGCACCAAAGGCGCATCCATAGAAATATGACGACCAGAGTTTTTCATGCTCTCTTTTACATCATTTTCGGTAAGCTCCAATAATTCTGCTATTTCTTCTGCACTTGGCTCACGCTCGTATTCTTGTTCTAATTTCGAGAAAGCCTTGTTGATTTTATTAATAGAACCAATTTTATTCAATGGCAAACGTACAATACGAGATTGTTCTGCCAAAGCTTGTAAAATAGATTGACGAATCCACCAAACAGCGTATGAAATGAACTTGAAACCACGTGTTTCATCAAAACGTTGCGCAGCTTTAATCAAACCTAAATTTCCTTCATTAATTAAATCCGGAAGGCTCAATCCTTGGTTTTGGTATTGCTTAGAAACCGAAACTACGAAACGCAAATTTGCTTTTGTTAATTTCTCTAAAGCAGCTTGGTCACCTTGTCTGATACGGCGAGCCAATTCAACTTCTTCTTCTGCTGTAATTAATTCTACCTTTCCTATTTCTTGCAAATACTTGTCTAAAGAGGCCGTTTCGCGGTTAGTAACCTGTTTGGTAATCTTTAGTTGTCTCATGTATTTAAGGTTTAGTAAGGTGAAATTTTGAATCCGCGAAAGTAGTAAATTTTTGAATAGAAAAATGCTTCTAAAAAAAATCGCATATAATCTACAACAGCCCGTAAGGCAATGTGTTTAGAATCAGGAAGAAAACAAGCTTTCTTTTTTGGCTGAGCGCCCTCGCTTTGGCTTTACTGCAACATTTTATATTTTACCCGGGGCGCCGCGCTTTCGCCTGCACAAGGTGCTTGGCTCAATCGCTCTCAGTTGCATTTCCAGCATTTCTATCATAGGCCAATTTGGTTTAACCTTTAGATTATTCTGGTTGATGAATTATAAAGGCTGTAAATCGTCTATTACTGTACAATTTGGATTATGGATAATATTTTATTTATTTTAGCATATTATTAAATAAAATTAAGACATGTAAACTTTTTTGCAGTCTATAAACCGTTGATTATGAGAAAACAATACACTTTCCTAACAAGGCTTATTTACCTAACAATTCTCTGTTTTAGCACTACTCAATTACATGCGCTTAATGAAACCGAAGACAACGGGACTCTCGCATTAGCTAATAATACAAGTCAAGGTGCCACCATGAATGCTTCAATTGGCAATGCTGATTTGGATGATTATTTTTATTCAGTACCAGATAACGATGGAACGGTAAAGCTTTATTTCAACTTTACATCAACTGTTTCAACCAACGACTTTTTTGCTTATATATATGATAAAAACGGAAGTCAAATAGGTAGTAACTTTTTATATAATACAGGAATTGGAGATGTCAATGATAGCATTACGGTATTTTGTCGACAACAAGACACCATCTATTTTAGATTCAATACTAGTGGAAGTTATAATTATAGTTTTACATACAACACAATTCCCTCGGGCGTTGCGGATGCCGAACCCAATAACACCTTTGGCAATGCCTTATTCACAGCCTATAACGACACTGCCAAAGGCAGAATAGGATATACTTCTGTCGGTCCTGATGATGATGATTATTTTTATACAATACTACCAACCTTTGGTTCAGTCCATTATTATCTCGAAGCAGTAAATACTAGCGGAACAACTGGTGGCGATTTTTTTAGTAACATCTATAATAAAAATGGAACATTAATAGGCAATAGCTATTTGTATAATCAACCTCTTGGAACA
>Ga0247835_1005656_pt1 | contig 10045 bp, 8 predicted proteins | sample LaCtaG_3_FD_189912 | JGI IMG/M metagenome (GOLD analysis project Ga0247835, IMG submission 189912) | Freshwater microbial communities from meromictic Lake La Cruz, Castile-La Mancha, Spain - LaCruzMarch2015_13.5m | ecosystem: Environmental > Aquatic > Freshwater > Lake | place: Spain: Castile-La... | reverse complement strand
ATCTTAATTTAATTTGCTGATTAATGATAACCCTTACCTCTTTAAATATTGGATCTTCTAACCTTTTATTAAGTATTGTCCAAGTGTAAGGAATTAATTTTAAATATCCATTTTTTCTATCTCTTTTAAAAAGTCTTGAAAATATTCCAATAATTTTCATAGCTCTTTGTACCGACAGAATGGAAAATTCTTTTTTAAACTGTTTGATATCAAAATTCTTTTCTTTCTTGGCTAATGACAAATAGTAATCTAATAATTTTTCCTTTAAGTCAGGGGTGGTTTTGATCCTAACATCGTCAATTAAAGAAACTATATCATAAGCTCTAGAGCCAATTAGAGCATCTTGAGTATCAATAATTCCAATTTTATTTTTGGATGCTAACCCACATTCCATAAGATTTGAAATATGAAAGTCTCTGTGAACAAAATAATTATTTTTAATAAAATTATTTTTTAAAATTATTAGTAATAATTTCCTTAATCTTATAATTTTAGGACTGCTCTTAATTTTTGCTATATAAGGTAAGTACCAGATAAAAAATAAATCTATTTCTTTTTTTAAAATTTTAAAATTATATTTTTGAAATAGAAATATATTTGTTTTAAAATTTATTCTTTGTAATTTAACTAAAAACTTTATTAACGATTTATAAATATATAATTTGTTTTTAGAATTCTTTACTAACTTAAGATAAGTTTTATTACCAAAATCTTCTAATAGAGCTAGACCGCTCTTATATTCAAAATCTAATACTATTGGTGCTTTAATGCGCTGTTTGTTTAAAAACTTATTAATAAGAACATAATTTAATATATTAGATTTTTTTTCAGTTTCTGCAGAAGCAAGGATATAAGATTTATTTTTATTATAAATTCTAAAATACTTTCTAAAAGAAGCATCTCCTTTAATTTCTTTTATTTTATAATTTTCTAGATAATTTTTTTTAAGAAAATTTTTTATTATTTTTAGTCTATCTTTATTTATCATCAATATTAAAGCCTAACCATTTTCCTTTTCCATTAAACTCTAAAGATCTTAAATCTTTATCAGGGTCATAAGTGAATTTAATTTGCAAAAAATTACTTAATGAATTCATGGCAATTTCAGGCCACTCAACAATATTTATAAAATCTTTAGCTGTATCAAGTAATCCTATATTTAAAATTTCCCTTTTTTGTTTCAATCTATAAAAATCGTAATGAGCAATTTTCAAATCTTTTCCTAAGTCATAATATTGAACGATATTAAAAGTTGGACTAACTATTTCCTCTAATGGACGATCATTTATTTTCTGTAAATAATTTATTAAAAATCTAGTGAATGTGGTTTTGCCTGTTCCTAAATTTCCACTAAGCAATATAAAATCATTTATTTTTAAATTAATGGCGACTGCCTGGGCTATTTTTTTTGTGGAATCTAATGATTTTAATTCCATTTAATTGAAATTAATAACGATATGTATCTGGTTTAAAAGGTCCTTTTTGAGAAACAGTAATATAATCGGCTTGCTCCTTAGTTAATTTAGTAAGTTTTGCCCCTACTTTGGCAAGATGCAACATCGCAACTTTTTCATCTAAGTGTTTTGGCAAAACGTAAACTTTATTCTGATATTTTCCATTACTATTCCATAACTCTATTTGCGCAATAACCTGATTAGTAAAAGATGCACTCATAACAAAACTTGGGTGTCCTGTTGCGCAACCAAGATTTACTAGTCTTCCTTCAGCTAATAAAATAATTCTTTTTTTATCTGGAAATTCAATTTCATGCACCTGAGGTTTTATTTCATTCCACTTATAATTTTTTAATGCGCTTACCTGAATTTCATTGTCAAAATGACCGATATTACAAAGTATTGATCTATCTTTCATTTTTCTCATATGCTCAATATTTACGATATCTTTGTTACCTGTGGCTGTAACAACAATATCAGCTGATGATATAGCCTCATCCATTAACACAACTTCATAACCCTCCATTGCGGCTTGTAACGCGCAAATTGGATCTGTCTCTGTAACTAAAACTCTCGCTCCACTTTGTCTGAGTGATGCTGCACTACCTTTTCCAACATCTCCAAATCCTGCAACTATTGCGACCTTTCCCGACATCATTACATCTGTTGCTCTTCTAATTGAGTCTACTAAACTTTCTCTACAACCATACAAATTATCGAATTTAGATTTTGTCACTGAGTCATTTACATTAATTGCTGGAATTAATAATTTATTTTCTTTCTCCAATATCTTTAAAGCTTTAACTCCAGTAGTCGTCTCTTCAGAAACCCCCCTAATGTTTTTTAATAAATCTTTGTACTTATCGTGCATTAACATAGTTAAATCTCCTCCATCATCTAACAAGAGATTAGGTTTCCAATCTTTTTTTCCGTTAATAGTTTGTTCAATACACCACCAATACTCTTCCTCAGTTTCGCCCTTCCAGGCATATACCGGTATTCCTTTTGCAGCGACAGCTGCTGCTGCATGATCTTGTGTTGAAAATATATTGCAAGATGACCATCTAACTTCAGCTCCAAGCACTATTAATGTTTCTATTAAAACTGCAGTTTGAATTGTCATATGCAAACAACCGATTATCTTAGCTCCCTTTAATGGTTTACTTGCCTGATACTCACTTCTTATTGCCATTAAGCCTGGCATCTCAGTTTCTGCTAAGGAAATTTCTTTGTTTCCAAATTCAGCTAGTTTTAAGTCTTTTACTTTAAAATCTTGGGTCATTTGAAAAGTTAATTAACAACAAAACTTGGCCATATCAAATTTATTTATCGACTTTAGTCAGCTATTGGCAAATCAATCTCTATAACTGCGCCTCTTTTCCCATCCAAATTATAAGCTTTAATATGCCCTTTATGAGATTCGACTATATTTTTAACTATATTTAATCCTAATCCAGAGTGCTGACCGAACATTTCCTTTGGTCTATTGCTATAAAATCTTTCAAAAACTTTTCCAATATTACTTTCATTAAATCCTGGTCCTTCATCAGTTATAATTATTTTTGCATCGTTTTTAATTTTTTCAATTTTTATTTTCAAAATACTTTTATCTGGACTAAAAGAAATAGAGTTTTCTAATATATTTGAAATAACTTGTTGAATCCTACTTTCAAAACCAATAATAAAAGTTTTTTTCTTAATTAAATTATTAATCTCTATTAAAATATTTTTTTTAGTATTATTAATAACCTGTTGATATTCCTCTGCAACTTTGTTTATAAGTCTAATTAAATCAAATCTAGTTAACTGTAATTTGGCTTCCAACGCCTCGCCTTTAAGCATGTTAGAGTAGTCTGTTATTAATCTCTCAATTCTTACAACGTCATCATTTAAAATCCCAAGTAACCTATTTTTTTTTTCAGAATCTTTTGCACTGGGTAATAATTCTGATGCAGCTTTCAATGATGCTAAAGGATTTCTAATTTCATGAGTAAGATCGGATGCAAATCTTTCAGCGAATTCAATTCGTTTATATAAATTATCTGTCATCCCCGAAAGTGATCTTGATAAACTACCAATCTCATCGGGTCTTAGATTAATTCTATTAATAATTTTATTATCAGGATGATCAGAGCTTGCAGAGGTGGTGTAGCGACCAAGGATTCTAATTGGTTTAATTATATTTGCATTTAAGAATATTGAAAAAATTAATATGATTGCAGCAACACTGAGTGCTGTCCTAATAACAAAATTTTTTCTCTCAATAACAGCGTTTTGAATGTCGTTTGAGTCCTCTGTAATAACAATAAAGCCCTTATTTTCGTCATTTAAGATCAATGAAGATAAGCTAACAACAATAAAATTGTCTTTAATTTTTTTTGAAAAAGTTAAAATCTTATCAGACCCTAATATATTTAAATTATCGCTAATAATTTTGTTAAGTAATTTCTCTTCTTGTTGAGTAGTTAGTTCAGATGTATCTGGTATATTATCTGCTGTTAATTTTCTCTCTTGAACTTCTGGTAGTTTATAAAATGGTTTTGCGTTTATATCTAGAGAGTGAACATCTGTTATAATTTGTTTTTTCAAGTCATAAATTCTAATTTGATTAATATTAGGTAATAAATACTTATAATTTGCTAAAAAACTTTTTAAATTATCTCTTTTAAGTGGAGTGCGCTGCAACTCTATATTTAAGGCAATATTTTTAATAAGTTTGGAATGTTCTTTCTTTTTATTATTAACAAGTTCCGGTTCGATGGATTGTAGATATGAATAAGTTGCTAGAGTTAATATTGAAAAGAAAAATAAATTTATAAATAAAAATTTTGCTAATAGTGATTTTAAACTAATAAATCTTTTCATTACATCTAGCTAATATTCCAACGATATCCACTTCCATATCTCGTCTCAATTGCAGAAAATTTTGGATCAATTTTTTTAAATTTTTTACGTATTCTTTTAACGTGGCTATCAATAGTTCTATCTTCAATGTCATTATCTTGTTTATAAGCAATATTCATTAGGTATGCTCTTTCCTTAACAACACCTGGTCTTTTTGCTAATTCATAAATAATTTTAAATTCGGTTGTGGTTAATTTATCAGGCAAAGCTTTTCCACCCCACGCACATTCTAATTGTTCAGAGTCCAAGGTTAATCGGCCAACCGTTAAAATATTTTTTGGTTGCAAGGTGATTTTTGGCTCTAACTTTCTTAATTGAACTCTAATTCTCTCTATAAGTACTTTAATAGAAAAACCTCCAGACTTTTTAACATAATCATCCGCGCCAAGTTTCAATCCTAACAATTCATCAACCTCATCATCTTTAGAGGTTAATAAAATTACAGGGATAGAAGATTTTTTTCTAAGTTTTTCTAATAACTCCTCACCGTTCATCTTTGGCATTTTTAAATCTATGACTGCTAAATCGGGAGGGAAACGGGTCATTCCGATGTATGCACTTTCACCATCTAAATAAGTTTGAACTTTAAATCCCTCATTTTCAAGTGCCATTGAAACACTTGTTAAAATATTTCTATCATCATCAACTAGAGCGATTGTTTTGTTCATATAAATTATTTTATAATAATATTCGTATAATCAAAAGTTTTAATGAGCCGTAGTCCAATTTAATCCTTCTTTAATATCTACGCATAAAGGAATAGAAAATTTATAGTTTGGCTCGGAGGCTTTTGACATTATTTCGACAATATCAATTTTAGATTTTTTAATATTATCAGCAGAAGACTCGAATACTAATTCATCATGAATCTGCAAAAGCATTTTACAGTGTAAATTTTGATCTTGAATTTTTTGATCTATTTTAATCATAGCCAGCCTTAAAAGGTCCGCTGCAGTTCCTTGAATTGGAGCATTAATAGATGCTCTTTCTTGAAAAGTTCTTAAGGTATGATTTTTATCATTGATATTTGGAAAATTACATTTTCTACCAAATAATGTTTTTACATAACCATACTTTCTACAATTTTTAAGCGTTTCATTCATATAATCTTTTATTTCAGGAAATTTTTTAAAATAAGATTTTAAAAAAGTTTCTGCTTCAGTATTAGAAACTGAAATTTGTTTAGCAAGACCATAAGATGAAATTCCGTAAATAATTCCAAAATTTATTGCCTTGGCTTTTCTTCTCATTTCTTCATTAATCTCACTTTGTTTTACTTCAAAGATTTGAGCTGCTGTAATATTATGAATATCTTCAGAATTTAAAAAACCTTTCTTAAGTTCTTTAACGTCAGCCATGTGCGCAAGTATCCTCATTTCTATCTGGCTATAATCTGCTGAAATTAAAAAATTACCTTTTTCAGCAATGAACGCTGAGCGTATTTCCTTTCCTTCAGCAGACTTGATTGGAATATTTTGAATATTTGGATCACTAGATGCGAGTCTGCCTGTATTAGTCGCAGCAAGTAAAAAAGATGTGTGAATTCTTTTGGTTTTAGGATCGATAAATTCTTGCAAACTATCAGTGTAGGTATTCTTTAATTTAGATTTTTGTCTCCAGTCTAAAATAAGTTTAGGTAAATCGTGTCCTTGAAAAGCAAGGTCCTCCAAAATATTTACATTTGTTGCGAAATTACCTTTTTTTGTTTTTTTAGTGGCGATAATCTTAAGTTTTTTATAAAGAATTTCTCCAAGTTGTTTTGTAGATGCAATATTAAACTCTTCACCCGCAAGTTCATAAATTTTCTTTTCTAAAACTTTTAAATCTTTATCAAATTTTAATGATAAATTTTTTAAAATTTTTTCATCAATTTTAACTCCATTTTCTTCCATCTGTGACAAAACCTGGACCATTGGTCTTTCAAGCTCATCATAAACCCTTAATACTTCCTCTTTAAAAATTCTATTATTAAAAAAATTATACAATCTTAAAGTGACATCAGCATCCTCAGCCGCATATTCAGTTGCCTGATCAATATTAACCTTATCGAAAGTAACTTGGGACTTTCCAATGCCGACAACATCTTTGAATGTAATAGTTTTATGATTTAGATGAACCTGAGAAAGCAAATCCATACCATGACGATTTATTCCTGCATCTAGAACATAGGACATTAACATAGTGTCCTCTATTGGATTTAGATAAATCCCATATTTTTTTAATATTCTAAAATCATATTTAATATTATGCCCAATTTTTTTTATACTTTTATCCTCAAGAATAGGTTTAATTTTTTTAATAACTAAGTCGGTGCTTAATTGAGATTTAATTTGTTTATCTTCCTTATTAGAATGATTTAAAGGCAAATAATAAGCGTTACCCTCTTTAATACAAAAAGAAATACCAACTAAATTAGCCTGCCTGATATTTAAAGAGTTTGTTTCAACATCAACAACAACCAAGCCTTTTTTTTCTGCTTCCTCTAAAATTTTTTCTAGTTCAGATAATTTAAATATTGTTTTATAATTTTCTCTAGAAACATTGGCGCTCGGAGAAACGCTATCTTTTGTTTCTTGTAAAAGAATATCTTTTTTATCTATTTGTGCTCCATAAGCCTTTTCAATTCTTTCCACAAGTCTTGTAAATTCCATCTTTTTCAAAAATGAAATAATTTTTCCTTTATCTAAATCCTTAACTATAAAATCCTCAATTTTTTCAACTGTCGGAACATCATCTTTTAGTGTTACTAATTTTTTACTAATGAGAGCATTTTCTTTATTATCAGAAATTGTTTGTCTTCGTTTCGGTTGTTTAATTTTATCTACATTTTTTAATAAATTTTCTACTGAACCGAATTCATTAATTAACTCCGCTGCAGTTTTAACTCCTATACTTGGAACGCCAGGTATATTATCAGAGCTATCCCCCGCCAATGCTTGTACCTCTATAACTTTATCTGGAGTTACACCAAATTTTTCCTTAACTTCCTCTATGCCAATATCCTTATTCTTCATTGAGTCAAAAAGCGTTGTTTGATCATCAATTAACTGCATTAAATCTTTATCTGATGAAATAATCTTAACTCTTACATTTTTTTTTAAAGCTTCTTTTTTATATGTAGCTATCAAATCATCTGCCTCATAATTTTCCATCTCAATACTTGGTAAGTTGAATGCTTTTACAGCTTCGCGTATAAAACTAAATTGAGGTACTAAATCTTCCGGCGTTTCGGTTCTATTTGCTTTATATTCTGGATAAATATTATTTCTAAAATTTTTTCTAGCACTATCAAATATAACGGCTATGTGAGTAGGTTTTTCATCGCCATCTTTTAATTTTGCATCTTCCAAAAATTTGTAAAGCATATTGCAAAATCCACTGACTGCACCCACAGGCATCCCATCGCTTTTTCTTGTAAGTGGCGGTAGCGCATAAAAAGCTCTAAAAATATAACCAGAACCGTCAATTAAATAAAGAAGGTCTGTTTTTTTAGAATTGGTCATTAAATAAATATTATCCTATAAATAGAAAAATTATATTACATAATATTAATGGAAAATTTTTTAGCACTTGAAATTACTAATCTTTCAAAACAATTTAAAACAAAACAAAATACAATCCATGCTTTAAAAAATATTAATTTAAATGTTCATAAGGGAGAAATATTTGGTTTATTAGGACCAAACGGCGCTGGTAAATCTACATTTATAAATATTCTGGCTGGAACGGTTATAAAATCTTCTGGTTCGGTGAAGGTATGGAACTTCGATCTTGATAAAAATTCCAGGGAAGTAAGAAGCGCGATTGGAATAGTTCCTCAAGAGACAAATCTTGATCCCTTTTTTTCACCAAGAAAATTACTGGAAATACAAGCGGGTATGTACGGAATAAAGGAAAGCGAAAGAATTACAGATAAAATCTTAGAAATAACCATGCTTAAAGACAAGGCAGATTCTTATGCTCGAAGCTTGTCTGGGGGGATGAAGAGAAGGTTATTAGTTGCAAAAGCACTAGTTCACCAGCCTCCTATTTTAATTTTGGACGAACCTACAGCTGGTGTTGATGTGGATCTTAGACAACAACTTTTAGAAAACATTCAACAACTTAACAAACAAGGAGTAACTATTATTCTAACAACCCATTATCTTCAAGAAGCTCAACAACTATGTAATCGTATTGCAATAATTAATAATGGTGAATTAATAGCATTAGATAAAACTGAAAATTTATTAAATAATATTCTTACTAAAAAAATAATTTTTAAATTAAAGCTGCCTAAAAATATTGGAGAAAAACTTAAGTCTGGTCTTGTAATTAATTATCCAAAACCTGACCTTATTAGCATCACCTATAATAAAAATGAGAATAAAATTGAAGAAATTATATCTGAAGTTAAGGAAAAAAATCTTGAAATTTTAGATATTTTAACAGAAGATGCTGATCTAGAAGATGTTTTCTTAAAACTGACAAAAAAAAATGTTTAATAATAAAATCCAAAATAAAAAATTCTTCTTTTCAAAAGAAATTATATGGTTGTTACCAATAATCATTTTTGCAACTTTTATAATTACTATATCAGCAAAAACTAAAGTTCCATTTTATCCTGTGCCAATGACTATGCAGACATTTGTAATAATGGCGATCGGTGTTACTTTTGGAAAGAAAGTGGGTCTTTTAATACTATTAACATATTTTTTAGAAGGCTTGTTTGGTCTTCCAGTTTTTGCTGGCACTCCAGAAAAAGGTATTGGATTAAGTTATATTCTTGGTCCAACATTTGGGTATCTGATTGGATATTTTTTTACTGTATACCTTTCAGAAAATATCAAAAATGAAGATAAAATTCTAACAAGAATTACAAAATTAATAATTGCGATAATTCCAACTTATGTATTGGGAGTTATTTGGCTTGGCACAATATTTGGCTGGAATGGTTCTATTATAAAACTGGGAGTTGCTCCTTTCATATTTGCTGAATTATTTAAAATAACTTTACTCGCATTGTTAATTCCTCATATTTTTAAGCTAAAAAAAAATATAAAATCTTAAATTTTTAATATCTAATTATAAATGTTCAAAAACCTTTTAGGTTATTGGTATTTAAAAAAAAAAATATCTAATGGTTTTTTAGGTGAAGGCTTAGTGTCTGTAAAATCTAAAAAAATAAATAACTTTTATTACGAAGAGAAAAGTTTAATACACAAAAAAGGCAATGATAGCGCAGTATCTGGCTATCAAAAGTTTGATATTGTTGAGAATAAAAATTTTATAAAATTTTACTTTTTATTGGGCGATAGGAAAAATAAAATTTACCAAAAATTTAATAACAACCTCAAAGAGAATCTTGTTTCTTGGTACTTTTGTAAAAAAGACACATACAAAACATACTTAAGAGTAATAAATAATAATTTATTTAAAATTAACCACTTAATAATAGGCCCAAATAAAAGAATATTAATACAGAATACCTATTTCAGATCTTGTAAAAATAATTAGTTATTTAGGTGATCTTTTAGAGAGAATTCTTTGTAGAGTTCTTCTATGCATTTTAAGTCTTCTAGCCGTCTCAGAAACGTTACGGTCGCATAATTCAAATACTCTCTGGATATGTTCCCATTTTACCCTATCAGCAGACATTGGGTTCTCTGGAGGTGCTGCCTTCTTATCCTTGTCTGCAAATAAAGCGG
>Ga0247835_1005653_pt1 | contig 10051 bp, 10 predicted proteins | sample LaCtaG_3_FD_189912 | JGI IMG/M metagenome (GOLD analysis project Ga0247835, IMG submission 189912) | Freshwater microbial communities from meromictic Lake La Cruz, Castile-La Mancha, Spain - LaCruzMarch2015_13.5m | ecosystem: Environmental > Aquatic > Freshwater > Lake | place: Spain: Castile-La... | reverse complement strand
CACCTTTTCCTGCAGCGTATCCTTGAGCGTTCCATCGATGGCGCCCTGGATGGTGTCCTGCACGGTGTCCTTGATGACGTCCTTGAGCGTGGCTGGCGGGGCCGCCTCGTCGGCTGCACCGATCGCTGCCAACGACAACAGCAGCGGGACGGCGAGGGCGAACTGGCAAGGTGTGCGTCGTGCAATCACGTGAATACTCCTGGTGAGCAGGCGGGCCTCCGCACGCCGAAGTCATTCCGGCGGCAGGCTAGCGAGATGACAATAGTTAGAAGGATAGCCCAGTCAAATGGAACGTCCGCCAGCATTGCCCGTCCGGTGAACTGCGTATGAGCTCCGGCTGGTCGCTGAGTTGTGCCGGGCGGGGCTGTTTGTCAAAAGTCGGTCAGGCCCAAGCACACGAACCCGCCAACGACTACAACCGCGGCAGACAGCCTGTTCTGCTCCGCGTGACCGACCTGGCAACCCAGATCCGCGCAATCCCTGAACTACGAGGTGCGATGTGATCCCTGTCATCGAGCATTCCGGTCTGCTTGTGATCCTTTACTGGCTGCTGATGATCCCGATCGCCATCCTGGTGCTCGTCCGCGTGACCGCGTTTTGGACGGATGATGGCCCGGGCACGCTCGTTGCCGCCCTGAAGACCATCGTCGCGATGGGGCTGGCCGTCTATCTCACCTATGACGTCTCTGGCTACGTGTTCGCCCGCATCATGCAAGACCCACAACTCGGCATCGCTTTTCCACCGGGCTACCACTACTGGAACTGGATGCAGGAGCCGCAGGGCCTGAAGTGGCATGTTCTCGGCTTTGTGCCGTTGATCCGCTACCTGCCGGTGATGTTCGCGCTGTGCGCCGGGGGGGTCGTGCAGGTGCTGCTCTGGAAGATCCCGTTTCGCACGGGGATGATCGTCTTCGTCAACCAGTTGCTCGTCGACATCTTTGCAATGGCAATGCTATCGCTGGTCTTCAGCTTCTTCGTGGGCGTCCAGGAGGGCGCGACTGCCAAGGCCCACCCCCGACACAGCCGCGGCGTTCACGCAGGCGGTCGCTCCGTGGCGGCGGCCCCCTCTGGCCTGCAGGGAATGCAGCAGCGGATCGAGCAGCTCGGCGTGGAAGAAGGCCCATTGGCCCGCCGGCTGTGGCGTCGATGGGAGTCGGTCAACCACCTGTTGCAGCCGGCCTACGATCTCCTGCAACCGATCTCGCGCCACCTGCCGTTGCCCGCCCGGGATTTTCTCAACGGCGGCGGGTGGCTCCTCGTCATTCCCAGCGTGATCGCCCTGCTGCGATCCTGGCGATCTCGCGGAACTCGGCCGAAGAACGGGGGAGCATGAACCCGCCGCGAAAGAAGTCGCCCGTGCTCTGGATCCGCTCGCCGGCGCGAAACAGGCCCTCGTTGCGATACGATGCGGCGACGGTGTGTCTTCCCTCCGTACACCGAAGAACCCCGGGATTGTGATCGAAGGTCATCCCGTGGTGCAACGCGACACGAAAGGTTTTCGATGCCGAGCATCGTTCACCGTGACGACCGGCTGCTCGTGCTCGACAAGCCGTCCGGGCTGCTCGCCGTGCCGGGCCGCGGGCCCGACCTGCAGGATTGCCTGGCTCGCCGCGTGCAGGAGCTGTTTCCCACGGCTCTTGTCGTGCATAGGCTCGATCGGGACACCTCCGGCCTCATGCTCATGGCCCTCGATGCGAGCGCCCAACGAGAACTCGGCCGGCAGTTCGAGCAGCGGCAAGTGCAGAAGCACTACCAGTGCATCGTGCGGGGTGTGCCTGAGTGCTCCAGCGGCCTCGTCGATCTGCCCATCGCCCGCGATCCCGCCCGGCCGCCGCGGTATCGGATCGATCAGGACACAGGCCGGCCGTCGCAAACCGGCTGGCAGGTGCTCGAGCGGCTCGGGAACCGAGCCCGCCTCGATGTGAAGCCGATCACCGGGCGATCGCACCAGATCCGGCTGCACCTCGCCACACTCGGTCACCCGATTCTCGGCGACCCGCTCTATGCCGACGACGAGACGCGCGGGCTGGCCCCGCGGCTCTTGCTCCACGCCACGCTGCTGGCCGTCACCCACCCGGCCAACGGCCAGAGCGTCGAATGGCGCTCGGAATGCCCGTTTTGACGAAGCCCACGTCCTGGCATCAGCCGCAACCAGCGGTTGGCGATCCGGGCATCGACTCCCTGCTCACGCCTTCGCAGCGTGCTCTTCCGCCACAAGTTCGAGATCAGAGGCGAGATACTTCACCGTCGCCGTCGGGGCGAGATTGAAGTACACGCGGCCGTCGGTCTTCCAGCGGGTGCCGTCGTAGAGAAACTCCGCCGTGGCGGCGCGAACGTTGGAAACCGCCTCCACGTGCTCCATGCCGCCCCCCTCGATCGCCTCGAAGCTGACCTCGATCGCGACGAGGGCCTTGAGGCCGCCCGACTTCCGATCGCGGGCGTAGACCACGTCGTCATCGAAGGCGACGTCGGTCCAACGCAGGCCGCGGGGCTTGCCGCTCTGGCTGGCCCGCTCGATGAACTTGGCCTCGAGTTGCTCGCGCTGCCGGTGGAAATCACGCTGGGAGCGGGCGAGTCGCTCGGCCTGACGGGCCAAGCGAATCGGCCGGAGCGCGAGCGCAGTGGCCAGGCCTGCCACGACCGCGACCGCACAGGTGGCGATCAAGTACAACGCTGGGCCCACGGTGATCGCCTCCTCGGGACGGATCGAATGCCGTCAAGTCTACGACCGCGCGGCGAACCGTCAAAAAGGGAACGTGCAATGACAGCAAAACAGCCGCCACAACGGCCTGCGAAACGCCGCTCGGCGGCTCGGACAACCCGGCCCCACCCCGTGCTCGGGGCCCACCAGTCGATCGCCGGCGGCTTCACGAAGGCCGTGGAGCGGGCTGTGGAAACGGGCTGCGAGTGCCTGCAGGTGTTCACCCGCAACATCAACCGCTGGGACGTGGCACCGCTCGATCCGGCCGACGCGGCGGCCTTCCGCAGGGCGGTGCTCGACGCGGGCCTGCGGCTCGTGATCGCACACGATTCGTATTTGATCAATCCCGCGGCGGCCGATGAGACACTCCGCCGCAAGTCGATCGCGGGGCTCGTCACGGAGCTCGAGCGGGCCGAGGCGCTCGGCATCCCGTGGGTGGTGGCCCATCCGGGCGCCGCAGGAGACCAGCCCACCGACGTGGCCGTGGCCCGCGCGGCCGACGGCATCGCCGCCGCCCTGGTGGCGACGAAGGCGCTCGCCGCCGGCATCCTCATCGAGACGACCGCGGGCCAGGGCTCGTGCCTCGGCGCCGCGTTCGCGGAGATCGGCACGATGCTCGAGCGGATCGACGCTGTGCCAGGGCTCGCGAGCCGCGTGGGCGTGTGCCTCGACACCTGCCACGTGTTCGCGGCCGGCTACGCCCTCGCGCCGCAGACGGCGCTCGATGCCACGCTCTGCGAGTTCGACGCCTGCATCGGCCTCGACCGGCTGGTCGCGATTCACGCCAACGACTCGAAGAAGGATCGCGGCTCACGCGTCGATCGGCACGAGGCGATCGGCAAGGGCAAGATCGGCCGCGAGGCCTTCCGGCTCTTCGTCAACCATCCGCGGCTCCGCGGCATCCCGCTGATTCTGGAAACTCCCAAGGAAAACGCGCAGGGCGTGATGACGCCCGCGCAAGACCGCGCGAACCTCGCAGCCCTGCGCCGCATGGCGGGCGCTACGGCTCGCGCGGGATCGACCGCCCGTGCGGGTCGCTCTCCTCGGCGCCCACGTCGGCCTCGATCCGACGTCTGAGATCAGCGCCAAGGTGATGCTCGATCCATTCGGCCGGCGGATGGAGATGATCGAGCGGCAGATCGGCGTGACGGCCGAGCCATGCCTCCCACAGCCGGTGCGACCGCACCACCGTCTCCGCCTCCGCGCGGCCGATGGCCGTGAGCCCCCAGCGGCCGGCCTCGCGCGCGATCCGGCCGCTGGCTGCGAGCCACAGGCCTGCCGCCCACTCGCCCGGCGAGCGAAAGGGCTGAGGGGCCACACCCGCCCCGGCCTCGTCGGCCCGCCAGAGGAGTGCGAGCGTATCTTCGCACGTCACCCGCCACCCCAGCGCGAGCCGGGCCGCCACGCGGGCGACCACCCCATCCTCCGGGGCGACGATCGCCGCGACCACATATTCGAGCCCCAGCACGACGGCAATCATGCCGGCCGCGCTCGTATCAAACCGCCACGCCGCCAGATACCCGAGCACGGCCGCCACCACGCCGACGAGTATCGCCACCAGCGCCATCACGTGCAGCCTCCGCACGAGGAGTTCGGCCGTGGCGGCCGGCACGACGAGCATGGCCACGACGAGAATCGCTCCCACTGCCTCGAAGCTCGCGACCGTGACGAGCGCGGTGGCCGCGAGCAGCCCGCCCGTGACGGCGGCCACCGGCAGGCCCACGGCCCGGGCCGCGTCGATGTCGAAGGCCGTAAACAGTTGTTCCTTCCATGTCGCGGCCAGGCCGGCCGCCACGATCATGAGCACGGTCGCACCGGTGAGGAACGCGCGGGGCATCTCCCAGCCGGCGACGCGCACCGTGTCGAACGGCACGAGTTCGAGGATGCCATACAGGATGCAGCCGGGATCGAGATCGATCCGCGATGCCGCGGCCGTGATGATCACCACGCCGAGGGCGAAGAGCGTCGTGAACACCACGCCTGTGCCGGCGTCGTCGGCAAGGCCGCCCTCCCGCCGCAACACCTGCACGAGCAGCACGGTCACGAGCGCCGCAGCCACCGCGCCCACGAGCACGAGCACGCCGCCGGGCCGGCCGCCCGCCAACACGGCGACGGCGATCCCGGGCAGGACGGCGTGGCTGATCGCGTCGCCGAGCAGGCTCATCCGCCGCACCACGAGCAGCGTGCCCACGAGGGCGCAGCCGGCCGCCACGACGGCCGCCGTGGCGATCGCCCAGGCGTGCATGACGCTGAACTCGCCCCACATGCTCGCTGCCGTATCGATGGTCATGGGCCGTGCCTCACACGCCCCGCCGGCGGGCGAACCAGCCCCGCTCGGGCGCACAGAAAAACGACACGGCGAACAGACCGGAGGCCACGAGCACGATCGTCGGCCCGGTGGCGAGCCGGGGCACCGCGGCGCTCGCGGCCACGCCCCCCACCGCTGCCACGAGGCCGATCACGCCGGCGAGGATGAGCATCGTGGGCACGCGGTCGGTCCACTGCCGCGCGGCCACCGGCGGAATCACCACCAGCGCGGTCACGAGCACCGCACCCGCCGCCGGCAGCCCCACCACGACCATCGCCGCCACGAGCGCCACGAGTGCATAGTCGATGACCGCCACGGGCCACCCCGTGGCGGCGGCGAAGGCTGGATCGAAGGAGACGAGCGTGGCCTCCTTCAGGCCCGCCCAGACCACGAGCACCACCGCCGCCGACACGACGGCCAGCGTGATCGCGTCGGTGGCCGTGAGCGCCGCGGTGTGGCCCAGCAGAAACTGCTCGAGGCCACCGGCTCCCGGGATGCCCCGGGCCGAGAGCCCCGAGAGCAGCACGATGCCGATGCCGAACGACACGCTGAGCACGAGCGCGGTGGCGGCGTCGTCGCGGGTGCGGGTGAACCGCCGAATGACGACGAGGCACCCGAGGCTCGCCATCGCGGCCACGAATGCCCCCACGAGGAGCGTGGGCAGGTCGCGCCGTCCGGTCACCACGAACGCGGCCACCACGCCGGCGAGCGTGGCGTGTGCGGCGGCGTCGCCGGCGAGCGCCCGGCGGCGGAGCACGCCGAAGCAGCCCACCACTCCCGACGCAAACCCCACCACGGCCACTGCCGCCGCCACCACGAGCGTGTTGTAGGGGATGGCGGCCAGGGAGTTCATGCCGTGCGGCCTCCACGTGCGACCGCGCGGCCGAGCTCGTCGAGCACGTCGATGTGGCCGGCGTAGGTGCGGCGCAGGTTTTCCGGCGTGAGCACCGCCGCGGTGGGCCCGGCCGCCACCAGCCGCATGTCGACGAGCGCCGCACCGTCGAACCAGTCGGCGGCGGTGCGCAGGTCGTGATGCACCACGACCACGAGCCGGCCTTCCCGCCGCAAGTCGTCGAGCACGCGAAAGATTCGCTCCTGCGACCGGACATCGACCCCGGCCAGTGGTTCGTCGAGGAAATAGAGCTCGGCGTCTTGGGCCAGCGCCCGCGCGAGAAACACCCGCTGCTGCTGGCCACCGGACAGCCTGCCGATCTGCCGGCCGGCGAGATCGACGAGGCCGACGCGCTCGAGCGCCGCGCGGGCCCGATCGCGTTCGGCGGCACCCGGCCGGCGCCACCACCCCAGCCGCGCGTAGGTGCCCATCAGCACCACGTCCATCACGTTCACGGGAAAATCCCAGTCGACTGTTTCGCGCTGCGGCACGTAGCCGATTCGGCTGCGAACCTCGGCGAGCGGCCGCCCGAAGAGCGTCACCCGTCCGCCGACCAGCGGCACAAGGCCGAGGGCCGCCTTCAGGAGCGTGCTTTTGCCGGCACCGTTCGGTCCGAGAATCCCGAACAGACCGGGGGCCTTGATGACGAGATCGATGTTCCAAAGAACGGGCCTGCGGCCGTAGGCGACCGTCACGTCGTGGAATTCGACCGCCGGGCAGGCGGAGGCGCCGGAGTCGGTCATCATGGGGCTCCGGCGAGCCCGGCCACGATCGCGGCGACGTTCGCCCGCAACACGGCCTCGAGCGTCTCAGCGTCGCTCCCCGGCCCCCCGAGTGAATCGGAATACAGGCGGCCGCCGAGCTGCACCTGTTGGCCGCGGGCCTGGGCACCTTCTTGGAGCGCCTGCACGTTGCGGTCGGAGACGCTCGTCTCCACGAACACGGCCGGAAGCCTGCGGGCGACGATCAGATCGACGAGCCGGTTGATGTCGGCGAGGCCCGCCTCGCTCTCGGTGCTCGTGCCCTGCACGCCCACGACCTCGATGGAAAAGGCGCGGCCGAAGTAGCGGAAGGCGTCGTGGGCGGTCACGAGCACGCGCCGCTCGGCGGGAATCGCGGCGATGCGGCTGCGGAGCTCTTCGTCGAGCCGTACGAGCCGTGACGCATGATCGCGGGCCCGTTCCCGAAACAGCGTGGCTCCCGCCGGGTCGATTTCGGCGAGCGCCTCGGCCACCACCGGCGCACACAGGCTCCAGAGCTGCGGGTCGAACCAGACGTGCGGATCGTAGAGGCCGGGGGCGACCTCGAGCAGCCGGTCGCGCGGCAACGCCTCGGCGACGGCCACCACGCGGGTTCGGGCGGCGAGCTTGCCGAGCAGTTCGCCGAGCTTGCCCTCGAGATGGAGGCCCGACGCGACGACGAGATCGGCGCGGGCCAGGCGGTCGGCATCGCGGGGCGTGGCCTTGTAGCCATGGGGATCGATGCCCGGCCCCATGAGGCAGTCGACGGTCACGCGGTCACCGGCTACATGCCGGACAAGATCGGCGACGATCGTCGTGGTGGCGAGCACCCGCGGGGCCGCGCGGTCGACGCCCGACGCGGCATCGACGCACCCTGTCACGGCGACGACGCCGGCCCACAGGCCACGCACCCACACCGCTTTTGGGACGCCAAAACTCATTTTTTGAATACTCAAAAGCATACAACAGTCTCCCTGCCCCAGCAATGCGTCTCGCTTTGACCGGCGCGTTGACCGCCGGGGAGGGCATACTTACCTTGACGGAAGTCTTGCCGGCGGTTTCTCGGGAGCCCTCATGAAATCGAGCTATTTCAAGCGGTTTCGGATGGATGCAGATCTGGCCTCCCGCAGGCAATCCCGGCCGCTGCCTCCCGGCTACCGCTTCGTGCCCTGGAACGAAGCCCTGCTCGATGTCCACGCCCGGACGAAGTTTCGAGCGTTTCGCAGCGAGATCGACGCCACCGTGTTTCCCTGTCTCGGCGACCTCGAGGGCTGTCGTCGGCTGATGCGTGAGATCCGCGGCAAGTCGGGTTTTCTGCCGACCGCCACCTGGCTCGTCGTCTGCAACGACGCGGTCGGCGATCTCGAATGGTGCGGCACGATCCAGGGCGTGGTCGACCGGCTGGGGATGGGCTCGATTCAAAATATCGGCATCGTGCCCGCGCACCGCGGTCGCGGACTCGGCACCTGTCTCATCGAGCAGACGCTCGCAGCCTTCCGCGGGCACGGGCTCAGGCGCGCGTCGCTCGAAGTCACGGCGAGCAACACCCGGGCCGTGCGTCTCTATCAGCAACTCGGCTTTCGCAAAGCCAAGACGGTCTACAAGGTGGTCGATCAGGCCGTCGACGCCGAAGCAGCGACCGCCGCCCCCTATGCCGACGTCGCGGCGACGGGCGGGCTCCTCGTGGCGGAAGCCGCCTGCCTGTGAAGCAGTCTCTCTTCTCTGTCACGCTCGACAATGGCATCGTCCTCCTCGGCGAGGATCTGCCGGGGCTCGAATCGGTCGCCATCGCGTTTCATACGCCCGCCGGGGCGGTGCACGACGGGCCCGGCCGCTGCGGGCTCGCCACGCTTTCCGGCGAGATGATGCTTCGCGGCGCGGGCGACCGCTCGAGCCGCGAGATCGTCGAATCGCTCGAAGGCGCGGGCATCCAGTGGTCGCAGGCCGTCTCCACGAGCCATGCGAGCTTCGCCGGCGCGATGGTCGCCCGCCAGCTGCCCGAAGCGCTGCCGATCTACGCCGACATCCTGCGCCGCCCGCGGCTCGAGGCCGACCAGCTCGAAAGCGCCCGGCAAATGGTCCTCCAGAATCTCGCCGGCACCGAAGACGACCCGGCCCACCGGGCGATGTCCGCGCTTCGCCAGCTGCACTACCCGGCACCATGGGGCATGCCGAGCGAAGGTATTTCCACCCAGGTCGAAGAGCTCGACCTCGCCGCGATCCGCGGCTTCGTCGCCGCGCACGTGCGGCCGGCCGGCACGATCATCGCGATCGCGGGCCGGATCGATTGGCCGGATTTCGTGCGGCGCATGACGGCGCTCGTCGGCGACTGGCAGGCGGGCCCGGCGCCGACGGTTCAGGCGGGGCCGCGCGGCCCGCGGTTCCGTCACGTGTCGCACGACGCACAGCAGACCCACATCGCCCTGGCCTGGTCGGCCCCGCCCTACCGCAGCGACGACTCGTACGAAGCGACCGCGGCGCTCGCAATTCTCGGCGGAGGCTCGAGCGCGCGGCTGTTCACCGAGGTGCGTGAACGGCGCGGGCTCTGCTACAGCGTGTCGGCCGGGTACCAAACGCTCCGCGACCACGCCGCGGCCGTGTGCTATTCCGGCACAAGCGCCGCCCGCGCCCAGGAGACGCTCGACGTGATGGTCGCGGAAATCGGCCGGCTGCCCGGCACGATTCAAAGCGAGGAACTCGACCGCGTGAAGGCCCGGGCGAAGAGCGGGCTCGTCATGCAGCAGGAGTCGAGCGCCGCGCGGGCCGGAGCGATCGCCCGCCAGTGGTATCACCTCGGTGCCGTGCGCACGCTCGCCGACGAACTCGCCCGTTACGACCGGCTCACCGTATCCACGATCGAAGCCTGGCTGGCCGCCCATCCCGTCCGCGACCTGTCGGTGGTGTCGCTCGGCCGCGAGCCGTTGGAGGTGCCCGATGCAGTTTCGGCATGAACGACTGCCCAACGGCCTCGACGTGATCGCCGAGATCACCGACGGTGCGCTCTCGACGAGCGTCGGCTTCTTCGTGAAGACCGGGGCCCGCGACGAGACCGATGCCCTCTGGGGGGCGAGCCACTTTCTCGAGCACATGGTGTTCAAGGGCACGCATGACCTCTCAGGCGACGAGATCAACCGCCGCTTCGACTGGATGGGCGCCGCGGCGAATGCGTTTACGAGCGAGGAAGACACCGTCTACCACGCCGCCGTGCTCCCGGAGCAGCAGCACGAGGCCGTGTCGCTCCTCGCACGGATGATGCGGCCGGCGCTCCGCGACGAAGACTTCCAGACCGAGAAGCTCGTGATCCTCGAAGAAATTCGGATGTACGACGACCAGCCGCCCTTCGGCGCCGACGATCGCTGCCGGGCGGCGTTCTTCGCCGGCCACCCGCTGGCGCGGAGCGTGCTCGGCAC
>Ga0247835_1005637_pt1 | contig 10070 bp, 6 predicted proteins | sample LaCtaG_3_FD_189912 | JGI IMG/M metagenome (GOLD analysis project Ga0247835, IMG submission 189912) | Freshwater microbial communities from meromictic Lake La Cruz, Castile-La Mancha, Spain - LaCruzMarch2015_13.5m | ecosystem: Environmental > Aquatic > Freshwater > Lake | place: Spain: Castile-La... | reverse complement strand
CGACGAGGTATTTTCCAGCGGGGGAGCTGGCTTTGATGGCGCCGGCGGGCGAGATGTGGTCGGTGGTGACCGAGTCGCCGAAGATACCCATCGGGCGGGCGCCATTGATGTCGGAGATGGTTCCGGCCGACATGCCGAAGTTCTCGAAGAAGGGCGGCTCCTGGATGTAGGTGCTCTTGGCGTCCCAGTCGTAGATTTGCCCGACGCTGGATGGCACTTCGTTCCACTTGGGATTCTGGTCTGCGAAGCCGGTGTAGAGTTTTTGGAAAATCTCAGGCTTGAGGGCGGCCTGCATTTCGTTGCGGATTTCCTCGAGGCTGGGCCAGATGTCTTTCAGGAAAACATCAACGCCGTCCTTGTCTTTGGCGATGGGTTCCTTGGTGAGATCGATATCCACGCGGCCGGCGAGCGCGTAGGCGACGACGAGCGGGGGCGACATGAGGAAGTTGGCGCGGATGTTTTGGTGAATGCGGGCTTCGAAGTTGCGGTTGCCTGAGAGGACGGCGGCAGTGACGAGGTCGTTCTCGACGATGGCGCTTTCGATTTCGGGTGCGAGCGGGCCGGAGTTGCCGATGCAGGTCGTGCAGCCGTAGCCGACGATCTGGAAGCCGAGTTGATCGAGGTAGGGCTGGAGGCCGGTGGTCTCGAGGTAATCCTTCACAACGCGGGAGCCGGGGGCGAGTGATGTCTTCACGGCGGGGTCGACGCGGAGGCCGCGGCTGGCGGCTTTTTTCGCGAGGAGGCCGGCGCCGATCATCACGCTCGGGTTGCTGGTGTTTGTGCAGCTCGTGATGGCGGCGATGAGGACCGAGCCGTTGCGGAGGTGGAGGTCGCCTTTGGCGTGGGCGGCGGTCATGGCATCCGGCGTCGGGCGGTCATTAACCATCTCGGCCTCGTCGGCGCTCTGCGAGCCGTTGCGCTTGACGGCAGCCGACTTGGAGAGATCGTTCTCGGCCTTGCCGTAACCGCCTTCGGCGACGGATTTCGTGAGCAGGCTGGTGAAGGTGGTTTTGAGATCGGGGACATTGATGCGATCCTGCGGGCGCTTGGGACCTGCGACGCCGGGCTGGACGGTCGAGAGGTCGAGGTCGATATCCACGCTGTATTCGATGTCGCCTTTTTTCGGCATGCCAAAGAGGTTCTGGGCCTTGAAATAATTTTCGAACGCGCGGCATTGCTGCTCGGTGCGGCCGGTGGCGGCGAGGTAGTTGACGGATTCGGAATCGACAGGGAAGAAGCCCATGGTGGCGCCGTATTCGGGAGCCATGTTTGCGATGGTCGCACGGTCGGTGAGCGGGAGTGTGACAGCGCCCTCGCCGTAGAATTCCACAAATTTTCCAACCACCTTCGCGGCGCGCAGGAGCTGGGTGACATGGAGGGCGAGGTCGGTCGCGGTGACGCCTTCGCGCAAGCGGCCGGTGAGGTTCACGCCTACGACTTCAGGAGTCAGGAAATAGACGGGCTGGCCGAGCATTCCGGCTTCGGCCTCAATGCCGCCCACGCCCCAGCCGACGACGCCGAGGCCGTTGATCATGGTCGTGTGGGAATCGGTGCCCACGAGCGTGTCGGGGTAGTAGAGGTCGCCGGCGCTGAGCACGCCTTTTGCGAGATACTCGAGGTTCACTTGGTGCACGATGCCGATGCCTGGAGGCACGACGCCGAAGGTTTTGAATGCTTGCTGGCCCCATTTGAGGAACTGGTAGCGCTCGCGGTTGCGCTTGAATTCCATGTCGAGATTGAGCTGGAGCGCATTGGCAGAGCCATAGAAATCAACTTGCACCGAGTGATCCACGACGAGATCGACAGGCACGAGGGGCTCGATGATGGCCGGGTTGCCGCCGAGACCTTTCACCGCAGTGCGCATGGCGGCGAGGTCCACCAGGAGCGGCACGCCGGTGAAGTCCTGCAAAACGATGCGGGCCACGACGAAAGGAATTTCTTCCTCGGCGGGAGCCTTCGCACGCCAGTTCGCGAGCGTCTCGACATCACGCGCTTGGACTTTTTTCCCGTCACAGTTGCGGAGCACAGACTCGAGGACGATGCGGATGCTGACGGGGAGTTTGGAAATCGGTCCAACACCTGCCTCTTCGAGAGCGGGTAGGGAGTGAAGGTAGGATGGGGTTTCGGAACCGGAGTCGAATTGGCGCAGGGTATTGAACGGCGTGGTCATGAGTATGGGGTTTATAAATCAGGTTTCGGGGGCTCTGGGCAATGCTGTTTCCAAAGCACAGGATGCTGCGGCTACTTTGGCAAAGTCCCGACGGGGCAGACTACTCAGCCGCACAGCACAAAGAATCAGGCTTTTCTGAGCGCTTCAGTTTCGAGAACTTCGCGACGCACGCTCTTGCCCCGGAGTTTCGAGGCCCAGAGGACGACTGGTGCGGCGATGTAGATCGATGAGTAGGTTCCTACAAGGATACCAACCAAGATCGCAAACGAGAAATCGCGCAGCACAGCGCCGCCGAAGAAGTAAAGAGCACCCACCGAGAGAAGCGTGGTGCCACCGGTGAGGATGGTGCGGCCCAGGGTCTCGTTGATGCTCGTATTCATGAGAGTTTGCACGGTGCCACGCTCGCCATTTTTCAGGCCTTCGCGAATGCGGTCGAACACAACAATGGTGTCGTTGATCGAATAACCGGCGATTGTCAGAACGGCTCCAACCATCACCAGGGAAAGCTCGCCGCCAAGGAGCGAAAACACGCCCAAAGTAATAATAATATCATGCAGGAGCGCTACGAGAGCTCCCAAGGCGAAGGAAAACTCAAAGCGCAGTGTCACGTAGAACAAAATTCCCACCATGCCAAGCCCGAGCGCGATGAGCGCGCTTTTGGCGAATTCCAGGCCGATTTGTGGTCCCACGGTGTCTTGGCCGAACGCCACAATCCCGCTCTCGGGGAATGTTTTTTGGAGCTTCACGAGGATTTGGTCGGAGGTTCCCTGAAGGCTGCGGAAAGTGAGCATCTCCTTGGTGCCTTCACGCTCAAATTGAATGACTACGGCCGGATCGTCCAACGCCATGCGGGCCTCTGCAACGCTGACCGGCTTGGAAGAATCGACGATCAGCAGGTCACCGCCACGGAAATCGATGCCAAAATTTTTCTCACCGCGAACGGCAAAGACGGCCACCGAGCCACCGATGAAGACGAGCGAAATGACGAGAGCGATCCAGCGTTTGCCGAGAAAATCAAAGGTGCGTTTCGGCACGAGGTCGAGCATCGTTATTCGACTCAAGCCGAATTTGTCGACCATCCAGCGAAAGCCTGTGCGGGTGAAGAGCAGGGCGGAGAACATCGAGGCGATGATGCCCAGCGTGAGGGTGATGGCGAATCCCTTCACCGAGCCGGTGGCCTGCCAGAAGAGGATGATCGCTGTGATGAGCGTGGTCGCATTGGCATCAAAAATAGCGCTAAATGCCTTGTCGTAGGCCCCAGTGAGGGCGGTCGGGAGCGATTTTCCGGCAGCCAACTCCTCGCGAAGGCGCTCGTAGATCAGGACATTGGCATCCACCGCCATACCAATTGTCAGGATAATGCCGGCGATGCCCGGCAGGGTGAGGGTGAATCCAAACATGGCCATCGCCCCAAGGAGCAGAAGGATATTCAAAAGCAGGCCGAAAACCGCAATCAGGCCGGCGAAGCGGTAGTAAAGAAGCGTGGCAAAAATCACCAGCACGAGGCCAGTAACGCCAGCCATGACGCCGCTTCGAATGGAATCAGCACCCAAAGTGGGCGAGACGCTGCGGGTCTCTTCGATCTGGACTGGCACACGAAGCGGGTTCTCAAGTGCGCTGGCAAGGTCGCGGGCCTCCTTGTCGTCAAAATTGCCAGTGATCTGGGCGCGACCGCCAAAGTGGTCGCTCTGAAGGACGGGCGCAGAAATGACTTCACCATCAAGAATGATCGCCATCTGTCGTCCCTTGTTCTGGCGCGCGACCTCATCAAAAATTTTGCCCCCCTCGGAGTTGAGTTCCAGCGAAACGCCGTAGCCTTGTTGGTCGAAGTAGGCGAAGGCACGGGTGACATATTCCCCTGTAAAAGCGGCGCGGCGTTTGACGAGGATTTGTGTGCTCTCTGTCTTGTCTTTGCCGGGGCGGTAGGTTTTCAGCACCAACGAAGGATCCATGACCTCCTCGCCATTCTGAATGCGCTCGACGCGGGAGGGACCGCCTTCGTCCACGATGGCGAATTCCAGCTTGGCCACGCGCTGGAGCTGGGATTTCGCCTCTTGCATCTGATTGGTGTCGAGTCCCGCGATCTGGACAAGAATGCGATCCTTGCCTTGGGGGGTGATGACTGGCTCGCTGACTCCGTATTGATCCACCCGCTTGCGAATCACTTCCACCGCCTGATCGAGCAGGTCGGGGGTAATGCCACCATCTGTCTGAGGAATAAGCCGTATGAGGAACGATGTGCCGCCTTGGAGGTCCAAGCCGAGCCTGATTTTTTTATCGGGAGGTGTGATTTGTTCGATGCAGAAGGCAGCGAGCAAAACGCTCAGAACGAGTCCCAACCAGCGTTTGCGCAAGGGTAGGTCGCTGGCAAAATACCAACCGAACAGCACAAGAAGAAGGAGGCCGAGAGAAAAGGTCAGGACAGGTGACATCGTAGGAAACGGGGAAGAGGGTCGTGCGGGACCCAGTGTTAAAAAAGATTAGGAAACTGCAGATTCTTTGTCGGTAGATTTCTCAACAGCCGCCACGGCAGCGCGATCGAATTCCACCTTCACATTGTCAGCGATTTTGATGATGAGAGTCTTTTCCTTCACATTGGCCACGACGCCGTGGATGCCGGCACTGGTTACCACTTGATCACCGGTCTTGATGGATTCCACGAGTTTGGCGTGTTCTTTAGCCTTTTTCTGCTGTGGGCGGATGAGGAGGAAGTAAAAGATGATGAAAATGAAAATCAAAGGCATCATCGAAACGAACATATTCGGCTGGGCTGGCGCTGGTGCTGCCTGCGCGAGGAGAGTAGAAATAGGTAATGTCATAATGGAGTTGCGCAGACTATGGGAGGGGAATCGAATTGCAAGTCCGATTGGTGGGTAAACTGGGAAGCAAATCTTTCAGGCTATCCAGATCCCGCTCAAGAAAAAAGCCCTTCCGGTCCATGCCGCTGTGCGAATCCAGTTCGACCTGACAAGTTGCTGGTGCAGCCGGGCATTCCAGCCTTGCAGGAGTTTGTGGTGCAGGGGAACTTGTATGAGAAATGTGGAGCCCCAGGCCACTCCGAGGAGAAGCCCGCTGATGAGGAAAGCACTCGAGTGAAAGCCCTCCATGAGCAGGAGGACAAAAGTGAAAATCTCGCCTAACATAAAAGGGGCAACCACCCATCCGGTGCGGTCACAGTGCTCTTTCTCATGGGCCGCAAAATTTTCACGGTCAAAGCGCGCCATCATCGGGTAGTGGACGATTTGGACGAACCAAATCAGGCCTACCATGGCAAAGGTGGTCCAGAGGTGCGCCGCAGCGACGAGGCCTGCGTTCATCGCCCTACTTGCCGATCAGAATGGAGATCGACCACTCCTTGGTCCCGTAGTTTTTCTGCGAGGGCAGGAGGACTTCGCTGCCAAGTTCACAGATGTCATCCGGCGCAGGGAGGCTGGTATCCGCGAAGCGGTGCCATTGGAGAGCCTTCGGCAGGACGGGAAGTCCGAAAGTGATAGGCTGGTAATACATGTTGCAGACGACATAAATGAAGTGGTGTCCACCGCCTATGGCTTGCCCATGGCGCCCACAAAGCATGAATGCGATAGTTCTGCTGCTGGGCGACCAATCGGGGTGCCAGGGAAGAACGCCATGCCAGCTGATATCTGGATAGCCGCTGCCAATTTGGTCGAGTTCACTCAGGAAATTGGCCTGACGGAGCGAGGGGCTCGCCTTTCGGAATGCGATGATGGATTTCGTGAAACGGAGCATTTCCTTGCCGAAGTCATCGGGTTTCCAGCTCAGCCAATTCCACTCCGAGTCATGGCAGTAGGCATTGTTGTTTCCCCGCTGCGTGCGACCGCTCTCGTCGCCCATGTAAATCATGGGAACACCTTGGCTCACCATGAGCAGGGCCATCGCGTTTTTGCACTGCCGCAGACGCAGCGCCTCCACGGCCGAGTCGTCGGTTGGCCCCTCGGAGCCGCAGTTCCAGCTCAGGTTGTCATTCGTGCCGTCCTGATTGTTCTCACCGTTTTCGAGGTTGTGTTTGCCGTTGTAGGAAAAAAGATCGCGCAAGGTGAAGCCATCGTGGCAAGTGATAAAGTTCACGCTCGCTGAAGGCTTGCGGCCCGCCGCCGCATAGAGGTCGGGGGATCCCATGATGCGTTGCACCATTTCGCCGACCTGGCCGAGATCGCCTTTCAAAAAACGCCGCGCGCAATCGCGGTATTTGCCATTCCATTCCATCCAGCGCCCGTAGCTTGGAAAATTGCCTACCTGATAGAGCCCGCCGGCATCCCAAGCCTCGGCCACCAGCTTGCAATCGGCCAGCACGGGGTCGTGAGCAAGAAATTCCAGAAGCGGGGGATTTGCCAGCGGATTCCCCTGACTGTCGCGGCCGAGGATCGAAGCGAGGTCGAAGCGGAATCCATCAATGTGGTATTCCGAAGCCCAATAGCGGAGGCAATTGATCACAAACTCGCGAACGGCCGGGTAGTTACAATTGACTGTGTTTCCGCAGCCCGAGTAATTTGCGAAATTTCCTTTATCATCAAGGATATACCAAGTCTTGTTATCGATTCCTCGGAAGGAAAAGACCGGCCCGTCCGCACCGCCTTCCGCCGTGTGGTTGAAGACGACATCCAGCATGACCTCGATGCCCTTTCCGTGAAGCGCGCGCACCATTTCTTTCATCTCGGCGACTTGCATGCTCTTGGCTCCTACGGCCGCATAGCTGGCCTTAGGTGCGAAGAATCCCACTGTGCTGTAGCCCCAGTAATTACATAGCGTCTCGCCATTTGTGGGATTTGTGCGGAGGTTCTCGGTCTCGTCGAATTCAAAGACCGGCATGAGCTCCACGCAGTTGATCCCGAGGTGGGCTAAGTCTTTCACTTTCTCAGCCAGACCGGCAAAAGTGCCCGGATTTTTCACCTTCGAAGTCTCATGGCGAGTGAAGCCACGCAGGTGCATTTCGTAAATGATGAGTTCGCTCACCGGCACGCGAGTGATCCCGTTCGGTTCGAGCATGCCGACACCCACAGGAACCCGCGATCGAAAGATCGGCTTGTGCGAGGCTTTCGACTTGGCCATCCACTCTTCACGGCCCACGACCTCCCGTGCATAAGGATCGAGCAGGATTTTGGAGGGGTCGAAATAATGACCATCCCGCTCGCTCGACGGGCCCTCCATCCTAAATCCGTATTCCAGATTTTCGAATTCCAGATCGTGCACCACCATCGCCCACACATGCCCCAATCGGTAGTTTTTTGGGAATGGAATCTCTGCGACCGGTTGCTCTTGGTCCCTCTTGAAGAGGACCAGCGTGCAACCTGTCGCGTTGGCGCTGAAGATGGAAAAATTCACGCCACCTGGGAAGTGGCTTACCCCGAAAGGCAGAAGATGCCCGCAGCTCACACGATGTTTCCCTATCTGATTAAAAGATGCCGCAAGCGAGTTCATTCTGCGCGAATCGTAATTTCGAAACTCGAAATCGCAAGCACCGGATGCGGGCGCGCCCCAGTCGAATAACAAAAACTGAGCTTTGTGCATTTTACGCTTGCTGAGATTCCTTCCAACCGGAAGATAGAGCCTCCACTCACCTGCCTTGCCGGCGTGGCGAAATGGCAGACGCAAGGGACTTAAAATCCCTTATTCCGAAAGGAGTGTGCGGGTTCGAGTCCCGCCGCCGGCACTCATTCCGACTTCCGGTTGTTTTAAATAAAAGCTTTTTAGTCAGCTTTTAGTGTTGAATATCTGTAGCGAGGGTTTAAAGAAACTCCGTCTAATTTCTTTCAAAAAAGCATGAGCAAAGGACTTTTACTGGTAGTGGGGCTTGGTATCGCGAGTTTCTTTACATGGAAACACTACTCCAAGCCCAAAATTTTTTCCCCGGAACAGGAAATCGAAAACATCATCGCGAAAGGAACGCTTTCAGCGGTGGAGCTGGCGGAGGTAACGGATAAATTTCCTGCTCTCGTCGGCCGAGCGCTTCGTGACCGCAGAATCACTGTCACGGGAGTTTTGCACAAAGCCCTGGTCAAAGGCGTGGGCTCGCATGATTTGATCTTGGATTTGGAAGGCTCTCGCAAACGAAAGATCACATTTGCTTCGGATGTGAACAGCTACGCGAGGGCCAACAATTCCATAGGAAAATCTAAAACGAAATTTCAGAAATTTGGCCGGGAGATCGTAGTTTATGAATCGGCACCCAGCCGCGCGAAGGGATCGCTGGGAGGCGGGGCGCTTCAAAAAATGCTTGGTTACGCAGCCCCAGCCGAGCCTCCATCCGAGACGGAATCCGATGCATCAAATCCGGAGCAAGAAAAACAAGGTCCCGTCGAAAGGGTCGTCTTTCGAGAACTCGACACCGTGACTTTGGAGGGAATCTTTCAGCACATCACCAACGCCAACATTTTCATCGAGTGGAGACCATCGAAGAGCCCGTAAGCTCGGATCCGAGTCAGGTAACAGGTTGGGTCTTTTTTTTCCCCATCAACCAGGCGATCCCGATGCAAATCTCGTAGAGGACATACATAGGCCCCCCCATGAGGAGGAGCGTGAGAATGTCGGATGTCGGGGTGATGAGCGCCGCCAAGACAAAAATGACGACTACTGCGAAGGCGCGCGTGCGGTTGAGAAGCTCGTGATCGACAATACCGAGTTTCACCAGAAGCAAGACCGCCAGCGGCAGCTCAAAGGCGAGGCCGAAGGAAATGACGAACTGCGTGGCAAAGGAATAGTATTCGCGCACCGTCCAGGTCGGCTGCCAATTCATGGACTGGGCATCCTTAAAGAAAAATTCCAGTGTCTGCGGCAGGACGACGAAGTAGCTGAATGCCGCGCCGCCAAGGAAGAGCCCCGAACCAAGCGCAGCGGCTGGAAAAATCATCACTTTCTCCTTGGGCGTCAGGGCAGGCAGGATGAATTCGGCTACGAAAATGATGATCAAGGGAAACGAGAGGACCAGCCCGGCATAGAAGGAGAGCTCAAGCGAAATGGTGAAGGAGTCGGCGACGCCCAGGGATTGCAAATTCGCCGCGCGCTGAGGATCCACCGCTACGAGCGGATTCTGCACGATGGCCGCCAACTCGGTGCGGAAGACAAAAGAGAGGAGCATTCCCAACACAAGAGCAGACGCGATTTTTATGATCGTGAAGCGCAAATCCTCAATGTGCGAGAGAAACGGCTTCGCATCATCCCCGCGGTTTCGAAAAGCAAAAAACTTCTCGAGTCTCTTGGACGGTTGGTTAGCGGAGTTGTTCACGCCAGCGGCTGAGCTCCCTTTGAATATTTTCCGGCGAGGGCGCGCCTGTTGTCTTGCGCGCAGCGAGTGCGGCTCGGAGGTCAAAGGTGGCCTTCACGATATCGGTAGTGAGAACGGGGGATGCCGCAGCGAATTGAACGGCATCCAGTTTGTGCAGTGGTGTCTTTGTTTCTGCGGCCAGAGCTACGAGTCCACCGATGATCTCGTGAGCCTTCCGAAAGGGCACTCCCCCTTCGACCAAGCGATCGGCAAGATCCGTGGCAAGGAGCAGCGGGTCGCTCGCGGCAGCCAAGGCGGGCTCTTCGCGGAGGGATGCCGATTCAAACATCTCAGCAAAAATAGCCATCGTCTGCGAAGCAGATTTCACAGAGTCGAAGACGGCCTCCTTGTCTTCTTGCATATCCCGATTGTAGGTGAGCGGGAGACCCTTCATGACCGTCAGGAGACTCATCAAGTTCCCGTAGAGCCTTCCCGTGCGGCCACGCGCCAACTCGGCGATATCAGGATTTTTTTTCTGCGGCATCAGGCTCGAGCCGGTCGTGTGGCGATCGCTCAATTCGATGAATCCAAACTCCGCCGACGCCCATAAAATAACATCCTCGCTGAGGCGGGAAATGTGCATGCCGAGGATGGCGATGTCGGCCAGCACCTCGCAGGCGA
>Ga0247835_1005636_pt1 | contig 10072 bp, 10 predicted proteins | sample LaCtaG_3_FD_189912 | JGI IMG/M metagenome (GOLD analysis project Ga0247835, IMG submission 189912) | Freshwater microbial communities from meromictic Lake La Cruz, Castile-La Mancha, Spain - LaCruzMarch2015_13.5m | ecosystem: Environmental > Aquatic > Freshwater > Lake | place: Spain: Castile-La... | reverse complement strand
AATCAACAACGGAACGAAAGCTATTGGCAACAGGCTCTGGGAGGATAGTTTCCTTTTTATGGACAAATTGCAGCCGATCTTCCGGCACTTCCAGTAGGCCTTGTTTAGACGACGGAATCAAGCCACCGGCCGCGGCTTGCGCGGCTTTTGTGCCTATCGCCATTAATGCGCCCCCAACAGTAATGCTTTTACGCGCACCTTCCCCCGCAACTACCGCCGCCGTCTGTGCGGCTTCACCGCCCACGACAGCCCCCGCCTTAATGGTTTCTGAGGCAGCCTTAACCCCAGCTTGTGTTGTTTCGCTAACGGCAACAATGCTTGTTTTGGCTGTTTCCTTGGTGGATAAGCCAGCTAATTCAAATGCCCATTTACCAACTAATAAGGCTTTTTCCTTCGCCCACAGTAATCCGGCATAAATTACATCGCCATTTTTTAACGCCTTTTCAGTTGCGGCCGTGGCCTTTATGCCGGACAGTTTCCATGCCCATTGCGCGGCCTGTAGTAACCGCTCTTTGGCAAAGGTGCTGGCGTAGCTCAGTAGCATCGAGCTACCAGCATTTTTAGCAGCATTGGCAATCGTCTGTTGCCCAGTCAAGATTCCATTTACCGATTGGCTCAGAGCGTTTTCAAGGGGTGCAAGCGTTTCAATGGAGTTTTTGACACCGGAAAAGTCCAGGCCGCTAAAATCAGCCTTAAACTTGAGCATCAACTGCTGTTGTTCACCGTCAATTTTAGCCAATGCCACTGGGTCATTCGGGTGCAGCTTGCGCTCGTCTTCCAGTAGCTTCAGGCGCAAGGCCAGTTCTTCGGCGGCGAGTTCTTTCAGGCGTTGCAGGTGTTGCTGTTGGGTGATTTCCCCTAGCTCCAATTCCTGATCCGCCAGTTGGCGTTTAAAATCCAAGTCAGCTAAGGCGCCCTCTTTTTTAGCTTGGGCAAGCTCCGCGTCTAAGGCTTTTTGTTGCTCTGTCGTGGCTTTGGTGTTTTCTAACTGAGTGGTTGAAAACTCAATATCCTTTGCCTCAGCCTCAAGTTTTAACCCCTCCAGCTTGGCATGGAGGTCTTTTTTAATTGCCAAGATGTCATTTGCTTCCTGCTGGGCAATTGCATTGCCGCGTCCTGTTTCTTTGGTGTTAGTGGATTCGGTGGCGTCGGTGAGTTTTTGGCTTACCACGCTGGACACGGTGTTATAGGTCGCGCTGGCTTTATCCGTGACGGACTGCACGGTGCTGGACGCCGTTGCCGAAATATCAACAGGTTTTAAGCCGCGGTTCTGGACAAAATCAACGGCTGAACGGAAATTATCGGCAACCCCCGCAGGCAATACAGACTCACCCTCATGGAGCTTATACGGCTTGCCATCCTCTTTAACTATGTACTCACCACCCTTTGCCGAGCCTAAGGCCATTGTGCCAGCAAAGGCGGCAACCCCTGCGACGGGGGCAAGGATTAGGTTTAGCGGGAATGGCACAACATCCATGACACTGGCAAACGCGGCTTTCGCCGCCCGCCATGCCTGACCAATAGCAGACTCGGCATTAGCGGTTTTTTCGACCGCTTGGCGGGTGGTTACTCCCGCCACGGTGGTGGCCGTTTGAATGGTTTCCGACCCGGCCTTGATAACGACTTTGGCGGCTTCGCCCTGACCAAACCCCATCACCTCCCACAGCCATTGCGCCCCCAACTTGACTTGCTTACCCGCCCACAGCACATCATCCCACAGCTCGCTGGCTTGTTTAATCGCGTGCTTACGTGCTTCAACCCCCGCCAAGCCGGAAATCTCCCACGCCCACAACAACGATAGGCGCACCCGTTTGCGCACCCACATTGCCGCATCCCATGCCGACTCCAGCAGGTCAAACCGTTTTTTATCACCGAGCAGCCTTGCCATGCCGGCATGCTCAAACAGCCAATCACGGATTTTAATCAGGCGGATTTGCGCGGATTGCTGGACGTAGCTTAAAACAACAGACTGAGCCGCATTGCGGGCGGCATTGGCAATCGTCTGTTGTCCGGTCAGGATGCTGTTAACTGATTGATTAAGGGCGTTTTCAAGAGGCTGGAAAACTGTGGCAAAGCCCTCTTTTAGCTTGTCGATTTCGCTTTTGATGCCGTCAAAATTTAAGCCGCTAAAATCGGCATTGAATTTCAACATCAGTTGCTGCTGTTCGCCGCTGATTTTTGCCTGTGCCACCGGGTCATTCGGGTGCATCTTGCGCTCGTCTTCAAGTAGCCTCAGGCGCAAGGCCAGTTCTTCGGCGGCGAGTTCTTTCAGGCGTTGCAGGTGTTGCTGTTGGGTGATTTCCCCTAGCTCCAATTCCTGATCCGCCAGTTGGCGTTTAAAATCCAAGTCAGCTAAGGCGCCCTCTTTTTTAGCTTGGGCAAGCTCCGCGTCTAAGGCTTTTTGTTGCTCTGTCGTGGCTTTGGTGTTTTCTAACTGAGTGGTTGAAAACTCAATATCCTTTGCCTCAGCCTCAAGTTTTAACCCCTCCAGCTTGGCATGGAGGTCTTTTTTAATTGCCAAGATGTCATTTGCTTCCTGCTGGGCAATTGCATTGCCGCGTCCTGTTTCTTTCTGGAATTGCACCTGTGCCTTGGCAAGGTCGCCGCCATTTGCTGCTGCAATTTTTTCAAACAGCGGTTCATCTTTTTTATCAACGGTAAATTTAGCCCCGCCTGACTCAGCGGCTTTCGCCTTAGTTTGCACTTCGGCAATGGCAAGCTTGCTGGCCTCAATATAAAACTGCTCTTTTATCTTTAGCTCTTTGCTAGTTTTTTCCCGTTCAGCGGCAAGTGACTTGTCACGTAAATCCTGCTCGGTAATTTGCTGGGTATTAAGCTGTTGTTTTAGTTGCAACTCCTTGTTTTTGTATGTATTTTCTAATTGCTCCAGTTCGGAGTCATGGGTATTTTTTAGCGCATCCTGTTGTGTTTTTATGACACTAAGCTGTGCATCAAGCCGCGATTTGATGATTGTTTTTTCTGCATCGGCAATGCCATTTTTTGCGGTATTGAACTTTGCGATAATCGCCGCTTCCAGATCAGGCGTAAAGTCGCTACCCAGCTCTAACCGGGCTTTTGCCAATTCTGCAGTTAATTTTTCTTGGTTATTGCCATATTTCCGAGTCCATTCAGCTAGTAGCTCGGCTTTCTTGGCACGTTCTGTTGCATCAGCGGTTATTTTTTTCGACTCAGCGAGCGCGATTGATTCTGCCTCGGCAGCTTCCTTTTTGGCTTTGTTTTCATCATGTATGCTAGCGAGTAATTTTGCCCGCTCAGCAAGGTCGGCGCCTAGGCGATTCTCTTCCCCTCGTTTACTTTGGCCTGTAACAGCACCTAATGCGGTCGCTTTTATGGGGTCAGTTTCATAAAAGCTAATAACTTGTTTTCGCGTGGCAATGCGGCGATTTAATTCATCCAGCTTGGCAAGCTTGCCGCTCGTGTCGTTTAGCTTGTCACTCAAAAAATCCAGCCATCCAGACCAATTGGTGACAATGTTTTTGATAAAACCTTCGCTCTTGTCTTGCAATAAAGCGTCTTCAAATTTATGCCAGGAATCTGCCAAAACGGATATTTTGCCATTCAGCGTTTCCATTGCACGAGCGTTTGAGCCAGCGGAAAGCTCCCCCATTTTGACAATCAGTTTTTCAATAACATCACGGGTTAAAGTGCCTTTTTCAGACATATCCAGTAATTCGCTGGCATTTTTTCCCGTGACTTGCGCCAACAAGTCAAAAATTGGCACACCTCGCCCGGCAATAATGGACATATCCTCCATTTGCAGCTTGCCTTTGGCATAGGCCTGTCCTAATTGCGTGGCAATTGCTGTCAAATCTTCCGCTTTACCGCCCAGCTTACTGGCTTGATTGGTCAAGGCATCCATAACTTGCTTTGTTGGCTCAAGACCAAAGTTCTTCAGGACGATAAATGATTTCGTTATATCCTGAATTTCAAATGGCGTATCCGTGGCTAATTTGAGCATTTCCTCAAATACGATACTGCCTTTTGATATAGACCCCGTTACCCCTGCCAACTGGGAGCGCAGTGACTCCATCTCCCGATTTACCGCTAAAACATCGGATGCAAAAAAACCGAAGCCTAATGACCCCAGTGCGCCACTTAAGCCATTAAAAGTGTTGTTGGCTGTTTCGCGCAAATCACCAAGCATTTGGCGAGTACGGCGTAACCCATCACGCAAGCCATCCGTAACGGCATTAATAACCAGGCGTAAGGATAAATCTCTCATTAGGCACCAATACCTTGCGATTGCAAAACCGTAAGGGTTGCGCTTGCATTCCGCCTTGCCCCTGCGTTTTTAGGTGTTTCGGCAATTTGTTTTAATGTTTGCATTGCCGCATTTATTGCCGTTTCCAGCATATTAATACCCATCTGTTGTTCATCTAGCCGTTGCGCCGCTTCTGCTATTGCCGAGTTAGCAATGCCGTCGTCGCTGTGTATCGTTGCTGCAAGTGCGTACATGGAAGACACCAATATTTTTGTTTCTGTTCTCATAAATGCCCAGCAAGTCGGTCAAATGGGACGGTGCGCCATAAGCGCGGTTTAAAATCATTTTTTTGGCAAAGACCAGTGCGCTAATCAGCTTTGTCGAGCGCACCGCCCCTTACCAAGGCGTTGGGCAACTCAGGAAGTGGCATCCAATGCGTTATAATGCCTTCAGTGACGGTTAAACAAAAAAATTCAGGCCAATTTGTAACTAGCTCATACCAACCTTCTTTTAAAAAGTAATCGCCTTTCTCTTCGCTATAATCCAAGTCTATTTCATCACTATAACTTTGCTCTACTTCAAAAGCATTTGCATAAAATGCTTTTATAATCACATTTTTCCCATACGGCATTTTACAAATCGCTAAGCATTCATGGTTTGGTAAACGCTCATCCGCATTAATCCAGCCCAACAAGTCAGTCAAAGCAGACCCGCCGCCCGTGGCTGCGTTTAAATCTTGTGTTTGGTTCATAAATCCTCGCTTCGTTTAGCCGCGTTTAGCGGCGGTCTGCTTACTGTAGCGTTGGGCATCACTCTTGCATCTGGGTCTGCCGACAGAATGGCGCACACTTTAGAAATAAAATCCTCCTTTGATTCCGCGTTGTGCGTTACCGCGTCTCGAAGCTCTCGAAGAGTTGCCGCTAAAACCTCCGCTCGGTGTAGCTGTCGCCGAGCTTCCTTTTCCATGGTAACTATGTGCATGTTTTGCTCATCCAGTCGTTGAGCGGCCTCAGCTATTGCGGAGTTTGCAATGCCGTCATCGCTTTGTATATTTTTAGCAAGCATGTGCATTGCTGAAACCAGTGTTTTTATTTCTGTTCTCATAAAATGCCCAACAAGTCAGTCAAAGCGACCCGCCGCCCTGGGCGCGGTTCGTTTGCTGATTGTGCGTTAAAGTTAAGTGTTTTTTTCGGCGGCCTTTAGCGGCGGCCGCCTTACCGTGGCGTTATACACCTTTCGCAAACCGCTCAAAAAACCGCCGCCGTTTTTCTGTAACTGACAGAGGGGGTTGGTAATCTAGGTAAGCCGCCACCAGCAAATGGGTCGGCGGGTGGTTTTTCAGGTAGCCGTGCAGGGCTTTCAGGCGTGAGAGCGTCATGTGTTGGTCGATGTAGTCATACGTCCAGCCGCCCATCGCACAGGATAAATGGGCGTACACATCCCCCCAGGCATCGGGGGATTGTGCGGCTTTTGAGTCCGCCTCCAGGCCCAGTGCGGTAGGTAGGTTGGTTAAAAAATCCTGTAACTGTACCGGACCCATGCGCCAAACGATAAACCGCCCACGCCAGCCAAACACGGCGCAGAAGATTGCCCTTACCAACGCCGCCTGCTGTTTGGGTTCTGCCGTTGCCAAGCTGTTGTAGTAGCTAATGATCTGGCGTAAGCGGAAAAAGCTTGGCTCTTTCACGAGCCAAGCTTTTTTACCAACGATTAGGGTTAGCATTAAGACGAGGTATTGATAGCGTGGGATAGGCCAGTGACACGGTCAACCGCGCACTTGAATGAAAATTTGAATGCTTCGGCGGCATCATCCATTTTGGTTTTCACCCCCATGCCTTCGCACATCGCCCGCTCAAAGGTGAGCAGCATTTGCTGGTCCGGCTCGTGGTTGTTTAAGACAATGCGCACAATGGGCGCAAGGCCGACTGCGGTTTGTTTAATCTCGGTACGGCTGCCGCCGGTGGTCTCAAATTCCGCATCAATATAAATGCGCTCCCCGGCGTTTTCATTGGCCAGATAAACGGCGCCTGTTTTATCGTCTAGCGCGTACTGGTCTAGACCTAAGCTTAGCGGAGAGGCAATTGCGACACGAGTCAGCGGCTTGCCGATTGCATTAAACACACCACCGCCCCGATAAAAAACGGCGTCAAGCTCTTCGCCTCGGGGATTTCGGCAAACCGGGGCGATTGAGTAATAATCCATTTGGAAGCTGATGCGGACAATATCCCCCACGTCGGTGGCATGGAAGTTGTACCAGCCCTTGTCGTCTTGGGAATACACGCCGGATGCCGTTGGCGTCACACCTTCCGTCAAGTCCGCATTCACCGCCACCCCTGTCATTGCCGTACCGGTGTTGGTTATTAGCGTGACCGCTATATGTGCCGCATACGCCGCCGCCGATGGCGGGTCAACGTAAAACTGGTAGGCCGCCGCTGGCCATTGGGCTTCGGCAATCTTGCTGGTACAGGTCTGCCCATCTGTCCAATGGGTAAAATGCATAAATTTATTAGCCGGTACATTCGAGTTGCTGTGGAATAAAAACACCCCGTTTGGCGATGACTGGTATTTGCCATCGGTAACCTCTGCGACTTTGGCATTCCATTTTTCACTAGCAACCGTCGTGGCGTCTCTTTTTACGACAGGCTTGGTTTCAGAGTAGAGCTTGACATCATGCGATAGCTTGGCGAGGATGCGCCCAGTTTGGACGATAGTCACCCCGTTGCTGACAAAGCTAATCTCAAATTGCTTGCCTATATCGGCTTTGTTAAAGCCGTATTTGCCATTCGCCGAACTGACTTGGCCGCTGCCGGGGTTGGCGACAACATCAGCCGCCGTGCCATTGATTTTGACGCTATTATTGCTGTCCCAGCGACCTAAGTGGAGCATAACGCAGTTGCGGATTTTGGTGTCGACAGTCACCTCACTTGGGACAACATAACCCACTTCATCAATAACAAAAATATGCTGGCTGGCACTTTCTTGCTGGCCATAACAGAGTTGGTTAAGCAGTTTGCCAAAGGTTGCCGCCATGGTTAAGGAGATGGTGATGTCTTCTTTGCCACCCACTAGCCCAATCGGGCGCGCACCGGCGCCGGCAATGGTTTTGACATCGCGCTTGTCTTGGTAGTCATAGTCCAGCAGTTCCGGTACCCGCAAATACTGCGGCACCGGCAACGGGCCATTGGCGTCGCTTAAAATTTCAAATGTTGCTGTTCCCGCGCCTTTGGGAATAGTCTGTGACAAAGTGTCTTGTGGTGCAGTAAACATAAAAGCTCCTAGTTTTAACTATATGGGGGTTAAAGTGTGGTGTTGCCGTGTTTTTTGGGTTTGGTTGTGGCTGTGGTTGTCGGAAAAAACGGCACGTCAGTATCCTGCTGCGGCAGTAACGGCGGCTCGGCTTTTGTTTCCGGCATGGCTTTTACCGCAACGGGGCTGGCGGCTTTTTCAGCACGGGCCAGTTGCGCAAGATAACCACGGGCATCGACCCAGCCCGAGGCAAACAAGCCGGAAGTAATTAGGTGGTCAGGCAGATCAATAACGCCTTGGTTATCGGCAGGATAATCTTGGCCATTGATGTTGATGCTAGTCACATTGGGTTTATATAAGCGCATGGGTTCTCTCGGTTAGTTAATGACGCAACGGCACGCAAATAATTGAGGATAATGGACGTACTCGCCGCGCACGGTATAGCGTCGGCCGGACGGCAGTTGCTTTAAGTGGGTGTAATCCGGTGATAGTTGGTGTCCGGCTATGGCGGTGAAAACGCTACCACGTAACGCCACCGCATTTTTTAGTGCCGTAACCCCAGCGTCGGCGACATTGCTCGTGGTGGTGATAATCAAAAATGACAATTCAACCAGTTGTTCGCTGCCGTGACGCAAGGGCGTGGATTTGACGAGCGGCTGTTCTTCAAAAAAAACCACGTTTACGGAGTTGGCTAGGGCATTTTTTAACACCCATTCTTCCGACACTGCGCAACGGATGGCATTGTCGGGTAGGGTTAGCTGGTCTTTGAGTTGTGCCACCACTAACTCGTAAGCTTCTACTGGGTTGCCATTCATGGTTGTGTCTGTTGCTGGCGGGACGCCCGCGCTCCGTTGCCGCTCATCGTTGCGGCCTGCCGAATAGTCGGGGCGGCGATTCCACTACCACCACGGTTTGCGCATCGCTGGTTGTGCCATTGTTGTCCGTGCCAAGCTGGACATCGCCTTTAGCCACCAGCTTTAACCAGGCAATTGCCGATTGGTAACGGCTTTTCACCATACTGTCTTCTTCCAAATCAAGGTTTTGATACAGGTTGTAGCGGGCAATATCGCACGCCCGGCTGACCAAGCCACTGGGTACCGACGGCAAGGGCAGGGCGTACTGGGTCAGGTAGCTATTGATTTCGTCGGACGCATCGGCCATTTTTAGGCTTAGCACGCTGTCATCAATCACCTCGCCATTGACGCGATCGGTGCGTTGTGCCAGTTCCGCTACACCAAAACGGTCGATCATGTCTTGCTTGGTGCAATAGCTCATTTAGGCTTTTTCCTTGCGCTTGATTTAGGCGCTATTGGTGGCTCTGTCCCTTCATCATTGCCTTCTTCACCACCTTCTTCACCACCTTCTTCACCACCTTCTTCCGCTAATTCCACAACTGCCAATTGCTCAGCCAAGCCATTAGGGACAGCGTCAAGACCAATCACCTCACCCGACTTAAACTGCAACGGGGTTGTCGCGATATAAACGCCATCGGCCTGTTGGATCAGCACATGCAGCCTCGATGCCGCCTGTTCAGGTGTTAAGCCGACCACCACCCCGCTAGGCAAGCGGAGGGTGTTTTGGGTTTGATAGTTTTTCATGGCTTACACCAAGGTGGTTTGCACAGCACCCTGCCAACGGCCTAAACCGACATTGCGCCAAGTGTCCACGCCTAACTGGATCGCGTCATTGTCAAAAGCGTATTCACTGCTTTCGTCTTTGATTTTGACGGTAGGCTTAGTTTCTTCTTGACGGATCAGCGGCTTGACGCTGCCATCGGTGCGGAAGGTCACAAACTTATCAGCCCAGCCCGCAATCGTCAGCCGAGGATTCACGGCGAGGCTAATATTTAAACTATCCACGCTAACCGCCCCCACACCTGCCACACGCGGCAAGGTCAACGCGGTTTCGGCGACATTCATCAATCCCACCGGCACCATCACTAAAAAGCTTTTGGCGGTTTCGTTAATCGGCTCGCCTTGGTCATCAACATAGGTGTACATTTTTGACACCGACTGAATAATGGCTTGCTGCATTTCTTCTGGGCTAGGCGCGGTCACCGTGCCATGCAAGGTTGCTGGCACTGCGGAAATATCCACAGTAATGGCATTGCTTTGGTTACCGGACGCGCCTTCGTTATGATCGGTATCAAAAAAATACTGGCCGTCATAGCACACCGTGCTGGCACCGTTGACAATCAAGGTGCTTAATAACGATGCAAAATGCGTCAAGCCGCGCTGGGCAAATTCCGCCATGCGGGTTTTTAGCTGCCCGGTTTTGTCACGACGCAAATCACGCAGCAAGATTTCAATGGTCGCTTCAAAATGCCTGTTTTTAATTTCGATGCCGTTGCCGGTAAAGCCTTTGGCCTGACGGCTACCCACCCATTCGCGCAACTGTGGCACTTGGCTGAGCCAGACATATTCTTCAATAGGCTGGTCAGAGGTGAAATAATTCGACACCTGATCAATCCACCCTGCTTGAGCGGCCGCTTCCAGGCGTTCGTAATACATCCCGACGATAGCGCGGGAACTTAAACTGTCTTTATTAATAGTCATTCAAATACTCCAATTACGCTTCTGTAGCCCAGGTACCGCGTAGCTCAAT
>Ga0247835_1005632_pt1 | contig 10074 bp, 7 predicted proteins | sample LaCtaG_3_FD_189912 | JGI IMG/M metagenome (GOLD analysis project Ga0247835, IMG submission 189912) | Freshwater microbial communities from meromictic Lake La Cruz, Castile-La Mancha, Spain - LaCruzMarch2015_13.5m | ecosystem: Environmental > Aquatic > Freshwater > Lake | place: Spain: Castile-La... | reverse complement strand
TCTTGAGAAGGATCATCCTTTTCTTTGGGCACATATTTCAAGGCTTGAAGATGACGGTAAAATTCAAACATTAAACGTCCCTGTTGTTCATTTAAAGTCTTTTGAGGTTAGTAATCCTTAAAAATTTTGATATCCTTGCCTAAGTAAATTTTGGAATTGGGACAAATGCGCAATATTTATATGATTTTGTCCCACCTCACGTTTACTTAAAAAATGTATTGGGGGAGAAGCTCTTTTGAAACATTCAGCCGCATCTTAATGATTTGCAACGAATTATGGTCACAGATTGGTTCTTCGTAATACCCAGCGTTGTGTCTACATCTTAAATGTTTATATCAACGGCATTGAAGTTAGAGGGTAGGAATATAAACAAATAAAATACGAAAGCTAATATGTTCGAAATAAAGAATTTTGTAAATGGACTAAAAATTGAGATCGCGCGTGCCCACTCAACCCGAAGAAAATTAAAATCTATTCTGTCCCGGTTTGGATACAAAAACCGTAATGCTGATTTTTTTAATAAACTGGATCAGGCATTGTTCGAAAGTCAAATTTTAGTTTGTACACGTAAGACAAATGTCAAAAATGAACGCAATCATTGGGATTGGTTTGATCTCAAACAAAAAGATGTTTATATAATATTCATTTCAGAAGAAAATGCTCACCTCATTGACAAGAAAAACATTGTTAAAATGAATACTATCAACGAACCTATTCCTTCGGAGGATCTTTTTATCCGATATGCATCTAAAGCAAATGAAGTACTTATCTGTTCAGCATATGTGGACGCAGAAATGGCTAAGTTTTTATCAGAAATGGCCAAGCGTTACCAGTTTGGAGTCCGTTTTGTTGCGGATGATAACTTCAATTCAAGCATTTACAGCAAACCTCTGATCAGGAGTCACATTGAAACGGTAGGACAATTTAGGACTCAAGCAGGCAGGAATGGCGAAGACGGCATCATGCACTTAAAGCTTTATGTATTTTATCAACGTGATGGTAATATTTCTGTGTTTAATACAAGTGCAAACTTTACTTCAAATGCCTGGCGCTTTGTTAACGATGAATCTCCCATTACCATTCAAACTGCGGATAAAACCGATACGAATCTTATGATTCTGGTTAATGCCGCTGAAAATATTTGGAAACAAACAGAAAATAAATCTTCTATGCAAAATCAATTCACCTCAGGAAGCAGAGTTTCACATCCATCATTTGGTATTGGAGAAGTGTTCAAAATTGATGGAGAGAACGCCCGTGTAATTTTTGGCTCAGACTTACAACTTGTTCGCTTGATTGACCTAAGTATAGTTACTGATCCTTTAAAAAAACTAGCCGATGGTGAACGCATGGAGCGGGACACCATCCACAGAACAAAAAGTAAATTTCTTGCCAATTATTTGTATGCTCAGAATCGGCTGACCAATGAGTTCTATGATTTCCGTATTAAACCTGTTCCGCACCAACTTTTAGCGCTAAAAAAGGCCATCACTTCCCCTCGCGGCGGCAACTTATTGTTTGCAGATGACGTGGGTTTGGGAAAAACCATTGAGGCTGGCCTAGTTATACAAAACTTAATCAGACGTATTGGTGAAGACAAGGCCCGAGTATTAATCATGTGTCCGGCGGGTCTGAAATGGCAGTGGTTTGAAGAGATGCGTGATAAATTTGGCTTAGGGTTCGATATTTGGAAGGTTACCACGATTAAGGGGGTAGAAGCATTCAGTGGAAATACACACGGGAAGCGTCTTTTGATTGCATCTTATCATGGCATGGTACAAGGAGAAACGGAAGTTGCCATTGAGCGCATCATTGAATCCTACGATTTAGTGGTAATAGACGAATGTCACAAATTCTCTAACGACGCGACGCAATGGTGGCAGATGGCTCGTTCGATGAGGGAGAATAACAGGGCTTCCCAACTTTTGCTTCTTTCGGCAACACCCCACAGCGGGGATCGTTCCAGATTTCTGAACTTACTGCATCTGCTTGACAAAGACGAATTCCCCAAGGGTACCAACACCAATGAGTCCCTTGAAAAAATTGCAACTAGGCCGGAGATTATTGAAGAGTTTGTCTACAGGAATGACAAGTTGAGTGTTAGTGATTTCTCGGGAAAACCTCTGTTTAAAAATGTCAAAACGAGTTCTGTAGAGATTGAGCTAGTTGAAGAGGAACAAGCGTTTTGTGAATTGGTCGTGGAGTACATCAGAGCACTTGATGCAGCCAAAAAGGGATTTGACACGACCATCCAAACTCAGATCGGATTCGTTGTAGGGGTGTATCGCAAAATGCTGGCATCCAGCTGGAAAAACGTATTTCGTTCCATGCAGGCTCGTTATAAATATTTGTTGAATGATTTCTTGGAAGAAGAGGGCCTTGATCCAATATTTGATATTGATAGTGTAGAGAGTGATGAAAGAGAAGAACGAGAGATTTCGAATCTAATCAAGCAGATGAAATCTCAAAAGATCATAACCAATGAGATTGAGTATTTAGAGCGGATCGTAGCTACCGGCCGGTCATTGGAGCAAAAAGACATTGATACGAAGATCCAAAGGTTGTTGGATGTCTTATATGAGCCTGAAAATAGTGAACACAAGTTCATCATTTTTACGCAGTATATAAAAACGCTGGAAGTGATCAAAAAGGCACTTGGAGGGAAAGAATATACCGCTGAAATCCAGGGCTCCATTAATGTTGACGATCGAAAGGCTCAAATTGATAAATTTAAGAATAAGGTTCGTTTTATGATTTGTACGGAAGCGGGTGGTGAAGGTATCAACCTCCAGTTTGCTTCGCGCGTCATCAATTTTGATATGCCCTGGAACCCATCCAGGCTTCAACAGCGTATTGGCCGAGTTTGGCGATATGGCCAAGAGAATGAAGTGTTGTGTTATAATTTTTTTGTGACCAATTCCATTTCTGATCAACGTGTGCTAGAAAACCTAAGCACACGGATCACAGAAATTGTTCGAACCTTTCTGGTGCCGCTAGAGTATAATGGCGTAAGGGAAGAACTTCATGAAGCACTTATTTATGACATAACCATGCGTGTTTTGGGGAAAGCACAAGAAGAAGAATCAATTGAAAGCATCATCGGGATTTTGGATGATGAATTGCGTGAACAAAGGTTGAAAGTTGCCGAAAAACGTATCAAGGAAGCATTAAATTTTGTCCAAATTGAGCAAAAAGATTTGGCCCCGACAATCGGAATTCAGTTAGAAGAGATTGAGTCATTTTATTCACCTAGACAGATCAATTTTTTACAACTATTTGCCGAATCTATAGCTCACGTTTTTGGGGGGACCCTTATTCAACACGAAGAGTGTATTTTTGAGTTCCTGGATTTAAAGATAAACGAGACTGGGATTTCTCCAAATTTATATATTAATAAAAAATATGCCTTTCTTCAAGGTATATCGGAAGATATCAATCGCGAGAAGGTTAGCTTTTTTGGCTTCGGAGATGACTTTTTCAATCACATGGTTGAATTTGCAAGAGGACAGGCTTTTGGCGGTGAGGCTGGATTTGGTAAAATTGCCAATCAGGATTTTGAAAACGAGAAGGCGGTCATACTAATTGTTTCAGAAGCGAATAGTGTTGTAGTAGGTAACGAACATCCTGAAAACTATCCGCTTTGTGGCTTTATGGCTTTGCCAAGTGGTCGTCTTTTAAATCCAGAGCAAGTATTTGGCTCAGATTGGTTGGGCATTGATGCGAGACCATTGGATATTTCAAGTGAAAAAATGCAGGTGACGATGGAAGCCTTTCTGGATAAGCAGCTTGAAAAACTGAGGGCTTACAGGCACAAAGACTTTGCAAATAACGAACCATTAATTGCTTCTGCAATGGGGATCATTTAAATGTGAGTCTATGTTTGACCGTGCCACGAAAGAGTATACTTTAACTTCACGCTTAAAAAGTTAATATTCAACCACTATTCAAGGGAGACAAAGAGGTTTTGCTTCGCCATTTGTTAACTGTTTACAAAATACCGGTTTCAAATAGGAAGAACACATTTGGATTCATCCAAGATGGGTTTATCAAGCATTGCTCTACAATTGGTTCGACAAAATCAAAATCTTTTAAACAAAATCTTGGCGGGTATTGCTCCTATCCTTTTTTGTTTGGTACCTTACAAAAACTAATTTAATGAATGAAGAGATAGAAAAAAAAGTGCTTCCTTATCATGAGCCGGATGCTATCTGGCTTTCCTTTAAGGGCATAACTGATTTTGAGAGTTTTATAACAAAGTTTGTTAAGACTGCTCAATTTCATCAAAATGTACCGGAGTCCGTTACAAAAAGTTATCGGGTTGCCGAACATTTAATGGCTTATTCTTGGTATCACTATCCAGTGATTGACGAAGCATTGGTAAAACTTCTTAGAACAATGGAATTGGCCATTAAGTTAAGATGTGGACAATTGGGGATTCCTTTATTAGATCCAAAAGGAACTAAGCGAAATAAAAACCTTATTTCTTTGATTGATGAGTTGGGGAAAATTGAACCTGATAAAGATATTGCAGGAATTCTGCACTGGCTTCGAGGAGTTAGAAATTATCTAATGCACCCAGATCGGGAAACGCTTTTTGGTACGATTGCTTTAAATCATATTCGCCAGTGCCTAATCATGTATAATGCAATATTCCTACCAAACGATTTTTTTCGTAGGAATAAGGACAAATCAGAAGAAATGCGGTCTTCTCTGAAAAATGTATCTAAAAATTTATGCGTTTTGGAGCATACAGGGTTTAGGTACATTGTATATGAGGCAGATATTATTGAGGCGTATGAAATAAATAATAAGTGGTTCTATTTATTTGCAGCCCAAGCTGTTTCTAATGATTTTGCTGCAATGTTAGTAAATGATTGTTACCCAACGCCAATTGTCTATACGATTATGGATGTTGAAATTACTGATAATAAAATAAGTGGGAAGGTAATGGAATGTGGAGAACCTTTTAATTTAATAGCAAACACTCATTTGCAAAACGTTCAGACGTTAACATCTTTTGAAGATATAAAGAAGCAAATGACTGAACACCAAGAATGTCTATTTCAAATGTCAAACGACGCTACAATTACATCCGAGAGGACTATCGCAAGACTGAAATTTTGGAGTCAGGTTTAGGATGATTATTTTAAATAAAACAGCCCATACTGACCCACCTGTAACGGAGCAAAGTGACCCACCTGAAGGGGTTCGGATTTAATGCAAAAAGCGACGATGTTGCTGCCTGTACACCGTAGACGCTGACATGTAGCCTAAGCGCCCCGAGACCAAATTCCAGTATAAGAAGGGTTAAGGCACTAAACAGCCGCGAAATGCTGGCACCATTGGCCCGCACCCGAGCCCTTATCCAGCGAATAGCGGATTGCGACCTTTGTAAAGAAGGCGACCTCTCAAAAACCGTATTCAAGGAATTATTGCAATGGCTTAAAAAGTTTCAAACGGAAGCATTGTACATTTTTGTAGTCTTTTGAATGATCTAAAAGTTTATTTTTGAACTTTTCACACAATGCTCGTATTTTTATAGTAAATTGATCAATATGACCTTAACGATTCCAGACGATTGGTTTACCTCCCTTTCAGTAAGCGAGCAGGATTTGTAATTAGAACTTGCCTTAAACTTATATGCCACCCAAAAAATATCCTTTGGAAAAGCCCGGCAATTGGCAGGTATGGACTGGTTTAGATTTAGAACCATCCTTTCAGAACGGGGAATTCCTGCGCATTATGGCGTAGAGGAGTTGGAACAGGATATAAAAAATTTAGCATTGCTGCCGCCGCTTTCATGATTGTAATCAGTGATACTTCTCCGATTTCCAATCTCTTTTTGATTGGTCATTTGAATCTTTTACCAAAAATATTTGGCAAAATCATCATACCCCAAACGGTATGGGACGAATTATTGGTTCTTGAGTCTGACTTTAAATATGATTTGTCCACATCCAGCGCAAATACACGCACCCGAAACCTTTAGTGGCTTCTATTTCATTTGTTGAATGATCGCTACGATCTGTTCTTTAAACGGCGGTATATTCTGATGGATAATTTTCCATATAACTCGCTTGTCTACACCAAAATATTCATGAATTACTATCGGGCATACACCAATATCTTTTCGCGGTCAATAAATGGTTGAATGTGTTTCGACAAACCTTCGGCGGAAACTAAGTCTACTTTCCGCTGGAGCAATTGTTGGAGGTTTATTTGCATCGTCAGAAATTGAAGTCCGCTGCTCATAGCATCATAATCCAGCTCTACCAATAGGTCGACATCACTTTCAGAATGGGCCTCTCCACGGACAAAGGACCCAAACAGATATGCCCGAATCACGGGTTGATCCGAAAAATAGCGGCGTATTAGTTCTATCGGTATATTTGTTTGATCCATGATGGATATTTTAAGTACAAATTTACAAATTAATCGTCATTTAAACCAAAAGATTGGGCGCATGGTACATTTTTTGCCCCAACCACCTCCAAAACACACCCACCCAACCCCATGCAACTCTACCTCGATTCTTTTGGCGCTTTTTTGGCCGTGCGCAACGGCATGTTTTTGGTGCGGGTGCGCCGAACGCTGCAAAGTGACCCACCTTATTTTAACATGCTATTTGCAGTCATTTTATAATCCTGCCACCCATTCTGGGTTGGGATTAGATACATGGTCACATTTTTAGCTATAATCATATTACCCCTTCGGGGTTTTGGATTGGGCATACGCATGATTGCGTTTTTGTTTATCCACCGAAGTTTTAACGTTTATCCGCCGAAGTTTTGACGTAGGCGGATTACCCCTTCGGGGTTTTGGATTTGTTCATTTGTTTTAGATTTTGTGTAGGGCTTGCTGTCCGGGGGGCTACGCTGGATTTATGTTTTATACGCCCCAAGCCGAAAAAAAAGCACCAAAACCCCGAAGGGGTGTCAAGATTCTAGAAAATAGGCGATGATGGTTGTTCAAAACCCCGAAGGGGTGACAGGATTCTAGAATTTAAAATTTCAACCCAATCGCTTCAAATAGTTTATGCATTTCAGTATATCCTCTATTCGGGTTTTCTACATCAAAAGCCGACAAGGTTTAAGCGTTTTTTATGGCGGTAGGAAGATGGCTTTTTAGTCGCAGGTAGATATCTTTGTCCTTCTGGGTATAATATCTTTCAGTTTTTAAGTAATCGGGCAAGTGTTTTTTCAGGAGATGTTCTGCTTCATTGCAATTGGAAAATGGTGGTGTTTTTAATTCAAATCAATATAAAAGTCACCCAAATGTATATTCCGGTAGGTTTGACCCCCTCGTTCCGATTTTATCTGACCCCCTCATTCCGGACCTTTGACCCCCAAAATGTGCATAACATTCCGGCGGTTTGACCCCTTGGGTGTTGGTAACATTCCGGCGTATTTGACCCCTTGGGATGTGGATTTTTACGGTTATAAGTGCCAGATTTCGGTCCAAAAAATGGATCGATGGTAACACATAAACGTATGGATCAAATCAGAACTATTCTGAATAATTACCTGAATAGCGTGAATATAACTGCCCATATTGACCCTAACGGCGCAAAGTGACCCATCCGTAACGGCCCATACTGACCCACCTGAAGGGATTTGGATTTAATGCAAAAAGCGACGATGTTGCTGCCTGCACACCGTAGACGCAGACATGTAGCCTAAGCGTAGGCGGGCCGAAACCAAATTCCAGTATAAGAAGGCTCGGATACACCCAACAAACCCAATAATACACATTCGTTAAAATAGTAAAGCCAAAACATACTTGACAAATAAAAAATATATATTTTTGCTTTGCATTTACAGGCTTTGCGGATATTGAATCGATCTTATTGAGATAGCAACTCATTTTTTAAACATTAACAGAGTTATGTTAGTAGCAGATAAAGGAGTATTCGAACAAGTACGCGCGCTGATTGCAGCCGATGATTTACCCGCTGCCTTTTCCATGGTAAAAGTATTGTTTGAGGGATCGGGCGAACGCGATCAGGTAATTCTGCTCGAAGCGCAATATAGCCACTGGGAACGGCAGCATCAGGTCGATCGGGATTATCCCACCACGGATCGGAATCGCTTGTCTTATGCCTTGCTTACCCTGCTCACGGAAATGGAACTGCGCATCAGTCCGGGCATTCTGAAGCAGAAACAAATGGAAATTGAAAGGATGCTGGAGCGCGCTTTTAGCCAAATGGCCCTACTGGAAAAGCCCTTTGCACAAACCGATGAACTGCTCTGCAAATTACAAACCACCCGTCCCGCTTTATTCAACCAACTCAAAGGCCTGGCAGCGGAGTTGTACCGTACCAACGGTAAAATGGCCGATGCAGCCGCATTGATCCAGTTTTGGGTGCAATCGGTTGCTGCAACTGGGGCATTTAGCGCATCCGCCCTCCAGTTGTTTTCACATTTGCTCTCTTCCAATCCGGGCGCCTTGCTCAGTCTCCTGAATGAAAGACGGCATAAGGAAAGTGAAATTAAGGTGTTGGAGCAGCAAATAGCACAATACAAACTGCGCTATGAAAAAATCAAAACGGCGGGCTTCGCCGGATTGGCGGGTGTCTTCCTGGGCGCTGCGTTTTCAAGCTGGAGTGGACTTTCCATCTTTGGCCATCGGTATGACCAACATGGTTACGATCTCAAAGGGTTTGATGCCGATGGATTCAATAAATACGGTTTTAATGTACATGGTCATCATTTTATAGAAGGGTATAGCGTTTCGGATTTTGCCCATTTACTGCCCACCGATGTACTAATTCCTGATTTTGAGGATGACCATGCCGATGTATCGCATTAAGGTATACGGGTGTCCTGTCTTTATAGTCTAAATAAATATTTTAAAATAATACCGCCATGATCTACGCCCTGTTCCTGCTTTCCATCGCCCCCTTTTTGTTTTGTGCGGCCTTTGTCAGCCACATCAAATATTTTCATGATCCTGAAACAGATTTTAAGATATCGGATCTGTCCTTTTCGCCCAAAAAGATGGGGCTGTTATTTTCTAAAACACCGAACTGGGTGTTGCATAACAGCGCTTTTGCGTTTCGTTTGCGGGCGGCCGAAATCGGTGTGTATTTGTTAGGTCCGTTCGTCGTTACCACCGGCTTTTATGCCTTTATGCAGTTGTATTTAAATGCGGTGGACAATGTGGATCTTCAGGACTCCACCATCTACCAAATGCACGGTGTAATCGTTGCCATAAAAGCCAGGCTTGAACAACTGTTCTTTCTCCGAATGTGGCTGCTGCCTTTAGGAATCGCATCGCTGGTGCTTACTTTGGTATTTCCATTGATGCATCGCATCAATTTGGGCAAACGGTTTTCAACGTTACAGGCCGGTATTTTTCGTACCTATTATTGTTTCACCATATTTACCATTTTTACCTTCTTTGGCGCCCATGAAGTAGCCCGCGAAAACAATGCAGTGGGGGATTTGGCGGTGCAAATAAACCAGGTCACTGGTCAAAATCAAAAGATACACCGGGAGGCCAAGAAAGCATTTGCCAAACAAGTTGCCAAAAGTGTGGGGCAGGCTCCTGATCTAGAAAACATTTATAAAGAGGTAGCCGCTTTAAATGAAAAAGTAAACAAAAAGAAACCAGCCGGGGACGATCAAGCGCGCGAAAAAGCGGCCAATCAATATAATGCGGTATTGGCTAGTTTGTCCAGTTCGGCAAATTGGGAAGACATCTTAAACAATGGTATTTACCTGGATGATCTTGACCCAGACCATATAAATGTTACCCCACCATCTAATCCAAAGCCGCCTTCAGGCGGTAACGGGGCGGGTGGGCCAACACCCCAAAGCCCGGAGACGGGTAATGTTGTTGCTAATAAAGCTCCAACAGACATCAACGGTGCAAATGGTTCGGCAACGGACAACAGACCTTCCACCGCGCAAGGTGCATCGGTTTCTGAGGCGATTCCGAAGGTTGAAGCTGTGCCGGAGGAAAATATTAAAGTGCCAGATGAACGTCCAATCGAGTCTTCCTTAAAACACGAAGATTATTTTCTGCCGAAAGAAAAGGGCCTGGATGGAGAAATGAGTGCGAAAAAGGCGGAAA
>Ga0247835_1005630_pt1 | contig 10079 bp, 8 predicted proteins | sample LaCtaG_3_FD_189912 | JGI IMG/M metagenome (GOLD analysis project Ga0247835, IMG submission 189912) | Freshwater microbial communities from meromictic Lake La Cruz, Castile-La Mancha, Spain - LaCruzMarch2015_13.5m | ecosystem: Environmental > Aquatic > Freshwater > Lake | place: Spain: Castile-La... | reverse complement strand
GCGGCTCTCCAGATAATTCAGCAGACGGGCATCGAGATGCGCCGCGGCAAACTCGGCCGGCTCGCGCAACGCCATCCGATAATCCTCCGGGGTCGCGATCAACTCGTCGGCCTTGGTCACGCAGACCGCCACCGGCCGCGGGTCCTGGCCGGCCGGACCACCGGACGCCGCACCCTGCCCGGCGGCCAGCAGGGTCCGCTCAAAGGTATGTGAGACCTCGTTGAAGACCCGATCGTCGCGCCGGTTCGGGTCGAGCAGGAGGATGATCCCGTCGGCTTGCAGCAGCCGCTCCAACACCTCCGGATGCAGCGCCTCATAGTCGGCACCGGCGCGGTCCTCGAGCACCAGCGTCACCTGTTCACCCGTGTGCCGATGGCGCAAACGGCAGACCAGATTGAGTGAGGTGCCCAAGGCCGTGCCGGGCGGAAAGGCGTTTCTGGAATAGAGGGTATCGCGCATCATCTCGAAGAAATCCAACCCGCTATCGCCCGGATAGATATCCCAGTCGCCCCCGTCGGCGCCGCTCAACTGCCAGTACAGTTGGCCCAGGAACACGGTCTTGCCGGAACCGGACGGACCCCAGAGCGTCAGCCGGGTCGGTTCCGGCGCCGACCCGCCGGGCGCGCCGGACGACCGCGGCACGGTCGTCCGGGCCAAGTCACGCGGGTCGTCGCGAAAGATCGCCGCGGCCATGGCGCCGCCCTGCGCCAACATCACTGCATCCGGCCCCGCACCAGTCGCCGGATCGGCCGCGGCGGGCGAAGGCGGGCTGCCGTCACTGCCGAGAATCAGATCCCAGTGCTGGCGCAGCGCCGCCGGCGCTGGACTGGTCGACGGCAGCCAGGCGATCAGTGAGACCCGGTCCGCGATCACGCGCGGCAACGGCAGCAGCAGTGCGGCCAGCGCGGCGGGGCCGAGTGGTTCGAGCGGCCGCGGCGGAAAACATCCGCGCTGACCGGCCAGCAGGCGGGCATAGAGAGCCCCGAGATCGGCCTCGCGAAAGCGGCGGCGCAGTTCCGCCGTGCCGGCACGGATGGTCCGCAGCAACAGGACCGGATCGACGGTCGGCCGCGGCACCTGATCGACGTCCAAGGTGACGAAGAGATGCTCAGCGAAAGGATCGCGCTCACCGCCCTGCCACACCGAGTCGTCGAGGGTGGCCGCCAGCGGGAGCAGGATCAGGGCACCCAGCACCGCCGGCAAGTCATCGGGGCGCTGCCATTCCACCACTTGTTTTTCCAGAAAGGGCCGCCCCCGCGCATCCGGGGCGCGTCCCGGATAACAGTGCACCGCCTGATACAGACTGGCATCGCTGCGCCAGAGCAGGGTCGCGCGCACCACATCCTCGCTGCCCAGCCCCAGGTGCCGGGCCAGGTCCGAGGTCGGGCCGGAAAACCCGGCGCCGGCGGCGATCCAATGAAAATCCGCGGCGTCGCCCGGCGCCTTGCCGAGCACACCCAGTTCGCAGCGTAGCGCGGTGGGCAAGGTCCGCGGCAGGCCGGCCAAGGCGGGCCAACTGGAGAGCGGGTCCTGATCGCTCATCGCAGGTGCGGCTGCGCCAGTTCCGCGAGCCGGCGGCGCAGCCGCGCCGACGGCGGCTGCTCCGGGGGCAGCGCCGCGACTTCGTCGACCACCGCCTGCACCAGCCCGTCCCGGGTACGCCGGACATCCTTCTGCAGAAGCAACAGATGGCCCGCGATCTCACGGGCCGCCAGCCGCTGGGCCTGGTGCTCCAGCAGCCCGAGCAGACCTTCGGCCTCCCGGAGCTGCCACTCCTGGGCGTTTCCGGGCCAGCGCGTTCCCAGGGGCGGATGCACCAGGGCCTCGACCCGCAGATAGAGGTCCGGACAGTAGCCCTGGAGTGACAGCCCATTGAACCGGCGCAGACGCTCCGCGAGCCGCTCGCGGCGCTCCTGCAGCCGCCGGGCGGCGGTCGCAAAGCGCTTGAGGAGATGCTCGGTGTGCTCGCTCAACTCGACCAGCGCCGCGATCCGCGCCACGGGATCGCTCAGGCGCAACGGGTCCTGCCGCTCCAATTGGCGCAGCATCAGTTCACGCTCGCCGCGATCATTATGACCGAGGCGCTCCGCCGGAATGGCGGCCAGGGCCTGCTGTAAGGCCGCGGCAGCGGCCCGACGGTCCTGCGCTTCGGCGGCCAACAGGACCTCGACCCGCGCACGCTGCGCGCGGACGCGTTCGAGCTGTTCCGCGCACGCGTCCAAGTCAGCGGGGACCACCGGGGGCAAAGGCGCGAAGTCCAGACCGTCGGCACGGACCCGATCCGGGTTCAGCACGGCCAGCGCCTGACTGACGCGCCGCGTGTCCGCACCGATTTCCTCGGCACAGACATCGGCGAACCGGGCCTCGGCCTCGCCGAGCCGTCCGGCCTGGTCGTCCAGTTGCAGCCGCTCCTGTTCCAGGCTGGTCCGGCGACTGTCTGAATCCGTCGGCTGGCCGGCCTCCGGCCCGAGTTCCAGCGGGGCCGGCATCAGCGCGGGCAGCACGATCCCGAATCGCGCGGCAGCCGCGGTGAGCCAGGCCGCGCGCCGCTGCAGGGCCGCGCGGACCGCTTCCAGCGCGGCGTGATCGTCGCGGATCGCCCGCTCCAAGTCATCGAGCGTGCTGCGCAAGACGCGCATCCGCTGCACATCGGCGAGCAGGACCAACGCATCCACCCCTTGGCCGGCGCGACTCAAGGATTGGAAGGTTTCCTGCAAGCCGGCGAGCTGATTGTCCTTTTCATCCAATCGGGGGATCAGGCGCAAGGCCTCGAGACGCTGCCGACAGTCGGTCAGATACTGGTTGAAGCGATCCAACAGATCCGTCTCGGAACGCTTGACGCGCGCATGGAAGGCGGCCTTGGTCTCGCGCAACTGCTCGCACCAGTCCTCGAAATCGCGGGGATTGTCGGGCGCCTCCAGCCGCAGGTCGCGCAGTTGCTCCTCAATCCGCGCATCCGGACCGACCAGTTCGGTGAACAGGGCATAGCGCCCCTCCAGGTCCGTGATCCCGTCGCCGCGGACGGCGGCGGCCTGCTCCAACAGCGTCTGCTCCAGGGTCCGGGCCTGATCGAACAGATCCAGAAAGGTGCGATCGTCCTCGCCGGGCCAGTCCCGGCGCTTGGCCATGAAGCGTGTCGACAAGGCGGCACAGGGCTCGGCGTCCGCGCCCAGAACCCGTGCCCAGCGCGGCAGGTCCTTGATGATCTTCTCGGTCTCCTTGATCTCGCGGGGTTGCTCGCGGCGCACCAACTGGTCCAGCGGATCAACCAGCCCTTTGAGCTCAGCGCGCCAGCAGGCGGTCGGTCCCTCACGACAGAGGCGCTCACCCAGTTCCGGCAGAGCGGCGGCCAGGGCCGCGGTGCGGGTCGAGGCGCGAACCTTCGCCAGGGCATCCTGCGCCGTCAGCCACAGGGCCAGGGCCTCGTTCAGCCGGACACTGGCGGCCTCGGCCTCGTCGCAGCGGCGCTGATCCACCATCAGGTCATCGTCGGTCCGCGCCTGCCGACCCAGGCGGCGCAGCACGGCGCCGATCCGCTCGACCAGCGCCGGAATGCAGTCCGGAGCTTGCAGTGTCCCGTCCGTGATCCGCTCCAGGGTCTGCGCGATGGCCTTGAGCCGCGCATCGATCCGCTCGATCCGGTCGAACAGCAAACGCAGCGCCTGGCCGCGTTCGGTCAGTTCATCGACCCGCGGCAACAGCCCCGCGGCACGCTGACCAAGACCCAGGATTCCGCGCCAGGACCGCGCAGCCTCGACCTCGGCCAGCAGCGCCGCACATTCACGATGAAACGACTCGGCGCCGAGCGGCACCTGGGTGCCTGCTTCACGCAGTCGATCGTCCAGTTCGATCAACACGATCCGGTTGCTTGCCATGATGCCGGCTCCGTTCCAGGATGTCATTGCCGCGCCCGTGCGATGCGTCCAATCGACGCCACCGGGCGACCGTGTAGGGCGTACTAAAACGCTCGGAGAGAGAAACGACGCGATGCGAGAGAATCCTCGCGGGTATCATAAACTCGATTGCGACAACGACAACGATTCTGTTTCACTTGTTCCGGTTTTTGATTCGTCACTTAAGAAAATGCCCATGAACAACAGCCCCCTGCCAAAGACCGATTGTCTTACCGCCGCCATGTTGACGGTGGGGCAACGCCGCACCGAGCGACTGCGTTTCACCCGCGACCAGGTCGACACCTACTGCGCCCTGACCGGCGATGCCAACGCGATCCACCGCGACCTGGAGGCCGCTCGTCGGCGGTTTCCGGGAGTGACGGATATCGTGGTGCCCGGCGGGCTGATTCAGAGCACCATCTCGGGGATTTTCGGCACCCGTTTTCCAGGCGATGGCGCACTCGGGCTCACCTTCATCCCCGAGCGCTTCCGCAAGCCCGTGCTCCCGGACGAGGAGGTGGAGGTCACCTTCGAGATCACCCGCATCAAGGGCCCCATCATCGAACTGGAACTGACCGTCACCGACACACGCGGGACCCGTTTGACCAGCGCCACGGCCAAGGTCCTGGCGCCGGACCCGGCCTATCGGGACTGGTGGGAACAGCAAACGCAACGCTGAACGCCGTGTTCAGGTACATCGACCAAACCCGGCCATGAAAAACACCGCGACACCTCGCCTCGCCTGGACCCTGACCGGCTCCGGTCACTACCTCAAAGAGTGTCTGGCGCTGCTGGATGGCCGCACTGACCTGGACCTGTTCCTCAGCCGCGCGGCCGCGGAGGTGTTGGCCATGTACGACATCGACCAGGCCGCCCTGTGCAAGCGCTTTCCCTGTTACCGCGACAACACCGCCAGCGCCCCGGTGATCGCCCGGCTCTATGCAGGCTGTTACTCGCGGTTGGTGGTGGCCTCCGCGACCTCGAACACGTGGAGCGCGGCCCGGACGAACTGATGGACCTGCCGCGCTACCTCGGGTGCGCCGGCCGGACGCCGGACCTGTCGGGCTATCTGGTGCGCATTTTCGCCGAGATCGTCGAGGCTCCGCGCCTGAGCATCGCACAGATCCTGGAGCGCGCGGCCGGATACCGGGCCGACGGTGCCGAGGTGATCGACCTGGGCTGCCTGCCCGACACGCCGTTCGACCATTTGGAAGCCGGCGTGGCGGCGCTCAAAGCCGCCGGCCATCTGGTCAGCGTCGATTCCATGCAGCCCGCGGAACTGCTGCGAGGCGGCCGTGCCGGAGCCGATTTCCTGCTGAGTCTCACCGAGGACAGCCTCTGGATCGCCGCGGAGGTGGCGTCCTGCCCGGTGCTCATACCCCAACAGCCGGGTGACCTGTCCTCCCTGGAGCGGGCCATGGCGCGACTGGACGCCCAGGGTCGGCCCTATCTCGCGGACCCCGTGCTGGACCCCATCCATTTCGGCTTCGCCGACTCGCTGGTACGCTATCACAGCCTGCGGCACGCCCGCCCGCGGGCCCAACTCATGATGGGCATCGGTAACCTGACCGAACTCACCGAGGCCGACACCACCGGCATCAATGCCCTGCTGATGGGGCTGATCTCCGAGTTGGCGATCGGCAACATCCTGACGACCCAGGTGAGTCCACACTGCCGCAGCGCGATCCGCGAAGCGGATCGGGCGCGCCGCATCATGCACTGGGCGCGCCAGGAGGGGAGTCTGCCCAAGGCGATCGACAGCGGTCTGACCGCGCTCCACGAGCGCCGCCCCTTCCCCTATCGCCCCGATGAAATCCAGGCACTGGCGGCCGCCGTCCGCGACCCGAACTTCCGCATCCAGGTGAGTGAAGCGGGCATCCATTGCTTCAACCGGGACGGCTTCCACACCGACACCGACCCCTTCGCCTTCTATCCGCTGCTGGGCGTCGCGCAGGATGCGGGTCACGCCTTTTATCTCGGCGTCGAACTGGCGCGCGCCCAGATCGCCCTGCAACTCGGCAAGCGCTATGTCCAGGACCAATCGCTGCAATGGGGCTGCACGGTGCCGCCGGCAGCGTCCGATCCGGTCGGCGATACGGCACGCGGAACGACCCGACACCGGCGGACCCCAGCCGCGGCGGCAGAAAAACCGGAGGCGGAGTCCACCAATGAACGCAACTGAGACCCTGATCCAAGAAGTGATCGTCACGACGCGGCACCCGGAAGGCCGGGTACACATCGCCCCCATGGGCATCCGTCGGCACGGGGAGAGCATCGTCATTGCACCCTTTCGGCCCTCCACCACCCTGGACAATCTGCTCGCGAGCGGGTGTGCCGTCGTGAACTACACCGACGATGTCCGCGTCTTCGCCGGCTGTCTCACCGGACGGCGGGACTGGCCCCTGACCGCGGCGGCGCGCGTCCCGGCGCCGCGCCTCGCGGAGGTCCTGGCCCACACCGAACTTGAGTTGGAGCGCATTGAAGACGACCCGGTGCGCCCGCGCCTGATCTGCCGTCCGGTCTTCGAGGCGACTCACCGACCTTTTCAGGGTTTCAACCGGGCCCAGGCCGCGGTGGTGGAACTGGCGATCCTGGTCAGCCGCCTCGACCGCTTGCCGGTCGATAAGATCGCCGCGGAAATCGACTATCTGCGCATTGCCATTGAGAAGACCGCCGGCTCGCGCGAGCAGGCGGCCTGGAACTGGTTGATGGAACGGGTCGCGGGCGTCCGGGTCAGGGATCCGAACTCAGCGCCTTCATCAGCATCGGCAGATCGCTGACCGGCAACCGCCCGGTCACCTCGACCCCGGCGACGAAGCGCTCAAGTGTGCACACCTGGCAGCGCAGCCCCAGGTCCAGTACCCAGCGGCCGTCAACCAGCAAGGCCGCATGGGTGACGCGCAGCGGCGCACCGGCGATCAGCAGATACTCCAGTCGGGCCGGCGCATAGCCGTACCGGCGGATCAGCCGATCCGCCTTGGCGACGGCGTATGCCTTGCAATCCCAGTAGTCCAGTCGCGGCAGATCGGCAACCGCGGGCCAATGGTCAAGGCAACTGTCGTGCGGACAGGGCTTCGCCTGACGGTTGACGGCGGCATTCACCTGGAGCAGGGCCGTGTCGGGGGTCATCGGCGGCGCAGGCCGCGTTGTGCAGGCGCTGAACAGCAGCGGGGCCAGCAGGGCCAGCAGGGCCAGGACCCACGCACCCGACACTAGGGCGCGCGCCGATGATCTGTCGATTCGGACTCATCCATGACGTCCGGTGACCAGCGGCGCTCACGGCCGGGACGGGGAGTGATCGGCTGTCGGCTCAGCAAGCCGGTCGTGAACCGGTAATACAGCAGGAAGACACCGACAAAGGCGTAGAACCGCAGCGCCTCGGATAGTCCCAGCCAATCGGCCAGGACGCCCAGACCGCCGGTGGCGGCGGTCATACCCAGCAAGATGGCAGTCACCTGACCGTCGCTGAAACCGCGGCCGAGCAGCAGATGATGCAGGTGCTGTCGATCGGCAGCGAAGGGGCTGCGGCCGGCACCGATACGACGGATGATGACCGTGACCGTATCCAGCAACGGCAAGGCCATGATCCACACGGCGGTGATCGGCGCCATGAGCGCCTGCTCTCCCTGCGATAAATGGATCAGAAACCAGCTCAGCACAAAGCCGAGCATGGTACTGCCCGCATCACCCATGAAAACGCTGGCACGGGTGCGCCACGGATGCCGGAGGTTGAAGACCAGGAAACCGGCGATGGCCGCGGCCAACACCAACAGCGCCCCAAGATCGCCGGCATTGGCCGCCGGAGCGCTCAGGCAAAGCACGATCAGCCACCCGGTCACCACGAAGCCGGTCCCACCCGCCAGACCATCCAGCCCGTCGATCATGTTGAAGGCGTTGATCATGCCGATCACGCCGATCAGTGTGAACAGTGCCGCGGCCCAACCGAGCCGGACCTGGCCCAACCCGAACAGATCGCCCAAATCCCCCAGCACCACATGACTGCCGAAGGCCATCAACAAGACGGCAATCGCCTGAAACAGGAATCGCGTTGTCGGACGACTGGAGTGGAGATCGTCGTAGAGACCAACCAACGTCAGCAGCGTCATGCCGATCAGCAGGATCGGCCAATCCGCGGGTTTGACCGGCAACAGCAGCACACCGAGGCAGAAAGCGGCGCACATCGCCACCCCTCCGACCAGCGGTACCGGGTGGCGGTGATGCTTACGGGTGGACGGGTGGTCGACCCATCCCAGGGCCGCGGCCGGCCGATGGAGCATGGCGATCAGACTGGCGATCAATATGAAAACGGCCGGCACTAACCAATATAGCGTGACAAAGGACACATTCATGTGGTCGCTCCTCGATTGGGCAGTGCCAAGTCAACCCAAAGGCTTCGTCGAAGATTCCCGGCGTGTCTCAAGCCCCGAACGGATTGCTCTGATTCTCAGGCGGGATACGATAATCCGGCTGCGGCGCGGCAGCACTCGCCCCTGAGCCTGTTTGCCTGCGATAGCGGCGCTCATCGTCGCTGCGCGTCCGATGGAAAAACACCGCCGCCACAAAGGCCGTGGCAACCGCATTCGCCGGCGTTCGCAGGTTGTAGTCAACCAGGGTATGCAGCATCATCAGCAACAGCGCGATGCCCGAGCCGGCCTGAGCGAACCGCCAGATCGTCCAGTCCCCGCGTTTCCAGACCCGCCCCCACTGTCGCACATAGAACAGCAGCCAGACCAGGATCAGCACACCGGCAATCAACCCGAACTCCAAGAGCCATTCCAGATAGTCATTGTGAGCGCGGTTGATGGTCACCCCCGGAAAACTGGCCGGATGGAACCGCCGCAACACCTCGACGAAAGTCCCGGCACCACTCCCGAGCGGAAAGAACTCACCGATTGCACGCACCGTGGCATCGAAGATTTTCCAGCGCCCGTCCTCGAACGGGTCCGAATAGGTAAACCGACTCCAAACCGGCACCAAGCCGATCAGGCTGGCCGTTCCGACCCCGACAGCGGTAAAGGTACCAATCAACCCGTAGGTGTTACGTCCGCCCAACCGATAGGAAAACATCAGGGTGGACAGCAGGATGCCGACCATCGCCAAGGTCACCCCGGCGCGTGAGCGCGTAAAGATCAGACCCAGCAGAATCGCCAACGACACCGCTCCCAAGGCCGCGGCCTGGTTGATTCGCGTCACACTGAAGCGCGCCACCCACTGCCGAAATGTCCGCTTGCGCCGGCCGTGGCGCCCCGCGGCATGCGGGGGTCGGGTATGCCCGACCGTGGCCGCGAGCAGCGCCAAGCTCACCGGCAGCGCCATCTCCAGCAGGCCGGCCAAGTGGTTTCGATTGAGGTAAGTCCCTAAAGCACTGTCGGTCTGCGCGGCGCTGCCGTATTGAGCCAACCCCAACAGTGCCTGCAGGGTGGCGATCCCCAGAAAGATCAGCACCAGGATCAGCAGCCGCTCCCGGTCGAGTCGCATGGCAACCACAAAGACCGCCAGCGGCGGCAACAGCGCCAACCAGGCAGCCTCGGTAGCGCTCGGGATGAGCGAAATCGCTCGCCAATCGAGACCGCTGCTGCCATTTGCCAGGCGGATCGACTCGGCATAGAACGCGCGCCCTGGCAGTTCCGCCCAGAGACCCGCCGTGACCGGCAATAACTGAATCAGCGGCACCAACGACAACAAGATCAGGAAGCTCTGCAACGGCCTGGACAGCGGTCGACCAGCACCGAAACCGGGCGCCGCGAGGTGCATCGGAGCCCGCCAGGGAAGCAGGACGCCGACGAGCAGTGCCAGCGCCGCCAGTTCCGCAATCATCATCGGCAACGGCCGCCGACTGGCCCCGAGAAACAGCGCGCCAAACACCATCAACGCGGCGAGTGCAAATAGCATCACCGCGCCGGGCACCGCGGCGCCATCGGGTTCCTTCACGACCATCAGAGGTCAGTTCGCCGTTTCGGATCAATCGCCGCCGGGCTCAGCCTCCGGTACTGGCAGGTTTATCCTCGCTTCTCCTCGATTCCGATACTGCGACCGCGGTGCCGGCGACTACAGCAACCGCGACAACGGCGGTACCGATTGCGCCCAACCCCACCGCTGCGCCTGCGGCCACAAAAGCAGAGCCCACCGCGCCTAGGCCGCCGGCAACCGCCCCGGCCGCACCAGCAGCCCCAGCAGCCCCAGCAC
>Ga0247835_1005629_pt1 | contig 10081 bp, 8 predicted proteins | sample LaCtaG_3_FD_189912 | JGI IMG/M metagenome (GOLD analysis project Ga0247835, IMG submission 189912) | Freshwater microbial communities from meromictic Lake La Cruz, Castile-La Mancha, Spain - LaCruzMarch2015_13.5m | ecosystem: Environmental > Aquatic > Freshwater > Lake | place: Spain: Castile-La... | reverse complement strand
GTTGACAAAAGGGACAGGGCAGATGCGCAACCTGACGAAATTCTACATCGCTGGACAGTGGGTCGAACCACTGTCCTCAACCACCCTGCCGGTTCTGAACCCGGCGACCGAGGCCCAGGTCGGCACCGTGGCCATGGGCAACGCCGCAGATGTGGATCGCGCCGTGGCTGCTGCGAAGGCGGCGTTTGCAGGCTTCTCCACCTCCTCCAAACAGGAGAGGCTTGATCTTCTGCATCGGTTGAAGGCCGCGACCGAAAGGCGCTTCGAGGATCTGGCGCAGGCCATGCGGATGGAGATGGGCGCGCCGATCACCATGGCGCGGGCTGCGCAAGCGGATGCGGCGATTGGCCATCTGCAGGGCTTCATCGACGCGCTGGACGAACTTGAAGAGCGCAAGGTACTCGCCAACGGCGACATCCTTTTGCGCGAACCTATCGGTGTCTGTGGGCTGATCACACCCTGGAACTGGCCGATGAACCAGATCGCGCTCAAGGTCATTCCCGCGCTGGCTACCGGATCAACCTGCGTCCTGAAGCCCTCGGAGCACACGCCGATCTCGGCGATGATCTACGCCGAAATCATTGACGAGGCGGGCTATCCGCCCGGGGTGTTCAATCTGGTGAACGGGGATGGCCCGACGGTAGGCGCGGCCCTGTCGCGCCACCCTGACATCCAGATGATGTCCTTTACCGGATCGACCCGAGCCGGGATCGCCGTCACCCGGGACGCCGCCGAAACCGTCAAGCGCGTGACGCTGGAACTGGGAGGCAAGTCGCCGAACCTGGTCTTCGCCGATTGTGATCTTGAGCCGCGGGTGTCGGCATCGGTCCGGGAATGCATGGTCAACACCGGCCAATCCTGCGACGCGCCGACCAGGCTTCTGGTGGAGCGCTCCTGCTATGACGAAGCCCTGCGGATCGCCAAACGGACCGCAGAAGCCATCAGGGTCGGCGACCCCGAGCAGGCGGGGGATCATATCGGGCCCCTTTTCGACAAGATTCAGTATGACCGGGTGCAGGCGATGATCGAAGTGGGGCTTGCCGAGGGCGCGACCCTTCTTGCCGGGGGCCTTGGCAAGCCCGAAGGGGTCACGACTGGATGGTTCGCCAGACCCACAATCTTTTCCGATGTGTCAAACGAAATGCGCATAGCGCAAGAAGAGATCTTCGGCCCCGTGCTCGTCATCATTCCGTTCGAAGACGAGGCTGGCGCCATCGAGATTGCAAACGACACTCCCTACGGGCTTGCCGCCTATCTGCAGACCGGCGATCCGGAGCGGGCGCTGCGCGTCGCCACACGCCTGCGCGCCGGGGCGATCCATATCAATGGCGGAGCCTTCAACTATGGCTCACCCTTCGGTGGCTACAAGCAATCCGGCAACGGACGTGAAGGGGGGATGATGGGATTGGAGGACTACTTGGAAACCAAGACGCTACACGGCTTTGGTTGAAGAACTAACCTTCGCCCCGATTGAACTCGGTAGTGTGCGGTTTTGGCGCGGTCGGCGTCCGGTTGGACTACTATCCAACTGGATTCGCTGCGGTTTTCGCGTTTTTGTTGACCTATTGTTGACCTGGGTTGCGTACAGCAAAAGGCCCCGCTGTTGGGCGGGGCGCATGTCATTGATAACACTAAGTATTTTGGTTGCGGGGACAGGATTTGAACCTGTGACCTTCAGGTTATGAGCCTAAATCGCAGAGATTGCGATAACCTAGTCTTTTCAACCACTTGCGAGCCAAGCCTTTAATTTTGCGCATTTTCGATGCTTGCATGGGGCCATATTCAGCGACGTTGGGCAGCAAACTTGGCGCGAAACATGCATTCGCGGGTTGATGTGGCGTTGATGTAAGCCGACACTAGGTCCACGGATTATGGTCGATTTCAATCCCGGTGCTTTCGTCAAGCGCCCTTGGTTCAGTTGCAAAACCGGAGATCAACGGGCGCCGTTCATTCTCTCCCTTTCACAGTATTTTCCCTAAACTCGGCGGCAGTCTTTCGTCTGTTCATACAGCCACTGGTGCCTCAGAGCGACCGTCCACCGCACCTCTAGGGTAGGATCCGCTAGGTCCGTCAGGAGTCCTTTCGCGCCAGCAAGCCATATCTGTCGTTGCCCTCCTGTCCGGTGAAGGTTTCCACCTTAGCCACCAAACGCGCCGATGCCGGTGGGTCAGAGTTCTCGATAATGATGACCTGCAAGTCCTGGGCCATCTCCGACAGGTGCCGATAGAACTCTTCGGAAAGACTCGTAGCTTTCAATGCGAGTTCGTCCGGCGCTAGCGCACCATGCTTCTTAGATTTCATTGGCTCACGGTAGGTGAGCAACGGAGTATCTAGCACTAGAAAACCCGGGTGCGGCAAATTCTTATCAATGCTGTATACAATCAAAGCCACATTGAAAGCCGCATGCAGGATGGCCCGCACACCTTTGCCATTAGCGGCTCGAGCCTTACCGCCAATGGTCACGTCGTTGGCCGCCAAATCGAATTGGGCTTTATCTGCATCAGGGAAATGCCACTCTTTGAGCACCTTTTTGACGACCTCACCGAAATCGAAAGCAGCAGTCGGATCGGGGCCGACGGAAAGAGAGTCACCATCGCGCTTCGTTGGCTCCGACTCAAGGCCCGCCCTGAGCTTCACCAATTCAGCCCGGCGCAAATACAGGTCGGATACCTTTTGGAGCCTGCCGCGCGCCAAAGCGTAGGCCTCGTAGGATTGTCTCGCCGAAACCTCATGGGGACGACCGGCCTCAATCGCCCGGTCTAATTCGTCGATGTCATCGCCCAACTGTCGCACCAAATTTCCCAATCCGGCCGCTTCGGCACCGAGCGAAGCCATCGTCTGAGTTAATTCGCGCTGCTCAATCTCTATCTTCTTCGCTTCCGCAGCAGCCGCTCGATAAGCCAAGGCGATTTCGTCAGCCGCATGATTATGGCGCTGGGCGCCAGGCGCGGCCCCACAGACGGGACAATCCATGCCGGCCATGGCTACGAGCACGAAGCCTCCCTCTTCGATGGACTGCAGACGTTGCAGGTCCGAGGCATAGACAGCTTGGAGTCGCTCAAATCTCTGCAGGGTAAGTAGGAGTTCGCGTGTGCGTTGCTCGAGCTCGCGCTTGCGATCCATAGCGACACGACGATTGCCCACAAGGTCGTCCAGTTCGGACTGAGCCACACGCAAGCGGTCAAGCAGACCTTCGGAACTGATGTCGAGCTTCTCAAGTTGATCGTCGATCTCCGACTTGTCAGCCTCATCGACAAGCTTGGCATCGAGATCGGATATCAGCTTGTCCGCGAACTCGATTTTGGCAGCCTTTGCGACCTTCTTGTCGCCGGGTTTTTGCACGGCAACCGTGGCAGAGTCGTCCATACCGGTCAGAAGTAGCTTAAAGATGTTGCGCTCGAGCGTCCGATCAGTTGGTGCTCCGGAGGCCAGCACCGGACTGCGAGTGGCGATTATATCTTCTTCGGAAACGACCATATAAGGCGCCAACAGCCGTATTGATAAGCTGGCCTTTTTTCCGTTGGCGTCCTTCACTATTTGCTTTCCAGAAAGGCCGATAGCATCGAGTAATAGATGAGAGACCGTATCGGTGCGCTTCGCATCGTGTTGACCCAGAAGTGGTCTGCCTTCTTCCACTCCTGCCGATCGAATAAGACCTTCATAAACCTTGAAGGTGCCCCCCCGCGTTGCCCGATAGAGCGTGATTTGGCGACCACCAGGTAGCTCCAAGCCAAGCCAAACGCCGCTATACGTCGCTATTTCTTCATTCACAGGCAAAGACTTCGACGCGCCAATCATGAAAAGGATAGCTTCAGTCGCGAAGGACTTGCCTGTATTGGAAGCTCCATAAAGAATGTTAAGACCATCCTGAAACTCGAGCGCAGCTGGCTCGACCTTCGGGCCAGTGAACACAAGATGCCTGAGCCTAATGCCTCTCATTTTCCGACTCCGGTCGGCGTTTCGTCGTAACGAAATTCAGCGGTCCAGCGGCCGATCTTCGTTTCAACCATCTCCCGCAATTGCGGTACGGACAGCTCTGAAAAACGCGTTGCGATCCACGATGCTCGACGCTTAAGTTCGGTCGAATAAGGTGTTTGCAAGAGGTCCAGATAGCTTGGAGCTTCCTCGCTGGCGGCAAAATGAACGCCATCCTCGGACTCATGGACCTCAATTAGGTGAACCTGCTGCATAAGGCGTACACTTCGCTCAACCAACTGGCGGCGCACGAGCAATTCTCCGGCACGATTTGGCAAATCAGGATGAAGGCTGACTGGGACATTGTCACCATCTAGGTCCCCCGTGTGCACCACAAGGTGATCGAACCAAGTCAACTCCAGTAAATCACAGCGGCGGGGATAGAGCGCCTCTAGCACCACCAAGGCTCGGATACCCGTTTCCAAGGTACTGTTAAACGGATGATTTTTCTGAGGAACTCGTTCTACTTGTGCCACGGCAGGCGGCCTTCGTTCGCGAACTGGTGACAAGTTCCTTGCTTCACCTGTGGGGAGGCGTGCTTCCCAAGAATGCCAGATGGTTGAAGTATGCTGGCGTGCTTCATGACCTGCGAGACCCTAGTGAGACCATCGGGGTGGGACTCGCGATGGGTTTCGGCCACGCCATGATAAATTTCGTCCTTGAATGCAAGCAGATAGTCATCTGGCGTCGAATCGCGATAGAAGCGATCAAATTCGACTGCATCAAAGAAGCGAGTTCGCTGGTCTCGTAGATGTGTTCCGTGGTCTGCGCTCGCCAATGCGGCAGCGGCAGTCGGATAGCTCGCCGGTCCCTTGGCATTGTAGCAGTGTAGCAACTGCCCAACATAGACCGATTCTTGGCCCTCCACTTCATGGGGGACGACGCCCCTAGGTGCCCGTCCGGGGTCTTCACCAAACCACTTTACCAACGCGGGCATGCAGGCCCTGTCGTTCACCAATCGGTTGGCATCAAACCACGAAACCTGTTTGAAATCGAACGCTTCGATCTTGGTTTTTATGGCAAGTGTTAGCGGCACAACTTGTTTTTCAATCAGCTTTGCCGAGATGCTATCATTCCATTGACTTAGAAATGTCTGGCGCATCTGCTCGGGGTGAGCGAGCGCACTCTGTACGGCACGTTGAACGCCGCGCGGTGCCACGAAAACATAGGCTCGCGGTAGGGCAAATTCTCCATTTGCAGTGTGCATGAAGATTTTGCCTATCTCGACCAAAACCGATGGCATCGAAAGCGTTCGGCTGAGCTGCTTGCACTGGAAATTGTCCCATGGGCCTTCCAGTCGGCGGTCCGTGACATAACCCGTGACGTCACGCCCCATGTCACCAGTGCCGCGCCACAACTCATGGCTGTGGTATTCCTTCTTGCGTTGTGCCAACCAATCTTCGACGAACTCCTCTAAGGCATCGTCTGAAAGCGCTCGAATCTGGGCCGCATAGTTAGGACGCATTCAAAAATTCTCTTTCGCCAGCACTATCGATCAGACATTCCTGATATAGCATTTCCAAAACGGCAAGCGCCCAGTTTCCCGCAAAGCTGGTAAAACGTCTCTTACTGCCGGTTGAGTACGTAACGGACGGTTCAGCGCCTGTTTGCTCCCCTCACGGCAACACCCCAACATCCCAGCGTTGATGCCCCTTCACCAGCTCCCGCAGCTCAGCTGGGGCGACAACCTCGACTTTGTCGCCCCACTGGTACAGATGCCAAGCCATCTCGACCCAGCCGCTGGCGGTGAACGCGACGCGCAGCGCGTCGTCTGGTTCATCGGTCACCACTTGGTTGGGGTGGAATTCGAATTCGCGCGCCGCGGCGGCTGCGCTGGGCGCAAAGCGCCAGATAACCTGTAGGTATTCTGCATCTGAGTGATAGGAGCCGAACGACTGGGCCGCGTAGGCGTCCAGGTCGAAGTCGGGGTCGCGTGCGAACGACTGCCCAGTGATCTTGGCGCTGCTGATGCGATCCAGCCGGAAACGGCGAAAATGCCGTCCGTTACCGAGGTCGCGGGCGATCAGGTACTGCCGGATTCCCAGCAGCAAGCCGTATGGTTCGACCATCCGGTTCAGCGCGGCGGCGTCATTTGCGCCCTGATAAGCGATGGTCAGGGAGAACGGCGCTTTGATCGCCACGGCAATTGCGCCCAGCACTTGGGGTTCGACCTTGACGCGTGGACCCGGGCGACAGGCATATCCCTGTGCTTCAAGCATCGCGCCCGCATCCACTTCCGCCCGCCGCGCATGCGACGTCGGCATCGCGGCCAGCAGTCGATCCCGCAGAGAGATCAGAGCGGTGACATCATTGGTGGCGCCTTCGCGCTGGGCGCGACGGATGCTCATGTCCAGTGCGGCAAGTTCGCTGTCACGGATCCCCTGCATGCGAAGAAACTTGGTATCATCCAGCTTCCACCAGCGCCGCCGATCCTGGTCGGTCGAAAACTCGATGCTTGGGAACGCGGCCTCCAAGCCACGGATCATGCGCTGTGCGGTCCGCATGTTGACGCCGAACTCTTGGGTCACCTCGACGAGGCTTACACCCTTGTGCCGGGCGGCCGCCATTTCGGCCAATCGCATCAGATCCAGGCTCTTCTCAAACGCCATCGCGATTCTTTTCCTCCACGTCAGGTTCTTACGGGGAGTATGGGGCAGGATCATCCTTAGGGCGAATCATTTGAATAGAAAGCAACCTTTAGATGCAGATGTGATGCCAGTAGTCGCCGCAGCTTTGGTGGATCACCCCGCCAGAGCTACGGTATTTCAAGCCGTTAAGGAAGATGGACAAAACGATGAAGCTGCCCCAGCGCGAATTTTACACCCTTCAAGAAGTAGCCGCCCGTTGGGGCTGTACCTTGGCCGACATTGCGGGTTGGTCGACCGCTGGCCAGCTGGATGTGGTCACCGGCATCCCGCCCACGTTTTGCGGCACGAGGCGCGTCGCGGGCACCGTTATCATCAGCACCATGGACATTCTGCCGATGTTTCGCCGCACGGGGACCGGCCCTCAAAACGCGCACCTGCGTCGCCTGCGCACCGAAGAGGCGGCTGACTGGCTCTTTGTGACCGATCCGCCCGAGGGCGTGGATGTGTCGATTGCGGATCTGATGGTGCGCAGCAAGCAGGTCCAGAAGTGCGAGGACACGCATGATCTGCTGCGCCGGGTCAGTGGTGGTGCCGGATCAGCATCGCCCTATGATTGGGATGGCATGACCAAGGCCTTCCTGATCCGCATTCATGAACGCGGTATCCCGGCATCCAAGGCCGAAATGATCGGCGATATTCAAGACTGGTTCGTCGCGCATTCGAATGGCGATGACGTCCCCAGCGAACGGACCATCCGGCGCCATGTCGATGATCTGTGGAAGATGCTGACCGACCTGAAAAAGGACGAGGGCGGGTGAACCGGCGCGGAGGTCAGGCCTGTTTGCGATCAACGTCGGCATCATGGACCAGCGTCGGGCGGGGCCGAAAGATATGCGCCACCGCATCGACACCCGCTCGCAGGGGCGAATCCATCAGATGTGCATAGCGCTGGGTCGTCTGCATCTGCGTATGGCCCAGCAGTTTGCCGATCATTTCCAAGGATGCGCCACCGCTGACCAAAAGGGACGCGAACGTGTGGCGCAGATCGTGGATCCGCACATCGGGCAGGTTCGCGTCCCTCTGGACGTTGATCCAGAATCGGCGGATTTCCTTCACGGGCTGGCCCGGCACATCGCCGGGAAACAGCCACTGCACACCGCTTGGTACCAGCAGTTGGCGTTGACGCACGATGGCCGCCACATCGGCCGACACCGGCACCCTGTGGACCTTGCGCTGCTTGGTGGTGGCCGCCGGTTTTGACCAGATGCCAAGCTCTAGATTGAACTGTTCAAACCGAGCTTGCCGTACCTCCCCCAGCCGCGCCCCAGTCAGCATGCACAGCCGGATGATCCCGGCAGCACGCTGATCCTTGGCTGCATCCAGTGCGGCGGCCAGACTGACGATTTCCTGCTGGCTCAGGAAGCGCTCGCGCGCGGATTCGATGCGGCGGTGAAACGCGGCGGCCGGGTTGTCCTCGCGCCAGCCCCAGTCGATGGCCAGCGTGAACATCTTGCGCAGCACCTCCCCCACACGGTTGGCGCGCACCGGCGTGGGCTTGGGGCCCTGCAATTTGCGGGCCCGGTTGTTGGGCTTTTCCTTTGCCGGGCGTGCCCTGCCCTCGGCGATCTTTGCCAGCAGCTTTGCCACATCGGTCTTGGTGATCGCGGTCACCAGCTTGTTGCCCCAGAGCGGTGTCACCAGCTTGGCCAGCATCGCCTTCTGATCTGCAGCATTGGCCGGGGCCAGTTTGACGACATGCTCCGCGATGTAGCGCTCGATCATGTCGCTGACATGCGGGGCGGTGCGCAGTTCGCTCTTCCCGGCCAACGGATCGCCACCCTCGTCAATCTCGCGGCGCAACTGTCGGGCACGGTCTCTGGCGGCGGTCACTGTCCATTCCGGCCAGCGCCCGATGGTGATCCGGCGCTGGCGACCGGCATAGCGATAATCCAGTGTGAAGGCCCGGCTTCCGGATCGGTAGATGCACACGGCGAAACCGCGCACCTCGGTGTCGAAGATCTGGTAGTCCCTCCCCTTTACCGGCATGGGTTCGCGGACCGATTTGTCGTTCAATCTCATACGCTTGGGCATGTCACCCTCCTATCAATGCCCTTGTCATGACGCGTGGATTCGCAGGCTTATCAAGGTAGTCATGGGCTTGTAGGCGGCGGGGAGGCACTGACCGGCGGTGAATGACACTGGCTGGCACTGGCCTTGCACCCCGGTGCCGTTCGCGTCTGGGCGGGTTTCGGGCATGACAGGCGTGAACGGCGGTTTTTTCACCAGGATGATCGCCGCACGACCTGCACGCCAGTGCTGCCCAATTTCGCCCGATGCCGCGTCGCTCGGAAAATCCCAATAAAATCAATCACCGGCAGCCGGGTGCAAAGCCACTGTCACTCAGTGTCACAGCGCCGTTCGTGCCCAGCCGCCCGCATCCCTTGTTTTGCAGGGTTTGGCGCATTTGTGGTCTCCATCCGCGCCGGTTGCCACCTCAACAAGACAGTAGGAACGACGCGCTGCACCGCAGCATGAATTCGGCCAGAATCGCGAAACCCCAATAAAACAAGGGGCGGCACGGGGGTGCCAAGCCAGTGTCATTCACTGTCACTGAGTGCCTTCCCGCCGTCCCCGCCGATCTGCGCCTTCTCAAACCGGCATACGCCCCGTTCGGGCAACAACCGGGAGAAGACGCATGACGCAGACACATCGACATCCCGCGGCACCACCCGCGCCCTTGATGGCGGGATGGATCAGCCGCCTTGACCTGGCGCGCGAGCTTGGCCTTTCGGTCGACACGCTTCGGCGCTGGGACGACCGGCGCACTGGCCCTGCCTGCGTGCGAGCCGGGCGCACCATCTACTATCGTCGCGCCGTTGTTTTGGACTGGCTGGAAAAGCAGGAGAGCACCAAGCGCGCAAACGGGAAGGGCCGCAAATGACGAGCCTCCTGTCCCACCCGCCCGTCATTCCGAACTCCGCCACCGTCGATTGGATGCATGACCGCCTGACCGAAGCGCGCGTCGTCCTCGCGGACACAACCCAGCATCCGGACTCGCTGGTCATCCTCGCCGCACGGGTCGTCGTCGGACAGACCGACGATGCACGCGAATGTGGTGACGCCATCGACCTGTTGCGCCTGCTGGACCGACGCCCTTTGCATGCCATCGCGGCGGCCGCCTTCCCGAAAGGCGGTGCGGCATGAACCGGCGCAGCACACCCGAGGCCGATGCCCAGCGCGCAATCGTGCAGGCCTTGCGCTTCGCCCTGCCCCGCGACGCCATCGTGCATCATTGCGTCAACGAGGTGACCGAGGCCGGGCCCCGCGGCGCGAAGCGTCAGTCGATCCTTGTCGGCATGGGCGTTCATGCCGGGTTTGCCGATCTGATCGTGATCTCCGGCGGCCGCGTGCTGTTCCTCGAGGTCAAAAGCGAGACCGGCCGATTGCGCAAATCGCAAGAGGTCTTCCGCGATACCGTTTGCGCGCAGGGCTTTGGCTGGGCGCTGGTGCGCTCGGTC
>Ga0247835_1005623_pt1 | contig 10087 bp, 4 predicted proteins | sample LaCtaG_3_FD_189912 | JGI IMG/M metagenome (GOLD analysis project Ga0247835, IMG submission 189912) | Freshwater microbial communities from meromictic Lake La Cruz, Castile-La Mancha, Spain - LaCruzMarch2015_13.5m | ecosystem: Environmental > Aquatic > Freshwater > Lake | place: Spain: Castile-La... | reverse complement strand
GGTCTTCGTCGCAAAAACGCAGGTGATAGGGGGTAACACTGCAGGTAACTTTCCAGCCTTCATTGCGGGCATCTTGAATCAATTGCAACGATTTTGCGGTACTGATGCCGGTGATATGTAGTTTCGATTGGGTATAGCGTAGTAAATCGAGGTCTCTTTTCACCATAATTTCCTCAGCCAGGGCAGGAATGCCGGGTAAACCCATTTGGGTAGATATAATGCCCTCATTCATTAAGCCATGCGCACCGATACTCTTATCCACCGGCAATTGAATTACCACGCCTTCAAATGCTTTTACATATTGCAGGGCTTTCAATAGCAGTGCGGGTTGCTGAACGGAACTGAGTCCATCCGTAAAAGCAATGGCCCCGTTTTGTTGCATATCATACATTTCAGCTAATTCTTTGCCCTCGGTACCACGAGTAAGGGCACCTAGGGGATGAATATGGGCGGGTAGGTGGGTACTACTATTCAGGATATAGGTTATCTGCGATTTAGAATCTGCCACGGGTTTGGTATTGGGTACAACCAGTATGCGGGTATATCCACCAGCCGCCGCGGCTGCAGCGCCGGAAGCCAGATTTTCGCGATGTTCGAGACCGGGGTCGCAGAAATGAGCAAAAGGATCTACCCAACCCGGAGAAACGATTAAGCCGGGTGCTTCCAGGGTTTGGTCGGCAGGGCTATCGATATGGGGGGCAATTTGAACGATGGTTTCTCCGTCTATCAATATATCCTGTACTTGGCCATTTAGGGGGGCGGCAGGACTGGCAATCTGTGCTTGCCTGATGAGAATCTTCATAAGAGGAGATAAAATTTACTGCAATATAACCTGAATTTTTCTTTTCCCGTATATTTGCACCCCTCTAGGTTGATAATGTCTGATTTCCCCACAGGATTTACTTAATTACCTGAGTTTTTTCGGGATGTAGCGCAGCCCGGTAGCGCACACGTCTGGGGGGCGTGGGGTCGCAAGTTCAAATCTTGTCATCCCGACATGATAACCCCGCACTAAAGTGCGGGGTTTTTCTAACTTCTGAAGATATCTTTACGAGTAGTTCTACAATAGAGAATGCCGATCTGTGAGGTTCGGCATTTTGCTTTAGGGGGTAATTTGATAACTATACATAAAAAATGTAAACTTTAAAATGAAGCAAATTTTTGGGGAGCTGACAGCATGATGGGATAGCCTTCTTTTACCAATGCTAAGTCGTTGGACTTTCACCGAGTAACCAATTAAAGACGCTTTCATGAATTACACCACTCCGATTAATTGTAAAAGAATCTGTTGTGAGTAAATATTTAGGATAGTTATCTCTAATATTCTCTAAGGAACCAAATTCACGCTCAATGGTGCTATCATCGCTTAATTTCCAGGAAACTTGATAGTATTCAATATTGCCAGTAGGCGTTTTACATACAAAGTCTACTTCACTGTTCCTACTTGTACCTGTCCAAATTTTATAGCCTCTTCTTAATAATTCCAAATACACAACATTTTCCAAAATGTGTCCTCGGTCTCTAGTTCTCTCTTTTCCTGCTAAAACGTTCACTAATCCGGCATCTACAATATAGTATTTTTCTTGAGTAGCTAATTGCTTTTTACCTTTTAGGTCAAATCTGTTCACTTTATAAAAAACAAAACTTGCAGTCAAATAGTCGAGATACTTTTCAACAGTAGAGTGATGTATGTTTTTTCCATCCTGTTTTAATGATTTTGAAATGTTACTAGGTGAAAGTGAATTGCCAATGTTTGTCGCAATAAATTTTACAATATTAGAGAAGGCTCTTTTGTCATTTATTTGGTATCGTTGTGTTATATCTTTTTCGATGATTGTTGCATAAATTGCCTCTAGGTACTCATAAATTTTATCGTAACCGCCTTCCCGTAATTCCACTCCTTTCGGTAGTGATGTTTCATTTACATAATCAAAAAACAGTGCTTCATAGTTAAGATATTTATTGCCGGTCGCTATGTTTCTTGCCGTTAGGTATTCATAAAAAGAAAAAGGCAAAATCGAAATTTCAATATATCTACCACTTAATAGTGTAGCCAATTCACTGCTCAACAAAAATGCATTAGAGCCAGTGATGTATACATCCGTATTTTTAGTCGCAAAAAGCCCATCTACTAATTTTTCAAATAGTGGGATATTCTGAACTTCATCCAGAAAAATGTAATTGGGTTTGCCATCCTGCAGTTTCTTTTTGATATCAAAATAGATATCATCCCAATTTTTGTTCAAATAATTTTCTGGTAATTCAAAATTATAAAATTGAATTTGCCGCTTGCCGATCCCCATTTTAAGTAATTGTTCCCTGTACATGTCAAGAAGTGTAGATTTTCCAGACCTACGTAACCCGCTAACAACCTTTATTAAATCTTTATCCTTATAAGAAAGTAGCTTGTCTATATATTGCTTCCTATTGGTATAATTTATCATCCTCCAAAAGTAAGTATAAAATATCAAAACATGAAAAAAATGAAAGTTTTGATAATAGTGTCGTGTATGAAAAATTAGTGATAACGATGTAAGTCAATGGTTTTCAATTAGTAAATTCTTCTCCCTAGAGAACCGCAATAAATATATGTCTCAGGATTATTTGTAGGCTCCCGATTTTTATTACACATAGTTTTTAGTCACCCCCACATCCACTACAACCAGAATCGGAACAACCACTGTCAGAATCATTATTACTGTGGTGATGATTGTCAGAACTTGTTGAACAGCCGCTTGTAGAACAACCAGTAGTGCCAGATCCATTATCTTCAGGTCCCTTTTCTCTTCTTGCTTTCACAATTGAAATAAAAGCAATTATTCCAATAATAGCCGCAAATAATAGTAAGAAAATATTGCCTCTAGATGCTTGAATAAATAATAGTGGAATAAAAAAAATGATTGGGAAAAAGAAATTTGTTGACAATAACGGTTTTTTAATAATCCAATAATTTTTCCGATTAATTCTTTGAAAATCTATGTCTGAAAACCTTGTTTTATTATCATGCCAAATATCACTTGGTGGTGAGTTGCCAAACTTTTCTTTGTATAATGATTTTGATAAAGAATAATAGTAATCAAATTTATCTGCTTCGGATTGTCCTCCTTTTGTTGGATTATGATGAACTTCCTTTTGCAAAGTGTTATTACAAAAGTCTGTCCAGTACGATTTTGTATAGGTTAGGTGCAGGTGCTAAACTTGGTCAACTGGATCCGACGGAGTTACCACTGTTGCAGAAGTACAACACAAGAAAATAATTTTTTATATTCTTCAATTACCCTGTGAGTGTAGGTGTTTGTCCAGCCATTTTCCCTTGAAAGTCTTGTTGAGAATTGAAAACTTACTTCTGGATTATCAAATTGAAAATCTACAATTCTATTCTATAATTCTTTTTCTGATTGTGTCATCATAGTTGGTTAAATAAAATTACGTGCAAATTAGTTATACTCGCTAATCTATATTGTATATGCATAAAATTCCAAGTATATTCGAAAATTTTCACGTGTTATTCAAATAAAGTATTTTATTATATTATAATAAATTGAAAAACTTATTTCCCTTCAATCTTTTGAGAAACTTAATTAAAAGTTTCTTACCTCCTCCCAATCCCTCCAAAAGTTAGAACTTTACATCGGGTATTATTCAGCCGGTCAGCAAAATTTTATAAGTAACCTCCAGCACAATGCCCTCCTACCCGGCAGCGCTTGTATGTCTTGGTTTTTGCCCTTGTACCTAATTTTTTAGTTGGATGATTATGTAACAATTAATTCAAATTGCAGTAACCGAATGGTAATCACAGGATTATAATTTCAGGTCAATATTAACAATGCAATTAATTTACCATGCTTAGAATTATTATTCTTACAATTATCGGATTTGGTTTTCTTCCATTTCTCTCCCATGGTCAGGAAACCCCATTTAGAGGCAGGGTCTTTGACGCCGCTACAAAAAAAGGAGTGGAGGGAGTAAATGTAATTGTTCAAAATAAAACCACAGGAGTAACCACTGATGTTGACGGAAACTTCACAATTATTACAATCAAAGGAGCCGTTTTAGTTGTCAGTTCAATTGGCTATGAACAGCAGCTTGTAACTGCTTCAGGCGATTTTTTGAATATTGCCTTAAACGCAGGTACCCTCCAATTGCAGGACGTTGTAGTAACTGCTCTCGGTATTACGAGTAAAAAAAGGGCTCTGGGCTACTCGGTTCAGGAAGTTAAGGGTGAAGTAATGACTCAAGCCAGAGAGACAAATCTTGTAAACGCGCTAGCAGGAAGAATAGCTGGTGTAAACATTGTAAATGGTTCCAACAGTATTGGCGGGTCATCAAAAATAGTTATCCGAGGAGAGACCTCATTAGCCGGAACTAATCAACCTTTATTTGTTGTGGATGGTATTCCTGTTAGCAATGCTGTCTCTACTGCGCGGAACGTTGACTATGGTAATGCCGCCGGAGAAATCAATCCAGACGATATTGAAACGATTACCGTGCTGAAAGGACCCACGGCTGCTGCTTTGTACGGCTCACGAGCTTCAAATGGCGTAGTGCTAATCACTACTAAAAAAGGAAAGTCCAATCAGGGTATCGGCGTTAGTGTTAATTCTACCGCAAGTATGGAAAAAGTAATGTTGTTGCCTACTTACCAAAATTCTTATGGTCAGGGCACAGGTGGCGCTTATAATATAGGAGATGGTGGCAGAAGCTGGGGACCTAAACTGGATGGTAGGGATATGAAAGTGCCCGTGAATACTGAATATCCTCCTGTAAATGGCGAAATCATCAAATGGGAACCTTATCCAAACAACGTAAAAGACTTTTACGAAACCGGCTCTACACTCTCAAATAATATAGCTATAGCGGGCGGTAACGATAAAGGAAATTTCAGAGTATCTTATAGTAACTTAAAACAAACTGGTCTTGTTCCCAATACTGATCAGAAAAGAGACAATGTTTCTGTAAATGCCGGCTACAAATTCACAAACAAACTCACTGTAAATACATCTGTCACTTATATTGAGACCAATAGTAAAAACCGAACAGTCATAGGCTACGGAAACCAAAGTCCAGTTTATACCTGGATCTGGGAGGGCCGTCAGGTGCGTACAGACAAAATGCGTGACTACTGGTTCAAGGGATATGAAGGAACAAGACCTTTTACTTATAACTACAGGTTCAACGATAACCCTTATTTTGGTGCATACGAAAATCTTAATGGTTTGAAGAAAGCAAGATGGATTGGTAATGTTTCGCTTAACTATCAATTTACCCCCGAGTTGAGTCTGTTGCTAAGAACAGGGTTAGATCAGAGCAATGAAAGACACGATACCCGTCGTTCCGTAGGCACCAACTCTTTTCAACGAGGAATGTATAGTCTGGATAAGCTCTTTTACATGGAAAGAAATTCTGATTTTTTGTTGAGTTATGAAAAAGAACTAAACAGTGACTGGAATATTAAAGTTTCGGCAGGAGGTAACCAAATGCGCCAACTGCAGGAAAGCTTTACCAATACAGCCGGACAGTTGAGTATACCCGGACTCTATAATTTAGGTAATTCCGCTATTCCATTAGTTGGATCGCAGTATGATTCTAAATATGCTATCAACAGTTTGTATGGCTATGGTCAGGTAGCATATAAAAATGCAATATTCCTAGATGTGACTGCCAGAAATGACTGGTCAAGCTCATTACCAGCGGCTAATAATTCCTATTTCTATCCCTCAGTTTCACTGAGTGGTGTATTTTCTGATTTTTTGAAATTACCTGCTAAATCAGCACTTAGTTATGGTAAAGTAAGACTAAGCTGGGCAAGAGTAGGTAATGATACCAGGCCTTACAGGTTAAGAAATGTATATGGATACTCAACGGCATGGTCAACCTTTCAAACTGTTTCTGAACCTTCTTCTATTGCCAATGCCAACCTTCTACCGGAAATGCTTGATACCTATGAACTGGGTACAGAATTGCGGTTCTTTAAAAATAGGCTCGGCTTAGATTTTACTTATTACAATACAATTAGCAAAAATCAGATCATCAACTTGGCCATAGACCCAACTACAGGATACACTTCGAACTCTGTGAATGCCGGAAAAATACAAAGTCATGGATTTGAAATAATGTTGAACTTTACCCCGATTAAATCAAGGTCATTTCAATGGGACGTTAACCTGAACTGGGCTTCAAACAGAGCATTTGTAAAAGAACTAGCGTATGGTTTAAATACTTATCAATTGCCAAGCACTGTTCTCTCTAATCAGGCAAGGGTTGGAGGAAGAATGGGCGACATGTACGGAACCACTTATAGAAGAGACCCCGATGGCAATATCATTTACCTCAACGGTATTACGCAGGATGATCCTACCCTTAAACTACTGGGTAACTACAATCCTGACTGGACGGCAGGTATCTCCAACAACTTCAACTACAAAGGAATTATAGCAAGCTTTCTTTTAGACTGGAGATTTGGCGGCGAATTTTATCCTTATATGTACGTACGTGGGAATGAAGCAGGACAACTTATAGAATCTCTTGAAGGAAGGGAGGGTATTGTAGGCAATGGTGTAATGCTTGATGCAAATGGCAAGTATGTTCCCAATAATGTAAACGTAAGGGGCGAAACCTACTGGGGTGCATATTTTAACGGAGAAGCTGGAACATTTGATGGCACATGGCTTAAACTGAGAGAAGTTAAAGTAGGGTATACTATTCCAAAAAAATGGTTGAAACGTAGTCCAGTTAAAGATATATCAATCTTGTTAGTTGGCAGAAACCTTGCTCTTTGGACCCAAGTTCCACATGTTGATCCCGATACTTCTGCAATGTCTGGTGATGCGGTAGTTCCCGGTTCAGAAAATATGTCTTTACCAGCATCCAGAAGTTTTGGACTTAATCTAAACTTTAAATTCTAATCAATTAATACTCTGAATATGAAAAAAATATTCTTTCCTATAATCGTTTTTATTAGTGTTCTTATTTCTGGATGTAATAAAGATTTTGAAGCCATTAATACCAATCCCAATAACCCAGAAGTAATAAACCCAGAACTACTGATGGTAAATATCATCAGGGGTACTGTAAACAATCTGGTGGGTGATGGTTTTTCCAGTGGAAATGTTCTAATGCAATATATGACCCAGGTTCGAGAGCCGTCAATTGACAGGTACCGTTTAGGCTCAACTAGTACGTGGGATAATGGATACGCCAACCTTCGGAATGTGCAAAACCTTTTAGATATAGCAAATGAAAGGGGGTTAGACAATTACAAGGCTGTTGCCAAAATTATGCGGGCACTTCTTTTCTCTCGTATGACAGACGGTTACGGCAACCTGCCCTACACAGAAGCGCTACAGGGTAAAAAAGGGATAGATGGCGGTCCTGTTGTTTACCTACCAAAATTCGATTCTCAAGATATAATTTATGCTGGTCTGATAAAAGAATTGAAAGAAGCGAATTTGCTTTTAGACGCCAAAAAAGAGCTTATTAAAAATGATATACTTTTTAATGGCAGTGTTCTAAAATGGAAAATGTTTGCAAACAGCCTTTGCATGCGATTACTGCTTAGAAGATCAAACAAAGTGAATCCATCGGTTGATATGCGTGAGATGCTTGCGAATCCGTCTACCTATCCTCTAATTGGGGCTGTTGGGGATAATGTAGTATTGAAATATGTGGAAGCACCTAATCTTTTCCCGTTAACGGCTACCCGTTCGGGCGATATCCAATATGTTCGCCTTTCCAAAACATTTGCAGACAAATTAAATGAGTTACAGGATCCCCGATTACCAATATTTTTTCTGCCAACTCCGGAGTCTGTTACTGCCGGTGCCCCTAAGTATTCTGGGGTACTAAATGGCGAAACAGATGTTAACCTTGGAAGTAATATTGTTCCCAAATCATCTCAAATAGGGCCTTTTTACTATAAGGACATTCAAGTTCCAGTAGCTGCTCAAGGGTTAATTATGCTGGTTTCTGAATTGAAATTTATTTTGTCAGAAAGCGTAGTTAAAGGTTATATCACAGGTGATGCAAAGCAATACTATGAGGATGGAATTAAGGCTTCGATGGACTATTATAAATCTGTATCAGAAGTAAATATTTCTGCTACTTCAGCCTACTTGAACCAGCCGGCAGTTGCTTACAATGCTACCAAGGCCCTAGAACTGATAGGAACACAACGTTGGATTGCAATGTTTTACAACGACTGGCAGGCATGGCATGAATGGAAACGTACAGGCTATCCTTTGCTTACTCCTTCTAAAGTCAATTTCAACGGCAATCGTATTCCAGTGAGATTTCTTTATCCATCAAGTGCGCAGGTTACGAACTTGGATAATTATACGAAAGCAGTGTCTGCACAAGGTCCAGATGATATTAATACCAAGATGTGGTGGATGAATTAATGTGAAATAGTATGAATGATTTTAGTAAGTATTTTTCTATAAGGATATCGTTTGCCGGTATCCTCACAATGTTACTGGTCACGATGTTAGTTAATCATTTACCTGCACAGGTTAGGTACAATGGTGGACGATATTTTTCCAGCCGATCAGAAGCATTGGGTGAACATGGTATGGTTTGCACCAGCCAGCCATTAGCCACACAGGTGGGATTGGAAATATTAAAGAAAGGCGGCACTGCCATGGATGCCGCCATTGCGGCCAACGCCATGTTGGGTTTAACAGAACCCACGGGCAATGGCATAGGTGGAGATATTTTCGCTATCGTTTGGGATGCAAAATCTCAGAAAATTATAGGATTGAATGGCAGCGGAAGATCACCCCAATCACTTAAAATTTCTTGGTTCAAAGAACATGGAATGAAAATGATCCCCTCTTATGGAGCACTTTCTGTTTCAGTACCCGGATGTGTAGATGGCTGGTATATGCTGCATAACCGTTTTGGTAAATTGCCCATGGATCAATTACTCAATCCTGCCATTGAGTATGCAACCAATGGATTTCCTGTTACAGAAGTGATCGCAAATTCCTGGAAGAAGTATGCAGGGATTTTAAATAAATATGAAGGCTACCGAAGAGTGTATATGCCTGGAGGAAAAACACCTGCCATGGGGGAAATCTTTAGAAATCCTGAGTTAGCAAATACGCTTCAGTTATTGGTGAAAGGAGGAAGAGATGCTTTCTACAAAGGACCTGTTGCCAATGCCATCGAAAAAACCGTTCATGCCGAAGGTGGTTTTTTGGCACAATCAGATCTGGCTGCTCATCAAGGCCAGTGGGTGGAACCTGTTTCCGTTAATTACAGGGGGTATGATGTATGGGAACTGCCTCCAAATACGCAAGGCTTGGCAGTTCTAGAAATGTTAAATATTCTTGAGCAATTCGATATCACTTCTATGGGATTCGGCAGCTTAGAGTATACCCATCTTTTTATTGAAGCTAAAAAACTGGCTTTTGAAGACCGTGCCCGCTACTATGCGGATCCGGATTATTACAACGTTCCCTTGAAGGCTCTTCTTAGTAAGCAATATGCCGCTCAACGCAGCCGCCTCATCAACCCCGAAAAAGTATTGGATAGCCTTTATCCAGGCGATCCGGAGAGATTTGGTAATACCATCTATTTAACGGTTGCCGACCAATATGGAAATATGGTTTCTTTAATCCAGAGCAATTTTGCCGGTATGGGTTCTGGCATTATCCCTGATGGATGCGGCTTTAGCCTTCAAAACAGGGGTTGCTCATTCAATCTCACCGAGGGTTTGCCGAATTCTTATGCACCGGGAAAGCGCCCCTTTCATACTTTAATTCCGGCTTTTGTAACAAAAAATAACAAACCGCTGATCAGTTTTGGCGTTATGGGTGCCGACATGCAGCCCTTAGGACAGGTACAAGTGCTTGTTAATCTTATAGACTTCAAAATGGGTCTTCAGGAAGCCGGAGATGCTGCCAGAATAAACCATATTGGCTCTTCTACACCCGAAGGCATTGGAGCCAAAGGAAAGGGCACAATCTTTTTGGAAGAAGGTGGATTTTCACCAATGGTGGTTGCGCGACTGCAAAGAATGGGCCATTTGATAGGACATGACCTTGGTGGATACGGAGGTTACCAGGCTATTATGTTAGATTCCGTTAAC
>Ga0247835_1005574_pt1 | contig 10145 bp, 8 predicted proteins | sample LaCtaG_3_FD_189912 | JGI IMG/M metagenome (GOLD analysis project Ga0247835, IMG submission 189912) | Freshwater microbial communities from meromictic Lake La Cruz, Castile-La Mancha, Spain - LaCruzMarch2015_13.5m | ecosystem: Environmental > Aquatic > Freshwater > Lake | place: Spain: Castile-La... | reverse complement strand
GCGCTTTGCGACGGCGGCATTCATGGATTCGATGGACACGCGCTTCTTGGCCTGACCGAACATGCCCTTGAGGGCAGTCACATCACTTGTCGCCGCCACAAACTCGTAACGGCCAGGAGCGATCAAGACAAACTCAACTCGGTCCCCAGCCTCTACCTTGAGGTCGTTGCGAACCTAGACGGGGATGGTGATCTGCCCTTTGGACGTGAGTGTTGCGGTTGACATGAAGGGCGACTCTTTTTCCTTACTTTATTGCAAGGATTCTTCAGATTCAAGGTTTCAACTTGGTTTGTATCTGATGGCGGCCTGAACTCGCAGAAGCGGCGCTTTTTCAGGACGCTGGTCCGATCTAAAACGGAATATCGTCATCCATGTCATCAAACCCGCTGGCAGGCCGGGCGGCGGCTGGCGCCGGACGCTGCGCTGGCGGGGCAGGACGAGACGCTGGCGCCGGGCGCGAGTAGCCCCCTCCACCACCGCCACCACCTTCTTCCCCACCGGGGCCGCCCATGCCCTCACGCTTGCCCAGCAACTGCATTTCAGTGGCGATGATGTCGACCGTGTTTTTCTCGATGCCGGCCTGGTCGGTGTACTTGCCGTACTTCAAGCGGCCTTCGACGTAGATCGGCTGGCCCTTCTTGACGTATTCACCGGCGATTTCGGCCAGGCGGTCGTAGAAGGTGACGCGGTGCCACTGGGTGTCCTCAATGGTTTCGCCAGAATTCTTGTCTTTGCGGCGCGAAGAGGTGGCCACGCTGACGTTGGCCACAGGCTGCCCTGACGGCAGGTAACGAATTTCGGGATCACGGCCGCAGTTGCCGACGAGAATGACTTTGTTGACCGATGCCATGGTGGGTTCCTCCAGAGTTTGCGTAATTATCCAGCCTTTGGGGTGGCTCGCGCCAGATCTGCGGAGCAAACTCGCGGTAGAGTCCTGCTCCATGAGACGCCTTCCCCCCCTCAATGCCCTGCGCGCCTTTGAGGCTGCCGCCCGCACGGCCAGCTTTACCAAAGCCGGTGAACTGCTGCATGTGACACAGGGCGCGGTCAGCCGCCAGATCAAACAGTTGGAAGATTGGCTGGGTAAGCCAGTGTTCATTCGCCACTCCCATGGCCTGGTGTTGACACCCGCTGGCAGCGTGCTGGCCAAAAGCATTGAGCAAGCCTTTGGCAACCTGGCCAATGCGGTCGACCAGATCCAAAACCTGGGCGCGCGCCAGCGCATTTCAGTCAACGTGCCAGAAACCTTTGCCTCGCGCTGGCTGGCGCCGCGCCTGCGCGGCTTTCACAGCCGGCACCCCGACATCGACCTGTCGATCACCACCAACGCCGTGGCCAACTTGCGCGAGGCCCGGCAATATGATTGTTTGGTGATGTACCTGGCCGAGCCCTGGGCCTCGTGTGACTGCTGGCTGCTCCGCCAGGAGCAGCACATTGCGGTGGCCAGCCCGGAATTGTGGTCAGATGGGCGCCCCCCGAGCCCGAACAAGGCCACCTTGCTGCACATCTTGGCCGGCGCCAAGCGTTTGCCGGTCTGGGAAAACTGGCTGGCCTCCAAGGGCATGCGCCAAGTGGACGCCCGCCCCGGCATCGCGTTTTCCACCATGGACCAGGCCATCAACGCCGCCGTGTCGGGCGCTGGGGTGGCGGTGGTCGATGCACCGATGGTGGAGCGCGACCTGCGCGAAAACCGCCTGCGCCGGCTCGACGAACACGAACTCACCGGCCCCCAAGGCTACTGGTTTGTGGAGCCGCGCGAACGCGGTGTGCAAGACGCCGCCCACAGTGCCGTGGTGGCGCTGTTCCAGGCTTGGCTGTTGGCGGTCAGCCGGGCTCAGTAGCCGGGCACGATCACGCCGCGCCCGGCAATGGCCAGGGGAATGGTGGCGTAGGTCGTGGCGCCAAAGACACGGTCGGCCATATCGACAGCAACGGCCGGGTTAGGTACTGCCAACTCGTCGGTCAGAGACGCCGGCGTGACGCTGCCAGCATTTTTGTCGTAGTAAAAGGCGCCTCCTGCTGAGGTGCAAGCATTGGTGGGCGCATAGGTGATGTTAGAGGAGCTCGCTGCCTCAAGAGACGGCCGCCACTTGCCAGTGGTGTCATTGAAGCTGATGTTCTGACGCTGAAAGAAGTCTTTCAGGGTATGACTGCCGCTAGGACCGGCCCAATTGCAAATGAATCCCTTGATGGTGCCAATGCTGCTGGCAATGTCGTCGCCATAGCCAAAGTAAGCCTCACCGTCTCGCGCCTCGGTCGTCGCGTTGTAATTCAGACCGATATTGAACACCCGCGAGTTGCTGTCTTCGTAACCCGCCTGCCAACCAAAAGTGTAGTTGCCTTTAAGCGTGGTCGGGTCATACACGGCGCCAAAGCGGTTGAAGTTGTTGGCCCAACCCTTGGTGCCAACCCATTTGCCTGCCGGGTCCAATTGGCCATCAGAAAAATTGGCATAAGTGGTGGCCAGCGGTGTGGCGGTGCCAGCACCGCAGTAGTTACCTTCCCGGTGCACCAAGGTCATAGCGGTACGGGCGATGCGTGTGTATTTCAGGGTGCCGACATCGACCGTGCCTACGGCTTTTCCGTTGCAATTTTGCAGGTCAGAACCGCCCCGAGTCACCGCATAGGTCAGCAGGCCGCTGTATTCATTCTTGCTGGCGCCAGGCGCGTGGCTCAGGCGGATCTCTGCATTGCGGGTGCCCGAGCTGTGGGTGAAGCTGAAGGCGACCGAGTAACTGTAAGAACCCGCCACCGGTTGAGAGATCTCGGCTTTGGTAAAGGTAACGTCCGGGCTGAAGGCCACGTTCATTTCCGTCTTGAGATCGACCGTGGCACCGACCGCTGGCAGGCTTTTGCCGGCGCTGTTGGCCACGTTGATCAGGCTGGCCAGCGTCATCAGACTGGTGTTGCTGCGCAGGGCCACACCATCCATGCGGGCGTCGAGCTGCGCCGCAGCGCAGGCCCAGTCGGTGGCGGTATCGACGGCGCTCCAGATGCCCACATCGCCGCTGGGCAGGGCTCCGTCCTTCGGCGGATTCCCCGCAACCCAGTCCGGGTGCCCCTGGTACAGCACCGTTGGCCCATAACAGCCTGCGTTGATCGGGGTCTTGAGAAACTTGTCCGCATTGAAGCCCACGCCGGTACGCGGCGCGCTGGTCCCGGTCAGCAAGGCGTTGACCGCATTGGCCGATTTCATATAACGGGGGGATCGACTGGCTACCGCCTGAGCGTCACCGACGGGAATCAAGCGGCTAGCAAGCTGCTTGGCCGTAGCCAGGTCTCCTTGAAACAGGGCCAGCGCAAGCGCCTGGAGTCGGGCCGCCGGGGACGCCTGGGCCAGCGTGACAGTGCCCACTTCCATGCCAACGGGTGACGCCACGGCGAGCCCGGCCGGGAACACACCCGCACCGTCAATAGAGGTGCTGGGGCTACTGGATGAGCCCCCACCGCAACCCGCCAGCCCAAGCAACAGGGCTGCCGTTAAGCCGACAGAGGGGAAATAAAGCTTCAAGGTTTGTTTCATGACCATGCTCCTTATGAGGATTTGGAAATTCTGTATCACAAAAAACGCTTTGTCAATTTTGATTTACGGCTTTTGACTTGTGGCTTTGCTTCAGCTGTTCTATCCCGCCGTTGCGAACGTGCCCGTGGCCGAGCCGGTTTACTGGCCTGGCGCCTTGCGCCTATGATGCGAGGTTGTCTGCGCCACCCAAACCCATGCCCGTACCTGACCCCGATTCCCCCCGCCTACCCCAGCCCCTGAACGCCCGCCAGATCAGCATCCGGGGTGCGCGCACCCACAACCTCAAGAACATTGACGTCGATATTCCGCGCAACCAGCTGGTGGTGATCACCGGCTTGAGCGGTTCGGGCAAGTCCAGCCTGGCCTTTGACACCCTGTACGCCGAAGGGCAGCGGCGCTATGTCGAGAGCCTGTCCACCTACGCCCGGCAGTTTTTGCAACTGATGGACAAGCCCGATGTGGACGTGATCGAGGGCCTGAGCCCGGCGATCTCTATCGAGCAAAAAGCCACCTCGCACAACCCGCGCTCCACCGTGGGCACGGTGACCGAGATCCACGACTACCTGCGCCTGCTGTACGCCCGCGCCGGCACACCGTTTTGCCCGGATCACCAGTTGCCGCTGCAGGCCCAAACGGTGAGTCAGATGGTGGACGCCGTGCTGGCGCTGCCGCTGGACACGCGCCTGATGATTCTGGCGCCCTTGGCGCGGGGCAAAAAAGGCGAGTTTCAGGACGTGATCGCCAGCCTGCAGGCCCAGGGCTATGTGCGCTTTCGGGTCAACGGCCAGGCTTTTGAATTTGACGAACTGCCGGCGCTGAAGAAAACCGAAAAGCATGACCTGGACGTGGTGATCGACCGGATCAAGGTCCGCCCCGACCTGAAACAGCGCCTGGCCGAGAGCTTTGAGGCGGCGCTGCGGGTCGGCGGTGGGCGGGCCATTGCCGTCGAAATTGATAGCAACAAACCCAATAACGACGGGGCTCAGAGCCCGATTGAGCATTTATTCAACGCCAAATTCTCCTGCCCGGTGTGCAGCTACTCGATCGGCGAGCTGGAGCCGCGGCTCTTTTCTTTCAACTCGCCGCAAGGCGCCTGCCCGGCCTGTGACGGTCTGGGCATGCAGGAGTTTTTTGACCCGGCGCGGGTGGTGGCCTTCCCCACGCTGAGCCTGGCCAGCGGCGCCATCAAGGGCTGGGACCGGCGCAACGGCTACTACTTTGCGCTGCTGCATGGCTCGGGCACAGAAGACATCAAGTTCAGCTATGTGGTCGACTCTGGCGCCAGCCAGGGCAAGAAGCTCAGCAAAAAGCATCCCTTTGAGGGCATCATCCCCAACATGCAGCGGCGCTACCGCGAGACCGATTCCACGCTGGTGCGCGAGGACCTGGGCCGTTTGCGCAGCACCCAGCCCTGCCCCGACTGCGCGGGCTCCCGGCTGCGGCTCGAAGCGCGGCATGTGAAGATTGGCGAAGGGGCGCAGTCACGGCCCATTTTTGAGGTCAGCCACATGACGCTGGCCCAGGCCCAGGCTTACTTTGAACAGTTGCACATGGCCGGTGCCAAGGGCGAGATTGCCGGCAAGGTGGTGCGCGAGATCGGCCTGCGCCTGAAGTTTCTGAACGACGTTGGCCTGAATTACCTGAGCCTGGACCGCAGTGCAGAGACGCTGAGCGGCGGCGAATCCCAGCGCATCCGGCTGGCCTCGCAAATCGGCTCGGGCCTGACCGGCGTGATGTATGTGCTGGACGAGCCCAGCATCGGCCTGCACCAGCGCGACAACGACCGCCTGATCAGCACCCTGCACCACCTGCGCGACATTGGCAACAGCGTGCTGGTGGTGGAGCACGACGAAGACATGATGCGTGCCGCCGACCATGTGATCGACATGGGACCGGGCGCTGGCGTGCATGGCGGGCGAGTCGTAGCCCAGGGTACGTTTGAGGACGTGCGGGACAACCCGGATTCGCTGACCGGGCGCTACTTGGCGCAGACCCTGTGCATCGCCATCCCCAAAAAGCGCCACCGGCTGCAGGATCAAACCACCCCACACTGCCTGCGCATTGTTGGCGCCACGGGCAACAACCTGCGTGGCGTGACGGTCGACATTCCGGTGGGCCTGTTCACCTGCGTCACCGGCGTATCGGGCTCCGGCAAGTCCACGCTGGTCAACGACACGCTGTACACGGCAGTGGCGCGGCAGATCTACCGGGCGCATGAGGAACCAGCGGCGCATGAGTCAATTGAGGGCATTGAGCACTTCGACAAGGTGATCAATGTCGACCAGTCGCCCATCGGGCGCACACCGCGCTCCAACCCAGCCACCTACACCGGCCTGTTCACCCCGATCCGCGAGCTCATGGCCGAGGTGCCGATGGCGCGCGAACGCGGCTACGGGCCGGGCCGCTTCAGCTTCAATGTCGGCGCGGCGTCCGGGGGCGGTCGCTGTGAGGCCTGCCAGGGTGACGGCATGCTGAAAGTGGAGATGCACTTTTTGCCCGATGTGTATGTGCCCTGCGATGTCTGTGCCGGCCAGCGCTACAACCGCGAAACGCTGGAGGTCCAGTACAAGGGCAAGACCATTGCGCAAATTTTGGACCTGACGGTGGAGGCCGCTGCCGAGTTCTTCAAGGCGGTACCCAATATTGCGCGCAAGCTGCACACCCTGCTGGATGTGGGCCTGAGCTACATCCGGCTGGGGCAGGCGGCCACCACCCTGTCGGGCGGCGAGGCGCAGCGGGTCAAGCTGGCGCTGGAGCTCAGCAAACGCGACACCGGGCGCACGCTCTACATTCTGGATGAGCCCACCACCGGCCTGCACTTTGCCGACATTGACCTGCTGCTGCGCGTGCTGCACCAACTGCGCGACGCCGGCAACACCATTGTGGTGATTGAGCACAACCTGGACGTGATCAAGACCGCCGACTGGCTGATCGACATGGGGCCCGAGGGCGGCGCCGGCGGCGGCACGCTGGTGGGTGCCGGTACGCCCGAGCAGATTGCAGACAACCCGGCCAGCCACACCGGGCGTTACCTCAAGCGGCTGCTGTCGGCCGTGTCTGCTTAGCCGCGTCTGCTGGGGCGCTGGCGCTAAGCCCGGGCCGCCTGCAGCAAGTCACGCGTCTTGAGTGCCTCGCGCCGCGCGGCTTGGGCAAAGTCCTCGCCCGCCGACGCGTACAAAATGGCCCGTGACGAGTTGACGATGATGGGCGCCTCGGTGCCCTGCCCATCGCCACGCCAGCCCGCCTTGACCGTGGCCACAGCATCGCCCCCCTGTGCACCGACGCCCGGAATCAACAGTGGCAGGGTAGGCGCAATGACACGCACCCGCTCAATCTCGGCCGGGTAGGTGGCACCCACCACCAGCCCGAGCTGACCGTTCAGGTTCCAGGGTCCCTGGGCCAGGCGAGCCACATGCTCATAGAGCAGCGGCTCACCCGGCACGCTGGACAAACGCTGTGATTGCAGGTCGTCACCGCCGGGGTTGGAGGTCCGGCAAAGCAAGAAAGCACCCTTGCCGTGGTACTTGAGGTAGGGCTCGACCGAATCAAAACCCATGAAGGGCGACAGGGTGACCGCATCAGCGCCATAGCGCTCAAACGCCTCCACCGCGTACTGGGCCGCCGTGCTGCCAATATCGCCGCGCTTGGCGTCCAGGATCACCGGCACTGCGGGCGCCACCTGGCGCATGTGGGCCATCAAGCGCTCCAACTGGTCCTCGGCGCGGTGCGCGGCAAAGTAGGCAATTTGCGGCTTGAACGCGATCACGAGGTCGGCCGTGGCCTCCACAATGGCAGCGCAAAAATCAAAGATTCGGCTGGCATCGCCGCGCAGTGCGCCCGGGAACCGGGCCGGCTCCGGGTCCAGCCCCACGCAAACCATGGAGCCGTTTTGGCGCTCGGCGGCGCGCAGCATGTCTAGAAATGTCATCCGCCAATTGTAGAAACTCAAATGCACCCCGCTTGCCGGACAATGACACCATGCAAACCCTGTCACGCAAACAATGGATCGGCCTGGTGCTCTTGACCCTGGTCTGGGGTGTCAACTGGCCGGTGATGAAACTTGGCGTCACCCACTACCCGCCACTGGCATTTCGCATGCTCTCCATGTGGCTGGGGCTGCCAGTGCTGGCGCTGGGTATGGTGCTGCTGCGCTTGCCGTTTCGGGTGCCACGGGCGCATTGGCGCGAGCTGTTCTGGCTGGCGCTAACCAATATGTTTGTTTGGCACGCGCTGATCATCGTGGCGGTGAAAGCGCTCAGCAGCGGGCGCGCCGCCATTCTTGGCTACAGCATGCCGATTTTTTCAGCGGTGCTGGGCGCCCTGGTATTTGGCAGCCGGCTGGCACCGCGCGCCTGGGCCGGGGTCGCTGCAGCGGCGCTGGGAGTCGTGTTGTTGCTGTGGAACGAGTTCACCCACCTGGCGGGCAGCCCGGTCGGCGTGCTGCTGGCGCTGATCGCCGCCCTGACCTGGGCGCTGGGCACCAACCTGCTGCGTCGTACCACGCTGCCGGTGCCCACGCTGACCATTTGTTTCTGGATGACCGCCATGACCAGCGTGCTGCTGACGGTGTTGTCACTGCTGTTCGAGCGCAGTCAGTGGGCGGCCCCGTCCGCAGCCGCCTGGGGCGCCATCGGCTTCAATGCCGTGCTGATTTTTGGTTTTGCCCACGCCGTCTGGTACACCATGGCGCGGGATCTGCCGCCGGTGGCCTCAACGCTCAGCGTGATGCTGATCCCGGTGCTGGGCGTCTTCAGTGGCGCCTTGTGGCTGGACGAGGTGCTGCACTGGCAGGACTGGGCCGCCGTGCTGCTGATGGTGCTGGCAATCGGCTCAGTGCTATGGCCCACCCGCCGCACCTGAGGCGGCACCCAGCACAATGGCGCGGGCCCGGCACAGGTCCAGCCAGGCCCGCGCCTTGTCGGCCTGGGTGCGCAGCAGGTAGCTGGGGTGGTAGGTCACGATGACCGGCACCCCTAGATATTGGTAGGTCTGCCCGCGCAACTTGCCTAGCGGCTGGGTGGCAAGCTCGGGCTGGCTGCCCTGTAAAAGAGCCTGAGCGGCAAAGCGGCCCATGGCCAAAATCACCTTGGGCTTGACCAGGGTAATTTCACGCTGCAAAAAGGGTTCACAGGCCAGCAGTTCCTGCGGTTGCGGAATGCGAACCACAGCCGGCCGGCACTTCACCACGTTGGTCAGGTAGGCCTGCTTGACTGACTCCGCCGCACCACCTGCGCTGCGGCCTAGCTTGAGCGCACGCAACATGTTGTCCAACAGCTGCCCGGCCTGCCCTGCAAAGGCGACACCTGAGCGCTCTTCGTCCTCATCGGGCGGCTCGCCCAGCACCAGCCAGTCGGCAGGCTGGGGCAGGCCCGGCCGCCCAAAAACCGGCGCGCGGCGTCCGCTGCACAGCTGGCAGGCCTGGCAGCTGGTCACGGCCTGGAGCAGGGCCGGCGCGTCCACCCCGGCGGTCAGGACGCTGTCGCCACCAACCCCGGCTGCATTGGCGCTGAATTCAGCATCAAATTGGGCTGTAGGCCTTGATTTAATTGCTTGTATAGCTATATTTTCAATAGCAATCTCTGTGGTGCGCGGTAGCATCTCACGGCTTGGCGCTGGCGGGCTGGGGGGTTCGACCGCCGTCTGGGGTAACCAGACGCGCACGCCCATCTCCTGCAACATGGCGCGTTGGCGGTCGTCTAGGGCAAGGCTCATCCTGCTATTTTCACAGAGTCAGGCTCATGACGATCGCGTCCTCACGCTGGCCGTGCCCGCTCTGGTAGTACTTGGCGCGACGGCCCACTTGGACAAAACCCTGCGCCTTGTAAATCCGCAGCGCCCGGGTGTTGCTCACGCGCACCTCAAGCCACAGGGTTTTGGCGGCCTGCCCGCGCGCCCACAAACTTAGCGCCTCCAGCATCACCTTGGCCCAGCCCCGGTACTGGTGGGCGGGGGCGACCGTGATGTTGAGCAAATGCACCTCCTCAACGCCCTTCATGGCCACAAAATAGCCCAGCAGCGTCGTGCCAGCCAGCAGCCGCTGCGCCTGGTAGCCTGCCACCACCGTGTCTTCAAAAACGGCGCGCGACCAGGGGTAGGCGTAGGCCAGGCGCTCAATGCGCATCACCGCGTCCAGGTCATCCAGGGTCAAGGATTCAAACCGAACCTCGATCTGGGAATTGGTCTGTTTCACAACGCTACCTTTTCCGCCGCGCGCTCCAGTGTTGTTTTGGCCACCTGATCGCGCACATAGATCGGCAGGGCCTGTTCAGCCGCCCGGGCGCCGCCCGCCGCCAGCAGGGCAGGTGCCAGGCGCAGCAGGGCGCTGGCTGTTGGCAGGGCTGGCACCGGCCGGCCGATGCCAGCCGGCAAGCGCGCAATAGAAGCGTCGGGCACATTTCCGGCCAGCAGATGGTGGGTGTCGGCGCTCACCTGTTCGGGCCGGAACAGGGCGGGCGCACGGGTCTGTTGCCACAAGCCCTGGCTGAACGCATAGCCGCCCACATAGAGCTCATCCATGCGGGCGTCCAGCAAGGCCAGCACCCGGCAACTTAATGCCTCTGGGGCATGGTCAAAACGCGCCTGCTCAGCCAGCACCAGCAACGTGTCCACCGGCAGCACAGGC
>Ga0247835_1005565_pt1 | contig 10151 bp, 10 predicted proteins | sample LaCtaG_3_FD_189912 | JGI IMG/M metagenome (GOLD analysis project Ga0247835, IMG submission 189912) | Freshwater microbial communities from meromictic Lake La Cruz, Castile-La Mancha, Spain - LaCruzMarch2015_13.5m | ecosystem: Environmental > Aquatic > Freshwater > Lake | place: Spain: Castile-La... | reverse complement strand
CGTTGTTCGGGACAGCAGGGTCTACAGCACCAATCACGCTTTCTGGGCGACCCGTCCGCTGACTCCAACTATGCTGAAATGGGCCTCAGGCGATGTGGGGCTGCTGCTCGAACTCCGCAAGAGGCAGATGGCTCTGGCGGACGTCAAGCAGTCGGCGATGGCCAAGATTGCTTCAGACGCAAACATTGTGTCCGCTCGGGCTATGTCGCTCACTCTGATCACTGTGCGCTCCCCAGGTTTGATAGCAACCAATTTAATTTGTACCATTGAAATTACTGACTTGCACGCGTGTTATAGGTCGCTTCATTGGTCCGTCTGGGTCGAATATTCGCAGGCTTCAGAAGCAGACATCGACCTTCATCTACCCGCGAGGCGTTCGGTCTCAAAACACTTTCGCTGTGTTCTACTCTGGAATTGCGGGACTCGACAAAGTCAAACAAGCGGCGGCGTAGCTCTGATGATGCCATGCAAGCCAACCAATGAAAAAACTGAGATGGTTTATTATCACTTATTTCGTTCGCAGAACTTCTTGTGGATACGCCAGTGAGTGATCTGGCACTCTTTGCTGCAATACCGCGTACAGACATCACTGCACTGAGCACACTTTTTGTGGCTGCCGCTTGCACCGCAACGAGCGCAAATGTGCAGATCTAAAACCCCCATAGTGATGACCAGCTCGGACACGTTTCTCATGCTGTACTCCAGTTCGTACTCCTGCATTGAGTTCCAAATCAGCATAGGGGGCACTTTCTTGTCCCCATGCGTGACAAAGGTCGCGTGATAGGTGCCATTTGCGCCTATCCAGTGGATATAGACGACCCCATCGCACATATTGGTCGTAACCAGCGTTTTTTTATTCAGCGTTTGAAATACTGGAAGCATGCTTGACAAAGGAAGAACAACCGATCTTGCATTTGCCAACGGTTCAAACTTCATATGAAAGTTGAACGCTTTGACAACATGCTGCGTGATATTCTCTGGGAGAATCCTCTGCAGTACCTGATTTGATCTGACAGTGTAATAAGCCTGTTCATTGGCAGTCACTTTGACACTGGTCATACTAGAAGATGAATATGCCATATACAAATCACTTTTATACATGTCGTCTGGGTTGTCAACATCTGCCACACATACGCAGTGACACGTCATTCATAAATCATGTTATTATAAAACAAGCAAATCCCGTCTAAAATCCATGAATCTATTCACAGAAAGTGAGCAGCTTGCCAGACGGATTCAGTGGGACGCATATTTGAAGGATCGACTGATCCCCAGTACTCACTTCAGGGCGGTCACACAATGGCTGATTGCTGGACCGAATAAGCCGCAATTAGTTGCGCCGTTCATCGACGCACTTCCAGTGTTGTGCGGCGCAGTGGTTGACTTTTCTGCGCCTTGTATCATTGAGGCATTTGCTCCTACAGATGAGTATCGACTGGAAGGCATGCTTGCGTTTGACACGCTGCATCACGGCCGGGTGCACGTGATTGTGGCGAATGTGTTCGACGCGCATAGAGACGAATGCACCGTGAGGATCGGGATGACGATGGTGCCAACCCAGCCTGGGATGACAGCGGCGCCTCATGCAGGCTTGCCACTCGTGATAGACAGCAAAGACGATCTCGCGCACAGGCACAAAATGTTTGTGACGGCGCCGCATACAGGCTTGGCAGTCGTGATAGACAGCAAAGGCGATCTCACGCACAGGCACACAGTGTTTGTGACGATGCTGGTTCCCGACGATGCATGTCAGTTTTGCAAGGCTGTTTCTGTGAAGATGTCAAAGTGCAGCAGTTGTTGGAATGAGATTAGGTTTCCTGTGAGATACTGTTCGAAGCAATGTCAGGTAATCAAACTTGCACCTTTTGAATTCCTATACTAATCCTTCTGTTTTACCAGCTGGACGATTTCCCTAAGCATAAGCAGTTCTGTGGCAAAAAGCAGGTTGCATACAACGACAAGCACAAGCTACCAGAGAATACCCCGAAATTTATCAACATTGTTGGTTGGAAAACGCCAGAGCCTAAGGCGCCCTGGACATCGTTCAAAAACACAGTCACTGGGGAGTCATGTCGTTTCAGATCCAACCTGATGACGGTCGATGAAATGCTGCGCATCCTAGGACCCGACGCTGTTCAGACGGTTTACAACGAAGATATGTGGAAAAAGTAGGATCAGTATGCGTCGAAAAGTTCGCCCCAAAATCACATTAGCAGGTGTAAAGGGACTTTCTCAGAAATTGAATTTAAATTTATGTGAGTCTGTATTCATCGTGATGCATTGAATTCATGACATCAGACAACATTCTCAGCACTAGTTCCAATTTCAACAAGCTTCTGGGGTGACGAGCGGCTTCAATAAAATCACGATATGATAAACATTCAACTTCAAAGTCATTTTCAACCCAGTCTTCAAATAATCGACGAATTTCCTTACTCTTTGCCGGTGATAAATGCATACCAAAATCACCAGTATACTTATTATACGCTTCTTCACACTCCAAACGTTTCATGAGTCCCACTTCTGACAAGGTTGGACAACGAACTTTAAATGATTTGCCAGCTACTGCATTCATGAACTTCATTGCATTCACATGATCTGTCTCAGACATATGCAACTGTTCAAGCGGTATCTCATATAGTTAATGTGATTCATCGGGAGACACCCATAGACTGCTTGCATCTGTTGAATAAGAGCACCCAGTGCAACCACCTGTATTTAGCAATGTCATCAACGAATGATATAAAAACCAGGCATTGAGCTTCAAACATGGAATGTGATACAGAGCGCTACTGCAGGGAATGTGATGCAGTCATGCCAATCGAGAAGTTCGCCCCAAAATCACATTTCTGCCGGGAACACTACAAACTAAGCAACAGATCAAAAAAGGCAACAGATGATATCATAGAGCGCTACTGCATGAAATGTCACCTCATGCTCCCCATAGACAACTTCACTCCAAAATCTGTATTCTGCAGAAAACACAAACAAATACAAACAAAAGGTAAAACTCCTTGGGACATCATCCGACTTCGATGCTGGACTGATAAAAAGGCATTTGGGCATCCTGTGGTGAAACTACCAAATAAATCAATCCGTCAACTCTTGCGCGATTATCAACTCAGCGATACCAAGGCATGGGCCATTGTTCCCATCTTCCCAACCCGCCTTCTCACACCAGACAACGCCGCCGTCGTCACCTCCGTTCACCGTCGCTATCTCATGGCCCAGTGGAAGCTTGACAATGATGAGGAGCTCTATCAACACATACTGCATGGTTTGTAGCTCGTCAATCCAGTGGTATAAAAAATAGTCACATACGCTGTCCTGATGGATCAGTGGACTCACATGACATGTGATCCATATGAAACAGGCTCCCTGGTCAAGCTTGCCAAAAAGATGAAGGAGATACGCTATTGCAGGGAGTGCATGAAAATGCTCCCTCTAGAACAAATTAAACCAAAATCCTTCTTTTGCCATCAACACTACAAGATGCTGCTTAAATGGAGTAAATCAAAGTCAGACCCCATCAGACACAAATGCTCCGACGACAGGACAGCTTTCGCCCAACCTCACATCGAACTTTCGAACAAACAAATCAGCAAACTCATGACAACAGACCAACTAGACAACAAGAAGCTTTGGTGCATCGTGCCGCTCGACCCTACCCGCATCCTTGCAGAGGGCAACGCTGTCGTTGTCACCAGCGTTCATCGCCGCTTCCTCGTCACCCAGTGGGTGCAAACACATGATGTTTTAAAATACCAACGCTCCCTCACCCTAAAAAAAATGCAATAAACATAAAAATACCATCTACGCTAAGTGGGCACGTAGCAACGTCGCTAGTAGACTATATAAGCCCTGACCGTTTCTCAGAAATGATGTTGTATTCAGATCAGAAGAAAAATGATGTCCCAACTGGTGGCAAGTGGTACTTGGACGCTGGTATGGCGCACGCAGAATACCTCAAGGACCCTAGTCAGTTCCTGCTCATGTTGAATCCTCCTAATTGCTATGCCCTCTATCCAACTGCAAGTGCCTTCACCTACAATCTACCAGATAGCAAACCAATCAACCAACGGGCATATGAGATCATCCCGATGAACGCCCCATGCAAGGCCTATGCGAATCTCGTGTTCAAATCTCAGGCCGACCTGCATGAGATTCTTGCCCACTACAAGCGCAAGGCAATGCGTGAGTATGGCGTCGACCCATTGTTTGAGATTTCAGACTTTACTGATTGCTCAGCTCGCATCATCATCTCCAATATGCCCCTTTCAAATAATCATAATGGACAGATGCAAGGTTTCTTTACCAGTGAGGACAAATTGTTTAGTATCGACGAAGATATTTATTCTCTAGGCCATCGCCGCCAGATTTCAATCACAGACCAGCAAGATCCAGATCACATTGCCAGGTTCCTTGTCACCAATCCTGCAGTGCCCGTTCTCCATCAACAGCACGCAGAAATCAAAACGAACACAACTCCTGTCATGATGCCACATTACAAATCCGGTGAATATTGCATTGTAAACAACAAGGAGTTGGTCGTAGATCCATCTGGCAATGCAGATTTGTTGCAGAGATATGACGACTTCGTTCGCGGTCAATTCAATCATGCACCGCTGGGTCTGAATGCAGAACAGGATGAAGAAGTCTCAGCAATCGAAAATGAGGCTATCCAGAAGTATACCATCCGCGGGAGTCCCACTATGATCTCTCAGCCATATACAAGACTTGACCTAATCATCCATACACTCTATGACACTGACGCGCTCAGTCTGCAGCTGTACCCCATGCTGGCCGCGCTGGCCATCGTCTCCCAATCTCATCCATCCTCCGCCCCTGACATTTTGTACGCTCTAATGACTGTATTCAGACATGATGAACAACGTCTAGCAATGATCTATCACATGTTCACCTACTTCAGGTTTGATAGTTGCACGCCCGCAAACGAAGTTTGCCACCATCAAACTTACATGTTTGCACCACCAAACCAGGATACTTTCATCCTCCGGTATGCTGCAGATGCAGGGTGACCCAATACAGTTCATACTCTCATTGCTCAAGCCAGATCCATATGACGTGATGTGTCCGTATAGTCGCAGCAAAAAGCATGTACCCACAGGAGGCATATTTTTCTGGCGTATTGAAAGAATGGTCGAGGGATACAACAAGAACCCCACCAGGTTCACTGTTGCATGGGATACCAATGGAACAGGAGCAAAGTGCTATGGCCTGTACCCAAGCGAGTTAAATTTTCTTGAACATATGCTACAATGTGACAAGGACAAACGCTGGGCATACGAGGTTCTCATGCCAAACAAAAAATGCAAGGCATATGGTGATGTTGACTTTGAAGGACCTGCAGATCCTCTATACGACAATGGGTGGCATAGCAACATGGATATGATCCTTCTCCATCTCCGCCAAAAGTCGTTGGCTATGTTCAATATTGATCCTATTTTCAAGATACTATTCTCGTCCAGACCTGACGGGGACACTATCAAGCATTCGTTCCACATCATCATTATGAACTTGATCTTTGGAAGCAATCAAGATGCCAACCTGAAAGAATTATTCAGCGTGATAGAGGCTATGGGACCCAAATGGTTTTGGAATAAAAAGGGTGTAATGAAGACACTTATTGATCAGTCAGTCTATGATCTAAATCGCTGCATGAGGACGTCAGAGAGCAGCAAGTATGGTAAGCTCATACCGCTCAGGCTGCTCCTTCAGAACCATCCCCAGATGCAATTTGATGACAACAAGGATCCAAAGCATCTGGCCGATTGCCTTATATCCAACCCAGTTCAGCCATATACTGTTATCCCAAGCATGCCACAAACCTCACAACCAAAGGCTGCAAAACACCGCCTGAAGAGAGCCGCTCCCGTTGACTGTCCAGTCGACTCCCCCGTCGCTGACAAGCTCGAGAAGTTCCTCAGGGATGCTGGCGATACCACCTCCACCGTCAGAACAATCACATACCATCCAACAGACGATAAGTATCACATCCAATGCCACGCCAGAGACAGGAAATGCCTTTACAACACGACCCGTCAGCATGATGATGATGAGGACTGCTCACTCAGGTTGGACCCAGATGCCAGAGGGTATAGGATTTGGTACAAGTGCAATGCCACTCAATGCAAGGACATGCACCGCCTGGAACTGGGCCTCATTTCAAAGTCTGACATGCCAGATCAGTCGACTCCTCCACGTCCGGTTCCTCCAAGACAAGTGCATGACTTGGACCCAGCTGTCATAGCAGATGCGGAGAATCTCCTAAGGATGCGCGGGGATCTCGTGTCTAAGGTCACCAAGGTCACCAAGACAGAATACTGCTACTATCTTCATTGCGATCAGCGAAAACAGAAGCGCAGGTGTCTGATTAATCCAGATATCATCCACGACAGCAACAACTGCAAGCTCAAACTGACACGTTCAATGACAAATGACGTGTGGTGTGTCGAATACAGGTGCTTTGGCACTGCTTGCAACAAATGTGACTTCCAGGAACTGGGCCATATTGGGACCCCTGATTCTCCAGATCATGAAGAGCCTGTTGAAGAGGATATGTCAGATGGTGTATTTGATGTTCCAATTGATCACATGATGCTGCAGCTCAACTTCTTCGTATCTCGCCTGTGTCAGAAAGATAATCCCAAGGTTCTAGACATTTTGTTCAGGATTGCAATCGTATATGGAAAAGGCAGGCCAGAATTCCAAACAGCTTGCTTTGAAGCATACTGCCTCAACTGTACATGCAGTAAACAGGCAATGCATAGCAGATGGATATCTATGACTGATACAGCCAAGACGGGTGATCCTCTTGACGAGCTGCAGGAAATGTATGTGCGTTGTAAGATGAAGCAGCTAAACTTGGGCGACCCAACTGACAATCTTCGCGTCAAAGCCAATGAGCGATACTGTTCTCCACAAATGCGTTCCATCCCTCTGGAACCACGGGTTATAGCAATGAAAGCACAATGTGGCATGGGTAAGACAAAGACAATCAACAACTGGATGCTTGCAACCAGGTTTGTTAGCACGTGTACAAACTTCGTTTCTTGTGCTTATCAAAACTAATCTTCTGTTTTACACAGGTATCGATATTATGTGTTTGCAGGTCATCGCACTGCATTGGCCGGGACTGCTATGGGACTCCTGCCAGAACTCCTAGATAAACACCCATGGGTATGGGCAAGAAACATGACAGGCCCAATATACTTAGCAGACTCATTGTATGTGGTCACTCAGATAGAGTCGTTGTGCAGATTATGTCTCCAAAATTGCGAGTTGGGAGAGATTGGACTGATACTAGATGAATGCAATTCAATCAACCGACAACTTGAAAGCACATGTGGCGATCATGCTAAGGCACAGTCCTGTTTTGAGATTCTCTGCGAGAACGCGCATGTCCTAGCACTAGATGGATTTCTGGATCAGGATAGAATCAATGTATTGCAACGATATACCAAGTCTGAGGTGTACACAATCGAAAATACCTTCATGCGCCTAATGGATCAGGTTTGAAGCTCGTACAAACTTTCACTTTGTACGTACCAAAACTAAGATCTGAGTTGTTGCTACCAACCCAGGGTCATGAGATCTGTTTGACAACCGATGAAAACAAGTCAATTGAATTAATTGGAGACTATTTGCATAATGGTTACAAGGTTCATATTCCTTGCTTCAGTAAGAGGTTGCTTGAACATATCCACAACACGCTCAAGATCCGATTTGGAGACAAAAAAAAATTTGCCATTTTTACAGCAGACAACCCTCTGAAATCAGGTTTAATAATTCGCAAGCGAGCATGTTTGACATTCAAACTTTGTTTGACGCGTCAAACTTTGTTTGAACCAGGTGATGATATCAACGAGATATGTAAAGAAGTGGACGTATTGGGTCACACAGCAACAATTGACTGTGGCATCAGTATCCTCGAGTTATTCCATTACTGTGTTGCCTTCGTCAATGATTACACGAGAATCACCCATGAATGCGCAATACAGATGATGGAGCGACCCAGGTTTGATATATTTTGGAATTTGTCTTGAAATTACTAACTTGATTGTTTGGTGACACAAAATAGGAGAACATGCAAAAAGACGGTGTGTTTTGACTTACGCAATGTTCAACAACAGAAAACCGATATACAGGCAATCATGGATCAAAAAACTGAGTCACAGATCAGACTGCAGAACGAATTGTATTTCTCTCGTCGCGTCTTGTGGGACAATCCACGCGCGACAACAGACAGTTGCTGTCCATGTCTGCTCAATTCATGCGTCAATAAGTCAGTCCTGACCCGAGCTGAAAACAATTTCACATCTGCACTGGCTGAGCTTTATATCAGGGGAGGCGCAGATGTATACAAACGATTGTTTACAGAAATGGTCAGCATGGACGAAGAACAAAAACAGGCAAAAACTATAATCAAAGAGGTGCCCATTATGAAGCTTCTGGATATTTACAGGGAAACTCCACAGTCTGTTTTTGATATTATGAAGCCAAATCAGAGAAAATTCTACGCCAGCTGTGCTGCCATGAATGCATTCAGGATGCAGGAGCGTCTTCGTTCTCAGGGTCCCAATTTCATAGAAGCAATGGATGTGATGCTGGCGAAAGATCATAGAGCACATGTGGCATTGCAGGCTGTTCGGAATTCTGGTAAGTTCAGTGAAAACTTCATAGTCAGAGCTGAGTTAGCAGCAGGTGTTCTGGGAGGCAATTACAATCTGCAGGTTTTGGGCATAATCAGGCAGTTGATGTACATGTTTACAGAGTCTGAAGATCCATTTCAATTGATATCAAAGTACAGAACAGATCTTGAATGTATCTTGGGATGCTCACCAGCAATAGACGATGAAGGAAACGAAGTTCAAGCTATGTCAAACGAGAAAACTGCTGCCTTATTTACTCTGTATGATAAGTTCCTTGCCCTAGATCCAATTAATCATAGACCGTTTCATGCAGTGAAGAAAGTGACAAGGCTGCCATTTTTGAAGGCAATCATTGCATTTGGCCATATTACAGTGCCAATCTTAGGGATTGATTTATGCAGAACTACTACGTGTAGAGGATCAAGGAATGAGAAAAAGGATTTCCAGTATGTCATGCGAATTACTTGTTTTACAGAAAAATGTGAAAAACCAACAACTCCAGTGCTCCCTCCATGGAACCAATCTCCTACCCAGTTGAACGAAGGGGACGAACTCAAGATTAAGATGGTTGGAGGCAGACTCATATTGACGTTGAACTCTGAGTTTGCTTCGTCAAATGATACAAGAGGTGGGTCAAGACAGTATGGATATGAACCTATCAATGCAAATCATCTTATGCCGTCAGAACCTACTGACATATTCACACCGTTGAACAAGAATGGACCAGCATGCAAAGACATGACAAAAGACACTGCAGACATAGAGACTCGTTTGCAACGGTTGGATGCATGTAACTCAACTGAAACTGCAAAGGAGAAACTGAATGCATATCAATTGAAAAAACAATCACAGATAAAAAGATCTGCCAAAAAGAAACAAGCTGTATATGAAAAACAAATCAAGAACAGTGAAACGAAAAAGACAAGCGCTTTGCAATGGAAAAGAATCCGCTCTGATTTTTCAGTCATGCGACGACTGGCTGTAGGTAAATCAACTGAAACATTGAAGGATAAAGTGAAGGCATATCTACTGAAAGAACAACTGGAGAGGAAAAGATCTGCCAAAAAGAAACAGGATGCTTGTGACATGAAATCTACAATCGTGAATGTATCAACCAAACCAAAAATTAAACCCAATTTGCTTAAAGAAAAACGAAAACAGATTCTTCGAGTCAAACAACTACAGCAAAAAATACAAAACAATGCAGATGATACACGAAAAAAGTATGTCAGACCAGATGGTATTGAGTCATATGTACAAATGGATGAAAAATCAAAGCTGGTCAACACGATTCCAAGCAGAGATGAAAAAGATATCAAGAATGATGCAGATAATCAAGCGAAGAGGAAGCGTTTTCTAACTGAATCACAAGATGATACAACTAAATCTTTGAGAAATTTGTTCGCTCTGCCAGTACTTCTTCGTCGTCGCGTTGGTCCTCGATCGCTGGCAGACATTGGTGATTGAATTAGCATTCCT
>Ga0247835_1005561_pt1 | contig 10156 bp, 13 predicted proteins | sample LaCtaG_3_FD_189912 | JGI IMG/M metagenome (GOLD analysis project Ga0247835, IMG submission 189912) | Freshwater microbial communities from meromictic Lake La Cruz, Castile-La Mancha, Spain - LaCruzMarch2015_13.5m | ecosystem: Environmental > Aquatic > Freshwater > Lake | place: Spain: Castile-La... | reverse complement strand
AAGAAATGTCCCGAACCCGATCTACATGCAGGGGCGTCAGTTCCATGACATTATCATGAAAGTTCCGCTTGACAATCCCGATGTTATCGACACTTGGGAAGGCACCCTTCGGGCGCTTCAGTCAACTGGCACCTTCAACGACTGGATTCGCGAGTTCTGGTTTATCGGACCTGCTTTTACCGCCTTGAATGAAGGTGGTCAGAGAATTTCAAAAATCGAAGTCAACAGCATCGGCACCCAGAGCGGAGAAAAAGGACCTGTTGGTGTTACAAGATGGCGTTTCTCTCATGGCGGTTCCGGTATTGTCGATTCTATTGCTCGCTGGGCAGAACTCTTCCCTGCTGACAAACTGAATCGGCCTGCATCAGTTGAAGCTGGCTTCCGTTCTGACTCTCAGGGTATTGAGGTCAAGGTTGATGGTGATTTCCCCGGCGTATCGGTCGATGCTGGCGGTGGTCTTCGCAGAATCCTGAACCACCCGCTCATCCCGCTGGTACACCACGGAATGGTAGGAAAATTCAACGACTTTACCGTCGATGCCCAGTTGAAAGTTGTACTGCCAAAGGGATACAAAGTCCGTTATGCAGCACCTCAGTTCCGTTCCCAGAACCTTGAAGAATATCGCTGGAGCGGTGGCGCTTATGGCCGCTGGGTCGAGCATGTTTGCAAGGGCGGTACCGGACAGTTTGAAGTGCTCTACGCTCAATAAGCACGAAATCAGGGAAAACAAAAAAACCGGTCAAAAGCCGGTTTTTTTGTTTTAGCCGAGTAAATGAAGAATATCCTCAATCTCCTCTTTTATCTCTTTCAGCAGCACCATGCGGCGTTCGTCAACCACTCCATGACGATTCTTCTCCTGACCAATCTGTTTCTGCAGCTTCAGAATTTCAGTCGTTTTATGGTCAGTTTCACTATTGCGCAGAACGCCCTTGACTATTTCACTCGCTTTTCCGAGGCGATAACCTTTTTCGTAGATCAGCTCCTTGATATTGAGAACCAGAGCAATATCACGGTTGGTATAACGCCTGTTCCCCCGTGTATCTCTTGCCGGAGTCAGCTCATTAAAAAAACCTTCCCAGTAACGGAGCAGATAGGCTGGAACACCGGCAATTTTGGCGACCTCACCGATAGAGTAATAATTTTTGATTGCATCAAATGCCATAAGAGCGCAGAAATAAGGGTGAAATTTTGTTTTCCCTATTCTTATTATACATTACTACCGTCACTTCAAAAATTTATGACGGATGAAAAATCTTCTTGGTCTGAAACCTTATCTGTTAAGGTATAAAAAAAATCTCTGGTCTGGCTTTCTCTTCATCATTCTGACCAACCTCTTCGCTGTCATCGCGCCAAAGTACATCGGTCTTGCAATCGATACCATGAATCGGCATTTTGCCCTTTCGGATGTTCTTCGCGATACGGGCCTCTATTTTCTCCTCTCCCTCTTAAGCGGTTTTTTTCTCTTTCTTGTACGCCAGAATATCATTGTTGCATCAAGGCATATTGAATATGACCTGAAAAACGACTACTACCAGCATCTGCAGAAGCTACCCCGCAGTTTTTATAATACCACCAGTACCGGTGATCTCATTTCAAGAGGAACGAACGACCTGAATGCCATAAGAGAGTTTCTGGGACCCGGCATCATGTACTCCCTCAACACCTTCTTCAGACTCTTGTTTGCACTGATTGCCATGATCGCAATCTCTCCAGAACTGACTCTCTTCGCGCTGCTACCCGCTCCTCTTCTCAGTTATTCTGTCTATAAAATAGGCAGTTCCATGCAGAAACGCTCAAAAAGCATCCAGGAGAGCTATGCCGGAATTACCAATCTGGTACAGGAAAACCTCTCTGGCATCAGGGTTGTAAAAAGCTATACCCGGGAATCATTCGAAATCAACCGCTTTGAATGCCTGAACAAAGAGTACTATCGCAAAAACCTCTCTTTGGGAAAACTGCAGGCACTCTTTTTTGCTTTTCTTACCTCCATGACAGCCCTTTCGCTGCTTCCCGTTATCTGGGTCGGTGGTATAAACGTCATTAATGGAAGCATGACCGTCGGCGGGATTGCACAATTTATTGTCTATGTATCCATGCTGAGCTGGCCCATCATCTCAATCGGTTGGGTCACCAGTATTGTGCAGAGAGCGGCATCGGCCCAGATTCGGCTGAATGTAATTTTCAACGCCAAACCCGATGTCGCCGAAACAGAAAATAAGGGCCAAAAAGAGGAGTCTTTCAAGGGGAAACTCTCATTTCGGGATGTACAGTTTCATTATCCCGGTCAGGAGAACAATCCCATCCTGAAAAAAATAACGTTCGACATTGCTGCAGGATCAAAAGTTGCAATCGTCGGCGCAACAGGTTCGGGCAAAACGACACTGGTCAACCTCATTCCGAGGCTCTACGAAACTGTACAAGGGACAATACTCTTTGACGGTCACGACATCCGAAGCCTGCCATTGAAAACCCTGAGGGAACTCATTGGCTTTGTCCCCCAGGTCAACTTTCTCTTTTCCGATACCATTGCCCGCAATATCAACTGGGGAAGTCGTAACGAAGATGCTGATATGGTAATTGAAGCAAGCAAAATAGCGATGCTCTATGGTGATGTTGAAGAGTTCCCTGATGGCTTTGAGACCATGCTTGGTGAAAAAGGAATCAACCTCTCGGGCGGACAGAAACAGAGGGCCTGTATTGCACGAGCCATTGCATGGAAACCCCCTCTTCTGATACTTGACGACGCACTCTCAGCCGTCGACACCGGAACCGAAGCCCGTATCTTTGAGGCTCTTCTGCAAAAACTTCCCGATACCACCATCCTGCTGATCAGCCACAGAATTTCAACCGTAAAAAACTGTGACCGCATCATCGTACTGAAAGAGGGCTCCATTGTCGAAAGCGGAACCCATGAAGAGCTCCTGCAACAGAAAACCCTCTATGCAGAACTTTACAACCAGCAACTACTCGAAGAGGAGATCTTCTCCCTCTCATAAGTGAGATCAAAAAGCCCGGACAGGCCGAACAAGATTGACATGGGTTTTATTGGTGGCAAACTGCTTGCCATTGGAGAAACACTGAAACCATGCATGGTCTGCACTATCCTCCGTTGAACTCCAGTAGAAATTAGGTACAAGACCCTCAACAGCTCCTCTGTTGAGATAAAGCTGGTTCAGCTCCTCCTTGCTCGGTAAAAACCAGTCGCTGTAACCACCACCGCGATACATTGACGCAACGGCTGAAGCGCTTTGCGGAAAAAGTGCTACAGGATATTTTGCCAAAATCTTTCTCGTATTTTCTGCTCCTTCACCAATGGCCGGGCTTGTATTCGATAGCATCTTCTCTGCATAATCAGGACGAACCGCATCTCTATATTGGCCGGTACTCCAGCGATATGCCCCAACAACCTCCCCTGCACCATATGCATCGATATAGGAGAGATCTATATCCTCCCTGGCAGCAATCAAACCATGCTGCCCGGTACTATCAACAAAAAAGACAATACCCCCACTGTAACTATCACCAATCTTCGCGGCAAACGAAAGAGCCGAAGACATAATGATTATACTTAATCCGACCAACAACGAGACCATGCTCAGCCGGGCGATGCCTGATTTTATCCTGTTCACTTTTCCTCCTTGATAAGTGGAAATTTCAATAAAAGCACCTTCCTGAAGTTAACGATTCAGATCGGAAAATCAGTGAATATTTCAGGAAGTCAATCGCCCGAAGAAAAAAAAAATCTGTTCATGATGCAAGCGGTAAATGTCAACAAAAATGTCGCAGTTATTAAAAAAAATTGCTATTAATAATCGGGGTTTAAGATGACCGTTTGAGGAGCCTCCCATACCTTGACTTTGCGAGTGCCCCAACGCTCAGGAAACGCCTCTTTTGCCTTCATGATTGTCGCATTTCTTTGCTTGAAAATAGCCTCTGCATCATGGTACCGCACTTGCGCCGGTGTAACGTAATCCAAACCGGAATGCAGGTGTTTGTGGTTATACCAGTCCACAAATACCGCCATCCACTCCCTGGCATCTTCGATTGTTTCAAAAGAACGGGGATAACTCCCTTTGTATTTCATCGTCTTAAACCATGACTCAATATACGGGTTGTCATTGCTGGTACGAGGACGGTTATGAGACACGTTTATGCTCAGTTGTTGAAACAATGCCATCAGGGTTAACCCTTTCATAGGATGACCATTATCAGCATGAATTGCAGTTCCTACAGCTTTATGCTTGAGCAGTGTTGCCGCAAAAAGTGCTTTACTGTAGTCGACGCTTTCTGTCTCGTGAATTGCCCATCCAACAATGGATCGGTCATAAATATCAAGAATAACATAAGCATAATAAAATAAGCCTTTTACTACTCGTGGCATCCAAGTAATATCCCAGCACCAGACTTCATTTGAGTTATTGGCGACGCGCTCTGGTGGCTTCGAATGATACTTCCTAACGTTCGTCTTACTGCGATGATGCACTTGATCAGCCGCTCTTAATACGCGATACATCGTGCTTACCGATGCCAGATAATGCCCTTCATTCAAGAGTTCTGCGACAATTTCATAGGGATTTTTATCTCTATATGTAACACTATTACAAGTCATAAGAATCTCTTTACGTTGTTCACTATCCAGTTTCCGAACCACTCGTTTTGGTGCACCTTGCCGTCGGTCTTTCAGCCCAATACCTTTCCATCGTTGTAACGTTCGAAACGATATTCCTATCAGTTGACACGCTTTTGCATACCTGGCACCATTGCCATGCGCTTCTTCGATCAGCGGTATTAACAGTGCCTTATCTTTTTCGGCAATCTGTCGTCCTCGTGCTCCATCATAACATCCTCGAGCTTTTTTTTTAAAATCAATAATGCCGCTGCTTCCGCTAACGCTTTCTCTTTGCGATACAACTCTTTTTCAAGCTCTATCACTCTTTTTTTTAATACTTTAACTTCTTGATTTTTCAAATCCTGTTTTTGACTCATCATCTCGCGTAGCTCCTGATCCCAAAGAGTTAAATGTTCTGAATGCAAGCCCCTTTCCCGTAAAAACGTCCCTTTTTCTGCTTCCGATATGCTGGCTGCTTCTTTTATCAGAAGATACTTTTCTTGCGCATTAATGAAACGAGGGCTTGTCTCTTCGATGAGCAACTGACTGCCTGCAGCCTGCTTGACCCAGTTCCGAATCGTTTGATCATTAAGACCCATTTCCTCACTCACCTTGGTAATGCTTTCGTTATTAGGGGGTAAAACCCGTCTTAAAATGCTTACCTTTATTGATCTTGAATAACCCATCTTGTCTCCTTGGTTGAGGCGACATCTATATTAACACATAGGGCAAGCTATTATCCCTTTGCATCGCGGATTAACTCCTTAATAATTGTGCAACTATCCGTTTAAACCTTCGCTCTCGTTCAATCAGCCTCCCACTTTTACTGGATAGCTTGACCCTTTGAGGGTGAGGATTGTGCTGCGTATTGCGCCAAGTTCATCAATTCCTTCCGGTACCGTGCATTCACATTTTTTCCAGAGTTCTGATAACTGCCTCTCGATTTTATAGGTAAGCATAACGGCAAAGAGATGGCCACGAGTGCTCGCTTCGGTTCGCACATGAACCGGTCTGATTTCAAGATGACTTTGCTCACATAACAGCCGTCCAGCAGAACGACTCCTTTCAGGATCTCTTCATTGACCGTTACCATGAACACCCTCGCCTGATAAAACTGCAATCAGCAAGGCTTAGCAGTTGATCCCTGCTCAGGTTTCGGGCGGCGTTGCAGGGGTCTGCTCACGAAACGGAAAAAATAGCACGTTAAGCAGTTTTAGTTAAATCCAAAAGCCGGGTACGGGTCGGCAAAGGCGGAATTGGTTGCCGTCCACATTTTAGGTTCCAGTATGCCCACGAGCGCACATCAAAAATGCCAGGTGGAGCATGCTCCAAAACCTCACAGAATTCATCATTCCCCACGATGCCTTGCAGCGCTTTTAAATCTTCAGGCGTACCAAAAGTCATAACATGCGCAAGAAAATGCACTGGATCAGCAAGTTCTTCCTCTGGCGTATTGAACCATACAACCCGACGTGCCACGTTTAAAATTTCCGGAGTAATGGGTAAAGGTTTCATGATGTTGGTTCGTTTTCATCCGTCCGCTTGGCATAAGGCGTTAATATGGGAAGAGAGGCTGGATCGACAGATGCAACTGCAATACTCAACCGCTTGCGCACATCTACGTGCAAATGATTATAATTTAGCAATAACTTTATGCAATGCGCAATGCCTTTATTTCTGCTTGATCAATAATCGTTGCGGAAACGTCCGTTTCTGCGACAGCATTTTCCAATTCATTTTAGACGTACTATTATTCCATGCCTCGTCGATCTCTTTTTTCCACTGCCGAACGAGAAAGCCTTCTGGAGTTGCCGAAGGCCGAAGATGAACGGATTCGGTACTATATGTTTAACGAGGCGGACTTGTCTTTCATCAATCAGCATCGAGGGTCTGCAAATCGCCTTGGGCTTGCTGTGCAGCTTTGCTACTTGCGTTTTCCTGGAATTATTCTCAATGTCGATCAGAGACCGTTTCCGCCGGTATTGAAACTGGTTGCTGATCAGCTTGGAGTGGCGGTCGATCAATGGAACAAGTACGGACATCGCGAACAGACCCGCCGTGAACACCTGCTTGAGTTGCAGGGGTGGCTGAAGCTTATACCATTCGGTATCGCTGAATACCGACAAATCGTTTATCAACTCGCTGAACTTGCCCAACAGACTGATCGTGGTATTGTGCTTGCCGAAGCATTGATTGATATGCTGCGAAATCAAAGCATTATTTTGCCAGCCATTGACGTCATAGAACGTGTCTGTAGTGAAGCATTAATGTGATGAGTGCCATTCTGGGCGGATTACCTGACAGCCTTGCCGAGATGCACAGGCTCTTCGGCAACAAAGTCAGTTTACTCGTTCAGGATAACAGGGAGATGTCAAATCCACAAACCATGATGGGATGGAAACATCTGTCAATACTTTTATCGGAGGGAAATCATGAACAAATCAAACAGCGCCTCAGTCGCACCATCGAGCAACTCTTCGCAACCGGTGCCATCTCAGCCCCATGTTATCAGCAAGCAATCGGAGGAGTTCCAATGGGATGAAACGATCGTTTGGCTGGAAAAGATCAACAAAAACATGCAACGGATGTCACAAGATGAGAAATATCGGCTGGAAATTGCGAAAGATCTATCATAATATGCCAGAGAGATTCAGAAAAATGCGTTCCATCTCTGGCACGTTACTCATGAAAATTCGTTAGATTGACGTATAAAATTTTCTCTCACCACGTTTTGCACACGGAGAACCAATGACAACAACAGAGAAAATATACCGAACGATGCAAGAACTTCCAGAACCGATGCGTCATGAAGTGCTGGATTTCGCTGAATTTTTAAAGCAGAAAAAATCAACCGATACACCCAGATCAGGAAATCTTGCCAAACGTATTCAGGAGCACTTTAAAGGCTTGAATGCTGAAGATATTGTTATTCCATCACGTCAGCTCCCCCGCACTCTTCCGCAAGTTGAGGATTGATGATGACCGCTTTTTTGATTGATACCAACGTCCTGTCGGAATTAATGCGTACGCAGCCAGAGAGCACAGTGATGACGTGGTTCGATAGACATGTTGATACCGAGTGTTTTACCTCTTCAATCACAAAAGCAGAAATATTTTTGGGTATCGCGCTACTTCCAGAGAGTATACGCCGAACTCGGCTGGAAAATGCAGCACAAAAAATGTTTTCTGAAGATTTTACAGAAATTGAAGGCCTGAAACTGATAAATCCCTGGGAAACAGCTTGAGGGAAAATCGTCGAACTGCATTGTCATTCAACAATCTCCATATATGGCAAAATTGTACACTCTCAGGCTATCTTGCTTGAGAGTCTGGCCAAGCGAGTATTGGTACTCTCGCGGAAAATCCCTGGTGTACTCAAAGATTTTCAGTATAAGACGATAGATGTTACGATACACCGGTAAATCATAGTAAAGTACCACATTCCAAAATATTTTTTGACAGGGGGCAGAGCCCCCTGTACCCGCATACGTTAATTGTTGAATTGATAAATGGTTAAAAATCCCGGACAGGCCGCACCCGCCACTCATTGAACTTGTAGGTGTCGTAGTTCTGGCTCCCATCGTCGAAATACTGGCCCCATGCGCCGTCCGCACTGATGCCCGTAGAACTCCAGTAGACGCCGGAAGCAAAACCGCCAACAGCACTACGGTTGAGATAGAGCTGATGCAACTCTTTTTGACTTGGTAAATGCCAGTCACTGTAACCGTTTTCATCCAGATCGACACATGCTTTCTTCGCAGCCTCCCAGGCATATTTCTCACCCCCAGGCAAATCAGCCTTAGCAGCAATCATGCCATGCCATTCCCCATCAACATAACCCTTATCACCTGACTGAAAAATACAAGCGATTTTCCCCCCTTGATAATCACTGCCAACTCTTAAGTTTTTGATAGCTTTTTCAAGTTCTTCATTGTTGGTTAATGAGAGTTTAAGTATCACAAGGTAATCTGGGCTGTAAAAAGCTTGCTGCCAATGATCAGCCGATTTAATCAGATAGGGGTCCATCACCTTTACCTCCCTGAAATCAGCATAAGAAAGATCAGCTTTTGTAAAATCGGCACCCCCAAGATTGGCTCCCTGAAAATTGGCTTCATTGAGATGTGCTTTCCTGAGACTTGCTCCTCTGAGGTTTGCCCCTTTCAGGTTGGCATTACTCATATCGGCACCATTCAAATCAACCCCTTGCAGCCATGCGTCATGCAGATCCTCCCGATGAAGATTCAATGGCCTGCGAAACAAGTCGGCAATAGAGGGAAAATAAGCCATATACACTACAAGCAAAATGAGAAGTATCGAGCGTGGTGCATTCCACCGGAATCGTCCTTTTTTGGGGCAACGATTGATCTGCAAAACAAGCAGAGCAAGCGTCACACAAGAGACGAGATAAAACATCGGGCGAATCAACTCTTTGAGAGCAAACGCCTTATAGGCCATGATGCACAACACCAGCGGCACAAACCAGTAAAAGATAAATGCGGTGATAAAACGGGGCAGACGATCACGGTAACTGAAAATAGTTGGAACACTCTCGATGGTTGGCTCACCTGTTTTAGCTGCCTCCTTGTTCAGCTCCTCACGCTTTTTTTCGAGCCGCAGCCAATAGCCGAACAAAATGTGAAGATAGATGATCAAGCTGATAAGGAGAAAAGGCGAGACAATCAGAAAAGCGAGAAAAGAGATTGAGGTGCCAGCCAGCGGTGTCTGAATAGTGCTGTTGGTGGCAATCAGCGACTTGTCGGATGAGCCAATCACTGCCAGCAGACTAAACAACCCGACGCCAAGCAGCGAGAGCATGGTTTTATTGATCGTTTTTGAATGGCTCTCATGCAGCGCCTTAACCACTTCAGCATGACGGCAATCCTCTATCCAACAAGAACGCGGTGCCCTGCTCCAATCGGTGATTCTTGTCCATATTTTTTTGAGCATCATGGTATGAATTCAACAATCACGGTTGTTATCTCAAACATACAATTCGGCGATCTCGTTACTGCCCATACAGTCAAAATCTTCGGGAACAGAAATCTCGCCTGCCATAAAACCAAGCTGCCGGGCATGACCTACCGAGGTATCGAAAGGTATCACCTTAACCATCGTGCGGCCTGCCTTGTTTATAATAAATGCTTCACCACGAGAGGCCTGTTCAACCAATTGGACAAGTCGGATTTCGGCATCATGAAGCGTGACGGTGCGCATTATCCTGTATCATTATTAATGGTTCACCTCCACATCTCCGAGGATTGAGTGTCGAGCAATGACATACAGTAAAGGTTTTTCCAATACACTGAACACGCACTATTTTACAAAATTATTGACCGCTCACCAACCGAACTTATTCCTTCAGCGGCAATTGAAGTGCTCCTAACGGCACAAAGCACACTTGTCTACACCCTTCTCCGTGCCCGCCCCAGGACATCAGCCGCAATCATGGCGTCAAGCACTTTTTCTGCCGTGATAGTACCCGCTTCGTGGTGAATGGACTGCGCTTGATCGCAAGCCTTCTCCGCCACCAGCATCAACTTTTGGCGA
>Ga0247835_1005554_pt1 | contig 10161 bp, 7 predicted proteins | sample LaCtaG_3_FD_189912 | JGI IMG/M metagenome (GOLD analysis project Ga0247835, IMG submission 189912) | Freshwater microbial communities from meromictic Lake La Cruz, Castile-La Mancha, Spain - LaCruzMarch2015_13.5m | ecosystem: Environmental > Aquatic > Freshwater > Lake | place: Spain: Castile-La... | reverse complement strand
CGGAAATGATCGACTCACAGCCCATCAGCAGCGTGGCCTTGGTGATCTTGATCAGTTGGTTGGCCACGGCCGTGTCCACGGCGCCAACGCCGCTGATGTCCAGCACAAAGATCTTGGCCCGGGTTTCCCCGATCTTGGACAGGGTCTTGTTCATGATGTCCTGGGTCCGCACCGAGTCAATGATGCCGACCAGCGGGAGCAACAAAATGCCCTCCCAGATCGGCGTCACCGGGGTCGACATTTCCAGCAAAGACTTGCTGTTGGCCAGGATTTTTTCTTTCTGGATGCGGGAGATTTCATCGAGCACCAGGTAGTTGTCCAAAAACACCATTTTGCTGACCGAGGCCGCCATACGGTCCAGATTGGGGGGCGGTGGCGACATGCCGCGCAGGCGCTCATTGAGCAAGCGGTCAGACAGGCACATACCGGCGCAGTAAATGTCATTGGGCAGGTCGATGCGGGCATGCACCGCACCAATGTGGCGTCGCGAGGCAAAGTAGGGCTCGTCCAGGTTGGCCTTGAAGAAAGTGCGCCAGTGGTCCATCTGCAAAGCTTGCACCCGCTGCAGGGTGTGCGAATTACCGCCGAAGAAGGTTTTGTATTCCTCGTGCTGGGCCATCCAGGCATAAAAATCGCCGACCATGTCACCCAAGGTGTCGTCGATGAGCGTGCCGGCTTGGCGCACCATGTCGACATCAGTGCTGGTGATGTCGAACTTGAATAGGATGTTGTCCAGGTCGTTATTGATCGCCACAGAGTTCTCCGGTTTGAATGGGTTAAGGTTGGAGGCCCGCTGCCTGAGTCGGCGCAGCTTCAGTGCTCATCAGAAAAGCGTCTCGCGATCGCTTGGAAGTCTTCAGCAATCACCAGAAATGCCTCAACGATATCAGGATCAAAATGGTTACCCCGACCGTCTGAAATAATTTTCAAGGCCTGCTCGTGCGACATGGGCGCCTTGTACACCCGGCGACTGATCAAAGCATCATACACATCGGCCACAGCCATCAACCGGGCCGACACGGGAATGGCATCGCCGGAGAGGCCCTCGGGGTAGCCACTGCCGTCCCACTTTTCCTGGTGCGACAGCGCGATCTCGCGGGCACACTGTAAAAACGAATTTGGCGAGTCAAGCAGATTTTCGGCCGCCAGAATGGCGTCGCGACCCAAGGTGGTGTGGGTCTTCATGATCTCGAACTCTGCTGGCTCCAGACGGCCTGGCTTCAAAAGAATGCTGTCCGGTATACCGACCTTACCGATGTCATGCAGGGGTGCCGATTTGTACAACAACTCGATCTGCTCAGCGCTCAGATACGACGAGAATCTGGGATGGTGTTGCAGCTGCAGCGCCAGAGCCTTGACGTAATTTTGGGTGCGTCGGATGTGGTTGCCTGTTTCGTTGTCACGCGTCTCGGCCAGCGAACTCATGGCCATGATGGTCACGTCTTGAATGCTCGACAGCTCACGGGTCCGCAGCCTGACCTCGTCTTCCAGCGTCTGGTTGCGGTCTTGCAGCAAATCGACCGCGCGTTTGAGCGACAAGTGCGTGCGAATGCGGGCCAGCGTGATGGCCGGACTGATGGGTTTGGTGATGTAGTCGACAGCGCCCAGGTTGAGCCCCTGCTCCTCGTCCTCGCTGTCCGACTTGGCGGTCACAAAGATCACCGGCACATGCTGCATGCGGTCGTCGGCGCGCATGCGCCGGCACACTTCGTAGCCGTCCATGCCCGGCATCAATATGTCCAGCAGCACCAGATCTGGCAACACCCCGCCAGCCATGAGTTTGAGCGCCTTCTCGCCACTGCCGGCCACCTGCACCTTGTAATGGTCGCGAAGCAAAGTGCTCATCAGCTGCAGGTTTTCTGGCGTGTCGTCTACCACCAGGATCACTGAGCGATTAATTGTCTCCATGCCAAGGTCTCCATCGGTCTTGTTTTAATCATCGCTCACAGACGCTATTTTCCTTCGTCGGTGTACTGCGTGGCAATGGCGAGAAAGTCCTCATGGGTGTCGAAAAATGCATCGAGGATGTCCGGGTCAAAATGCGCGCCGCGCCCTTTGCCCATGATGGCCATGGCCTGCTCATGCGTCATCGCGTCCTTGTAGACCCGCTTGCTGATCAGGGCATCGTAGACGTCCGCCACCGCCATCAGGCGTGCCGAGAGAGGAATAGCGTCGCCGGCCAGGCCCTGCGGGTAGCCGCTGCCGTCCCATTTTTCTTGATGCGACAGGGCAATTTCCTTGGCCAGCAACAGGAAGTCCACCTCCACCCCCAGGGCTTTCTCAGCCCGCACGATCGAATCAAAGCCGATGGTGGTGTGTGTCTTCATGACCTCAAATTCAGCGGCAGTCAGCGGGCCCGGCTTGAGCAAAATATGGTCGGGAATGCCGACCTTGCCAATGTCGTGCAGCGGCGCCGACTTGAACAAGAGATCAATGTAGGCGTCGCTCATCACCTGGCTGAACCGGGGGTGCCCCTGTAACTGCTGCGCCAGGCGCTTCACATAGCGTTGCGTTCGCAGGATATGGTTGCCGGTTTCATTGTCGCGCGTCTCTGCCATGGACGACATTGCCAACACCGTCACGTCCTGGATGGTGCTGAGTTGCTTGGTCCGGCGGGTCACCTCGGCCTCTAGGTAAACAGACTTGTCACGCAAAAAGTCAGCGGCGGCCTTGAGTGCCAAGTGGGTGCGCACCCGCGCCTGCACGATCGGGGCACTGATGGGCTTGGTGATGTAATCCACTGCGCCCAGCTGCAGCCCCAGAATCTCGTCTGCGAGCTCCGACTTCGCCGTCAGGAATATCACCGGAATATCTCGGGTGGCGGGGTTTGCCTTGACGCGCCGCAGCACCTCATAGCCATCCAGATCAGGCATCATGATGTCAAGCAGGATCAGGTCTGGCAAAGACTCGCTGCCCAAGAGCGTGAGCGCGCGCTCACCCCCATTGGCCACAAGAATTCGGTAATCTTGCCGCAGCAACTCGGTCATCAGCACGAGGTTCTGCGGTGTGTCATCCACCACCATGACCGTCGCCTTGGCTTTGGTCTGCAAGACACTGTTATTCATGGTCCGATTGCACCGTTGATGGGTCCGTGAATGCCATGCTGCCCAGGATCAGGAGCGCGCTGTCAAAGTCAAAGGCCTCCACCGCGCGCAGCAGCCGATCAAAGTCAGCCCCCATGGCCTTCGCGAGTTGTGCCCTATGGCGCTCCAGCAGCTCAACGGCACCAAACTCGCCCTGCGTCAACAAACGGACCAAATCCGTGCGGACGGCCTGCAAAGCGGCGGCATCGTCACTACCGACACCCGCGCCCGCTGCTGGCTCGACAGGCGCCGGGAGCGGCTGGGTCAAGCCCAGAGCCGCAGCCAGTTGCTTGCTCAGGATGTGCATGCTTTGGTCAATGGCCTGGACCTGGTACAACAACGCCGGCAAGTCAACCGGAGTGCCCTGGTGCTCACTGATGCTTCGCTCCAACACCTCGGCCTGGTCCTGCAGTCGCACAGCACCCAGGTTGCCCGCGACACTTTTGAGGGTATGGGCCAAACGCTGGGCGGCGACCCATTGGGCCCGGTCGATGGCTATTTGCAACTCCTGCCCGATATTGCCCTGCCGGTCCATAAATTGCCTGAGCAGCGAGCGGTAAAGCTCCGGCTTACCCAGACACCGCCGCAGACCCAGGGCGGCATCGAGCCCGTCAATGGCCCAGGGCAGCGGCGACAGCGCCTCATTGGGTAAGCCGGCCTTGCTTGCCGGCAGTGGCGCAGTCGCTGTCGCGCTCGCCCGGCTGCCCACGGAACGTAGCGGCATCCAGCGCAACAGGGCGCTCCAAAGCTGGTTAGGGTCAATCGGTTTGGCAACAAAATCATTCATGCCTGCATCCAGGCAACGCTGCCGATCCGTTTCCATGGCGTTGGCCGTCATGGCAACGATCGGCAAGGCCTCATGCGCGGGCAGGGCTCGAATCGCCACTGTGGCCGCCAGCCCATCGAGTACCGGCATCTGCATATCCATCAGAACAATGTCGAAAAGTTCACCCGCCAGCAGGCGGTCAAGCGCCTGCTGCCCGTGCTCAGCCGTTGTCACGCGAATGCCTGCATCCTGGAGCATCTCGCTGGCGACTTCTCGGTTGATCTCGTTGTCTTCCACCAGCAAAACACGGGCGCCTTGCATGGCGTCGAGGTTCATGGCGGCAATGGCCTGGCCTGGCCGGGACTGAAATGCCTCGCGACCCAGCACCCGCATCATGTGATCAAACAGCACCGAGGGGCTCACCGGCTTAACCAACAAGCTGTCCAGCCCCTCGGGCTTTGCCGAAGCGTACAGGTGCTCACGCCCAAAAGCCATCACCAGGCACAGGTGCGGCTGCTTGGTCAGGGCCATGGCACGAATCTGCCGTGCAACGTCCACGCCCGTGATGTCCGGCATTTTCCAATCCAGCAAAACCACGTCATAGGCTTGACCCCGTTCCTGCGCACGGCGAATAGCTTGCAAGGCGGCGGTCCCATCATCGGCCATTTCGACACTGAACTTCATACCGATCAGCATGTCGCTCAGGCGCGCTCGTGCACCGGCGTTGTCGTCCACCACCAAAATCCGCCAAGTGTGAGGCGCGTCTGAAGGAATCGTGAGGGCTGGCACCGCACCTCGCGTTTCCAGGCTAACGTTAAACCAGAACGTCGAACCAACGCCGGGCTGGCTTTCCAAGCCGTACTGGCCTCCCATCAGATCGACCAAGCGGCTCACAATGGCCAGGCCAAGGCCGGTGCCACCATATTTTCGAGTGGTGGAGCTGTCGCCCTGTTCAAAATCCTTGAACAATTTTTGGCGCTGGTGCTCGTCGATCCCGATACCCGTGTCGCGCACGGCAAAGCGCAAAACAGCCTCGTGATCTCGGAGCTTGACCACCGACACCGAGATCTCGACCTCTCCTCGGTGGGTGAATTTGACGGCATTGTTGGCGTAGTTGACCAGGATTTGCCCCAAACGCAATGGGTCACCCAGCAGATTGGGCGGGACGTCAGGCGCCATGTTGACAATCAACTCCAGACCCTTATCGGCTGCTTTTTCGGCCACCAGTCCGACCACGTTGTCCAGCAGGTGCTCCAACTTGAAGTCGACCACTTCTGTGCTCATCTTGCCGGCCTGAATTTTGGACAGGTCAAGAATATCGTTGATGATGCCCAGCAAATGGTGGCTTGAGCCCTCGATCTTGCCCAAGTAATTGCGTTGCCGGGGTGTGAGTTCAGTGCCCTGTATCAGGTGTGTCATGCCAATAATGGCGTTCATGGGGGTTCGAATCTCATGGCTCATGTTGGCCAGAAAATCCGATTTCATGCGGGTAGCACCCTCGGCCTGGGTCAGGGCGTCGCGCAGGGCCAGGGTGCGCTGTTCCACCTTTTGCTCAAGGTCCTCGTTGAGTTGACTCAGCTCGTCTTCACGATTTTTCAGGGCCAGGTGCAGGCCTACGCGGGCCCGCACGACCTCTTGGTTGATGGGCTTGTGGATGAAATCCACCGCACCTTCGGACAAGGCGCGAGACTCGCTTTCAGCATCGTTCTTGGCCGTGATAAAAATTACCGGGATATTGCGCGTGTCCGGGTCAGCTTTGAGCGCGGCGCACACCGCATACCCATCCATGCCAGGCATCATCACATCCAACAAGATCAGGTCCGGGCGCTGGTGCCTGACAAGCGCCAAGCCCTCAGCGCCCGAGGTGGCGAACTGAACCTCGTAGCGGCTGGCCAAGACCTCTCCCAGAACCTCCACGTTCTCGATGATGTCGTCGATGATGAGAATTCGGGATTCGTTCGGCATGTCGGGGTCAAGAGGACTTGGACGCCAGCATAGCCGAGAATTGACTGAGCGCAGCCAAGGCAGCTTTGAATTTCAGCTTGCGCGTAGCCTGGGCGACGGGCGCAAACGGCAATTCAAAGGCCGTTTGCGCCAGTAGCGGCTCAATCTGGTCGAGTTGGCGCCTGGCCGCCAGCATATTGCTGGCCAGCAAGCGCTCGAGTTCCTGCAGCTGGGGCGCCAGCAAGCTGTGGTCAACGCTGGCCTGTTCCAGTGCAACAGAGCCGACGCCGGTCGCCACAGCGGACGCCCTGAGGCGGCCGACCCACTTCAGCAACACTCGGATAAGCTGGTCCCGCATGATCGGTTTCGACACATGGTCAACCATGCCGACCGCCAGACAGGCGTCATGGTCGGTTTTCATGTCGGACGCAGTCAGGGCAATGATCGGCGGGGCTGAGTTGCCCAACTGCGCCCGAATGCGCTGGGTGGCCTCCAGCCCGTCAATGCCTGGCAATTGCAGATCCATCAGAATCACGTCAAAGTTTGCGCCCAGCGCCTGCTCGACCGCCTGGAGCCCATCCACTGCCGTGGTGACCTGCATGCCAAGCCCATCCAAAAAGGCCCGCGCCACAATGACATTGACCGGATTGTCCTCAACCAGCAGCACTTTCATGTCACGCAGCGATGTCCCGTCGTCTGGCATTTCTGGCTCGTCCAATGGCACCGTGCCCAACTGTGGCTGCGACTGCGACTCGGACAGATTAACCGTGAAGCTGAACGATGAGCCCACACCGGGCACGCTCTCAACGCTGATGACGCCGCCCATTAACCCGACCAGTTGGCGACAAATGGACAGGCCCAGACCCGTGCCGCCAAAGCGACGGGTGATGGAACTGTCTGCCTGTGCAAAAGAGGCGAAGATGCGGCTGACCTGCAGTTCATCCATGCCAATGCCCGAATCAATCACCGAAAATTTCAGAGCCAGGCCCTGGTCGGTATCTTGCGGGCAATCCACAGTGACCTCAATCGCACCACGCTCTGTGAATTTGATGGCATTACTCACCAAGTTAACCAGGATCTGACGCAAGCGCAGCGCGTCGCCCAGCAGGTGCGTCGGCACGGCGTCATCGACCCGCACCCGCAAGGCCAAATTTTTCTCGAGTAACTGGAAAGAAAATAACTGAGCCACCAGACTCAACAGTTTTCTCAGGTCAAAGCTCTCGTTGACCAACTCCAATCGGCCAGCTTCCATCTTGGAATAATCCAGGACATCGTTCAGTATGCGCAGCAGCGATTCCCCCGCCTGCCTGATGTTGACAATGTACTCCCGATGCAAGCCATCCAAAGGCGCTGACTGCAGCAATTGCGAGAAACCCAAAATAGCATTCAGCGGCGTGCGAATTTCATGGCTCATGTTGGCCAGAAACTCCGACTTGGCGGTCGTCGCGTCCTCCGCCTGCTGCAAGGCCTGCTCGACCAACCCTTGTTTGGCCGTGGCGTCCCGCAGGTAGCGGCGCTGCAAGGCCTCGCTGGCGATCAGCTCGTCAACTTTGCGACTGATTTCCGCGTTCATTTGAATGAAGGCCGACTCAAGGGTGCCGATCTCGTCGCCACCACGACTCACCAGGTTGATGTCGTAGTTGCCGGCCCGAATATCGCGGGTCGCGGTCACCAAGGCTTGCAGCGGTCGGGTCAGGGCCAGGCTGAGCCACCACAGCAGCAATGAAAACACCAGCAACACCAAGGTACCCACCTGCAGGACGTGGACGCTCACGCCGCGAGCGGTCTGCTCGATTTTGGTTCTCGACAAACCAAACTTAACGGCGCCCAATGCCTGGCCGCCCAGGCTCAGCGGGACAGAAAATTCGTCGTACAGCAGTTTGGCCACCGTGGGCTCTGGCGCATCGGCTTTGGCAGGTGGTGCGGCCCCATCTTCGGCAATCAGATTCCCACTCGCATCGCACACGCTCAGAAACATCAACTCACTGGCCGCCCGGCTTTCTTTGAGGATGGCTGCCACCGAGGCGTAGTCGCGCTGCGCCATAGGCACCGCCAGCGCAGCGACCAAAAGTGGCTTGATCTGACGCCCGTGAGCCTGCTGATCGGCATCAAGAAAACGGGCCACCCACCAGAAGGTGCCGCCACCAACCAGTGCCAGTACACACAACTGGACCGCCACACCGGCGATAACCAGTTTGCCCCTCAGACTCAGACGTACCCTCATGTGTTTTAGCCACCCAACCCCTTGCGCGTGATGTCATTGAACGCATCCAAGGTTTTGAGTTCCGGCTCAGCCACTTCACGAATATTCGCAAAACCCGACAAGGCAAAAAACTTTTTGCCCTCCTCTGTTTGAGGGAACGCCAGGATCAGTGTCTTGAGGCGTTGAAGTTCTGCCGCGGGTAGCCCCGGGCTGGCCATCACCAGAAAGCCTGGCAATTTGGCGATTTCGGTGACGATGCGCAGGGTGTTGCGCATGGCCTCTGGCTTAGCGCGGAACTCGCCCATGCTCATGATGGCCAGTGGCGCCTCGCCAGTCCGCAGTACCGCACCCAAACTGTCGTCGTTGGCGGCGGTCACGGTTTTGAAATCAGCACCGTGGCGTAGGCCCTGGCCACCCAGCCACTCCAAGCCAGCCAGCGCCACCAGTGACTGTGGGTTGGCCAAGGCCAGAGATTTGCCACGCAACTGCGTGACTGAGGCGTTGGGGTTGTCGGCCAACGTCACCAGGATGGCTGGTATTTTGGGGTCGTAGATGGCCAGCGGGTGCCAGTTGCTGTCCACTTGAGCGACCCGCCCAAGGTTGGCCGCCGTCACGATCAGGTGGTAACCGCCACGCCGGGTGTTCTCGGCAAAAGCTCGGAAATCCGGCGCGGTGGCGATGTCAACACCGCGTTTGAGCTCCCGCTCGAAATACTCACGCATGGGCTGGTAACTGGTCAGGATCACTCGGGCGCTGACATTGGGGAGGACCCCGATCCTGAAAGGGGCGGTACTTTGCTGGGCAGAAGCCGGCGCCAACATGGTGAGACCCAACATAACCATGCCAAAAACCGATATCGCCCACTTGAGGGACACAATCACACGCATGGCTTTACTCCGGAAGAAATGAAAACTCGACCAGCAAGCGCTTCGGTCGAGACCATCATAACCGTCAGGTCTGGCGATCAGCCCTCGCGCCCAGACGGCAAAGGCACCTACACCACGCGAAGAGGAATCGTCACTGGGCCATCGTTAACCAGATGAACCTGCATCTCGGTGGCAAACCGGCCCGTCTGGACCACGGCATGCGCACACCGCGCTTGCGCCACAAAATAGTCAAACAGGCGCCGGCCGTCCTCGGGCCGGGCCGCTGCCGTGAAACTGGGCCGGTTGCCGCCAGTGGCATCCGCCGCCAGTGTGAACTGACTCACCAGCAACAGCCCACCGACAGCGCCGTTGCCGTCCATATCCTGCAAGCTGTGGTTCATCTTGCCTGCGGCGTCGTTAAAAATCCGCAACTTTAGAATCTTGGTTAGCATGCGGTCGCACTGCAGTTCGCTGTCGGTGCGCTCCACACAAACCAGCACCAACAATCCAGCGGCAATCTGGCCGACCAATTCATCAGCCACAACCACACGCGCCTGAAGGACCCGTTGCAGCACGGCGATCATGCGACAGTCTCGGTTACATTCATCAGACCATTGTGCCTAAACTCAAACACCCAGTTCTCAGCCACCAGCCACGGCCTGCGCTTTAACCGACACCACGACGCAGCAGTGCCCAGGCTATTTTTGACAACCCGTTTTCTCTAGCTGAACCATGCGCCCTGTGTCGTCACTCAGCCCGGCCAAGCCAAGCCCCCCCGTCAGCATCGGGCTGCAACTGGCCGAGCGCTTGGGCATATCGCTGCCCGCATTGGTCTTTTTGGCAGGACTGTGCCTGGCCGCTGTGTTGGGCTGGCGCGCGCACTCCGACATTCAAATCAACAAACAAAGTGAATTCCGGCATGAGGATGAACGGCTGACTGCCGAGGTGGTACGGCGCAGCACCCTGCCGGTCTATGGCCTCAAGAGCGCGCGTGCGGCGTTCCAAGCCCATCCCCAAATGAGACGGGCAGATTTTCAGAAACATGTCGCCTCCGGAGGTGTCAACGAGCTATTTGGCGCACAGGGCTTCGGCTTGATTGAAAAGGTGCGGTCGCAAGATCTTGACGCTTTTGTGGCGGCGCAACGCGCCGACGCTGCACCCCATTTCTCCCTGCGGGTCGCCAGCAATCGCCCACAAGATGACCTGTACGTCGTCAGATTTTTCGAACCCGTACCTGGCCAGGCCGATTTTCTTGGCCATGACTTGGGTGCCTACCCTGCGATCCGGGCAGCGATTGAG
>Ga0247835_1005551_pt1 | contig 10165 bp, 9 predicted proteins | sample LaCtaG_3_FD_189912 | JGI IMG/M metagenome (GOLD analysis project Ga0247835, IMG submission 189912) | Freshwater microbial communities from meromictic Lake La Cruz, Castile-La Mancha, Spain - LaCruzMarch2015_13.5m | ecosystem: Environmental > Aquatic > Freshwater > Lake | place: Spain: Castile-La... | reverse complement strand
CTAACCGTACTTATTGATTTGCAAGAAAAATCAGCACGATGAACATACTGACCGTTAAAGAAGCCGTTGAGCTGGTCAACCGGGGCGAAACCCTGGAGGGTGTGGTATTGGACAAAAGCACGACCCGGCAGGTGAATGTGCGCGATGCCATGGTTTTGTCCATGGGCGGAATAGTGATACCGGAGGAAAATATCTACTACAACGATGCGGACATTGTATATGACGAGGACATCGACGAATTGTTGGTCACCAGCGGCATAGTAGCGCTTTCCTGGGAAGAAAAGGCCAAAAGAGCGAAAGCCTACAGTGAAAAGGCCGATTCGAATGTCGATTGACGAGTGTCGAGTGTCGAGTGACCTGTACACTTGGTATTTCCGGACAACCAGGCGTAAATGCTACTCGACAATCGACAATCGACAATCGAATGACCTGTACACTTGGTATTTCCGGACAGCCAGGCGTACATGCCATTCGACACTCGACAATCGACAATCGCTATTTTTTCTTGCAAATCACAAACTAAACTTCGACATTTGCAAGAAAAATAAATGATTCCGCGCCTGCTCGCCTCCAATATTCGTACTGCGTTGTTGCAGTATCCCGCAGTGGCCATTCTCGGGCCGCGACAGGTGGGCAAGACCACCTTGGCCTTGAACCAGTTGAAAGAAGGGCGTGCTGAACCGCTGTACCTGGATTTGGAGCGGCCGTCAGACCGGACGCGGTTGTCCGACCCGGAGTACTTTCTGTCCAATTACCCCGATCGGTTGGTCATCATTGACGAAGTACAGCAAATGATGACCCTCTTTCCCATCTTGCGTGCGTTGATCGATGCGCAGCGAACACCCGGGCGTTTCCTGTTGCTGGGTTCGGCCTCTGACCTGTTGATCAGCCAATCGTCGGAGTCCCTGGCTGGCCGCATCAGCTACAAGGAACTGCATCCGTTTTGTATTGCGGAAGTCGTACCGGAAGACATGAACAAGCTGTGGGTGCGCGGTGGGTTTCCCGCTGCGTTTCTGGCGCCGGACGATGACAGCGCTTTCGACTGGATTGATAATTTTGTGCGCACCTACTTAGAGCGCGAGTTGGGGGTAACCAAACTGCGCGCGTCCCCGATGGAGTTGGCTTTGTTGCTGCGCGTGTTGTCATCGGTGCACGGTCAGTTGGTGAATTATGCGCAGTTGTCGCAAGTCATGCAGCTGTCACTACCCACGGTAAAAAATTACCTGCACTTCTTTGAGCATACCTTTCTGCTTCGGACGTTGCAACCGTATTTTCCGAATGTCCAGAAGCGGTTGGTCAAGTCGCCCAAGCTCTACATACGCGACTCCGGCATTTTGCACTACCTGCGCGGGGTGCATGGGCTGCTTGAATTAGAGGGTGATGTATTGAAAGGGGCTTCCTGGGAAGGATTTTGCCTGCAACAGGTGATGAGCATGCTCAAACCGTCGGTGTTGCCTTATTTCTACCGCACCACCGCCGGTGCCGAGATTGATTTATTGCTCCTGAGGGGCAACAAGCCCTTTGTGGCATTTGAGTTTAAGTACAGCAACAGTCCTCAAATCAGTAAGGGCAATACGGAGGCGTTGAAAGATTTGGGCAATCCGCCGATGTTTATTGTCACGCCTACGGCCGCCAGAGCACCTGTTCGTCCGGGCATGGAGGTGATTTCCATTGCGGATTTACCGGAGGTCATGCGCACACTTGGCGTACATTTTTAATCGATTTTCGACAGTCCAATGTCGTCAACTTAATATTTTTAGTGGCCTCGGAGAGGCCCAACATTGGTAGAAATGCCAAGCGTATTTCGTTGGGCCTCGGAGAGGCCTAACGTTGGTGCTACATTCCGACCCGCGAACAAACGTTAGGCCTCTCCGAGGCCCCAAAAATTTATGCATCGTATTCTACAAACGTTGGGCCTCTCCGAGGCCTTTGCGCTTAAGTTGACGACATTGGACTGCCAGTCAGCCAGTCACCATCAGCTATTGGGAACATGAGCCGAGCGCAATCTGTTGTACCTTGAGTACAAATTTATTAATCAGCACGATGAACATCCTGACCGTTAAAGAAGCCGTTGAGCTGGTCAACCGGGGCGAAACCCTGGAAGGCGTGGTATTGGACGAAAGCACGACCCGGCAGGTGAATGTACGCGATGCCATGGTTTTGTCCATGGGCGGAATAGTGATACCGGAGGAAAGTATCTACTACAACGATGCGGACATTGTATATGACGAGTACATCGACGAATTGGTGGTCACCAGCGGCATTGTAGCGCTTTCTTGGGAGGAAAAGGCCAAAAGAGCGAAAGCCTACGGTGAAAAGGCCGATTCGAGTGACGAGTGACGAATGTCGAGTGTCGAATGACATGTACGCTTGATCTTTTCGGGGTAACCAAGCGTATATGTTCCAGGCAAAATTTTCATGCGGCAGTCACCATTCGTATGCTTTCTTCGCGGTCTGCGGCGAAGGCAAGCGCAGCGCGAACATGCGACTCGTTCAATTCCGGAAAGTCATCCAGTATTTCCGGTATGCTCATGCCCGCAGCCAGCCACCCCAGGATGTCTCCAATAGAGATGCGGAGATTTTCGAGTGTCGAGTGTCGAGTGCCTTGTACGCTTGATCTTTTCGGGGTAACCAGGCGTATATGTCAATCGACAATAGCAACTCGACTTTGTTTTTGATTTATCTAAAAAACAGCCTACTTTTGTACATTAATAATAAAGATTTGTGCCAACCATTCTTCGTCTTTTAGGCTTTCGCTCAGTACAAAAAATCGTTTTGGACCATCAGGATCAATTTTTAACCGACTGGCATGAACACTTCGGAGATTAGCGCCCCCCAGGCCGTTTCAATCCGCCTGGAGGCCACAAAATTTTTTGTACAGTTGGCCGATGGCCGCGAGATCGGTGTACCTTATGCCTGGTTTCCGCGCTTGGTAGCGGCCACGCACGCCCAACGCGAACAATGGCGCCTTATCGGCAAGGGAACAGGCATCCACTGGGAAGCGGTGGATGAGGATATTTCGGTGCGAGCGTTGTTGAGTGTCGATTTTCGAGTGTCGAATGTCGAATGACTTATACGCCTGGATATATCGAGTGGCGAGTGTCGAATGCATGTACGCCTGCTTACCCCGGAGGATCAAGCGTACATGACACTCGACAATCGACAATCGAAAACTTTTCCATTCATAACGTTGTTTCAAATCAAAATTGGGACATGCATTATTGGGACAGAATTTCGGTAAACCCCAAAGTAATGATGGGCAAACCGGTGATCAAAGGGACTCGGGTCACCGTTGAAGCGATTTTGGAAGAGTTGGCCGCTGGAAAAACAAAAGAAGACCTGATGGATGCATTCCCGGGCTTGGATGAAGAGGCCATTCTGGCTGCTTTGGCATTTGCCGCCGATACCTTAAAAGGTGAAAAGGTCTACTGAAAATCGAGTACTCATTACCCGCGACAAAGATTTTGGCAAGTTGGCATTCAGAAGCAGACGCGCACATGCGGGAATTGTACTTAACCGATTACAGGAGTTGCCATCCGACCAGAAAGCGGATCTGGTGGCGCAAGTGGTCAATAATTTCAAAGAGCAACTGATTGGAGCCTTTACGGTCATTCAACCGGGAAGAGTTAGAATTAGAAAAATATAAGAGAGGAGTGATGTTGGATAAAAACACTAAACCGCAGGACCTTGGCGAGTGTCGATTGTCGATTTGCAGACATTCAAATAAATAAAAACAAGATAAACAACAAGGCTTCCGGTGCATCCACCCGCTAATAACAGGGACATGAACACTTCGGACCATTCGTCACTCCCCATTCAACAAATAACGCCACAGCGGTTTCACCTGTACGGTTCGGCCGTTGGCGGTGTGGGTGTTTTCCTCGTCCCAGGTGAGCAGCAGGCTTTGTGGTTGGCCTGATTTTTCCATTGCGAGCAGCAGCCCGTTTATTTCCCGGCGACGCGTATCGGGGTCGGAGGCATCGAAGCAGGCGTTGATGAGTTGGCCGTTTTCCCAGAAAAAGTCCACCTCTTGTCCGTCGAGCCAGTAGTGCGGCGCAAGACCCCGGCGGCGCAGGGCCATGTACACGAGGTTTTCGAACACCCGTCCCTTGTCTTCGTTCATGGTCATGGCGTATTTGAAGGCGGTGTCCACGGCGTACACCTTTTCGGGGCGCACGGCTTGCACCCGAATGGAGGGGCTCCATATCGGTGCGCGGTACAGCACGAAGGCTTCTTCGAGGTACGACAGGTATTCGTACACCGTGTTTTTGCTCACGGCGTACCCTTGCGATTTCAGGTCGTTGAACAGCCTGGATACGCTGATCGGATTGCTGATGTTCAGCATCACGAATTTAAGCAGGTATTTGAGCAGGGCGGTATTTTTCAGCGAAAACCTTTCGGTGAGGTCGCGGTACAACATCAGGTCGATGTATTCATTGATGGTGCGGCGGTGCAGGTCTTCCGGCAGGAATACCAATTCGGGAAATCCGCCCTGCCGCATGTAGCGTGCCAGCCAGTGTATTGCCAGGGCTTGTCCCTGCGAGGTAAATGGATGAATCTCGATTCCGTTGAAGGCTAAAAATTCGGAATAGCTCAGCGGAAACACCTCATAGGGAAGGGTGCGGCCCCGCAAGCTGGTAGCCAACTCGCGGCTCAGCAGCTTTGAAGAGTAGCCGGTGAGGTAAATGCGGCAGTTTTCCTGGTCGCTCAGCCGGCGGACAAATTTTTCCCATTGCGCCACCTCTTGCACTTCATCCAGAAAAAACCACACCTGCTGCGTCCTGTTTTCGGGAAACATCTCATAGTATCCCTGCAACATGCCGTCGAGGTCTTCCAACTGCAGCGGAAACAGGCGGTCGTCTTCGAGGTTGATGTACACCAACCGGTTGGCGGGTACCGTTGCGCGCAACTGCCGGATGAGGTGAAACAATACATACGTCTTGCCGGCGCGGCGCGGCCCGAGGAGAGATACTATTTTGGGGACATCCAGGGGCACGTCGAGGTCGCGCGGCCGTACGCCATCCAGCGACCGGTCTATAAAATCGGCTATGATTTGTTGAAATGCTTGTTTTTTGCCCATAAGTATCCCTGTTAGAAGGGACAAATATAGGCTTTTTTGTCCTTCTTAAAAAGGAACTTTTTTAAAAGGGCAAGGAAACAACAAAAGGTTGGCTAAAACGTATTTTCAATGTAACTTGCTTCAAGATTTTAAAAAGCAGCAACTATGAACGTACTTCAAATAGAACTGATTGACCCAGAAGCGAGAAAGCTGTTGGTTGATATGGCGGAGATGAATTTGATAAAAATTCAAGATTCAGGTGATGTAAAGCAAATGTTTGCAGCGCTTCTTGAACAGTTAAGATCAAAAGAAGAAACGCTCACACCAGAAGATATCCTCAAAGAAGTGGAGATCGTACGCACCAAAAGAATCGCCGCTAATGACTCGTCCCATTAGAGTTGTTTTAGATACAAATATAGCCAAAGACGGCGATGTAGATTATTTGATTACTGGCGATCAAGAACAAACGTTGGGCCTCTCCGAGGCCCAAATGAAAAACGCCTGGTTTTTCTACAAACGTTGGGCCTCTCCGAGGCCACTAAAAACCTTAAGTTGACGACATCTATACGGACACGTTCAAAAAATCGATCCATGAAACACTTCGCCCTCATCGGCGCCGCAGGCTACATCGCCCCGCGCCACCTCAAAGCCATTAAAGACACTGACAACCACCTGCTGGCGGCCTTTGACCCCAACGACTCGGTGGGCATCATCGACAGCTATTTCCCGGAGGCCGACTTCTTCGTCGAGTTTGAGCGTTTCGACCGCCACATCGAAAAGCTGCGGCGGCAGGGCCTGGGGGTCGACTATGTGTCGGTGTGCTCGCCCAACTACCTGCACGACGCCCACATCCGATTCGGCCTGCGCAACGGTGCCGACGTGATCTGCGAAAAACCGCTGGTACTCAATCCCTGGAACGTGGATGCGCTGATGGAGAGCGAGCAGGAAACCGGCAAAAGGGTCAACACCATATTGCAGTTGCGCCTGCACCCGGCGCTCGTGGCACTCAAGGAGCGGTTGATGCACACGCCGACGGACCAAAAGCACGAGCTGGAGCTGACCTACATCACCTCGCGCGGCCACTGGTACTACACCAGTTGGAAGGGCGACGGGAACAAGTCGGGCGGCATAGCCACCAACATCGGCATCCACTTTTTCGACATGCTCATCTGGCTTTTTGGCGAGGTGCAGGACAACACCGTGCACCTGCACACCCACGACCGCGCTTCGGGGTTCATTGAGCTGCAGCACGCCCGCGTACGCTGGTTCCTCAGCATCAGCGCCGACACCCTGCCGCCCGATGTGGCCGCCGCCGGCAAACGCACCTTCCGCTCGCTGACCCTGAACGGCGAACAGATAGAGTTCAGCGACGGGTTTACCGAACTGCATACACACAGCTATCAACACATTTTGGCTGGAAACGGCTTTTCGCTGGCAGACGCGCGTCCGGCGGTGGTGCTGGCCCACGACATCCGGTTCCGGGAGCCCGTGGGGTTACAGGGGGAGTACCATCCGTATGCAGCGTTGCCTCCCAGCAGACATCCGTTTGCGCATGGAGAAAAGAATCCGTAATTTGTGCCGTCAAGCACCTTACTGATTGTTTTCACGCTGAATCTGTTCCATGATTTCTCCCCTTCCAAATAACCAACGAAAAGTAGCCGGGAACGCAACCCGGATCATTGTTTTCGGCGTAGATGCCCTCATTGGCCTGTTGGCGTGGGTTGTTGCGGTGTACATTATGCATGGCTTTGATTGGGATGAATCTGTGGCTTTTTTGAGGCATTTTCCCACAGCCGTCTTTTTGTTGATTCAGCTTGGCGCTTTTTTGATTGCCGGCACCAACAACATCATATTGCGGTACATCGGAGAGAAGGACTACAGAACCATCTTCTTCAGCGTGGTGGGCGCATCTCTCCTTTTTTTGATCTTGTGGGGCGCGGCCTACCCCGTGCTGGGCAAATACCGCATGTTGGGGGTGGTATTGGTAGACACCATGGCCTTGCTGACGCTTTTGGTGGGTTCGCGCATGACCCTGCGCATGCTGTACAACCGGATAAAGCATCCACAAGCACCTGTAGCAGGCGAGCCTACCGCCATTTTCGGGGCGGGTGAACTGGGCAACATGCTGGAACGGGTGTTGTACTACAACAAATCGCACCCCTATCAGGTGGTCGCCTTTTTTGACGACAACCCGCGCGTACACCGCAAGCACCTGAACGGGATACCCATTTACAATCCGGCCAGGCAGTTTGAAGACACGATACGCCGCCTGCACATTCAGGTGATGATCATCGGCGTGCGCGAACTGCCCGCGGAGCGGCGTTCGGAACTGATAGACGCCTGTTTGGCCCAGGGCGTTCGGGTGTTGAAGGTGCCCCCCACATCGTCGTGGCTCAACGGCTCCCTTCAGGTGGGCCAGCTTCGCCAGGTGAACCTCGACGACTTGCTGGGGCGTGCGCCCATCCAGTTGGACGATGCTTTTGTGAAATCGTCTATTGAAGACAAGGTGGTATTGGTGACGGGCTGTGCGGGCAGCATTGGCAGCGAAATCGTGCGCCAGTTGTTGCATCATGAACCGGCGTGCATCATAGGGGTAGACCAGGCGGAAACGCCCCTGCACGACATTGCCTTGTCGTTGCGTGCGCATGTGGAGAGCGGATTGTTTGTACCGATCATAGGAGACATCCGCAACATGGATACCATGACCCGCATTTTCCGGCTGTATCGGCCGGGCTACGTCTTTCACGCCGCAGCCTACAAGCACGTGCCCCTCATGGAGCAACACCCCGACGAAGCAGTGCACTCCAACATTTGGGGCACCCGCTTGTTGGCCGACCTGTCGGTGCAGCACCAGGTGGATAAGTTCGTCATGATCTCCACCGACAAGGCGGTCAATCCGGCCAATGTAATGGGTGCCAGCAAGCGGATAGCCGAAATGTACGTGCAATCGCTCAACTTTGTGGAGGGCCACCACACGCAGTTCATCACCACGCGTTTTGGCAATGTGCTGGGCTCCAACGGCTCTGTGATACCCATTTTCCGGGAGCAGATAGAGCGCCGGGCACCGTTGACCGTGACGCATCCGGACATTACGCGCTATTTCATGACCATTCCGGAAGCGTGTCGGTTGGTGCTGGAGGCCGGTGCCATGGGGAAAGGGGGCGAGATTTTTGTGTTTGATATGGGCAAACCGGTGCGCATTGTGGATCTGGCGGAGCGCATGATCCGCCTGGCCGGACTGATCCCGGGCGAGGACATTGAAATCCGCTTTACCGGACTGCGTCCGGGCGAAAAACTATACGAAGAGCTGTTGGATACCCGGGAAGTACTGTCGGAAACCCACCACCCGAAAATATACCGTGCCAAGGTGCGGCCCTGTCAAATGGAGGACATCAGCGGTTCGATTGACCTGCTGATTTCCGGTGCCCGGCAAGGTCGACCGGCTGAAGAGTTGGTGCTGGCCATGAAATCGCTGGTACCGGAGTTCATGAGTCAAAACAGCCTGTTTTCCAGATTAGACAAATAAAAGCCGATGTCTTTTACCCTCTATAACCTGTACTTCAAAACCATTGGCCGATGGTTGCCCACCGATTTGTTTTCCTATCGGCAACCGGTCTCCATCAAGGGCGTGTGTTTCATTGGGGAACAGGTGGTCCTGGTGCGCGATTTACAGGGCAACTGGGATTTGCCGGGGGGAAAACTCAGTCGGGGGGAAACGATTGAAAGTTGCCTGATCCGGGAGCTGCAAGAAGAACTGGGCATTGCAGTGGCAACAGGCCCATTGATCATGGCCACTCAACGCCGCATCAATGGCTGGGTAAATGTGGTGGTGCTCATTTACAGTTGTTTTACAACAAACCGGACGCACGAGTTGCGCATCAGCCCGGAGCACAGCAAATTCGGGTGTTTTACCCGCCAGGAGGCTGAAGCCCTGGTGCTGCCCGAAGCCTACAAGCAGGCCATCGGGCGTGCGGCCCGTCAGGGGGTGACGCCATAGGCGCTATGCGCAAATGAAAGCGACGCTCTCGCATTTCGTCCCTATCTTTGGCTTTCAAATACGACGACTACTGTTTTGCAAGCCACGCCGACTAACCGACCGACCGCCACACCCCTGAAGTATTGGTTTCAGTTGTTTATCCGCAACTGGTACTGGATCGGGTTGGGGTTGGCCCTGGCGTTGTTGTACGCGGTGTACCAGTTCAGGTATACCAATCCGGTGTACCAGGTCAGCGGAACGGTATTGATCAACTCGGATAAAAAGCGGGGCACCAGCGAAGAGGCCATTTTATCCGAACTGGGTTACTCGGATCAAAGCGAGGTGATGGATGAGGTGCAATACCTCAAATCGACCTACCTCATGCGGCGGGTGGTAGACAGCCTGGCGCTGTACATCGGGTATCGGCAGCTCGGCCGCATTCGGGTGAATGAACAGTATAAACCTTTTGAATTCAAGTTGATCGAGCCTGTCATAGGGCCCGAGGTGTATGGCCGGGTGTTGCGTTTGCGGATGATTGACGCGGAGCGGTATGAGATTCTGGATGGAGACGAAAGTCGCCTGCCAGCCTACTTTGGCGATACAATTACGCACAAAGGGTTGCGGTATGTTATTTTTCCGGGCATGCTGAATGTTGCCGGCTTTGAGTATGAAGTCACCATCAGCAATCCCAAACAAGTGGCGCGCGGGCTGGCCCGGGGGCTCAATGTGCAGCTTGTAGAACGCTCGAATGTCATTCAACTTGCCGTGAATGACCTGGTACCGGATCGCGCGGTGGCCCTGCTGCACATGCTGGTACAGGAGTACAATGCGAGTGTGCTGGAGGACAAAAAAAAAGCAGGCAACAACACCCTTGATTTTATTGACGAGCGGCTCAAGTACATCGCGCAGGAGCTGTATGATGTAGAGCGCGACGTGGAAAGCTATCGGCGCGACAACGACCTGCCGGTGGGCGTGGATGCCCAGGTGGAAACCTTCATGAACCAGGTGGGCGATCTGGATAAACAGCTGCTGGAAATAGAAGTGCAGCTCGGATTTCTGAACAACCTGGGTGTGTACCTGAAAAGTCCGGACAAACCTTTTCCCGACGCCACCAACCTGACAGCCCCTAC
>Ga0247835_1005550_pt1 | contig 10168 bp, 8 predicted proteins | sample LaCtaG_3_FD_189912 | JGI IMG/M metagenome (GOLD analysis project Ga0247835, IMG submission 189912) | Freshwater microbial communities from meromictic Lake La Cruz, Castile-La Mancha, Spain - LaCruzMarch2015_13.5m | ecosystem: Environmental > Aquatic > Freshwater > Lake | place: Spain: Castile-La... | reverse complement strand
CCGGTCGGCGTGGCCGGGCGCCTCGTCGCCGTGGTCTGGATGCTCGGCGGTATCGGCCTTACCTCCTACATCACCGCGACCCTGGCCTCGGCCATGACCGTCACCACGCTCTCGGCCGAAGTCTCCGGTCTCTCCGACTTGCGCGGCGAGCGGGTCGGGACGATCACCGGCAGCTCGGCCGAATCCTTGCTGCAGAGGTCGGGTTACAATTTCGTCGGCTTCGCCGATCTCGACCAGGCGGCCGCCGCCCTGAAAAGCGGTGAGGTCAAGGGCGTAGTTTATGACAGTCCGTTGCTACGCTACTATCTGACGGCCAATCCCGCGGCAAAATTGAGTTTGGTCGGGCCCTTGTTCGATCTGCAGGATTACGGCTTCGCGCTCACGCTGGGCAGTCCGATCCGCAAAAGCGTCAACGCCGCCCTGCTGAAACTGCAAACCGGCGGCCAATCCTGCAAACTTGAAGACGCATGGTTCGATGAACCGGCGGAGGAATAAGACGGCGTCCCCGGGGGTCTGCACGTCTGGCAAGGTGGATCGCGCTGCTTGCCTCGCGACTAACCCAAAGTTTTGTGCCGCCTGTGATTTCGGGCAGGGCGGGGCCTTTGCCTATGGGCCATCTCCACTGCGTTCCGGTTGGACCCGCCGTTTGCATCCAATGAAGAACCAGCATCCCCGCGCGCCGAGGACGTCGCGCCCTACCTTTGTGACTCATGTTGGCCCACCAGTTACTCAAAGCACACACCGGCCAACGCGCGGGTTCAGGAACGATAGGCTATCTCTGCCGCCGATTCTGCTCTCGGCTTCGATTCCCGTTGCCCCAATCGACCGGTGAAAGGACAATCATCTGCATGAAACTGGTCCTCGCTCTTTTTCTCGGCCTTGTCCTCTCCGCCCCCGTTTCCGCTGACGAACAAAAAACCGTTCTCGTCGTGCTGACCAGCCACGCGCAAATGGGTGACACCGGAAAACCGACCGGGTTTTTCCTTGGCGAGCTGACCCACCCACTCGAGGTGTTCGAAAAAGCCGGAGTTCCGGCGGAACTTGCTTCGATCCAAGGCGGCGAACCGCCGGTCGACGGCCTTGATCTGCAGGACGAAATCAACCAGCGCTATTGGAACGACCCCGCTTTCCGCGCAAAGTTGTCCGCGACGAAAAAATTGTCCGACCTCGATCCGGGTGACTACTCCGCCGTCTTTTTCTCCGGCGGGCACGGAACCATGTGGGATTTCCCGGACGATGCCGCGGTGCAGAAATTCGCCCGCGAGCTTTACGAAGCGGACTCACCGGTCGGCGCGGTGTGTCATGGTCCGGCCGCCCTGATGAACGTGAAATTGTCCGACGGAACTTATCTTGTCGCCGGCAAAGAAGTCAGCGCTTTCACCAACGCGGAAGAGGAAAAAGTCGGCCTGACCAAGGTCGTTCCGTTTCTTCTCGCCACGAAATTGGAAGAACGCGGCGCGAAGCATGTCGCGGCGCCCGATTTCGAGAAGAAGGTCGTGGCCAGCAGAAATCTTGTCACCGGCCAGAACCCCGCCTCAGCCGCTGGCGTGGCCGAAAAGATGGTCGAGTTGCTGAAGAGCGGGAACTGAGCGTTCAGCGTGGTTTAAGAAACACTTTGTTTGCTCGTCGTTTCGGCGCCGGGGACGGCGCTGCTACAATCCGTGGCATCTCGGCCATCGTGCTGCTAAAATAACGACCGGTTTATGAAACGGATTCCGCGGGCGATTTCGATGGCGATCGTTTTGATCGTGCTGACGCTGTGCGCCACTTGGCTGATGCGATCGTGTGCGCGGATGCCGGGGGAAGCGGCACAGGCGGCGGCCGAACCGGCGGTGGAGTTGGCCAGGCGGATTGTCGAAGGCATTTCGCGGCGGTTGCAATTCCGTCCGGAGGTGCGGGTTGATCAGGTGACGGTATTGCAGGCGGAGACGCCGGTCTTGGAGTTGGCCACCTTGCGGCGCGAGTTCAACCATGACTACGAATGGGAGCACCAATGGCTCGGGAGCACGAAGCGACTGCATTTGCGCGGGACATTCGCGGCCAAGGCGGGGATCGATCTCAACGAGAAATTTTACCTCGAGGTCGATTCACGCGATCTGCGGGTCAAAGCGGAGTTTGCCGACCCGCGTGTTCTGGGGGTGGAGATGCTCGCTTACCGTGCGGAGGAAGAGGAGGGCTATTGGAACAAGTTGAGCGCGGAGGAGCGCGAGCAGGCGGTCAATGCCCTCCTCGCCTCGGCCCACGAGGTTGCTGCCAAGGACGCAAGTCTGACCGTGGAGGCCCGGCGTATGCTCGACGCGCAAATGGCCGCTGCGGTGACGGAAAGTGGGGGTCAGTGGCAGCCGGACATGATCCAGCCGAAGGACTGAGCTGGAACGGTGCAGTAGAACTACGGATTACAGGGATTGCACGAATGGCTTCCAGATGAATGGGCGATCGGAAATTTGCCTGTGGGGCCGTCTCGCCAAGACTCGGTTGTGCCGCGAATCGAATCATTCGTCGGCGAGGACGCCGACGCTAAAGTTAAATGTAGCGGCGCCGTCCCCGGCGCCGAGGATAACAAAGACCACCGCTTTTCCTAAAACGCTCATGGGCTGAGGCTTGAAGCTTGAGACCTGAGGGACAGAGGGAGAAAGGCGGGCCACCGGCCATGCGCAGACTACCCTGCAAAGGGTATTGGCGGGGGGCGGAGAGGTTTGGTAGGTAGAAGGGCTTCAACCCACACTTATGAAAAAACTGATCCCCATGATTGTTCTCCCGCTGCTGTGTGCGGGATGTCTCACCGCCGATGACATGCTCGCGCTGACCAACGCGGCCAATACCTCCGGGCGCCCGCAACCCGGATACCGTCCGCCGGTCGGTGGACAGCAAAACTTCAACCAAGCGGTCTATGCCGACGGTTACCGTCGCGGTTATCGTTCGGGCTTCAACGACTCGTCCAATGGCATGGGCTACCGCGCCGCGGCGAATTATGGCGCGAATCCGGTCATGGCCAGCGGCTTTTACAAGGGCTACGAGGAGGGATTCTACGAAGGCCGCCGCGGGATGAATTACGGTTGCAGTCTGTAAGAGCGAAGAAAATTCCCAATAGCGAAGGGCACGCGCGAGCGTGCCCTTTGTCTTGGCAGACTGCGGCGCGTCGGGGACGCCGCGCCCTCCTGGGAAATTTGCGGCGACGGGATATCGCGATCCACCCGGGACGTCCCGGGCTCGTTATCCGCCCTCTTTTTTCTTTTTCCCGATGCCGCCGAAGAGGCGTTGGAAGATGTTCTTTTTCTTCACGGTGCCTTCGGCGTCGGCCGCCGGCTTGACCGTGGGTGCGGCCGCGGTGGTGCCGGAGCGCGAGGATCCTTCGCCCCCGGCACCGCCTTCGCCGGGCGGAGCGTCCGCCAACGCGGCGGGGATGGCGCGGCCGAAGTTGACGCTGGAGACGAAGCCGAAGCTGCCCTTGGCCGGTTCGAGGCTGGCGATCTCGAGTTTTTCGCCTTCGTCCATGGTGAAGATGTCGGCGAGAATTTTTGAGGCGATGGGGGCGGCGACACCGCCACCGGAGGCGCCGCCGTTGACCATGACGCAGACCGCATAGCGTGGTTTGTCATAAGGCGCGAAGGAAATGAACCAGACGTGGTTGTCGGGAATGCCTCGTCGCCAAAATTGCGCGGTGCCGGTTTTGCCGGCGACATCGTAGTTCTTGATCCGGGCACCGGGGGCGGTGCCGCCACCGCGGTTGACCACGTCCCAGAGTCCGCGCCGCACGGTGTCGAGGCCTTCGACCGTGAAACCGTTTTCGAGAAGTTTGGCGCGGATGCGCACGGGTTCCTCCCGGACGACGGTGCCGTCGCGGGCCACGACTTTGTCGACGAGGCGCGGGTAGTAGCTGGTGCCCCAATTGCCCAGCGTGGCGGCGACCATGGCCATTTGCAGGGGGGTGGCGAGGACGAAGCCCTGGCCGATGGAGGTGTTGGCGGTCTGGCCGGTGGACCATTGTTCTCGCAGGTTTTGTTTGGTCAGCCAGTCCGGCCCGGGAAGGATGCCGGCGTATTCGCCGGCGATGGGGGCGCCGGATTTTTGTCCGAGCCCGAGCATTTGTCCGACGGCATTGATTTCTTCGATCCCGGCGTTGTTGCCGTAGAGGCAGAAGAAGGAGTTGCAGGAGACGCGCAGGGCGGAGGTCAGGCCGATGCTGCCGTGAGTGCCGCTGCACTTGAGCATGTGTTTGCCGTATTTGACGCCGCCGGAACAGGTGAAGGAGCGCTCGCCGAGGCCTTTGCGCAGGCCGGCGAGGGCGGGGAGCACCTTGTAGGTCGAGCCGGGTGCGTAGGCGCTGGTCGCGCGGTTGAGCAATGGGTTGGTCGCATCGGCGGCGAGCGCGTTCCAGTCGGCTGCGGCGATGGCGGGGATGAAGCTGTTCGGGTCGAACGAGGGGACGCTGGCCATGGCGAGGATGTCGCCGCTGTTCGGATCGACCACGACGGCGGCGCCGCGGCGGACCACGCGGAGGGCTTTCTCGGCGATGTATTGGATGCGGGCGTCGATGGTGAGTTGGATGTTGTGGCCGGAGCGCGGTTCCTGGCGTTCGATCTCGCCCTGGATTTTGCCCTTGGCATCGCGTTGCAGGATGCGGGCACCGGCCTCGCCGCGGAGGTCGTCGTCGAGCAGAAGCTCGAGCTGGGCTTTGCCCTCCACGTCCGGCTGGTAAAAAGTGAAGCGGGCGGCTTCGTCTTTGTTGATTTCGTTGGGCACGCCGACGTAGCCGAGGAAGTGCGCGCCGAGGGCGCCGTAGGTGTAGCGCCGCACGGGGCGCACGGTGACATTCACCCCGGGCATGTCGACCTGGTGCTCGGCGAAGCGGGCCATGGTCTCGTAATCGAGGTCCTCGATGTAGGTGAAAGGAACCTCGGTGTTGTTGCGGTAGTGGAGGCGGAGGCTGTTCGCGTTGTAGTCTTCCGCGATGCTGAGGTCGGCGAGACGTTTGATCACCGTTTCGTTGAGGATTTTGACGATGTCGGATTCGCTTTTCTCCGTCATCATTCCGCGCACCGTGGTCTGGTAGGCGCGCTGCGGGACGGAGTCGTGCTGTTCGCGGTAAGCGCGGACGATTTCGGGGAGGTAGAATTCGACCGCCATGCTCGAGCGGTTTTCGGCAAGCCGCACCCCATTGCGGTCGAGGATGTCGCCGCGCACGGAGGGCAGGCGGACGTTGACTTGCGAGTTGCTGCGGATGCGGGCGGTGTATTCCTCGCCGCGGGCCACTTGAACATACCAAAGCCGGCCGGTGAGCAGCAGCACGGCCGCGAGCATGAGGACTGCGAGCACGGCGATGCGGAATTCTGGTGCGCGGCGAAGCATGGGCAGGGAGGGCGTTCTGAATATTTGCCCAAACTTTCACCTGCCGCAACAAAGGGTTGAGCGGGATGGGAGATCGGGCGTCCCCACGGTGGTCCGGCCGCCGCGGTGATGATATACCCTGTGGAGGGTATTGCTTAAAAGTGTGCTTTGGACTAGTAACCGGATCCGATGAGCGCAAACTCTTCCGATCACGCGGGCTTGGACACCGCGCGGCGCGACCGTCTGTTACGGCGTCTGGTCGGCTGCTTCGCGCTGTTCGCCTTTCTGGCTCTCGGCATGGCGATCGCCACGTCGATCTGGCAGCAGTCCGGCGGTGATCTGGACGCGGTATCTTTGGTCCAAGACGTGCCTCGTTAGTCTCATCTCGATCACACCCCCACGACGGCCAAGGCAATTGCGCCTGAGGGTAGCGGAAGCTCTCCAAGCGGTCATGCGGACCCGCTTCCACGATCTACCCTTCAGAGGGTATTTACGGCCTGGAAAAGGCGGCTTAAGATTCTCTCTTTTCCAAAGCCATGACAACCCCACCCACGCTCGGAGAACCCAACTGCCCGGCGCAAGCTCCGGCTGGCTTTCCAACGCATGACGGGGTCGGGGGCGAGGAGATCAGGGCTGAGTTGCAGCGCGTGTTGAACAGCACGGACTTCCCGGCCACGCTGCGCAATCGCCGTTTTCTATCCTTGGTCGTCGAGAGCTTCCTCCAGGACGGGGCGAAGTCTAAAGTTTCCGCCCACAGCGTGGCGACGAGGGTTTTTGGGCGTCCCGAAAGCTTCAACACGATCCTCGATCCCATTGTGCGGATTGAAGCGGGTAAATTGCGGCGCGACCTGGAGACTTATTATTTGAAAAGCGGTCGCTGGAACCCCTTGCGTATCGAGATGCCCTGCGGCGGATACGATCCGGTATTTCTCCGTCAGGAGGAGACGGGGTTTCCCGAGTCTTTCGTGCCCGCCACCACGGGGGATCTTGCTCTTGACGCTGCGGCCGAGTTGCGTCGCGTGGTGGCCAGCGCTGACTTCCCGGCCACGGCGCGCAACCGCAAGTTTCTTGCCTATGTGGTGGAGAACGAATTGGCCGGCCGGTCCGCGGAGAGCACGGCGATGCTGGTGGCAACACTTGTCTTCGGCCGCAGTGCCGATTTCGACCCGAACAGCGACCCCATCGTGCGCATTGAGGCAAGCAAGCTGCGGCGGGATCTGGAGACCTATTATCTGAAAAGCGGGCGCGCCAATCCGTTGCACATTTCCCTGCCCAAAGGCGGCTACCGCCCGGTTTTCGTTTATCAGAGCTGATCGCCGGCCGGCGGGGTCCAAAAGCCCCGGAAGTCCGTTTCCTCCGCCCGGCCTTGCCCGCACCCGGGGGCATCGGCTATCTTGAGGGGATATCTTATGAGCAAAGAGGAGCAGTTCAAAGTGGCGGTGTTGGCCGGGGACGGGATCGGGCCGGAGGTGATGGCGGAGGCGCTGCGCGTTCTTGCCGCGGTGGCGGCCAAGTTTTCCATTCCTTACCAACTTCGCGAGGAGCGGGTGGGAGGGGCGGCGATCGATGTGGACGGAGTGGCCTTGCCCGACCAGACGTTGCAAACCTGCAAGGAGTCCGATGCCATTTTGTTCGGCTCGGTTGGCGGTCCTAAATGGGAATCCCTGCCGCCCAACCAGCAACCGGAGCGGGCGGCCCTGCTCGCCCTGCGCAAGACCTTCGCCCTTTACGCCAACCTGCGGCCGGCCGTTTGCTTGCCGGAATTAACCCATGCCTCACCGGTGCGCGAGTCGATCGTGCAGGGCGGGTTTGATGTTATTTTTGTGCGGGAGTTGACCGGCGGACTTTATTTCGGGGAGCCGAAATACATGAAGCACGAGAGCGGCGAGTGGTTCGCGGTCGATACGATGATTTATTGGGAGAGCGAGATCGAGCGCATCGCCCATGTCGCCTTCCAAACCGCGATGAAGCGCAACCGTCATGTCACTTCGATCGACAAAGCCAATGTCCTGCAGAACGGCATCCTCTGGCGCCAGACGGTCGATCGCGTGGCCAACGAGTATCCGGAGGTCAAATTGCGCCACCTTTACGTGGACAATGCCGCGATGCAACTGATCCGCAATCCGAAGGGCTTCGATGTCATTCTCGCGGAAAACCTTTTCGGCGACATCCTCAGCGACGAGTTGGCCATGATTGCCGGTTCGCTCGGCATGCTGCCCAGTGCCAGCCTTGGGATTTCCAAAGGCAACGGCCGCTACTTCGGCATGTATGAACCGAGCGGCGGTACCGCCCCGGATATCGCCGGCTTGGGCATCGCCAACCCCATCGCGCAGATCCTTTCCGCCGCCATGATGCTCCGTTATTCGGCCGGACGCGAAGACGCGGCCTCCGCGATCGAAGCGGCCGTGCAGCGCGTCATCCGTTCCGGCCTGCGCACGAAGGATATTCATACCGAAGGGACGCAACTGGTCGGCACCACGGAGATGGGCAAGGCCATCGCCGCCGCGCTGTGACCGTGCGAAAGCCTTGGCTTGGCGCGGCTTTTGCCCGCACTATCTGACGTCCGTGAACTTCCGCAAACAGGCCGTGCCCGAGCCCGGCGCGTTTCAGATCGCGCCGATGGTGGATATTGTCTTCCTCCTGCTCATCTTCTTTCTCGTCACTTGGAATTTCGCACGTTACGAGACCGAACTCGATGTCAAGGTGCCCACGGCGAAGGAGGGCAAGGAGTCGCGGCGCGCCGTGGGCGAGGTCATCATCAACGTCAAAGCCGACGGCACGATCATGATGAACCGCCGCGAATTGTCAGGGGAGGAACTGACCGCCACCTTGCGCCAAATTTCCGAGCTTTATCCCGATCAAGCGGTGGTCCTGCGCGGCGACCAGTCGACCGACTACCGTCACATCGTGGCGGTGCTCGACATTTGCCGTACGGCCAACATCTGGAATGTCGCCTTCGCCACGGGGCGACCCGAATCATGACGCGATTCTTTCTCTTTTTCCTGCTCGTTCCCGCGCTGCTTCGCGCCCAGGAGAATGTCGAGGTCCGCGTGGCCGAACCGGTCAATGCCGGGCCCGCACCCGAAGTGCGCCGGGCAGAACCGGTGGCACCCGCCGGCGCGGCGACGGCCATGCCGGCGGTCGATGCGACGGACGGCACCGAAGCCATCCGGGCGGCGCCCTCCAATCTGGCGGATGACCCGGCGCGCCGCGCTTTCGAGCAGGCCAACGCCTTCTACGGCCAGAAGATGTACGATCTGGCCGTGCCGAAGTATCAGGAGTTCCTTGCCATGGCTCCGCGCGGCATCGACCGTCAGGCGGCGTTGTTCCGGCTCGGCGAATGCCAGCGCGCGGTGAAGCGCAATGCCGAGGCCGCCGCGGCCTACCGTCAGTTGCTCTCGGAATTCAACAGCGGTGAATTTCTCGGTCCGGCCGCCTACCGCCTCGGCGAAATACAATTTGGCAGCCGTGATTTCGATGGCGCGGCCGCTTCTTTCCGCCTCGCCGCACACCACGTGCGCGACGCGAAGCTGCGGCTGGCTGCGAAGTTTTTCGAGGGCCGCGCCCTTGAGGCGGCCAACCGCACGGCCGAGGCGCTTTCCGCCTACCGCGAGGTGGCCGCGCAGAAGGAGGACAATCCTTACCGTGAGCGCGCCATTTTCGATCTGGCCGAGGCCGACGCGCGCGCCGGTCTGACCGATAGCGCGCTGCGCCAACTGCGCGGTCTGGCCGAGACGGCGCAGAATCCGGTCATCCGTACCAGTGCGGCGGTCAAAGCCGGCCTGCTCGCTGTCGATCAACGCGACTTCGGGACGGCGCGTCCCTTGCTCGAGATGGGCGCCGCCAACCAGGAACTGGCCAACTGGCGCGCGGCGGGGCAAGCCGGCTTGGTGCGGTTGGAATACGAATCGGAGAATTATCCCGCGGCCGCCAAGCTGGCCGATGAAATCCTTCCCCTCCTCCCGGCCGAAGCGCAGCCCGATGTGCTCCTCCTCGCGGCCAATGCCCGCCGCCAGATGGGTGAGCAGGGCCGCGCGCTTGGACTCTACGACCGCCTTGTTGTCGATCACCCCGGATCCACCGCCGCTCGCGATGCGGGCTTTCATCGCCTGGTCAGTCTCGTGGCGCAACAAGACCCGCGCTCGCTCGCGCAAATCGAAGCCTTCCTGCAATCGTCCTCCTCGGAAGACCAGCGGGCCAAAGCCGAGTTGCTCAAGGCCGAGCTGCTTTTCGGTCAGGACCGCTTCACCGAGGCGGCCGAACTTTACCGCAAGGCTTCCACCGCCCGGGGCACGGAACGCTACCGTGCGGATGCGCTCTACAGGCTCGCCTGGTGCCAATTGCAGGCCAAGGCCTACGACGACGCGGTGGAAGTCCTCACCCGCTTTCTTCTGCAATACCCGCGTCATCCGTTCGCCGGTTCGGCTTACGCGCAACGCGCGGTCGCCCAACTTGAAACCGGCGACAAGGTTGCGGCGTTGGCCGACTTCGAGGCGGTGATCGACCGCTACCGCGACGCGAAGGAACGGGAAGATGCCATGACGCAGCGCGCCCTCCTGCTGGGCAACCTGCAGCGGCCAGCCGAGATGGCGGCGGGCTTCGAGCGGCTCCTCGCCGATTACCCCGAGAGCAAAGCAGGCGCGCAGGCCCATTTCTGGATCGGTTACGCCGCATCCGACGCGGGCCGGCCCCGTGAAGCCATTGCCTCACTGGAGAAAGCGCGCGAGCTGGATCCCGACAAATACGGCGAGCGCGCCACGCTGCGTCTGCTCCTCAGCCACTACCAATTGCAGGACCGCGAAGCGACGGGACGAGAGGCCAAAACCCTCGGACCGGAGAA
>Ga0247835_1005549_pt1 | contig 10170 bp, 10 predicted proteins | sample LaCtaG_3_FD_189912 | JGI IMG/M metagenome (GOLD analysis project Ga0247835, IMG submission 189912) | Freshwater microbial communities from meromictic Lake La Cruz, Castile-La Mancha, Spain - LaCruzMarch2015_13.5m | ecosystem: Environmental > Aquatic > Freshwater > Lake | place: Spain: Castile-La... | reverse complement strand
CCCAAACCCTTGTGTGGCCGACCAAGCCACTTTTCAAAATTACAAAAGCTGATTATCAGGCACTTACATCATTCGCACGCCTCAAACTGCGAAACTTGGGCTAGTAGTTTGTGCCCGACCCGAATGACGCTAAGTTAACGCCGGATCCGAATGCTGCCCCTTCAGGGCAGAGACGCGTTCTGCCAAGTACCCAGGGCTGCGCTGACGCTTGCCCTGGGCTAAGGGATAAAACCCCGTCGGGGCTTAACTTAGTGCTATTCGAACCCCACCCCTTTTCCGCGCAGCTCGCCGGAAAGGAGCTAAGCTTTTCTGGCGATAACCAGAAACTGCTTTCCCAATACTGTCCACGCGATCGGCAGCGCAAGATAGAGTCGGATTAGAAATAGCGGGGAAGGCCTCTTCCCTACCATCGTATAAGGGAGAAATCTCTCCAAAACGAGCTCGCTGATGAATCCGCGGTTCTCTAATGCCTCGCGCAGGGAGAGTTCTGTAAGGGGAAGATAATGATCCCAGAAATCCCAATAGGCACCCGGAACGCATTTAATGTTCGGGCCCATGGCGATGAGGCATCCTCCGGGCTTCAGGGAACGCTTGATATGATCAAGCGTTCTGGCCAGCGCCGCCTTTTCAGGCAGATGTTCGAAAAAATTGCTTGTGAATACAACGTCAAGGCAGTTTTCCGGCAGGGGCCAGGGTCGAGAGCAGTCCTGATGAAAAAACTCCACATTCGTTCCCAAATACTTCGGAGCATCGGGGTTAAGATCCATTGCGAATCTTTTGGCCGCAGAAACCTGATTGATAAACTCCCCATATCCACAACCAAGGTCGAGAACACAACCATCCTCTGGAACAAAGCGACCGAAGAAACATCTGATCAGAACTCGCCAGACGGACTTCCGATGTTCCAGCTTTGCCCGAAAGCGGTTGGCATACATCCGGCTCAGGTCATCTTGGTCGTGTGATATCATCGGTGTTGGGGCAGAAAGGGGTCCGGTACAAACTCATAACATTTAGGTTTTGAGCGCTAGAAGCACACTGGCTGGCCCCCCCGAATTTGAAGCTGCCTGTCAGCAGCCGTCTCTACGAACTCACCTGGGACACCAACAATCAAGAAAGAAATATGACATCTTTGTAACTTGAATCTTGGATTTGCATGGCATTTCGAAGAGGGAGCGCGGCAGAAACGGGTCGGGTACAAAAACAAACTCTCAAGGTCCAAATGCAATCCGCATAGAGACTCGCATCCGAGCGCATTTCCACCATGGAAGCCCGCCCGGCCTTAACCGGGTCTGGTCAACAGCGGAATTGCCCGGCATCACGATTCCTTGAGTGTTAGTAGTGTGTACCCGACCCCTTTTTCGCGCGCGAATGGCACTAAGTGTAGCCCCGAAGGGGATTCATCCCTTAGCCCAGGGCAAGCGTCAGCGCCGCCCTGGGTAATGGGTAGAACGTGTCTCTGCCCTGAAGGGGCAGCATCCCGATTCGCCGTTAACTTAGCGCCATTCGTACCCGACCCCTTGTTCGCGAAGAGGCCTTGTTCAAGGGTCCCGGGCACCAACGGAGGGACTGTAATAGGCTTGAAGGCCATTCAGGCCTGAAGCTTCTTGCGACGGTTCATTTGGACGGTCCGAGCTCCCGCCAGACCGGCGAGCAGGAGGAGTCCGATCGTACCGGGTTCTGGGATGGGCGTGATCACGATATTGTCCAATCCGAGTTCGTCGCGGGTTCCAGAACCAAGGTCGTTACTACTCCAGCGCAAATAGTAAAATGCTCCGGGCGAGATGTTTAATCCTGTGAGCGTGGTGCCCCGGGGGGTCGGCGTCCACCCGAACCCATCAGCCGTGGTAGGGGTTGCAAAATCGAGACCTGCGACGTTAGTGAATGACGAATTGTCGGCAGAATGCGTAAAGTTCCAGGAACTGCTGTTGCTTGCGTTGTTTCGGCTCACAATATCGTAGCTCAGGCCCAATTGCGTGAGGATCGCACCGGAATTGTTTAAAACGCGCAGAGTGATCGACCCGGGGGTAAAGTCATTGGAGCTCGGTTGGATCACGAAGGCCCGTCCCGCCACCGCATCCGCTGCGTAAATTCCACCGGTCGAGGAATCTGCTGTCAGGAGTCCACGAGCGTAATCTCCTGATGTTCCCGTCCCGCCGAAGGCCAGGTCCCCGTCGCTGAAACCAAAAACACTCCAAGCATCAGAATCCAGTTGTCCTGCGGTGGGTGTCGCTTGGAAACCCGCCGCAGTAAAACCAGTGAAGTCGATAACTACGGGGGTACCAACCGCGTTCAGGACGACCTGCGCATTGGCGGTGAGGGTCAACGCGAGTCCTAAAAAAATGGCTCCGGCGGCTGTTGGTGTCGCTCTTAGCTTCATGGATATCGATTGGTTCGTTCGTGTTGCGGGATTTCCGGCCCGAGGTTAGGAATGCGCCTCGGGCCGGAAAGGGAGAATTTGCAACAAACTCTTCACAAAGTTTTGGAGGCGTTATGTGCGGCCGTGCAGACGCTCGGACGCGAGTGTGACGCATGGCCCAGTGAAGAGGGGGGTCGGGTACGAATGGCGCTACGTTAACGACGGATCGGGATTCTGCCCCTTCAGGGCAGAGATGCGTTCTACCCATTACCCAGGGCTGCGCTGACGCTTGCCCTGGGCTAAGGGATAAAACCCCGTCGGGGCTTATCTGAGTGCCATTCGAATCGCGTTTCAGAAAGGGGTCGCGTTTCAGAAAGGGGTCGGGTACAAACAAGTAAGATTTTGAACCTCCTAGCCCGCCCACTCTGCTTGGAGCGCGGAACGGGGGTCACGCGAAGGCGCGAATGGAGCGAATGGCGCGAAGGAGGAGGGGGGTGGCGATCGGGCGGGCCAAATTTCGGCTTGTCGAGTCCATCCGTGCGTGAATTCTCTTTCGATTCATGTCGGTCGTGCTTACAACCCTTTTTTCGATCGTCAGTCTCGCTCTTCTGGCGGCTTGCTCGCCGAACAAAACGGCGATCCCTTCCGGCGGGAGCGATGTGATTGCCTCTGGCAAAGTGGTGTATGATGAGAGCTGCGCCGTGTGCCACTACGGCGGTGAGGGCAGCCCGGTTGCGCCTCCCCTGCGGGGATCCCCCATCCTGGTCGGCGATCCCGGTGCCCTCCTGCGCACGATTCTCCATGGTCAGAAAGGTGTCAGCGTCGTCGGCGGGAAAAAGTTCAACGGCATCATGCCCGGCGTTCCCTCGCTGTCGGACGCCGATGCCGCCGCCGTTGCGACTTACATCCGAAAAGAGTTTGCCGGAATCGACCAACCCGTTTCTCCTGATGTCGCCGCCGCACAACGTTGATGAATTAAACCCCATGAAAGCCCTTGCGCCCGCCGCCGTCTTCATTGCGACCCTTACGCTTTCCGTCTCCGTCTCGCTCACCCGTAGCGCGCAGGCCGCGGAGGTCATTCATTCGGAGGACGCAAATTTCCAGATCGAAACGATCGCCACGGGTCTGAAGAGTCCCTGGGCGTTGGTGAAACTTCCGGACGGGCGGATGCTCGTCACGGAACGCGATGGCCGCCTCCGCGTGATTTCTGCGGACGGCAAACTTCAGGAGGAACCCGTTGCCAATGTTCCCGCGGTCGTTGCCAAGGGTCAGGGGGGGCTCCTCGACCTCGAACTCCATCCGGAATACGCCGAGAACGGATGGATCTACATTTCCTATTCGAAACCCGGCGAGAACGGCGCGATGACCAGCATCATCCGCGCCCGACTAAAAGGGAACGCCCTCGAGGATATCGAGACGATTTTTGACCCTCCGGCTGCAGACTATACCACCGGTGGCAATCACTTCGGCAACCGGATGGAGTTTGACGGGAAGGGCTACCTGTTTTTTAGCATCGGGGAACGCGGCGACCAATCCAACGCCCAACTCCTCACCAACGCGAAGGGCAAGATTCACCGCATTCGCGACGACGGCAAAATTCCGGAGGATAATCCATTCGTCAACACCCCGGGCGCCATCCCCTCGATCTGGTGCTACGGCAACCGCAACCCTCAGGGGCTTCGGTTCCAGCCAGGCACGGGAGTGCTTTGGGAAAGCGAACACGGACCGCGCGGCGGCGATGAGTTGAACATCATTCGCAAAGGAGCCAACTACGGCTGGCCCGTGATCACCTACGGCATCAACTACAACGGAACAAAAATCACCGACTTCACGGAGAAGGAAGGCATGGAACAACCGGTGATCCAATGGACCCCATCCATCGCGGCTTGCGGGATGGATTTTTACACGGGCAATGAGTTTCCCAAATGGAAGGGCAATTTGTTCGTCGGAGCGCTTGCCCACCAAAAGCTGGTCCGTTGCGTAATCGATGGGGAGAAGGTCACCAAACAGGAAATCCTCCTCGAAAGAATCGGCCGAATCCGGGATGTGCGCTCGTTTGGCGACGGGGGAATTTACGTCGTGGTGGCAGAGCCCGGGAGCGTCTTTAAGATCGTCCCGGCGAAGTAGCCAATGTCCGCGCCTACGGCGCCGGGGAGCTGGAAGGTTTCGCGTCCTGGTACGCCTTCACCCGATCGACGAATGCGTCTGGTTTGAACTGCTTCATGAACTCGTCGTTCGGGAACACTCCCCGCACCAGGGTCAGCAGCTCGGCGTAGGCGGGGTCGAAGGGAGTGAAGGAAACCAGGGCGCTCTTGCGCCAGATCTCGATCTCCGCGCAGCCAAAGCACAGGACGAGATCCACCGGATCGCCGGCCGGAGGAGTGAAAACAAAACGGATGTTCGCCCGAAAACGACAGGCCTTCGATGAGGAAAGATACGTGCCGCCGGCCATGAAAATCTTCTTCAACTGCTCTGTTTTCTCCGCATCCAGCGTGGTGGCTTCGCCGAGGACGTAGAGCTCCGGACCCTCCTTTGCCTCATCGGGCCGCATTTCGTCGCGGACGGTATCCACCCGCTGGGCGGTGACCTTTTTCGCGTCGCGCAGCGCTTCGTAGATGTCGCGACCGCCAAGCGCAGAGGATACGGTCAGCGCATTGAAGTCCTCCTCCTGAGCCAGGACTGTCGTGGCGGTCAGGGTGAAGGCGAGGGTTAGTAGCGCGGCGGCGCAGCGGCGCGGCGGACCTTGGGATTTGCGGAGACGGAGATGGACCATGGGTTACTGCGACGGAGGGGTGGGGAGGGAGTCGGCTTCGTTGATGGCGTCGATGAAGAGGCGGAGGAGTCCGAAATCGCGCTTGTGTGGGATCAACACAATCCGCGGGAGCAGGGCGAGGTCGACGTGATCTTTCTCCTCGGGGAGGGCGCGTTCCTGCGAGATGGCGCCCCGGACGAGCAGCGTGGCAAAGCGGGTATTCAGGTCGGCGAGCGCGGGGTCGGTGAGTCTGCGCTGGATGCGAATGACCATCCGTTCCCCGACCCAGCGGTACGAGTGGAAGTTGCTGTAGAAGCGTTCGATTTCCGCGACGGCGTCGTTGACGTCGCGGGTGACGCGGAAGAGGTGGAAGTCGGTTTTGGAAATGAGTCCGCTGGAGAGCAGATCGTTCAGCAGGAATCGGCGCCATGTTTCCCAGTAGAAGCCCGCGGGTTCGTCGATGAGGATAATCGGAACGATTTGCGTCTTTCCGGTTTGCATGAGGGTCAGGCATTCGAACCCTTCGTCCTGCGTGCCGAAGCCGCCGGGGAAGAGGGCGAAGGCGTGGGATTCTTTGACGAAGTTGAGCTTTCGCGTGAAGAAGTATTTGAACGTGACGAGTTTGGGGTCGCCTTCGATGGTGGCGTTTGCGCCTTGTTCGAATGGGAGTTGGATGTTGAGGCCGAAGCTGTTGGCAGCGCCGGCCCCGAGTTGGGCTGCTCCCATGATGCCGTCGCCGCCGCCGGTGATCACCATGTAGCCTTGCTCGGCCATTCGCTGACCGAACCGGCTTGCGTGTTGGAATTCGGGAGCTTCCGGCCTGGTTCGAGCCGATCCGTACACGGTGACCTTTCGGCGGTTGGCGTATTTGGCGAAGATCGCGGCGGCTTCCCGCATCTCTGCGAGCGCGCGACGTACGAGTTTGAGGTCGCCGCGCGAGGCCCGGTCGCGCCCGAACTGCAGCGCGGTTTGCATGATGTCCGCGATGAGTTCCGCGTCGCGACCGCCTGCCACCTCACGCGCCAGTTCCACCACCCGCGGATCGCGGGCGTCCTTCGAAAGCGTGCTCATCACCGGGGAATCAGAGCAGTCTTTCCGCCGCCTGTGCAACGTCCTTGTCTCCGCGGCCGGAGAGATTGATGATCACCACGTCGCGAGGCGACATGTCCGGAACGATCTTGATCGCATGGGCTACGGCGTGGGCGGACTCCAATGCGGGAATGATCCCCTCCTTCTGCGACAGGATCTGGAAGGCGTGCAGGGCTTCGTCGTCTGTCGCATACGCGTACTCTGCGCGGCCGATCTCGCGCAGATAGGCGTGTTCGGGTCCCACCGCGGCGTAATCCAGGCCTGCGGAAACCGAGTGCGTTTTTTCAATCTGGCCATCTTCGTCCGCGAGAAGGAAGGTCTTTGCCCCTTGGAGAACGCCGAGGCGCCCTCCCTGAAAGCGGGCGGCATGACGGCCCGGGAAAATTCCATCGCCCCCGGCCTCGACCCCGATCATCCGCACGTTCTCGTCACCTAGAAATGCGTAAAACAGGCCGATCGCGTTGCTTCCTCCTCCTACGCACGCGAGCAGGAGGGACGGGAGACGCTCCTCCTTTTGCAGAATCTGCCGCCGCGCTTCGTCACCGATGATCCGATGAAAATCCCGCACCATCATGGGATACGGATGCGCGCCGTAAGCGGTCCCTAAGACATAGTGAGTGGAGCGGACGTTGGTGGTCCAATCGCGCATCGCCTCGTTGACCGCTTCCTTGAGCGTTGCCTGGCCAGCGGTGACGGGCACGACTTTGGCCCCGAGGAACTTCATCCGCGCCACGTTCAACGACTGACGCACCATGTCCACCGCGCCCATGTAGATCACGCATTCCAACCCGAATCGCGCGGCGCATGTCGCGGTGGCCACGCCGTGCTGACCGGCACCGGTCTCGGCGATGACCCGCCCTTTGCCCATGCGGCGGGCGAGAAGCACTTGGGCGAGCGCGTTGTTGATCTTGTGAGCGCCCGTGTGCAGCAGGTCTTCGCGTTTAAGATAAATCTTCGCCCCTCCAAGGTGCTCCGTGAGTCGTTCGGCGAAGTAAAGCGGGGTGGGCCGACCGACAAAGTTCGCGAGCAAGTCCGCGAGTTCCGCCCGGAATCCCGGATCCTGACGTGCCGTGGCATACTCCTGGGTGAGTTCCTCCAGCGCTGGAATCAGGGTCTCGGGAGCGAATCGTCCCCCGTACGAACCGAAGTGTCCGCCGGCGTCCGGGAGCGTCTTTTGGGAGGATAGGTCTACGGTCATGTCATTTACTATGCACCTTCGCACGCAGGGCGGCAACCGCGCGGCGGTGTGGTGCGGGGATCGGGAGTTCTTCCAGTTCGCTCGCGGGAACGAACAGGCCCGGCGAATGAGGCGCCGCCACGCGGAAAACGCGGAGTTGCACCCGGTAATGTAGGATTCCGTACGACGCCTCGTAGGCGGGAGGCGCGGCGGGAACCTCGTTGGCCAGCAGCAGGGGCAACCGCCAAAGTCCGTGCCAGCGTCCGAGTTCCACTTTTTCAAAAAGGACGCCGCCCCCGCGCTCTACGAACGCGCAGGACTCGGTCACGGCCTCGGTGCGTCGCCGGGGACGCTTGACCGGGATTTCCCCGGGTGCGGTGGCCGCGCAATCGCTACGCACCGGACAGATTCCACACGCGGGTTGCCGCGCGGTGCAGACGAGTGCGCCGAGTTCCATGAGCGCTGACGCATGCAGATACCCTCCTCCCCGGGGTGGAAGAAGACGCGTCGCCACCGTTTCCAATCGTCGCCGACCCGCCGGATTGTCGATCGGCTCCGCGTCGTTCGTCAACCGGGCCAGCACGCGGGCGACGTTGGTGTCGATCACCGGGATGCGTTGGTCGAAAGCGAATGCCGCCACGGCGGCGGCGGTATATGGGCCGAACCCCGGGAGCGCTTCCAGAGCTTCGCGCGACTCAGGAACGCGCCCGCCATGCTCCGCGACGATGGCCCGGGCCGCCCGGAGGAGATTCCGTCCGCGCGCGTAGTAGCCGAGGCCCTGCCAGATCGAGAGGACATCCTGTTCCCCGGCCGCCGCGAGGCTCTCCACCGTGGGAAATCGCGTCATCCATCTGCCGTAGTACGCAACGACCGTCGCAATCTGCGTTTGCTGCGCCATGAATTCCGAGACCATGACCGCGTACGGATCCCGCGTGTGCCGCCACGGGAGGTCCCGCCCGGACGTCCGGAACCAGGCGTGCAGGTTGCGGCGAAAGCGGGTTTCGTTCATGATGAAAGGGATGTCGTCTACGCCGCCGCTCCATTCCTATACAGCCGCGCTAACCCCTGAACAGGCCGTCACGCTTCGCGCGGTGCTGGATGAAGATGGCTACGATTTTGAGACCAAACCGTATACGCTCTACGCCGCACGCAAGGCGAAGTTGAATGTCGTCGTTTACGAAAAAGGTCCCAAGGCCGTGATCCAGGGCCGAGGCATCGAGGATTTCATCACGTTTGTGCTGGAACCCCGCGTGCTCCAGCAGGCGGGCTTCGGGTACGAGGAAGAAATGGAGCCCGAACGCTACGCCCCGCACTTCGGCGTCGACGAAAGCGGTAAGGGCGACTTTTTCGGACCCCTCGTCATCGCCGGGTGCTACGTGGACCGCGGAATCGCCCGGCACTTCCGGTCGCTAGGCATTCAAGACAGCAAGAATATCGGCTCCGACAAACGCATCCGCGATCTCGCTGAGGAAATTCGCCGAACCGCCGGCGCGACGCAGTCGGTCGTCGCGATCGGCCCCGAACGCTACAACGCTCTCTTTGAAAAAATCGGGAATCTCAACCGCCTGCTCGCCTGGGGGCATGCGCGGGTCATCGAGAACCTCCTCGTCGCGCGACCCGAGTGTCCGCAGGCGGTGAGTGATCAGTTCGCCAACCCCAAGGTTCTGCAAAAATCGCTTCTCGCGCAGGGTCGCAACATCGACCTCGTGCAGCGAACCAAGGCGGAATCGGATTACGCGGTTGCGGCGGCGTCGATTTTGGCGAGGGAGAAGTTTATCGATTGGATGGAGCGCACGGGGAAGCAGTACGGCGCGACTTTTCCCCGCGGGGCATCGGCCCTCGTGAAGGCGCGGGCGGTGGAACTCGTCCGGTCCCACGGCAACGACGTCCTCCCGAAGATTGCGAAGACCCACTTTAAAACAGCGGAGGAAGTCCGTCGCCTCGCCGAGATGCGATAAAGGAAGACGAGTGCCCATTTTCCCGCGTCGCGCGTAGCATCCTGGAAGCTCTTTCTGTTTATGACGAAATCGATCCGAATCCTCCTCCTCGCCTCCCCGTTGCTCCTTGTGGGCTGCGTGGGACCGAATACCTCCGTCAAGGAGGTCAACGCCTTCGAATCCCAGCACCGCGCCGTGGTGCTTGCGAACCCAGTCGGGCCAACCCCTGCGGTCGCGCGTGCGTCGATTCGCAAATTTGAAGCGTTGTTCTCGAACGACCCCGACGCCGTAGCCGCCCGGGCCCGGGTTCTCTTCGCGGAGGATGCGTGGGTGGCGGACACGTTGGCGGTCATTCAGGGTCGCGACCAGATCGCGGAGTACATGAAGAAATCGGCGATGAACGTGAAGACGGTCGCGGTGAAAGTGGAGGACGTTGCGGTTTCCGGGGCGGATTATTACGTCCGCTGGCGGATGGACATCCAGTTTAAGCAACTGCGCAACGGCGAGCCGACCAGCAGTATCGGCGTTTCCCTGCTTCGCTTCAATCGAAAGGGAGAGATTGTGATGCAGCAGGATTTCTGGGACAGCACTTCTGCCTTTTACAAACATGTGCCCTTCGTGGGCGGGCAGATTTCCTTTATTCAGGGACTGATTCACTGACCTGAATGGCACTAAGTTAAGTGCGAATCGGGATGCTGCCCCTTCAGGGCAGAGACGCGTTCTACTCGATACCCAGGGCGGCGCTTACGCTGGGCTAAGGGATACAGCCCCTTCGGGGCTTAACTTAGTGCCATTCTTCACTAACCTCTCCGGCCACGCGCGGGGCGGAGCAGGTGAAGTTCTCACACACGTAAAGGGC
>Ga0247835_1005537_pt1 | contig 10182 bp, 15 predicted proteins | sample LaCtaG_3_FD_189912 | JGI IMG/M metagenome (GOLD analysis project Ga0247835, IMG submission 189912) | Freshwater microbial communities from meromictic Lake La Cruz, Castile-La Mancha, Spain - LaCruzMarch2015_13.5m | ecosystem: Environmental > Aquatic > Freshwater > Lake | place: Spain: Castile-La... | reverse complement strand
GAATACAAAATCATCCGCCGCGGGCGCTGCGCGTCCCAAGCGACAGGGTGAGACTCCCGCGCTTCGCGCGCTAGAAGCAAAACAAGGGAGATATTTTTTTCAGGCGTTTGGCGGGGCACCCCACTTGTCGCGGATAAACTGCATGACCTCGTCGATGTTTTTCTGTGCGTTGGCTGTCGTGATATCTGCTTTACGAATGGTCATCCTATCCAGGGTGCTGTCCTTTGTCATTTGAAAGAAAACATGGAATTCGCTGATTTCTATGTTTAACACCTTTTTGCCGTCGGCTGCGTTTAGTCGGTATTCGTCGTGTTTTTGCGCATTTATGATCGAGCTGTCTTTGCCATCTGGGTAATAAATTTTCTTCGTTTGTGCTATAACAGCTTCGGTGAGGACCATGGCAGGGGGGTGTATAAGATTCCTGTAGTACTCGTTTGCGTCGGTCCAGACGCTCTCCATCATGTTAATAACATCAGCAGCAGGCGTGTCAGTGGATACATTGCTTGATTGCTTCCATGCTGTAGCACTGGTTTTCCAATTCACTTGGATGGTGTTATCTCTGTAATTCATATTGATGCAGAAGAACGCCCCGTTGTCGTCGAACTCCAGCTCCATTTTGTCGTCGCTGGTGGTGTGGAAGCCCCTGGCACGGCCGCTGAAGTATCGCGCGTTAACTGCCCCGAGCAGGGACCCTACCTTAGCGTCGATCGCATTGACCTTATCCCCAGTGGTCGGGCTACTTGTTAACGAACGCAGCTCCCTCTCGCAGCGACGCAGCTCCTCGACGACGAGAACGCGATTCGTGGCCATGCGCGCTGGTGCTCCCGTTGCCTTTATACTCGAACCCAGCGACGGCTAGTAGTCAACCAGCGCGTCCCACACGGTGATCGTGTCGGAGTCGGTGTACACCAGCTGCACATCGCGCGGCGGGGTCGCCTTCACCACGCAGTACTGGATGGCGCCCCGCGTGGTCTCGCGCTTGGCGGCCACGTTCAGGGTGTCGTCCATGCGGACCCGTATGGCGTCGCTCGGAAACACCGCCCGCAGAAACTCGCTCGCGAACGCCACCATGTTGGCGTCCAGGTCCTCGTCGCCGTCAAAAACATACAGCAGGCGCGGGATTTCGCGGAGGCAGAAATCAAACGCGTGGGTGCTCTCCTCGGGGTATTCGCTGGGCCGCATGTGCCCTCTGGCAACGCTGCTCGCGTACAGCGCCCACAGGCTCGCGCCGGTCAACCCGGCGGGTATCGGCTTCATCGCGAGGGGCCACGCCAGCCGGCACCTCTCGACATCCACCTGCAGCCCCCACCGCCTGTAGAATGCCCGCAACATCGCTGCAATTCTTCGCGCCTTCGCGTCGCAGCAGGGCGTCAGCACCAGTCGGTCTAGCTGCATGTTCAAACGCTCCATGGGGGGTTGGAATGCCCCCCTTTATACAGCGCGGCGGATTGGCGCGAGCCGCTTGCGAAGGAAGGTGGCGTCGTCCTCGGAGCGATCGCCGTCGAGGCGGGTGAGGTGCTGCGAGAGGATGTCGTACCGGCCGCGGAAGGCCGCGAGCGCGATGCCGACGCTGTCGATGTTCTTGAAGTAGAAGCACCCCTCGCGCCTGTAGGCGTCCATGTTGTCGCGGAAGAACGCGGGGCAGTCGGACCAGTGGACCAGCGGGCTGTTGTGGTGGATCGCGTGGTAGCCCTCGTTAAACACCGCGGCGTGGGGCGGTGGCTTGGCGCCGCTGGGGGTGTTGATGATGTTGTACGACAGGTGGAGCTGCTCGGTGTGCTTCTCGGGGTGCAGGAACATGTGCTGGCCCCAGTTGTGCAGGGAGAAGGCGAGCAGCGTGGCGAGCGTGGGCACGATGAAGAGCCACACGGCGGCCGGTCGGTTGTGCCGGAGGAGCGCCGCGATCACGGCGAGGTGCGACGCCATGCAGAGCGCGGAGCACAGGCTCAGGCGGTACCGCCTCCGCTGGAACGCGTAGTAGGGGAGCATGACCCACGGCAGGAGCATCCAGCGGGTGAGGCTGTACCACAGGAACTGGACGCCGCTGTCCCGCTGAAAGGGCGCGGTGGAGGTGATGTCGATGCGCGGGTCGTTGGAGTGGTGGTGGTGCATGCAGACGTGCAGGACCTGGTACGAGGTGATGGGGATCCCGTGGAGCACGGAGGAGAGGATCGACACGAACCAGGTGGCGGCCTTGTGCTTGAACGCGCTGTGGTTGTGCATGAAGTGGTGCATGGCCGTGAGGGTGTCGGTGCTGAATGTCGTGGCCATGAGGGTGACGTACAGCAGACCGGCCAGGTGCGAGCCGCTGCAGAACACGGCGCACGTGCACGGGAGCATGGTGAAGATGAATCGCAGAAGGACGAACACGGTCTGCAGCTCCCGTTTGTCCCGAAGCATGTGCAGCAGGATGGATCGCATGAAGGCGGGCATGCGCAGCGCCTTGCTGTGGCTCGTGGCGAGCAGAACGTCCTTGTCCTCCATCGCGTAGTGGCCGGCTTTTTTTCGGTTCTGGCGTAGGGGCTGCTGGTTTTTTTTATCGCTACAATGCTATATAAACACGTCGCTCTGTTGTTTTGAACACCACACCCGCAATGATCCTGATTATTATCTCCGTTACGACAATGGGGCTCGCGCTCGCGAACCTGGCGTGCTGCGCGTGGTATGCCGGTTTGATTATACGGACGGAGCCATTGATAGCGCTGACTATGCTCTGGCTGGCGGTGGCGTGGGTGGTGCGAAAGGCGACGGTGCTCGGGATGAGCGAGCGAAAGGTTCCCGGGCGCCGGACAGCGGGCGGAGCGCACGTGTGCTGCATCTGCTGGGATGGAACGACCGATTACATGCTGCTGTGCTCCCACCGCTTTCACGAGGCGTGCATCGTCGGCTGGACGCGCACCGGCGTGCGCACCTGCCCGCTGTGCCGGGCGAAGCTGCTGTAGTAAAGACTCACCGCTCCATCGACTGCGTCCACCGACGGCAGGTTCTCACCTACGAATCGATATATAAGCCCGCCGCCAGTTGGTGAGATGACGCGCGCGTGGGTGGAGCAGCAGATGCTGCGGTGCAGGGTGGAGCTCGGGGGGATGGTGATGCTGGGGCCCAAGTTTCCAAAGAAGAAGAAGAAGAAGGGGTCGCGTCGAGACAGCTCGTCGTCGTCGTCGAGCGATGGGGGGTCGTCGTCATCGAGCGAGGGCGGTGAGCAGGCGACGGGCCCGTCGAGGGCGGTGCGAACACCGACCGATGAGGTTTGCAGATCGAGGCGCGGTTCGCGCAGTCGGGATAAGTCGGTAACGGATGACGAACTCTTCGCGCACTCGTTTCATCAAATGGGGGTCAGCTCGAAGAGAGCGCGCATTCTCGACATTATCATGGAAGGTCTGGATGAACCAGGCAGCGAGTGGGTAAAGGAAAGTGTCCTGGACGTCGACGTGCGGTATAATACGGAGATTCAGGAATGGCGCTGGCAGACAACGCCCGGCGGGGTATTGCGCCTGCGCCTGCGGGTCAACACAAACGGCAGCGTGACCGCGCGGTATTCAAAAAGCGGACCCTGGACCATATTCAATGTGCGCACGGAGGAGGATGCGCGGGGTGTGGTGCGGCACGTGAAGGACGACGAGGCTCATGGGGTCGACGAGGTCGCTGCCATGATGCGCCAGATGCAGACCACGCCACCGTGGCGCCACCACCCGTACAACAGGGGGTAGGGCCTTTTTTTTATCGATGGACGCCTTGGCCCGCGCGCTGCGCGAGGAGGAGGCGCTGGCCGCGTGGTACGACAGGCACGCTGGGTGGAATGCAGGCAATCTGGAGACGGAAGGGGTCCTCGTGGTGGACGCGATGCCGTTTGTGTTTGTGCACAAGGACCATCCGGTCATCGACGGCCTGCGAAAGAACCAGAACACCATAGACCAAAACATCGACGAGTACCCGCTGATCGATGGCACGTACCTGAAGGTCTCCAGGAGGGTCTTCGCCTTGTATTGTGACGCCATCCGTGCGCAGATCTACTCCAGGCCATACCCCGTCAGGCCCAAGGCCGTCCTCGCCCTCCAGCGGTGGGTGCGTGTCGCCCCTCAGCGGCGCAGCGTCGCCAGGCGCCTCGCGCTCGCCATGGCCCTGCACGGGAGGCTCGGGGACGGCTCGCCGCTGCGGGTTCTGGAGGAGGGGCTGCTGGCGCTGGTTGCCGCGACCGGGTAGGTATTTAAGGAACGGCGGCGAATGCGTCGACACATCCAACAGTAATGACACTCCTCATCGCGCAATCCTGGGCGGAGCGCGTCGCGTCGCTCCGGGAGCGCGGGGCGGTGCTCGGGTACGAGCGGGTGGTGGAGGGCGTTTGGACGCGCTTGGACGGGTTCGTCGCCTCCGGCGAGCGCGAGTACGCCGTGTGGGACACCGTGATGGTCGACGAGCGGAACCCCGGCGCGCTCTTCCCCGGCGAGGCCCCGTCCGACGAGCCGCGGTTCCACGGGCTGCGGGCGATGACCGACGACGAGGCCGCGCTTGCGCGCCGGCACGGCATCGACCCGAGGCGATTGTGCGCCGGGCGCTCGATTCCTCCTCGTCGGAAGTCGGGGGGCCGCCTGTGCGGCATGGTCCGCTGGGTGGCCGCGGTCGTTGGTCGGGTTGTTGCGGCGGTCGCTCGGTGAATGAAGGTGAATCGTTCATCCGTATGGTCCGCATGGTATATAAACCTGCTTTTTCTGCGCGAATGCCTTTTTTAGTGTTGCTGACGCGGGCTGACCGAGTGCTTGGGGTCCTCTCCTCGGGTGATATGGTCGCAAATGAACCAGAGCAGGCAGTGATTCAGGAAATTGTGCCGCTGATGTGGAACATGTTGCCACGGCGTGGTCGGGATGACGAGGAGAGAATGTTGGAAATGCAAAAACTTATTAGCAAGCAGCTTAAAAAGTGGGTGGGACGCGTTGCAGATAGCGTGTTGATCAAGATGTTGTGCTTTGCAGTTACAGCCTCTACGTTCCATAAGATATCTAACGTTAATCCGGCGCTGTCGCCGTATATTGAGGTGCAGGATCCAAGGCTTGGCGTAGCTGAGTACACGGGGCGTATGAGTTCATTTATGTCACCCCGCCTCGAGAACAGGAACTCGCGCTATTGGGACGACGCGCTGGATTACTTTTTGGACGACAGCAAGGACATGGCGACTGGCACGTACACACTCGCTGATTTCATGAAGTACAAGGGGTTTACGCTGGATAGGCTGGATGGGGATCTCCGGCAGCGGTACTATGTTAAGTGAGTTGCCATATAAAGGCACCTACCCCTCCCGCGCATGGAGCGCCTGAAGCTCCCGCAGCAGCTGCGCCTCGGCGTGATGGGCCACACGAGCGCCATCAACACCGGCAACAACGGGACGCTCGGCGACAACTGCACGTGCGGGAACGTGGCCGACTGCATTTTTTGCCTGCCGTGCAACCTCCTCTGCGACAGGAAGAACCCCAACAAGTAACCGCTACTACTCCCCGACCCCCGCGAGCCGCGCCACGTCCGCGCGCGCGCTGGCGAGGGCCGCGCGGCGGTCGCGGAGCTCGGCGAGCTCGCCCTCCACGCGGCTGATCTCGGCGTCGACGCGCGCGATCTCGGTGTCGAGGTCCGCGGCGAAGCTGCTCGCGCGGTCCGCGAAGGTGGTGGCGGGGGCGGGCTCCTCGTCGTCGTTGTCGTCGGGCGACAGGGGATGGTACGATGGCGATGTCGGGTTGTAGGACGGGGTCGTCGGAACGTACACCAGCCGCGCCATCGTTTTTTGGATTTTTTTTTAGGGGTCCGGGGCGTATATAAAACCGATAGAACAATACGACGAAAATGGCCGACGACGCCACCCCGTTCGAGCGCGACGCGGCGTTCGACCGCCTGTGGCCCGTGCTGCAGGACACGCACCCGGACCTGCCCGCGCGCGTCGCGCTCACGGACTTCTGCGGCCGGTACGGCATCGACTGGACCCGCGTGTTCCCCGGCGCGCCCAAGCGGAACCGCGCCTACGCGTTCGCGCAGACCGTGTTCCGCATGGTGAGCTACGTGCGGCGGATGCTGCCGTACGCGGCGGCGGCGACCTTCTTCATCCAGGAGGCCGACAGCCGCACGCGGGGCGTGCCCGGCCTGGTGGTGGGCCGCCTCATCGCGCGGTTCCGCGGGATGTACCCGCTGCAGAGCGTCGACCGCGAGGACGAGGACGCGATCGCCATGCTCGTGGAGAGGCTGGTGCGGGAGCGGCTCGCGTGGCTGGGCGACGGCAGGGCGGAGTCGCCGTGGTCCAGCGATGATGAGTCCATCCCGGACACCGACAGCGACGGCTCCTTCCCCCACGACCGCTACAACGCCTGGTTCGAGCGCTTGGGCCGAAGGCTGAGGGAGCGGTGGGCCGACTCGGCGGAGACGCTCGGCGGCTGGCGCGACGGGTTCGCGGTGGGCGTGCGCGCGGACAGGGCGCGGCTTCTGCTGGAGGGCCGGGGCTTCGCCGGTCTGGACGCGCTGCGCCGGGACGCGCGGGCCCTGAGGGACGCCAACGTTCAGTGGGCCGATCGGGTGATGAGGCCGGGCGAGCGCTGGACCATCGACCAGCCCGAGACCATCCTCCTCTTCATGGACGAGATCCGCGACGAGTGGCGCCCGCACTTCCCGTGGCTCCTGCAGCGCTACCCGGCGCTCAAACCCCGCACGATGACCTGGTCGTTGGAGCGCCTCGAGATGCTGGCGCGCATGGGCGACGCGCTGGCCGGCGGCATGCGGGTGCCGTTCGCTCAGAGGGTGGTGGTGGTGCGGCGCGACGACGGGCCCCTGCGCCTCGAAACCGACGCCCGGGAGCTGCCCATCCCGCTCGAGGGCGACGGCGACGAGTACTTCACGTTCCCGATGCCGGCGGAGATGGAGCAGGAGGTTGCGGAGAGCCTCGAGGACCGCCGGCTGCCGGCGTATGGCGGCGATGCGCCAGATCACATGGTCAGGGCGGGCTCCCGCTTCTGGCCCAAGGCCATCCACGCCTGCGGGCGCTGCGAGCTGCGGCTCTTTGCCCCGCTCCGGGGGGAAGAGGCCCCGTCGTGGAGCCTCGCGCCCGAGTTCGCCGCGAGGGTGGCGGGGGATTTGAGGGAGATGGCGCGGAGGGTTGTTGGGTAATGTTTCTTTCGTTTTTTTAAACGTTCCCCAGAGATCATCGCAAAGGATGAGCAAACGCTCTGGCCCGTGTGCTTGCGAACCGCCTGCTCCACCAGGTTCCATTCGCGCTCCGTGTAGGTCTCGACGGGACCCACCACGCCGTCGCGTTCGTATCCAGATCAGTAAATGCTTAAAAATCGAGAGCAATGCGAGTTTGCGTGTTCATAGCCTCAAATAAGGCCACTAATTTTTTGAGCTCCGGATCCGATACTGACCTGGCTTTCCAAAGCTTTGCCCCGTAATTCCATCCCAGTCCATAATGTTCTTGAATGATATGAGCATCGATGTCAAATACACCGCCGTATTTATCATTCGACACGTGGGGAAGGCGTTTGTCCGCGGAGTGAGATGCGTTTCCGAGCATTAAACCATGAACAGTCGCAAGCCCCTCAAATGCAGGCTTAAATCCACAGACTCGCTGCTGGATATCTTCGAGTTCGTAGTCTCCAGCCAGACCTCCACCGCAACACTTGATACACTTGCATTGTGGTCCGCAAAGCAAGTTCCAAGATTCCATCTCACGTTTAAGTTTGGCAACATTGTATTTCTTCCAGAATAATTCGAGCTTCAACCCCTCGTTCTCTTGCTTCAGCTCAAGAAAACGCTGATCAATGAGCAACTTCGAGACGAGGACCAGCTTGTCTATGTTAGCCATCTTGGTCTTTTGATTCGATTTGTTTGATTTTATTCCCCTGCTTCGGGCTTGCCCTTCGCGCCAAACCACCCCACCCAAATTGTAACGGTCCCCCTTCCGTTATTTTTTGCAAAATGCAACGTTTCAACCCACCAAGACCCGCGGTCTGTGAGTTGGGGTTGCGTTTTCGCAACGTTTCGAAGTTCGACCACCTGGTCCGAACCTCTGGGGTTGCGTTTTCGCAACGTTTCGAAGTTCGACCACCTGGTCCGAACCTCTGGGGATGCGTTTTCGCAACGTTTCAAAAATATAATTTAGGGGCCGTGTTACGTGACTTTCTGTTCCCCCTGTTCGTTATAAAACACAATGGTTCGTGAAGCCTGACCTGTGAATTTAATATAGGGGGCCGTGCGACCCTTTGTGATTGGGGGTGGACGTGGGGGTCGTTTATTTCTGTTGCAGAGAAAAACCTATAAAAAGTGTGGTGACACGCTGGCAGCAAAAGCAAATCAACCCAAATCCATGGAGATGGACGACGTCGTCGCGCATTCTATCGCTGACCCTGATCCAATGGGCAAACAGGTATCAAATCAATTCTGAACAGCCAAATTATGTGCCTCCCGAACTCACCCAAACTCACCCGAACTCACCCGAACTCGCCCTAACTCACCCGAACTCACCCGAACTCGCCCTAACTCACCCGAACTCACCCGAACTCGCCCTAACTCACCCGAACTCACCCGAACTCGCCCTAACTCACAGATGCCTGCAGGCGAAGGCGTATGTTTGCCAACTGGAACCATACAAGAATTTTACCCATTCTCTGGACCTGCATGGTAGAACAACGAGTATCAGAGCTGTGTCAACCAACACAGGACAGTTCTTCGTTCTCTACCAAGACCTGGCGTCTGCTCTCACTGGTGAGAAGGATCCAAAGAAATTGAAAGCTCCTCTGAACAATGCAAGAGAAAAAATACAAACCAGCAAAAGCGAGGCCACCAGCCTCCTCATGAAACCCAAGGAAGGCATGTTGACACTTGGACGAGCACTTCTCAACCTTGAGGTGTGTATGCAATTTTATTTATGCAACTTATAAATTAATATTTCCATGAATCATCAGGACGGGGATAAGCTGCCGGATGGAGTGTATTATCATTCCTGGAAACGAAACAATGATAGTGGCCATATCTCCAAGGTCCTAGCTCTGAGTATGGCCAGTGCCAGAGAGTTTATATGCCTCTGTGATTCTGGGGATGCATCAAAGAATAAGGGTGAACTGTTGGCATTGCTTCTCCAATTTGAACAGCAAACGCATGCATCTGGTGCAAAGGTACACACCAATTATTTGCATTTCTTGATTATTTTCTGATGTTTAATATTTCCCAGGTATCCGCTGGCCCAGTCCACGAGACTGCAGACACGCTCCAAATGGCCCCGTACAACGTTCGTGCCATGGCCCGCTTCGTGAACATCCACAAGCAAGGCCTGCGTGAACAAGCTCGGCAGAATGAGAAGATGCATCTCGAGCTTGTTAAGTACATGGACACGTCCAAGACCCAGGGGTTCAACGACCTGCTTGCTGTCGTTTCAAGCCGTCAACATGAAGGAAATCTCGAGCTTGTGAGACACATCGACACGCTGAAGGCCCAGGGATACAACGACCTCATGGCCGCGCAAATCGAGCTTGGGATCTCCAAAGAAAAGGAACGCTTGCTTCAGGAGCAACTTAGCTCGGTGACCGCCAACCTTAACTCGGTGACTGCAGAGAAGAATGTTCTTACCAATGGCTATGCCGAGCTCTCTAATTCCCTCAAGGTGGAGAGGGAGCTGAAGCGCTCAAAGACCGCCGAGTTCAACGCGCAGGGCGCTGAATTGAAGGGTATCAAGAGCGCGAATCTGGAGCTCACGTCAGCCAACGCCAAACTGCTTGGAGAGAATGTTTCGTATGTGAAAACAAACCAGGAGCTCGGGGGCGATCTGGATCGGCTCACGGACACCGTCAGGATCAAGACGAGGGACCTCGTTGAATTGCAAGGCGATTTCAAGGTTCTGCAAAGGGAAAATACGCATCTTCAAAACAAGCTTCTGCAGGCCGAATTAGAGCCGCGCCACCGCCGAAGCGGTCTGTGATCACCCGTTCGCGGCGCGGGTGGCGGGCGGGATTGGAGGAGCGGCGCGACGCCGTGTGTATTTAAGCGGTTGGCCGAGCCCATTGGATGCTCCGCACGCTTGAGCGCGTGGTTGGCGCGGCGTCGGACGCCGGTGGTGCGGAACCGAGCGCAGACGTCGCTCGCGTGATTGAATGGATTGCCCACGTGTTCCGCGAACCCTCCATAGATGAGCTGGTGCGGCTGGAGAACAAGCGGGCGGGG
>Ga0247835_1005536_pt1 | contig 10182 bp, 9 predicted proteins | sample LaCtaG_3_FD_189912 | JGI IMG/M metagenome (GOLD analysis project Ga0247835, IMG submission 189912) | Freshwater microbial communities from meromictic Lake La Cruz, Castile-La Mancha, Spain - LaCruzMarch2015_13.5m | ecosystem: Environmental > Aquatic > Freshwater > Lake | place: Spain: Castile-La... | reverse complement strand
TTTGATCACCCGTGCGGCCGATGTGGTGCTCAAAGAACGCCGCAGACTCATCCTGGTGACCCGCGAAACGCCCCTCAACCTCATCCACATCAACAACATGAAAACGGTCACGGAAGCGGGCGGGATCATTTGTCCTGCCGTACCTTCTTTTTACGGAAATCCCACTAGCATAGAGGCTGCCCTGGCTACTGTGGTGGATCGGGTGCTGGATTTGGCGGGTTTGAAGTTGGAGGGGGCTTATCGTTGGGGGGAGTGAGGGGTGGTGAATTGTTACTTGTTGTACTTAGCCCGAAAATTCCCGTTTTTAAAATTAATATATTCTGAATGCATATTACTGGCAATACCTTGGTTACTCATTTTAAAATAAATATCGAATTTTCCTTCAAAAATCCCCGTGATGGTGTCTATAGCGGTGATTTCAATATAATTTTGTTTTTCATCATTACTATTCCACCCAGCGTTTAAAACATCGCCATCTGAAAGCCAAGTACTATACGTTGAAAATAATTCGTCATATATAATTGGCTCTATGGAATAATTGCCAGTTTTCTTGGGAATTCTTCCCAAAACAAGCCTTTCTCTTATATTTAATTCTAGTGAATCGTCATAGGTTACAAATGTTAAAATTATTTTATCCTCTACTAATCCTGAAAGGCAATTCGCCTTCCAGGTTATTGCTCCCAACCCTGGCACTTCTTTCGTTGCAGTACACAATAGGCTATCAGGCAAATATGCCAGGGGGGCAAGGTCTACTGCAGTCTTAAATGAATCGTCTTTTTTGCAATTAGAAAAAACGATGGCGGTTAAAAATATAAGAAATTTTAATTTGAATTGCATGTTTGGGATTTTTAAATATTAAAAAATGCGCACGCAAATATATCTCAACGCGCGGCTAAATTTATTTTTTAACGACCTCATAGCTACAAAGATACGACCCCGCTGGGGTCGGGTGTATGGGATACCATCTTCGGAAAATTTGCCGAAACGGGATGTTTATAACGTTACAGCTACAAAGATACGACCCCGCTGGGGTCGGGAGTATAGGATACCATTTTCGAAAAATTGGCCGAAATGGGATGTTTATAACAAACCATACAGATACAAAGATATGGGCCGGCTGGGGTCGGGTGTATAGGATAACGTCTTCGAAAAATTTGGGGTATATTAGATTTGCCACTAGGGAGGGTAAAATCCTCTATACTTTAAATTGTTCGGGATTGGCCTCGCGCATACTCGCGTAAATCACATCAAAAACATCTTCCACTTGGGGCTTGCTGTAATAATCGCCATCCTGACCATATCCAGGGCGGTGTTCTTTGCCTGCCAAGGTAAGCGGTGCTGCATCCAGGTATTTATAAGCACCTTGCACTTCAAGCACTTGCTGCATCATATAAGCCGCGCCACCGCCGGGTACGTCTTCATCCAAAAACAGTACACGGTTGGTTTTTTCGATGGATTTGGCACAAACTGCGCTCAAATCAAACGGCAAAAGGGTCTGAATATCAATGATTTCTACTGAAATGCCCTGCAAAGCCAACAAATCGGCGGCTTCTTCCGCGATTCGGATGGAAGCGCCATACGTAATTACCGTACAATCGGTCCCTGCTTTCAATACTTCGGCTTGTCCGAGGGGTACGGTGAAGGTGCCAATGTTATCGGGCAGCCGTTCTTTCAACCGATAGCCGTTCAGTACTTCCACCACAATGGCTGGATCGTCGCTTTGCAGCAAGGTGTTGTACATGCCTGCCGCCTGGGTCATGTTCCTGGGTACGCACACCCACATGCCCCGCAACGAACCCAACATCAGGGCGCTGGGCGAGCCCGCATGCCACACACCCACTAAGCGGTGACCACGCGAACGAATGATGGCCGGTGCTGCTTGCTGGTTGTTCGAACGCCAGCGCAGGGTTGCCAGATCGTCGGAAAGGGGGGCAAGACCATATAGTAAATAGTCTAAGTATTGAATTTCGGCAATCGGACGCAAGCCGCGCATCGCCATCCCGATCGCTTGTCCCATGATGGTCCACTCGCGAATACCGGTATCAAACACCCGTTCTACACCGTATTTCTGTTGCATGCCGCGCAAGCCCTGGTTCACATCGCCGATATGGCCTACATCTTCGCCAAAGGCAAACAATTCGGGGTATTTTTCAAAATTATAATCAAAACAGGCATTCAATACCTCATAACCATCTTTTAATGGCGCCTCCTCAGCATATTGCGCAGGCACTACGGGCACGTGGCGGGGTGCTTTGGGGGTATTGGAATACAAATTGTCGCTGTAAATACGGCCCCCTTCTGCCAGTTCATGTTGGGCAAATGCCTCCAATTGTGTTTTGGCGGGCGATTGTTTGCCTTTCAGGCTGATTAAGGCGCGGCGCACGGTTTGTGCCAGTTCATAGCGCAGTGGATCGCGTTTTTGCTGTAGTTTTAACTGCAAATCGGCAATTTTCGCTACTTCCGGGTGGGCTGTTTTAGCCGCTTCCAAGTGTGTATCTAATTGTGTCCGTAAAACCGTAACGGCATCATGGTAATGTTTGTAGGCACGTAAAGCGGCTGCATTCGCCTCTTGTTTGGCCTCGGCCTTGATTTGATCGAGGGTTTCCTGCGTTGCTAAGCCGTTTTCGATAATCCATTCGGCTAATTTGCGGTTGCAATCAAACGCTTCTTCAAATTCCAGGCGTTCCGGGCTTTTGTAGCGGCGGTGGTCGCCTGAAGTGGAGTGCCCCAGTTGTTGGGTGACTTCCTGAATATGAAACAAGGCCGGGCGGTGGGTTTCGCGCATGGATTCGATGCCATCCTGGTAAGTTTGACATAAGCCCGGATAGTCCCAGGCCTTGGCGGTGTAAATATCGATGCCCGTTTCTCCACCCTCATCGGCGCGGAAGCCTTCTAATACTACAGAAATACTTTCTTTGGTGGTTTGGTATTTTTTGGGCACCGAAATGCCATAACCGTCATCCCAAACCGAAATAGCCAGGGGTACCTGCAGCACACCCGCCGCATTGACGGTTTCCCAAAAAGCGCCTTCGGAGGTAGAGGCATCGCCAATGGTACAAAACGTTACTTCATTGCCATTGACCGACAAGGTTTTACACAATTCGGGTTGAGCGCGGAATTTTTTGGAGGCAAATGCCAGGCCTAAGGCGCGTGCCATTTGTCCTGCAGTCGGGGCAATGTCTGCCGTAATATTATAGCGATCAATGTGGTTGGTCCAATTGCCCTCGGCATCCACGAACGGGGTAGCGAAATGGCAATTCATCTGACGGCCGCCGGAAAAAGGGTCGTTGGCCGGGTCGCCGTACAATTGGCCGAAAAACTCGTCGAGGGTGGTTAATCCTAAAGCGAACATCAGCGTTTGGTCGCGGTAGTAACCCGATCTGAAATCGCCTTTACGCCAGGCTTTGGCCATGGCTACCTGCGCTAGCTCCTTGCCATCGCCAATGATGCCAAAATTAGCCCGTCCGGTAAGTACCTCTTTTCGGGCAACGATACTTGCTTCCCTGCTGATACAACAGATGCGATAATCGGCTAATACTTCCTCGGTGGTAAAAGTGGGTGCTTGGGGATCGGTTTTTTTGCGTTTTGGCGCAGATTTGGTTTCAACCATGTGGCGAATTTGGTTAAGTATTTAGTGCGGTGCAAAGTTAGTTAAATTTTTGCGCTTACCTTTGTGGCCTGAAACATAAGATTTTCGTCGGCTATACAACGAAGTTGGTCTTATTTCGGGCTAAAATCGTTTAAGGAAATATTAAATTTTTTCTTTCGCTTCATATTCAATGGTTTTTTTGGTCTAATTTTGCGGCCACGAAACATTACGCACACATCTTTTAACGCACTAAATTGGCCTCAACATGTCAAACGAACCGAAGTTGCGGTATAATGACGAGGAGTTACAGGAGTTTAAAGCACTCATTGAGAGCAAACTCGCCTTGGCAAAAGAAGAAGTAGGGCGCACGGATCAACAAATTACTGATTTAAATGAAAATGGGTTTAATCAGCAAGGTGGTGATTGGTATGACGATTCTACTGCACATACAGACCTGGAAATGCTGCAGCGCATGTTGTTGCGTCAGCAACGCTATGTGACTGATTTACATAATGCACTGTTGCGCATTCAAAATAAAACCTATGGTATTTGTATCGTAACTGGACAACTGATCAGCAAAGAGCGGTTGCGCCTGGTACCCCACGCTACCAAAAGCATCGATGGCAAAAACATTGCCAATTCCAACTCTGGTCGCGATGCGGTTTCCGACAACGGCCCGGGCATTGATACGTTCTCGGATGGTCCTGAAGAGGAGCGCAATACCCCCAAACCCGTGGCCGATAAAGTGCGCGGCGTAAGTAGCAAAGCCAAACGTCCACCCAGCGGAGAAGATTGGGAACCCGATAATGACACCATGGAAGATGCCGGGTATAATCCGCCCCGCAAATTTGATGGGGATGATGAAGATTAGGATTGTATGATTTTTTGATCCTTTATATTTATCAAGGATTTGTGGTAGCGTGTAAATTAAATTGGCGGGGTGACTGAAAAAGTCGCCCCGTCAATTTAATTTACACATTTACACGGGACTGAATGAGGCCTCAGATATATCCTTAAAATCCATTTAAATCCTGGTTTAATTTTTCTCCATATGAACTTATCCCTTAAAATTGGATTGCCATGGAGCAATATGATTTTTTTCTACTTATTGATGGGCATTCCCCTTTATGCTCAGATATCTCCTTCCAAAGCATCCGATATTCCGGTTGATTTAAATACTACGGCCGATACGGCGTATGAAATCAGTAGAATTAACGGCAAAGAAGGTGCATTTACCTTGGTTTTTAAAAACAAACGCACAGGCGAGGTACGTACTCGAATCACTTCGGAGGAATTGATGCAAAAAAATCCTTTTTATGCCTTGGATTACCCGATTTTATCCACAAATCCGAATGGTGAACGCATTTACGATTTGAGGAGGCTTTCAAGGAACAAGCGGATAAATATATTATCGCAATTTAAACTAAACCCTGAATTTCAGGGATCTGAGATTGATGATCATTTGCCTAATTATGCCTCTGTTGAAAAGGTCTTCGCAAGCATTGAAAATAAAAATATGGTAATCGTAAGTTACATTATGGGATTCTATTTATCCGATCCAGATAGAAATAATACAGATACAGCAGATCAGATTTCATTAGGTGGAATGTGTGAGGATGTTTTACTAAATGCTTTAGGCCAAGAAATGCGAAGATGGCGTTTGAAGGTCAATGGTGGAGAATATGTTTCGTCTGATGGAAGGTTTTTACTGAGTAAAGAGTCATTTTCAGGAGGAGAAGGTTCATTTGGATGGAACAGTGATTTAGTTTTGATTGATTTAGCGCAAGAAAAAACGGTACTTACTTTAGACCTAATTAAAGGAAGTGCTTTAATGGATTGCCTTGCGTGTTATTACGATCATGATAAATTTTACATGAATTTTGAAGACGGATTCAATATTTTTTCACTTGTTATTGATCCTTATTTGAAAAAATACTATATTAAAAAATATATGCATAACGAAGGTTTTAGCAAGGATGATTATTATAGAATAAAGATAAATATAAAAAAAATTAATTTAAATTTAGTTGATTATAAGGCATTTGAATTTTAAACCAAGATACGCATGGCAAACGCATTTAAATTAAAGGTGTTGTTCGTGGCATTGGTACTTTCAATTCATCAGGGGGTTGACTTGTGATCTTTGAATGTTCAAAGTAATGCAAAAAAAATCCCGAATTCTGGTAAAAACCAAAATTCGGGATTACGCATGTTTATTACTACACCTTTTTAACCGGTATCCTGATCATATCCATTTTTTCAGGATGCTCCTTGTGCTCTTTTTGTACTTTTTCCATCATTTTGGTCAAATCCTGGATCCGAATACGACCTTTTATACTTAAAAATACAAATTCTTCGGGCGATTGCACTAAAACCACCAATTTGCGCAATATTGAGCGGCGTTCCTTGCCCCAAATTTGGACATGGGTGCTTCCATCGCGGACGGTCAATAATTCATCTAAGTGGCGTCTAACGGCCCTGCGTTTAAACTTTTGAAGGTCAGCAGCAGTAACAGGACTCGGGTTGTCCTCTGCGAAAACAAGCGCGCGCACTTTATTAATATGGCGTAATGCTTTTCGCTCTGTTTTTTCTTCCACAAACCAGGAAGCTATATCCACCAAATAGCCCGGAACACTGACCGCAATGGCGCCGTCATAATCTTTATACTTCCAATATAGGTTGTAATCCTGGGCTTGTATAAAGTGTGCGGGCAGAAAAAGAATGAGGCAAAACAATAATTTCTTCATCGTCAAGGGATTAGTCTTTGGTTTTGATTTTATCTAAGTGTTCGGCGCCTTTGATATCCAGGGTTTTCGACAGGGAACCGATTTTTTCGAGGTCTATTTTGCCGACAAAACTCAGCAGCACAAACTCGTCGGGCGCACCCACCAGCAGGAGCAGTTCGTTGATGATGTTGCCCTGATCTTTTATCCAGATGCGTACGTTTTCCTGACCATCGCGCACCGTGAGCAATTCGCTGTATTCATTTTGCGGTACTTTGGAAAGGGCTTCCTTGTACAATTGAACGCCATCAGTGATAGAGTCGCAGGTAAGTACCCGCAAGCCGCCGAGGTCTTTGATGACTTCGCGCATGCTGTTCCAGTCGGCATCGTCGGTTTCCACTTTGGCCACCAATTGAAACATTTTTTGGCTGACATACACCGTGGTAAATCGTTCGTCTTCGCTGTATTTGGAGAAAAAACGGGTAATTGCGTCGTTTTGGGCATGGAGTTGAATGGCTGCGAGGAACAAGACCGGCAGCAGAAAAAGATACTTTTTCATCGCTTGTTGAATTTATTGAACAGTGAAGTGGGTAAAAACGCCTATCCGGTCGTTTCTTTTTTCTTTTTAAAAACTTTATCGAGGCTTTCGAGGTGGTTGAGGTTTTTGGCGGCCTCCGTGCGTCCTTTGTTGAGTTTGCTGGAAACAAGGGCGAGGGCTGCTTTTACTTCTGCGTAGGCCTTTTCGGCTTCAGCGCGTTCTTGGGGTGTTAAAGGCGTTTCCTGGTGGGCCAAAGCTGCTTTAAGGCGTTTATGGATCCCAGGCTTGCGTTTCAGTCCTGGCACGGGTTTCATCGTATTGGTGTCAGGAAGGGTATTGATGCGCGTAACAGGTGTTTCGGTCGGTGTGGGAACTACCACAAGGTTTTGATTTTCAACGGGTTTGTGTAAAATCCACCAACCGCCCGCTGTAATAATCAGTGCAACCGAGGCTGCTGCTGTCCAATTGCGCCATGCAAGGTTCCGGGTGCGGACCTGCATGGGAACATTCCCCTGAAACGCAAGTGCTTTTTCGATTGCGATGGCCTTGAAAAGCGGCGCAAAGGCTTGCAAACGCGGGTCAATATTCCCTGCTTGGAAGTACTGTTTTAATTGTTGTTCCTCCGCGATGGAGGTTTCGCCCTCCCAGTATTTGTCGAGTAAGGCAGCAATTTGTGCGTAGTTCATGTTGTTATGGTTTCAATACCAATCAATTTTTCACGGATGGTTTTTCGGGCGCGGTGCAGGTTTACTTTTACCTGATCCAGACTAATGTTCAGTACTTCGGCAATTTCCTCGTAACTGTGCGCTTCAATATCGCGTAAATGCATCACCAAACGTTGTTTTTCGGGCAATTCCTGCATCAATTGGCGAATATGGGCGACCATATCCTGGCCTTCCAGCACCTGTTCGGGGTTCGCATCTTGTCCGGGCCGGTCGGGTGTACTTTCAATCGCTTGCGTACGGCGTATATTGCGTGTCCGATTTTTGTCTAGCGAACGATTGCGCGTCAGGGTCATGCACCAGGCTTCCCAGTTTTGCACATTTTCTGCTTGCTGGGCCTGTGTTTTCCATACTTTTTCGAGTACTTCCTGCACAATATCCTCCGCTTCATGGGTATTTCCGGTAATCCGCAACGCAAACCGGTATAGTTTGTGTCGGATCGGAAATACTTGTTGTTGGAAGATCGTCCAGTTCATAAGCGCAAGCCAAATTGCAAAAGGTGTTTTTGTCTTTAAGCGTCCATACGCCGCCGCAACAGGTTTTTGCAAATTATTCTGATTGTTTAAAACCAATTGCTGTGGCGTATATACGCCGCCGCAACAGGTTTTTGCAAATTATTCTGATTGTTTAAAACCAATTGCTGTGGCGTATATAAAGGGAAGACGCCTTCACACCGGGAATGTTACAGCGCTAAACTGTTTTTTTTGTTTTTAGATCGAGAAAGGGCTTTTCGATCAATACCCAGCTGATGCGCGCACATACATACGTGGCCGCGAAAGCCAATAGCATATAAAGGATTTGTACCCAATATAAGGGTAAACCGGTCGATAACAGGGGTTCCTGGATGTACCAGGTAAAGGGCATGCGCAATAATTGGTGAAAAACGTACAAACCATAGCTATACATACCAATATGGCGCAAAAAACGGGTTTCACACAGTTTCCGAATCACACTTTGCTCGCATAAAGCCAGGTAAACAAAGCCCGCAAAGGTTAAGGCTGCATACGTGCCACGCACTTGAGAATCGCCCGCTACCATATAATAGAGCAAGCCTAAGAGGCATATAAAGGTCAAATCGCGCACAATCACTTGTTCGAGACCCTTGAATTTAATTTTTCCGTTGTGTACCAGCACCGCCATCAAACTACCCGCAGCCAGGCCATCCATGCGGCAATAAGGCAACACATACGATGCTTCCGACCATTTGTGGCCAAACACCACATCGGTCCATTCGCGCACATCCGTACCAATGGCCAATAAAAAAATACACAGCCAAGGAAGCCATTTGCGGGGCATCAGCCAAACTACCAGCGGCCAGAACAGGTAAAACTGTTCTTCTACTGCCAACGACCAAAGGTGGCTCAAGCCCGCCCAATTGGTTTGCCACAGCCAGCCATTTTTTAATGCCATCGCCACATTGGGCAAAAAAGCGAATAACCAGGCTAAAGAATTGTATCCATCCCATAAATGCTCGGGCTGCCGGTCGATGACCAAAATGGCAAACACCGAAAACAACAACACCGAATAATACAGCGGAAAAATGCGCAAGGCACGTCGGTAATAGAACCCGCTAAAATAATTGGATTGTCCCTTGGTTTTAAGCAAAATACCCGTAATCAGAAAGCCAGAAAGCACAAAAAACAAATCGACCCCCAGCCAGCCACTTTGGCCCAAACTCCACCACCACGCGGTGCCGTATTGTTCCTGAAATAGAAAATGGCTCGACAAAACCATTAAGGTTGCCAGGCCGCGCACGCCGTCAAGGGAAGAAATTCGGGTAAGATGACTCATTTCAACTGCAAAGAAACGGCTAAAAATGCACCCTTTTCACTTCTTTCAAACCTTTTCCTAAAGATCAGGTTGTAATCGCCGGGTAATCGCCTATTTTTGCCGTGAATTCAACTTTTATCATATTTATGGGAGAACAATTCCAACCCGATGACTGGAACCTGGAGCAAGATGAATGGCTCGATGCTTTAGAAGAAGTATTAGAAGCGCATGGTTCCGCGCGCACTGAGGCCTTATTTCAGCAATTGCGCCACTTGTTAGCCCGTAAAGGGGTAGCCAATGGTGGTGCTGCGCTCAATACACCTTATATGAACACCATCGGACCGGATTCCGAACCGGAATATCCGGGGGATCGTGCCATGGAGCAGCGCATTGAAAATGTACTGCGCTGGAACGCACAAGCGATGGTTTTGCAAGCACAAGACAAGGATCTGGCTTTGGGCGGACATATTGCCACCTTTGCGGCCTGCGCGACGATGCTGGAAGTGTTGTTCAATCACTTTTTGCGGAAGCGTTCGGCCGATTATGGCGGCGATTTGCTCATGTTTCAAGGCCATGCTTCACCGGGGGTGTATGCCCGCGCGGTTTGGGAAGGCCGTTTGCCTTTACAAGCCATTGCCGATTTTCGGCAGGAAACCCTGGGCGGCGTATCCAGTTACCCCCACCCACGCCGCATGCCCGAATTCTGGCAAGCGCCTACGGTAAGCATGGGACTGGGGCCAATGACGGCGGTGTACCAGGCGCGATTTATGAAATACCTCGAAAATCGCGGTTTAAAGCCTGAAAATGGCGGTAAAGTGTGGCATTTTATTGGAGATGGCG
>Ga0247835_1005518_pt1 | contig 10209 bp, 1 predicted proteins | sample LaCtaG_3_FD_189912 | JGI IMG/M metagenome (GOLD analysis project Ga0247835, IMG submission 189912) | Freshwater microbial communities from meromictic Lake La Cruz, Castile-La Mancha, Spain - LaCruzMarch2015_13.5m | ecosystem: Environmental > Aquatic > Freshwater > Lake | place: Spain: Castile-La... | reverse complement strand
CCCGTGGCACTGAATATTAGATTAGCACCAAAATTGTGGGTGCCCACTGTGACTGGATGAGTAAATGCACTGTCATTCACAAACCCGGTCACAGAGCTGGCGCCGGTGAAGGCGGGAAGGATCGTGAAGGCGATGGGGGTTTCTGAGGAAGCCGCTGGATTGCCGACACCCACTCGGCAATTAGTCAATCTTCCAGCCATCTCGGGTATGCCGGAGATAATTCCATTGGCTTCATCCAGAGTCAGCCCGGCAGGAAGATTGGTTGCCGTGAAATAAGTCTGCCCGTTGGTTGCGGTGACGCGGTTGCTAAAGTTCACCCCCACCTGCCCGTTGAAATTAGTCGGGCCGGTGATCCGAGGCGGGGTCACTAGAGAAACCGAGAGGTTGTCCAACGCCATCCGGCGCGTCCCATTGGCGTTTCCGTCATCGTTATCGGTTTGACCCCAGAGCGCCAACCGCAACCGATTGGTCAACGTCAAGCCCCACGACTGCCCAAGCCCTTGATTCGGGGCCAACGACTCCTCCCCAAGCTTGACCCATGGAGTAAGGTTGGCGCCATTATAGCTGGCCCCATAAAGCGTCAGGGTCCGGGTACCCCCATGAAAAAGGAGCCTTAACCGGGCCAGCCCCTCGTTTGTCACAATCAGGTTGGTCCTAGTCGTTTCTGCGCCATCTATGTAATTGTGATACTGAAAAAAGTTTCCGGCTTCGGCTCCGACACCGAACTTAAGGTTGATTCGATTGGACAGGATATTCTCAAAAGTGCCTCCGGGAACTTCCTTGAGAAGGCTGACGCCCACCTTGGCCTCCCCACCCCCCACCGGCCAGTTGGTGGGAACCCGTGCATCCACCTGCAGATCCCACGAGTTGGTCAGGGTCAATAGAAGCGATGGGGTGGCCCAGGCGGTGTTTTGCGGCGGATTGGTGGATCGGTACTCCAGCAGCCCGTTGGTCACGATCATCCGCGGCAGGACGTTGGTGGAGGAGAACAGATAGCGGTTCGGCACCACCCTTGCGAAGTCGTCGTTAAAGGGCAGGGTCTGGGCCGCGCCGCTGACCCAGGCGAGAAAGTTGGTTGTGGCGGGAACCAATCCAGCCTTCACCCGGGCCGTCACGCTGAAGGGATAAATGCCGGCCGTGGTCGGAGTCCCGGAGATCACTCCGCTCGTCAGGTTGATGGCCAGCCCGGGAGGCAAACCCGAGGCCACAAAATTCCGGCAGGTTGGACTGACCCCCACCGTGACGGGGGCAACGGCTTTTCCCGCCTCCCCCACCACCTTGCCAGCTCCGGTAAAGCTAGACGGTACGCCCAGCGGCGTGTCGTCCGTCAGATCCAGGGATCCGTCCTCGTCCGTGTCCGGACAGTCCACAACGGTGTAATAATCAAGGAAGCTCTCAAAGGAACTGGAGGGGTCGGCCCGGTTTTGATGGATAAGCCCCACATACCCTTTAAAGCTCTCGGAAATTCTCTGTGTTAAGATCAGGTCGTCGAAATAACTTCTGCCAAGGATTGTGTTGTTACTTTTTTCAACCGAGTTAAGTCCGGAAAGGGAAATAGTATTCCCTCCAGGAAACTGCACGTCTGCAGAAAGCACCACCTTGAGAACAGGAGAAACATTTGCAGAAAGGGTCGAAGTGAAAGTGCCTTCCGTTTTGTTGACAACACTCTTCCCGTAAAAACCAGGGGTGATGAAGCTGCCCTTCAGGGTATAGGTGCTACCACTTTCCACAAAACTCATCGAACAGCTTCCGGTGGCCGATCCTTTGGATCGGGCAAACCGCAAGGTGGTATTTCGGCTTTTCGTGGTTCCCCCCTCGGTGAGATCGGCATATTGAATTTGTCCTGTCGTGTTAAAGGTGCCTGCTTGGTCATACTGAAGAACATCCGGAAAGCCGTCTTGATTTACGTCAAATGAAACTGGGACGTTAAAAATTGAAGCGTCGCCGTAAGCGATGTAAGCCCTGTAACCGGAGGAATACACAAAGAAATCTGTGTAGTACGTGCTCGATCCTGCCGACGCAGCCGAAACCTCCCCAGTGATGTCATCGCCGTAGACATAGCCCCCAGAGAGTTCGACGCCCAGGGGCCACGTGAGCCCATTATCGTCGTGAGTAGAAAAGTAGATGTTAAGACCTGAACCGGAAAGGCCCGTGAGAAGAAAAGAGTGGCTATAGGCACGCACGTCGCTGGTGAACGTCTGAGCCGTGAGCTCTGCCTCAGGCCAAAAGCCCAACATGAAAAAGGCGACCCAAGCCGACCACGACCGAAGAACGGATACAGGCTTTTTCAATGAATTATTATTAATTATCCACATTTGAAAAACAAGGGTTAATGCGATGGCCTCATTTTCTTAAAGCCCAAGTAGCTCAGTCGTCTTTTTCACGCTTTTTTCACACGCTTTTCCCTTATGCTCAAATGGATAACCAATATCTGTGCTTACGGTTCGACTGTTTGATAAGCCCCGGCGTTGTAGGGCGGATTTGAGGGAAAGGCCACTCCAGCTGCATCGTAGGGCAAAAGCTCCGTGGTGTTGCCGTCACCATCGAGATCTGCAAAGTCAGCAGGTCGAGCATAAACAAGATTCTGTGCAATGGAGCCAGAACGAATCCTTAATCCATCGTCACCGGTCAGATAAAGACCGTCTGGACCGGCTGGACTGGCTGCATTGAAGAGGTTTGGATTTCCGACGCTAATCGACCCGTTGTTGTTTTGGATGCTTGTGCTTGTCGTGAAAGTGCTCTGAGAAAGCGTGGATTTAGCAGGCAAGCTACCATTTCCAAACCAAAGGTCGACTTCTTGGCTTGTTGGATAATTCTGCCAAGCTATGACACCGTAGCCCGCGAGAGTGTTGGCAATACGACTGCTGCTACCATACCAACCCGAAACAACGCCCGCACCAAATCCTCTTGGATTTCCGCTGGAATCGTTTTCGTAAAACGTGCTGAAATACATCTTCAAGCTACTTCCACTCTCGATGTTGATTGCGCCGCCGGTATCGTCACACTTGTTCCCGACAAAAACACAATTCGCCAGTGCCAGTCGGCAATAGTCCCTGACTAGAATTGCACCTCCGTTTCCTTCCGTGCCTCCGCTTGATCCGTCGTACCATGGCGTTCCATCTGTCTTCTTCCCATTCGCGTAATTATGAATGAAGACACAATTTGCAAAGTTTCCTTCTACACCCCAGTAAAAATAGACCGCACCACCATCGCCCCCGTCTGGATAGCGATCATCGTCCTGATCGGGTCCAGTGCGTGACTCATTATCAACAAAAACGCTACGAACAACGTTGACCTTCATGAGTGGTCGGGCGGTCACCGATTGGGTTGAGCTGGTTTGAGCATTAATTGCAGCGCCATCCCCATAATAACAAAGGTTTTCCTCGAAGACACTGTCAGATATTCGGACCTGACGTAGCGCTCCAGTAAGATTGTAAAAGCCGGCAGAGGCGGACTTTCCGACGTTCTTGGTGATATGCGAATTCCGCAAAACGAAATCCGAGTTCACCAGTGCCAATGCTGAAGCATTCATGTGAAGGGGAATGCCAGCTGGAATCGGAAATCTATTGTTCGGCTGTCGATAGCTAGTGTTGTTAGCGTTCCCACCCGTGATCGTAAATCCATCCAATATCGGAGCGGTGGTCTGACTCAACGCTCCGACAACATGATAAGCATTCTCGCTACGGGTGAAATCCCCGCTGCCAACATTGCCGTCGTTCCCCACTACAGGCGGCCACGTGGCCGAGTCGTTCCCGCCAAAATCCCCCGAAAGGATCGTTGGATTCGACTCCACATCCCGTTGGTCTAACTGCGTTTCCGTCCCAGCAAATCCTCCCAACACCGATACCCCACCCTTTAATAGGAAAGATCGGCTACGAGCATCGTTGGTCACATTCGGATCCAGATAACTGGTCGGCTTATAGGTCCCCGCCGCCACCCAGATCTGTGCTCCCGCTCCCGCGGCGTTGATCGCCGTCTGCAAATTGGTGTAGGCGTTGGCCCAGCTGGTCCCGTTGTTCAACCCCTCCATCGCCGCCAAGTTCACATAGATGGGGCGAATAAAAAACGGAATCACCGTCGACAATCCTCGTGATGGCACGGTGACGGTGACGGAATATTCCCCTGCCTCTTTGGGCGTTCCGCTAATCAACCCCGTGGTGGCGTTGATTGTCATTCCGGTCGGCAAACCTGAGGCTTGATACCCAGTTACCCCTGTTCCCAGATTCACCTGATAGCTGACTGGGCTGCCCACCGCCCAACGGTTCCCATCCCCGTTGTAGACTGAAATCTGGATATCTTGGAAAGCTGTCGCCGTTCCCGCAGTGATCGTCACCCTTGTCCCAAACGTTCCTGCCACAGTCGGTTTTCCACTGATCAATCCACTTGTCGCATTGATTATCGTGCCCGTCGGCAACCCCGTAGCACTGAACTTCAGGTTTGAGCCAAAGCTGTGTGTTCCCACTGTGACTGGATGAGTAAATGCACTATCATTTACAAACCCGGTCACAGAGCTGGCCCCCGTAAAAGCGGGGAGAATTGTTAGTAGCACCGTCTTTCCTCCCTTTACGGTAGGCAGGCCCTGAATCGGTAGGTTGGCCGTCAAATATTCCGCTTCTGTACGAATCTGATATACCCCCGTAGCCACACCGCTACTGACTGAGCCGCTCACTGAGCCAGTCTGTGGATCGCACTCTAATCCATCTGGCAAATATCTCTCTCCCTGCCCGTTGGTCAGGGCTACGCCGCTACGGTTAACCAGATAGGCCCGATATTCGATATCGTCAGGATCAGGAAGGAGAACAAAGTCATCGAATGTAATTTGCCCGGAAGTAACCAAACTCCATTCCGCAATAGCACCGACTCCTAACCGCACCACATTTGCACTCGTAAGTCCTAAGCTAGAATCTAGGTAAGTTTCAAGCTCCTGAAGCTCCGATCCGAGGGTGGGGATACTTGCGTGATAGGAGAACGTGCGATCCGATGCGTTATGGTAGAAAGCCAGAAAAGCCTCTTCTCCGGCGCTGCGCGACTCGCTTGAACTGAAAGAGGGGCTTTGGGAGCCAATTGACCTGGCGCTATTCAACCCACCACTTTGATACAGTTTCCCTTCAATATAGTTACTCGCCGGCTTCTCTATTTTCGCCAAACGAAAACCAGCTCTCACACTTGAACCCGAACTGTTCTGCGTAACGGCCTCCGAAATCTTGATTTTAGCCAAGGCCGCCCAGTTGGCGTACAAAGGCAAATCCTGGTTCCAAAGCAAATAGGTCCAGTAAGCCCTATCGTCACGTTTACACTGATAGTTAAGCTCGCCATTGGCGACTGTAAGAGAGCTTACCGTGGGCCAAAGATCCAGGTTTTCCATGTCGGCAGGGGTTTTTCTCCACTTCGTTGTACCCGAGCTAAAATCATCCCACCCCGCCCACTCCCGACCGAAGCCTCCAGCCACAATCTGGTACCTTGTCTCCTGTCCCACCTGCGCATTCCAATTGGTCGGTCCCGCGATCACCGGAACCGAGGGCATCACCGGGATAGCGATATCCGTGGTGGTGCCGTTGCTCATCTGCCCCGTCGCCGTAAAGTCGCCCCATCCCCTCGGGGTTCCGCTGATCACTCCAGTTGTCTTGTTATAACTTAAGCCCACCGGCAAGTTGAGCACGTTGGTCGGCCGTGGATTTAACGTCAGGCTGAAAGCTCCTCCGGCTGCTCCCTTAATCGTAAAGTCAATCCGCTGACTGGCGCTGGCCCCGTTAGCTGTGATCGTGACAGTCGCCGGGAAGGCCCCCGCCACTGTCGGTTTCCCGCTGATCACCCCGCTGGTCGTGTTGATGGTCATTCCGGTGGGCAGTCCAGAAGCTGCATATTTTAAATTCGATCCGAAGCTGTGTGTTCCCACTGTGACTGGATGAGTAAATGCACTGTCATTCACAAACCCGGTCACAGAGCTGGCGCCGGTGAAGGCGGGAAGCAGACTTAGCGCAACCGTCTTTCCCCCCTTGACCAGTGGCATGTCTTGGACAGGGAGGTTGTTAGTTTTATATTCAGCTTGGACCCAGACACGGTAAATACCACCCACCACCCCCTCCTCAAGCTGGCCCTGGATTGTCCCCGTCTGCGAATCGCAATAAAGCCCCTCAGGCAAATACCTGTCCCCCATTTCGTTGGTCAAAGCCACGCCGTTGCTACCTACCAAATAGGCTCGGTACTCCAGATCATTCGGATCAGGCAGACATAGAAAATTATCCATTTGCAGGGTCTCAAGAGGGATAGTTGCATTTTCAGAGTAGCCACCCATCACAAGCACAAACTGGTTCAAGTCCTGCCAGCTGGTTGTGCTCAGAGTATGGGCAGGGATCACTTCGCTGGGTTCGGCTGAATCTGCGTATGAACCGGCAATCGTTTTTTGGCCAGCATCGTAGTCAAGGGAAAGAACCGTGCTGGCCAAGCCGTGGTTCACACGGATTTCGCCATCGGTGGCTCCAGCAGAGAAACTGTTCACCCCCCAGTTGGGCACGGCATAAAGGGAATCGGAATCCACCGCCAGATTCATCACAAACTTAGACCGGGGGCTGTTGACGTTGGGCATGACCCCGATGAGTCCCTCAACCCACCCGCCTCCAGAAACCCGAAAAGAGGAAGGCTCAAAACGTGCGGACATAAGAATGCGCCAGCTTTGCCAGGTCGGGAGAGGTTGTTTCCAAAAAATCATGCCCGAAGACTCACCACTAGTTTTGGTGCTGAAGAATGTCGCGTAACCGTTGGCCTGACGATAGTTCTGGCTCACCGAGATGGCCGGTCTGCCGTGAGATAGCTTCCACAAACTTGCATTTGGCGAGGAAGAACTAAAATCATCCCCCCCCGCCCACTCCCGACCAAAACCCCCCCCCACAACTTGGTACCTTGTCTCCTGTCCAACCTGCGCATTCCAATTTGTCGGTCCGCCAATCACCGGCACCGAGGGCATCACCGGGATGTCGATGCTGGTCGTTGTTCCGTTGCTCATCTGTCCCGTGGCCGTGAAGGCTCCCCATCCCTGCGGTGTACCGCTGATTACCCCGCTGACTTTATTATAACTCAAGCCCACAGGCAGGTTGAGCACGTTGGTCGGCCGTGGATTCAGTGTCAGACTAAAGGCGCCTCCGGCTGCTCCCTTAATCGTAAAGTCAATCCGCTGACTGGCGCTGGCCCCAAGAGCCGTGATCGTGACCGTCGCCGGGAAGGCCCCCGCCACTGTCGGTTTCCCGCTGATCACCCCGCTGGTGGTGTTGATGCTCATGCCAGTGGGCAGCCCAGAGGCTGCATATTTCAGATTTGATCCAAAATTGTGGGTGCCCACTGTGACTGGATGAGTAAATGCACTGTCATTCACAAACCCGGTCACATAGCTGGCGCCGGTGAAGGCGGGAAGGATGACTGCGGTATTCGTCCGAGTCCCGGTTCCCGCAGGGCTAACCGCCGAGAGAACCACAGTCGAAGTCACCCCAGCAGCAGAGGGTGTTCCACTGATCACTCCGGTAGTGCTGTTTACTTCTACCCCCGCAGGCAGGTTGCTCGCCCCGTAGCTAATTGGATTGTTTGCTGCACTGATCTGATACGAGAAAGGTGTGCCTACTTGACCATTCAGATTGCGAGTACTGGTAATCACTGGGGCGCCGGGAGTGGTGACGGAGAGATTGTCCAAGCTGATCGTACGCCCTCCAGTTCCCCCTTCCGCAAATCCGTATAAGACCAACATAAGAGAAGATCCCGAAGACAGAGACCACTTTTGAGCCAATGAATCCGCGTTCCCTGGGTTGAAATCCAGAGGACTCCCAAGCCGAACCCAACCCGTATTCGAATCGGTCTGAACCCATGCGGTCAAAGTCTTGTTGCCCGAAAGATATACCAACCGAAGCCGAGCCGTGACAAACGAATCATCCACAAGCACTTCTTGTAAATCTTCTTGTTCAACATCTCCGACATAGACGTTTCTCCTGACGTTGTTGGCTCCCTCTTCCCATGGCTGGGTATCCCGATTCAGCATCAAATTCAGATAGTTGCCTCGAATGGAGTGGGTCTCGACCGTATCGCTTGGTCCAAAGATTGGTTCCAAGGAAAGGCCGATCTCTGCCTCCGTGGTCTCCCACCCGTTCGGCAGATTCACGTCAGCCGCGATATCCCAGGAACTGGCAAGAGGGAGGGGCAGATTTAAGACAAAACCCGCAGTCGCACCTCTTCCCCCATCGTCGGCGGAATCAAACAAGGCCACGCCGTTTCTCACCCTCAAGGATGCCGGGCTGTAAACATTGAATGAGAGATAGCGATTAGCGACGGCAACGGAGAAGTTGTCAGAAAAAGGAATGCTTAGCCGGGCACCGGGAACAGTGAATTCAGGGGACATAGTGTCTGTCCCCGCGATGTTCGAAGCGGTAATTACGGAAGAATAATAACCTGCAGAGGATGGCGTGCCGGTGATGACCCCAGTCGTGCGGTTATTAGTGAGTCCCGGCGGGAGGTTGCTGGCTGTAAAGTTGGCCGCACTCCCAGTGACCGTCGGAGCGTAGCGAAAGGCAGTAGCGAGGTTTCCGCGCAAACCACTCGTGGCCTGCACTGGAAACGCTGGCGGCACGACAACGGTCAGGGTGACGGTCGAGCTGGTTACATTCCCATATTCGTTTTGAACATATACAGTATACCGTCCGCCATCGGCTTGGGTTATTCCGGAGAAGAAAAGGGTCGATCCATTTTCACCCTCGAGATTGACTCCGTTTTTCTTCCACTGATAAAAAAAGTTATCCCCAGCTCGACTAGTGGCAGTCACGCTTAGCAATGAATCCGCCCCAAGGGCAATTGATGCGCTTTGCGGCTGACTGGTAATGATGGGGAGTGGGGCATTATAAGTTCCGTCCGATAAATCTGGAATATCATCCAAGTCGGAATCGTTCATATCATCGATCAAAACAAAGACTGTTTCACCAAGAAGCGAGCTGTAGAAGCTTCCAAAGTAACTGCTGCCATCCCGCCCCATGGAAAATGCGGGGACTGTCAGAATTCCGTATGTGGTAATAAGATTGAATGCCCCGACAGCTATTCGGTTGTCGCTCACTCGAGAATACCCACCAAATCCATAGCCAGAGTAGCTGAAAAAATCCCCACTAATGCCGAATCGCCGCGAGGTGGGGTTGTATTCGAAGCTCCCTGAGCCCGACCCATAAGTTGAGGAAGACAAATCAATGGACGCCGATCTACTAAATTGAGCCAGTGCCTTTCCTGAACCCCCGAAGAAGATGGCGGCAGAGAAAGCCACCAAGAGAACTATCTGCTTTCTCATAGTCTTATATTAATAGCTCAAAATCTGTGTTTTTCAATAAGTTTTAGTTAGTCTTATCCTTCAATTTTCTCGTGCCCCTTGAATGATTTGCAAACATATTAATATATCCTTCAGGATACAGACTTGATGGAGTCATTTCTAATTTACTAGATGTTGATTCACAGTTTATTACAAACGGGCTAATGAAATGTATTTCGCAAAGCCATTGATTGCAGCTATCTACAACTGAAAGGGTGTTGTATTAAACAACTCTTTCTACTTCTTTCCTGAAGGTTTTCGCAATCGGCGTTTCACGCCCCCCCCACTCTTACAACACTCTTAAAGTCTTAAACCCGTCGGAATCTAAAAATGTTTATCCAAGCTTGATCACTCTTCCGCTAGGCGCTCCCGTCTCCAACGTCGCAAGTTCCAAAATTTGCGCCACCACATCCTCCGGTTTTTTTCCGCCCTTGTGCATCTCGGTGTCTAGGAACGGTGGCTCGACCGCATTGACCAAAATATCCAATCCCTTCAATTCGTAGGAAACTGCTTTCGTCAGCGAATCCAATGCACACTTCGAGGCGCAGTAGGCCGACGCTTTCGGCAGATGCTTTATGGGTGCACTTATGTTCAAAATTCGCCCAAATCCACGCTGAATCATACCCGGCAAAATTGTCCGCATTAGCAGATACGGTCCCCGTACATTAGTCGCCATAATTTTATCCCACTCCTCCACGGGTAGGTCCTGTACCGCTTTCATCCCGGTGATGATTCCCGCGTTGTTGATCAAAACATCGATCGGCCCAACCTTCTCTGCCAACTTCACCCCTTTCTCCACCGATTTTTGATCCGTTACATCCATCTCCACCGCCGTGCCCATGCCTCCGGCCTTGCTCACCTCATCCGCTGTTTGCTGAATC
>Ga0247835_1005516_pt1 | contig 10210 bp, 10 predicted proteins | sample LaCtaG_3_FD_189912 | JGI IMG/M metagenome (GOLD analysis project Ga0247835, IMG submission 189912) | Freshwater microbial communities from meromictic Lake La Cruz, Castile-La Mancha, Spain - LaCruzMarch2015_13.5m | ecosystem: Environmental > Aquatic > Freshwater > Lake | place: Spain: Castile-La... | reverse complement strand
TCGCGCAGCGGGGCGAACGCGTCCCGCGCGCCCACGAGGCGGTAGAGCTCCTGCGGCCTCTGGCAGAGGCCCTCGTCGGCGACGCGCCCGACGTCGGCCAGGGTGAACGGGCGCCCCAGCAGCCCGCGGTACTCGGCGCCGCCGTAGGCCCCCACGGCCAGGACCGACGTGGCCTGTAGGTGGAGGCCGCCGGCCTTGAGGCGCCAGACCTCGTTCGGGCTCACGACCACGTCGACGGGGGGGTCGAGGAACTCGTCGCCGGCGGCGAAGCCAAAGGAGCGGCCGTCGTCGATGCGCAGGCACCGGCCGATGTCGTCCATCACGGCGCGCGTGGGCCCGACGATGGCGACGCGCTCGGTGGTGCGGTGGGTCTGGAGGACCGCGTCCGTGAGCTTGCACACCATCTGCGCGACGCGCGACGGGCCCTTGTAGGCGGTCTTGCCGGTCTTCTTGTGGGGCTCGAACAGCGACGCGTCGAGAAAGCACTTGCCCTTGCGCTCCGGGCCGGTGGTGAACATCTCGGCCATGTCGATCTCGCACAGCACCCGGTACTGCCGCTCCGACGGGCCCTCGGGGACGCCCACCAGCGCGGTGTCGTACCCCATGAACCCCTGGACGGTCCTGCGCACCGCCACGATCTTCATCGGCAGCGGGTGCGGGGCCTTGACCTTCCACGGCGCGCTGCATCGGTCGTAGGCGACGATGCCCTCGGCGGTGGCGAGCGCGTGGAGGATCTCGCCGGTGCCCGCCAGCGCCTGCACGACGTTCTCCCGCGGGAACGCGTCGCGCATCATGGCGTAGCGATCCCAGAACGGGAGGTTCTCGCCTTCACCGTGGTCGACCTCGATGTCGAACGCCACCGCCTGGACCTCGTAGGCCGAGGGGTTCGCGGCCCACTTGCCGTGCATGAGGGCGCACAGGTCGTCCTTCCCCGCTGGATCGGACTTAAGCCTCACGCAGAACTCCACGTGGACCCTCGTGCACTCGCGGGGGGCGCCCAGCTCCTCCTCGGGGTGCGACGCGATCTCCCCGTCGAAGTCGACGCGCCTCGGGTCGAACATGTCCATCTTCTCGAGGTGGGCGCCGATCATCTGCAGGGTCTTGCTCAGCGGCCCCCCCTGGTCGTTATCTGCGGTGCCTGTCACCCCGAAGCCCCGCTTGGTGAAGTACCGCACGCCGTCGCCCCAGTTCTCGCACACGATGGCGAAGCCGTTGCGCTTGACGGTGACGGGGACGCCGTTGAAGGCGCCGGCGGCCACCTGGTTGGTGAAGTCCTCGAGGCGGAGGGTCTTGGGGCGGCCGAAGGCCGCGGCGGCGGGGATCACGCGGATCGCTGCGATGCTGCGCTTCATGTCTGCTTTTCAAAAGTCAGTGAACACAGTCGGTAAACGCGCACCCTTCTTTTATACATTGACAACCCCAAGGTACGGGGAAATGGAGCCGTGCGACACGACGCGATCGCCGCCGCCGCTGGCGCGGATCGAGAAGAAGCTGCGGCCGGGGGCGCCGTCGCCGCGAACGAAGAACACGCCTTTGGCGGTGTACCACCGCGGGTCGAACTCGAGCCGCGCCCGTCGCAGGAGGATGCGGCCCCTCTGCTGCGGGTTCACCAGCCCGTACCGTCGAACCTCGTCGGCGTCCGCGGCGGGGAACTCGTGGGAGTACACGGCCCCGCTGGTGGACCAGGGCGCGTAGACGACCAGCTCGCCGCCGCCGTCGATGCCGACCTCTCTATAGACCACGTCCCTCTCCACCAGGGCGCACATGGGCGTGTGGTCCGCGCTCTCGTCGAACATGAAGCCGTACGGCACGAATCGGTTGTTGTTCGGGTAGTCCAGCGACCCGCCCCTGGCCGCCTCCGCAAACCCGCACCGCCGGTACAGCCGGCTCACGTGGTCGTTGGTGTTGTCGCCCTTCTTCACCGTCAGCGTGAGGTAGAGCGCCCGAGCGCGCTCGCGCCACGCCGTCTTGTTGCTCAGGATGAGGCACCCCAGCCAGCGCACCCCCTGGATCATCTGCGTGCCCAGGCCCAGCTGGTCGTACCCGCTCTTCGTACAGAGATCGCAGACGTACAGCTGCGAGTCCTTCCCCTTTTGGCGCCGGTACTCCACCAGGCACGTGGCGAGGACCGTTTTCATCGCGACATCCATCACCAGCACCAAAAAATCCCATCCCTCGCTCTGAAACATGTCGCTCTTGCTCAGCGCATACCGCTTGCGCGCGGGCTCGTCCCAGTCGCCGTAGAAGCAATCGGCTATAAGCTCGCTGCGCTGCGCGTCGACGCCCCTCTCCCGCAGCCACGCGTCGCTCTCGCATCTCTGCGCGCACACCATGGTCCCGCCCATCCGCATCACGCCGGGCGCCTCCATCGCCACGCCCACCGGTCGCAAGGGGGTGGGAGGCGGCGGCGCGTCGTCGCTGCCAAACCACGACATCCACGACATCCAACCCGTCGCTCACGCGCCCAATATATACAGCCACGGGGCCAGCACATCCCCGCAGCGCCTCACCGCCCCCGGCCGCGGCACGCACAGCGGCAGGAGGTCCGCGCCGAGCCGCGCGAGCCCCGACGACGCGCCCAGCCTCCCGTGCAGCGCCATGGCCAGCGCCAGCGTGCGCCGCTCGTGCTGCGCGATGATGGGCTCCAGCGTGGCGGCCACCCGTCGGAGGTACGCCCTCACCTGCGGGTGGCCCGACAGCACCGAGCGGTGGCGCTGCAGACCCCTGATCGCGCCGAGCATCGCATACACCGACCCCGTGTGCAGCGCGAAGTCCCGCAGGCTGGGCAGCCGCGCGCTCTGCGTCTGGGCGATCTGAACCAGCTGCCAATGGAGCGTGTGGTACACGGAATCGACGCCCACCATCTCCTTGAGCTGGGCCTCCAGCACAAACCGGAACGCCCGGTGGCGCGACCCCAGAAACGCCCCGATGGCCTGGCCCAGCGCGTGCAGCCTCCACGCGACCGCCATCAGCGGCTCGTCGCCCCACTCGCGCACGCAGGCGCACATGTCGCGAAAGACCCGACGACGGGGCCTCTCCAGCACCGGGGGCGGGGCCTCCTTCACCCACGCGCGAGGGAACGCCACCGGGTCGAACTCGCTCAGCGTGTAGAGAAGATGCTCCAACACGCCCTCGCGGTACGCGCGGTACGCCTCCGGGGGCATGCTGGTCAGCAGCTCCCGCCTGCGGCGGTTGCCGCGCCCGTACGCGCACCCGGGGCACCCGCATAGTGGGAGGGGAGCCATTTTAAAAAAAAAGTTGCTGTATATTGTGTAAACGACGCCGCTTTTTTTTCCAAACCCCACGCCAGATGCCGTGCCAGCACGACGAAATCGACATGAACTCGCCCTCCATCTACACGTCCGCGCTCGTGCACACCGTGTGCCGCGTCGAGCCCGCGCTGTTCGGGCAGTTCCTAGGGGTGGAAACGGTGGCGAGCAAGCAGACGGCGGATGGCTGGCTCTACAACCTGCGCAGCGGCACGCCCCGGCCCTTCGACGAGCTCGAGCGCGGGGTGCAGAGCCTCGACGCGCACCTGCAGCGCTGCGGCGGCACCTCGGCCTCGCAGTTTCGCACGGTGGCCGGCGACACCGACAAGATCCTCCTCGGCGCGGCGCAGATCGACGACGGGGAGGTGTGGCGCACCAACAGCGTGCTCCCTCCCCGCAAGCGCGGAGTGGTCGACGCCTCCGCGGTCCTGGCAAACCCCGCGGGGCTGGAGCGCCTCTGCAAGCAGCTGGAGGTTGACTTCGCCGTCAGCGTCCACGGCTCCGAGGGGACGAAGCGCAGGCGCGAGCCCGTGCAGTCCATCTACAAGGAGCTGGCGGACAGCGAGGTTCGTTAACCGTTCACCCAAACCCTGCCAAACACAACCATAGTATCACGCTTTCCATTTGTATATTATTATATTATCATTCATTTGGGAGGCCGTTCGTGACGTATTTGCTGATGACGTGTCAAACACAACAAACGCCTATAAATACCCCTGCAACGATTTGTCTTTATCCACTCAGCAGCTGAATGCCACGCCATATGAGTTGGGTCGTTTTCTGTCTTGATGCTCACATGGCACGGCCTTAGAAGCGGATGAGCAAGACACGCACGTATTTTGTGCGAGGGGGTCATGCTATCCTCCTAGAACGAGTGATACACGACATATCTTATCATACTGTAATGGTATGGTTTGGTTGTGTTTATCAACTTTTGAAAAGCAGGAAAGGAAAACGAAGCGCGCCGCCCCGACCAAGAGGCCCACCAACACCGAGGTCCTGCTCGAGGCCAAGGAGGAGACGGTGCGGGCCCTTCGCGCGGCGCTCGCGGCCAAGGACGAAACCCTGAGGGCGCAGCAGGACACCATCCGCACGCAGGAGGCGCTCATCGTCGCGCTGCAGACGCTTTGAGTAAACTCGTTTTAATCGCTCGGCACGGCGAACGGAACGGTGGTCCGAATGATCGCCGCGCCGGCGGGGGCGCTGGCCCTGACCCTGTCGAGCTTGACCTTGCACGCGCGCGCGTACTCGAGCATGGCGGTCCGGGACTCCGGGCTGTGCAGCTGCATCTCCCGCACGACCAGCAGGCGCACCTGCGAATCCGACGACATGTAGAGGCACGGCAGCAGCGCGAGCTCGATCAGCTTGCGCTCCACGCGGGGCTGGTCCATGGCGATGAGCACCAGCCGCACCCCGGTGACGAACACCAGCCCGTCGGTGTGCATGATGAGGGAGGCCGTGGCGTAGCTCACCACCGAGTTCCACTCCCTCTCGTACGCGGCGATGAGCGCCAGGCCCGCGAACGCCTCCGACACCCGCGAGCGGAGCTCCGCGTCCCCGCACTCCGAGTCGTCGCCGAGCGCGAGAACGGGCTCCGAGTTGTCGCTGGCCTTGACCTGATCGAGGAGGATGGACGCCGCCGTGTTGAAGCTGAGGCGCACCGCCTTCTCGTACCCGACGCGCACGTCGTCCAGGCTGGAGATGCCTTCGGGGCCATGCCGCTCGTACATGAGCCGCGACGCGTTGGCCATCGACACGCACGCCCCCACGACGGCCAGCTTGTCGGGAATCTGCTCGGACAAAAGGCCGGCGGAGCCCATGGACGAGATCGTGGCGAACGCCGGCTCGAGGATCGCCTGGTTCGCATCGATGAGCGCCGTGTTGCCGTCTTCGAGGCGGAAGAAACCGTTTCTCGGGAAGGGGTGCTGCGCGTTCTCCTGCGAGAAGCACATCCTGCTCGGCTTACTGCCGCGGTGTTCGCTCAGGGAGATCAGCACGTCGCTCATGCCGCGCGCGGAGAACATGTAGCAGACTTGCTGGATCCGTGCCTTCATTTGCTCCATCGTTGCACGTTTTTTTTTTAAAAACGGACACCTTAAATATGGTTTAAAACGATTGGCTTGGGTGTTTCGGACCGGAAAAAAAATATTTCCAAAACGCCATCATGCAGTCCCTCCCCTCCGAAGCAATCGACCACATCGTCGCCGCCCTGAACCCCAGCGCGCTCCTCCTCGCCAGGCGGGTGTGCAAGACGATGCACGCCGCCATTCCCATCGAGCGGGTGCTCGGAATCAACAAGGCGGCCGCTCGGTGGCTGCTGCAGGCCAGACCACCCCAGCGATGGCTCCGCACCAACGAGGACAGCTTCACCGTGTGCGTGCACGACGGCAGCATCGCCGTCTACATGCAGCACGACCTGTGGCGCATCAAGACCGAATCGCACCAACCGCTCGCATCAAAGCGCCGCCACACGTCGATATTCCCCAGCATCAAGAACCACCACTGCATCGTCTCCCACGACGAGCACACCGCCACGCTCGCCATCACCATCGCCACCCGCGACGAGGGCGAGATCGTGCTGTCCGACGCCGGCGACGGCGCGTGGGCGTTCTGCGAGGTGCCCGGGACGGTCTACATGGTCAGCGGCGCGGGCGTCGTCTACTCGCTCAACATGGACCAGGACGTCGAGGGGATATGCCACGACTTCGCAAGCCGGCGCGTCGTCGCGAGCATCGTCGACAGGAAGAAACTGCTCGCGGGGATCGCTAAAATGGAGACGGTCGACGGCAAAAGCTTCACCTTCCTCACCAGCGCCGCGCTGCTCCACCGCACGGCCAGCGGGCAGGAGGTCGCCATCGCGGCCGCGATCAAGGACTTCTGGCTCGTCACGAGCACCGCGGCCGTGTGCTGGATGCGCGACGACGGCACGTTCAGGCTCGCCCACCTCCCGTCGGGGCGGTTCACCGCCACCGTGCCCCTGCCGCCCAACCCAACGGTCGTGCACGCGACGCCGGCGCTGGGGTGCATGTGGGTGCTGGACGAGCGCAAGCGGCTGTTCCGGGTTTCCGGGGTTGAGTGAAAAAAAATCAATGACCTGTTCCCTTACCAGCGAATCAGAGACGAGGGCGTACGCCATGACAACCACTTTAATGCCTGCGACGTTCGATGACGCCTTGTCATTCACCATGACCCACCACAGCCCGCGAATTGTGTCGCTACACGACTCAAACGGCAACATGTACATCGCCGAGAGACTGATCCATACGGGGCCTGTCAACAACACGTTTCTTCATGGACTCGAGCCGTTTGGCGACAAAATCACGGGGTTGCATGTGCTCGAGTGTTTCTTTCTGAAGCAGCAAGAGGACAAAAAGCTCGAACTCCCAGACATCATGCAGCAGCGCCTCGACTCGATGGAAAACTTTACGTCTGCAGTCTCGCGCGTGGCGCAGAAGGAAACGGAGAGGCGCTCACCGCCGTTCGGCCTCGTGGACATCGGCTTCGAGTTGAAATGGACGCTCAGCGGCGAGCCCGGGGAGTGCGCGTTCGACATTCCGTTTGTGTGCATCAGCCGAAAGCAATTCGAGGTTTCCGGGGTCGAATAAAAAAAAATTTAATGGCCAGCAGCGTCTGGCTCATCATCGCCCACCCGGCGCCCGTGGCGCTCGCCGACCTGCACCCCACCGACACCCACACCGTCGCCAACGACGCGGGTTCGCTGCATACCATCGTCAAGTTTCCGCACCAGATATGCAGGGCGTCGCTCAGGGCCAGCCTGCCCGCGGACGTCCGCCTCGTCGAGCCACTGCGCCGGGTGCGGACCGGCCGCCGATCCTACAGCATCAACGCCCACACCCCGAGCGCGCAGATCGTCGCGAACAGCGTCGTGCGCGACACCATCGCCCGCAGCGGCGTGCTCGCCTACGCCACCGACGAGGCCCAGGACGACGCCCTGTGCGCGCTGCTGCACCCGCAGCTCGCCCACCTCTCCAGGAGGCTGGGGGCCGCCCGCGATGCTCTCGAGCACAGCCTCCCCAGCACGGCACCCCTGGCGGAGCGCGTGGACGCCGCGGCGCGCAGGCTGGACGGCTGCGAGCGGGTGCTACAGGCGGTCGTTGGGCGAGGTTGAGGAGGCGGTCCCGTCTTCTTTTTAGGGACGAACCACCCTTTGTGTGAATCCTCCTCGCATGCATAGATTTCAAATGAACACACGCTGTTATTACCCAAGCATGGGACTGCTCGCTGTCGGCTCAATGGTAATAAAATGCAACGCCGCTGCAAACGGCTTTTTCAGCCTGCACTGGTCCCCGACAGTGCCGGCAATGGGGATTAATGTGGTGTCGGTCGGGTCTTTCATACATCTCTGTGCAACAGCAGTCGATGGTAGCTTTCTCATCGCCAGATTCGTCACCACCAATCGCCCCCACACCAGCATCTGCAGCATCCAACGCCTCTGGCGCGAGCGCGCCCGGCTGAGAAGGCTCGCGGTGGCGATGGCGTGGCATCCACGGCTCGGCGCCGACTCGACCCTCGGGAACGTATTGGTGGATTGCGCGCGGTTGATAATAAAATAAAACGGCGCCATTGCGCCTTCTCTTTTTAACGAGGGGGGTGATCCGAAAATAAATAAAAAACCCACAATGACATCGCCGTTCATCACCTCCATCCCGCACATGGATTGCGACAAGCCGTTCTGCCTGCTCCTCTACCGCAGCCACAAGGACGCGCTGTCGCGGTTCCAGACCCTCGAGCGCGAGCACGCGGCCCTCCAGCTCCGGCACAACCAGCTGTACGACCACCACACGACGCACGGGGCCGCGGGCGGCGCTGCCGCGACGCAGCAGGTGCTGCCGAACGGCGACGTGCTGTCCACCGACACCTTCATGCAGCGGACGCGCGCGTTCGAGCAGAGCCGGCAGTCCGTCGACCGCATGCACAAGGAGCTGACGGCGTGCCAGAAGGGCCTCGCCGACTGCAGGGCGCAGCTGGAGCGCAAGACGCAGCAGGCGCGGGAGCTCGAGAAGCGGCTCAACGGCTTCCAGCGCGCGCAGACCTACGCGTACTCGTGCGAGCAGCACCGCGTCGCCGCGCAGGACAACGAGCGCCTGGAGCTCGAGGCCTACAGGGCCGGGCGCGAGGTCGCGCGTCTGAAGGCGGAGAACGCCGAGCTGAGGCGGACCACCGTTCTACGGAGATCCAAGGTTCCGCTCGTGTGCCCGTACGGGCCGTGCCCCAAGTACCGCGACCGCGTGCGGAGCGCCGCCAACCCGACCAAGTTTTTTCGCGACCACGTCGCAAGGAATCACAAGGTGGTGTGCTGTGATGTGGTGGTTCTTTATTGCTTGCTAACCACACACCCCGCCAGTGCCCCCACTGCCACGCCAGCATCACCGGCGCCCGCAACCGGCACGCCAGCGCCTGCGAGGCGAACCCCCTGGCGGGGACAGCGGTCCCGCGCCTCACGCGGACCGCCTGCCGGTTCTGTGCCGCGTCCATCGCCGGCGACGCCCTCCTCGAGCACGAGGACCTCTGCGCGCCGGCGGACCACGTCCGCTACATGTGCCCGGCGGGGGGCTGCAACTACTTCGCCATCGACCGCCGCCGCGCCGACAGTCATGGTCGCGGGGCCGGTGGTGGGGTTGTGCCGCCGTGCCCGATGGTGGAAGTTGCGGCGAAGCCCATGTCGGAGGAGATCGCCCAGGAGGTGGTGGCTGGGCAGTCTTGACTCAGCAGAGCGATTTTGCAATCCCTTCCACGATAGACAGGAGCTTCTCGTGACGGTCGTTGTCGTCCTTTGCAATCCCTTTCACAACAGAAAGGAGCTTCTCGTAGCGGTTAGTATCGTCCACCTTGAGCCGCTTGTTCTCGTTTTCAAGAGCAGTACATTCAGCAAGGAGACGCACGTTGTCCTTGCAAGCTTTGCGATAAAGGCCTTGGAATCTGATTGATTCGTCCTTGGATTTGAAGGCCTCCTTAATTGCCTGATCCCTTTTCTGGTTAAGATCCCGAATGACAAAGGTCTGATTCTCGTTCTTGGATTCAAGAAATTCACTGTTTCGTTTGACTGTAGTACTATTAGTCGCTGCAACCTTGGCCACAGATTTGAACACCACCATTTGGTTGCCCACAGTCTTCTCAATGGTGTCAACCTTGCCAGAAACACCACCCACAGTCTTCTGAATGGTGTCAATCTTGCCAGAAACACCAGACAGGTTGGAGTTCATAGATAATATCACCTGGCTGCCCAATGCAGAAACAATTTGCTTGTATTGCTCCAGCTGTCCAGATGCTTTTCCGCGCTCCTGCTGTTCTACTTGGAGAGACGCAGCCAACATATTCGGCACAGGAGGCTTGGGCTTGATGTGCTCCTCCAGAAGGGCCATGAGGATGGGTCGGCGGGCGTCAAGGTCTTTCTTGCCAAATGAGTTGCATAAGTAGATGGCTCCATTGTAGGTCAGAAACTTGGTGTCTTGGCCACGATCAAATCCAGGATAACTGCATGCAAGATCAAAGTTATAGTCAATGGCTGATATGGTCTTTTCTGGCTTCATGCTGTTTCCTTTGCCAGTCGATAGGTACTGGTTCCATAAAATTCTGGCCATATTCTTGTCCTTGTTTGAAAGTATCATAACAGCTGAAATTGCGTCTACCAGTCTGTTGCCCTGATCACTTTCAACAACAACAAGCGGAATCCCAAGCGATAGAGTTCGGAAAAATCTGTTTCCCTGCAAGCAAATAAACGGCGTAAGGTTGGCGTAAGGTTGGCGTAAGGTTGGCGTAAGGTTGGCGTAAGGTTGGCGTAAGGTTGGCGTAAGGTTGGCGTAAGGTTGGCGTAAGGTTGTTGGTCTTGTGCGAGTTTTGGTGCGAGTTGGTGCGGGTTGGTGCGAGTTGGTGCGAGTTGGTGCGAGTTGGTGCGGGTTGGTGCGGGTCGCTGCGGGTCT
>Ga0247835_1005508_pt1 | contig 10219 bp, 7 predicted proteins | sample LaCtaG_3_FD_189912 | JGI IMG/M metagenome (GOLD analysis project Ga0247835, IMG submission 189912) | Freshwater microbial communities from meromictic Lake La Cruz, Castile-La Mancha, Spain - LaCruzMarch2015_13.5m | ecosystem: Environmental > Aquatic > Freshwater > Lake | place: Spain: Castile-La... | reverse complement strand
TCTTCCCCACCGTCCCGGTGCTGGTGGTGTGCGACAGTTGGTTCGGGAACAAGGGGTTGTTCAAGCCGTTACGGCAGGCGTTGGGACCGCGCGCGCAGTTGCTGTCGCGCCTGCGCACCAATGCCGCTAATGCCGGGAACGGCATTATCGGCATAATCCGGGGTGCCGAGTAATGCCGGGTACCGTTGGCGTCCTGCGCTGAGTTTTTTTTCGCTCAGCAGGTTACTGCTGACGCTGTGATTGTCAGCTCGGCATTATTCTGATTGTTTCCCAGTGGCGAGTCATCCGATCAGCCACAGAGGAAACATCATGAACGAGCACTGCGGCCCCAAAGGGGTTGTTTGGGAGAAGTTGCAGGCGGGCCTGTTGGCGCCCCATTTCGAGGCGGTCAGCCAGGAGCTCTCCGAGCGCGGATACGCGACCGCGACGTCAAACTTTGCCTTGCGATTGTTCGCCGCGTTGGGGGCCTGGCTTGAGCAATCGTCACACACGCTCCTTGACCTGGATGAAGCCGTCCTCGACGCCTTCCTGGCAGAGCGTTATCGCCACCATCAGCCTCGTCGTCATGATCATGCGATGCTGGCCTTCCTGTTGGCGTGTTTGCGCCGGACCGGCGTCCTCGTGCCGCTTCCTGAGCGTCCGGATCTTCATCCGGCCGCCCCGATTCGGGAGGCGTTTCGCGCGCATCTGATCAACCAGCGCAACTTGGCCCCAGCGACGGTCAGCACCTATCTGGACACGGTCACGCGGTTTCTCGACTGGCGATTTGAGGCGCCATCGCCACCCGCCTTGAGCGCTATCAGCGCTGAGGATATCAATACGTTCATGCTGGAGCAGGCGCGCCGCTACAGCGCCGGGCACACCCAGCTGATCGCCAGCGCCCTGCGTGGATTTCTGCGCTTTCTCCTGCAAGGCGGCATCCTGGCCATCGATCTGGCGCAAGCCGTGCCAGCGCCGGCGCGCCGGCAATTGGCGGGCTTACCGAAGTTTATGCTGGCCGAGGAGGTCGAGCGCTTGCTGGCCTCGGTCGATCGGACACGTCCGCAGGGTCTGCGCGATGAGGCCATTCTGCTCTTACTGGCGCGCCTGGGATTACGCGCCGGCGAGGTGGCTCGGCTGCGCCTGGACGACCTCGATTGGGAGGCGGGGGAGCTGGTCATCCACGGTAAGGGCGGATGCGTCGAGCGCGTGCCCTTGCCGTGGGACGTCGGCGAAGCCCTCAGTCGCTATCTGCGCGAGGCCCGACCGGCGTGCACCACCCGCCAGGTGTTTGTCTGTCTGCATGCCCCGCGGCGTGGCTTCCAAGCCGGCAACGCGGTCGGGACCATCGTGCGCCGTGCGCTGGCCCGTGCTGACCTGCATCCGCCCCATCAGGGCGCCCATCTGCTCCGGCATTCGCTGGCCACCCGGTTACTGCGCGAGGGTGCGTCGCTGGTCGAAATCGGGGAGCTACTGCGCCACCACGACCTCGACACCACGCGGATCTACGCGAAGGTCGATGAGCCGGCCTTGCATCGACTGGCCCCGCCCTGGCCGGGAGGTGCGCAATGAAGACGCTGGCACACGCCCTTGAGGAGTACCTGGCCTTACGCCGCGCGCTCGGGTTTAAGATGGATGAGGCGCAGCGCTTGCTGCCACGCTTCCTGACCTTTCTCGAACAGCAGGGCAGCGCGCGCATCACCAGCGAGCTGGCGTTGCAGTGGGCCACTCAGTCGCCGACGGCCTCGCCTGCCGAAGGGGCTCGGCGCTTGACGCTGGTGCGTGGCTTCGCCCGTTTTCGGGCCGCCATGGATCCCCAGACCCAGATTCCCGCGATCGGGCTCCTGAACGCTCGGGCACAGCGGGCCGTCCCTTATCTCTATACCGAAGCCGAAGTCGTGGGGCTGCTTCAGGCCGCCGCCCAGCTGTCCTCGCCGACCGGGTTGCGTGCCCAAACCACGGTCACCGCTTTGGGGCTGCTGAGCGTGACCGGGATGCGCGTCGGCGAGCTGCTCGCGCTCGATGACGCCGACGTCGATCTCACACGCGGTGAGGTGACGATCCGCCATGGCAAGTTCGACAAGGCGCGTGCGCTGCCCCTGCACGCCACCACCCAGGCGGTACTCCGCGCCTATGTGGCCGTCCGGAATCAGGTCTTTCCGATCACGCCGACGCCAAGCTTTCTGATCTCCGAGCAGGGGACACGACTCAGTCAGTGGTCTCTACGAAGCACCTTCGTCCAGCTGTCGCACCAGATCGGTCTGCGCGGGGCGACGGATCGCCACGGACCCCGGCTCCATGATTTTCGCCACCGCTTCGCGGTGGAGGTCCTGTTGCGCTGGTATCGCGAACAGGTCGATGTCGAACGACATCTGCCGGAGCTATCGACCTATTTGGGGCACGTGAAGGTGGCCGACACCTTCTGGTACCTCTCGGCGACTCCAGAATTGCTCCAGCTCGCGTTGGACCGCTTGGAGCATGGCCTGCCACTCAAGGTGTGGCCATACGTTCCCGATCCTGCTGGAGCGCTTCTTCACCGAGCGCCTGATTCGGCAGAAGCACGTCAGTCCCCACACCCTTGCCAGCTATCGCGACACCTTTTGCCTGCTGCTGCGCTACGCGCGGACCGGCCTGCATAAAGACCCCTCGCAGCTCACCTTGCCGGATTTAGATGCGGCCTTGATCGCGGCCTTTCTCGACGACCTGCAGACCAGCCGCGGCACCAGCGCCCGCAGCCGCAACGTTCGCCTAGCCGCCATCCATTCCTTCTTTCGCTATGCCGCACTCGAAGTCCCCGAGCACAGTGGCCTGATCGCACGGGTCTTGGCCATCCCCGCCAAGCGCTATGAGCACACGCCGATCGCCTACCTCACACGCGTGGAGAGCGAAGCGTTGCTCGCCGCCCCAGATCTGTCGACGTGGCTCGGACGACGCGACCGCACCCTACTGTTGGTGGCGCTGCAAACCGGCTTGCGGGTGTCGGAGCTGGTTGGCCTGCGCTGGCAGGATGTCACACTCGAGACCGGTGCCCACGTGCGCTGCCAAGGCAAAGGCCGCAAGCAGCGCTGTACGCCGCTGCGCAAGGAAGCCGTCACCGCATTGCGGGCATGGCAGCGCGAGCAGGCTCAGGGACCTTCGGCCAGCGTGTTCCCGTCGACCCGAGGCGGAGCACTCAGTCGTGACGCCGTGGCCGATCTGCTGAAAAAGCATCTGACGCAGGCCCGCCAACAGTGCCCGGCATTGGCCGACAAAGACATCACTCCGCATGGATTGCGCCACTCCGCCGCGATGGCCCTGTTACACAGCGGCGTCGACTGTGCCGTGATTGCGATGTGGCTCGGCCATGAGTCGATGGACACAACCCAGATCTATCTTCATGCCAGCCTGGAACTCAAGCAGCAGGCCCTCGATCGAACGACGCCACTGAGCGATGCCCATGGCCGCTATCGACCGGATGACGCCTTGCTCGCCTTTCTGAAGGGCCTCTGATAATGCCGAGTCGAGTGGCCTTGCAGCCCAGTGACCATGCGGTGTTTGCAGGGTGACTCGGCATTACTCGGCACCCCGGATTATGCCGCATTGTATGATCTGCCGACCCCCACGCCCGGGCGCGGCGGGCGTCCGCGCACGTACGGCGAGCGCTTGGGCAACGCGGAGTCGTTGGCCACCACGCTGCAGCCGAGTGCGCAGGCGTATACCTTGAACCTGTATGGCACGCTGCGCACGGTCATGGCGGTCGACCGTGTGGTGATGCTCAAGACCCTGCGGTGCCGGGTGCGCGTGGTGTGGGTCTTCCGCACCACCCAATGGGTCGCCTTGGTCACCACGGACTTGGACCTCTCCGTCGCGCAAATTATTGAGTATTATGGTGCGCGGTGGAAAATTGAAGCCGGATTTCGCGAGATCAAGCAGGAGATCGGCAGTGCCGAGACGCAAACCCGCAACCCCGATGCCGTGACCAATCACTTGAATTTCTGCATGGCGGCGACCGCCATCACCTGGATCTACGGCGCGCATCTGGAGCACGCGCCGCCGCGCCGGTATTCGACCACGAAGCGCACCGAATATGCCTTCGCCGACCTGCGGCGCCGGCTCGCACAGGACCTCGGCGGGGAGGGTTTTGGTAGCGATTGCGGGGGGGCCAGCAAACCGACGCAAAATCCCCTGATCGCGGCGGTGATGCGGCTCGTGGCTTAATTGAAAACAGGAAACTTCAGTTGGGAGATCTCACGGCCGAAATAGAACTTGCCGATGCCGTCGCGGCTGGGTGTGTGGATCGTGTAGCGGTTGTCGGCAGCGGGCTCGGGCTTCGCAAGCGCGGGTAGCGCTGCGAGCAGGCACCAGGCGACGATCAGCGTAAGCGGATTGCCGTGTTTCATTGGGAGCATTCTCCGAGGTGTTAGGGTGGAACGTCGCATCCCAGCGCGACGCTGCGATCGTGTCACCTATCCGGCCCGGATGCCGCTTGTCGACCGGATTGGGTTACTGGTGAGCGTGGACGTAGGCGTACGCTTTGTTTCACGGTCCCGCCGGGGCCGTGAGCACGGTCGATTTGATCGAGATGTGCGGACCGGTCATGCGCAAATGGGACTTCAAGTGCGGCTGCGTAGGGTCGTTTACGACCCGAACCGGTCACCGGGCCAAATGCGCCGAGTGCCAGCTCCACCTCCCAAAACGGTCATTCGCGTCCAACAATAGGGGTGCCCGATACTGGGCAGAAGGTGGTAAGGTATAGCCTTGGACATCACGGACATTCATTATGAACGTCGCTGATCGAGCCTCCTTTGTGGTAAGCGCCAGATCTCCTTGGAGCGAAACCGGAATGGACCTTATCAAAGGCGCCACGTACGAGTTTACCGCTCATGGAAGATGGGTTGATTTATTTGTTCCCTGCGACGCTTCTGGCTATCCAGGCCTGAGCTACCAGAACCGGCTAAGGCCATCGCTGCGTGTGCCGAATGCACCATGGTTCGCCTTGTGCGGAGCCGTTGATCGAGACCTCGGAAGAGCGTTTGTCATAGGAGACCGACTCGTTCATCGCGCCGACTTCGCTGGACGCCTGTACTGTTTCGCGAACGATGTCCCTGGTTGGTATTGGAACAACTGGGGCAAGGTCACCGTGTTCGTAGAACGCGTATCCTGAATCGGTACCTCGCTGCGCCGGACTGCTTGACAACTTGGGAGCGGCCAGAGGGGCACCCAACCGCGCCACGCGCCAGTCAACCGGAGGCTGGACATGGCGCACGATCTTGGCTCCGGCAGCGAAACCCTCAACGCCAGCCGGAGGCGAGTCCCTTCGCCTCGCCGGTGGCCCGTCAAACCCGCCAGTTAGCGGTCGAATCGTAGGACGCTTTGTCCGGCTTGACCGAGATATGCACGTGCTTGTTGTGCGGATTCCGTCCGGAGTAAGGCCGCCACTGCCAGGCGGGCACCCCTGAGACGACACCCGAGCTCATGATCCGACGATCCCAAATGATGTACTTCACCCGCGCGTCTCGGCTGGCGCGAATGGCTTCTGCGAGCGCTTTGGCATCGCAGCCGTTGGCCGGGTCGTTGGTGATATCCATCGCCGTCACGACTCCCATGGTGCCATCCAGCACCCAGGGGTTGTGATCGGAGTTGCGGGTTGCGTGGGCGGCATCGCCAATCGCGCCGTCGCTTGCGCGGCTGCGGTGAGGCGCCATTGCATCGACCTGACGCTTGAGGTGGCGCAGCGACTCCGCCACCCGCCAGGCGCGCACTGCCTCGAGCGGACCTTCATCCCAGTCGGGGGCGCGCTCGTCCGGATCGACCTCGGCATCGTCCCCCCAATTGGGCGAAACCGGACCCGCGTCGTCCAACTCGGCGGCCGACTCCGTCGATTCGGCAAAGCCCAGTGCGCGTGACAGCACGCCCAGGAATCGTGCACCGACGGCCCGAAAGCCCCGATCGGTCGGGTGCAATTCGTCTGCCCAATCCGATCCGACTACGCCCCGCGCGTCCACGTGCCAGGCGTTGCGGAAGGCGCCATTCGGGTTATTGCCCCCGCACAGGGTCTTTAACCGGTCGTTCAGGTGGTCAACCATAAGCCGAACGATGGCGCGCTGGAGCCCGTGGTCTACGATCCCCAAGTCCTTGCTCAACGGCCCCCCAAGCCACTCGGTCTGGCTCGCCCAAATAGGGCGACGGTTGTCGCCCGGGGCACCGCCGGGGATGGAGTGATCGTAGCCGTGGCAGATGATCGGCAGCCCCGGGAACTCGGCCGATACCGTCGAGATGACCTGTCGATAACATCCTTCGATAAACCGAAGCTGCGCCGCAAAGGGCTCATGGTCGATATACCAGGCGGGCGGACGGCCCTGCTCGAAACGCTTGACGATCCTGGAGATTACGGGTTGCCCGCTCTCGTCCTCTCCCACGATGTCGTTACCGCCGCCGGAGAACAGGAACGCACGTACCTGGCCTTTGTGGGCGCGCAGCGCCTTCATGTACTCGGGATTGGCAACCACCATGTTCTGGAGCGTGTCGCCCGCCGCGTCCACGCTCCAGATGTTGTATTCGGACAGCAGCCGGTCGATCACGTCGTCCAGAAGGAGCGGGAATTGGAACCAGGAATCCCCCTCCGAGACCAGAACAAGGCGGCGGTCGCCCTCGGCCTTGCGGCGCTTGAACAGCCTCTCCCGACGCGCACGGCACAGGTCGTTGGCCCAGCCCATGAGCATCGCCCCTTCCAGTGCGTCGGGGGCAGCCACATCCACCTTGGCGGGATCCGGGATGATGGCAGGGGCGAAGGGTCGAGAGGCCGAGGGGATCGCGGTGAAATAGTACCGAAGCTCGGACTCGGGGGTGTCCGGATCGGCCATCAACTCCTGCAGCCTGGCCATCGAGATACGTTCTGCGGCCGGTACGGATTCCGCCGCGAGTTCCATGGACTCCAACCCACCCATAGCCGGTGGATAAAGGGATTCGAGGACCTCTTCTGTCGGGCGCAGGGGTCGTGCAGCGGGCATGGACTCCAGCGCCATCAACTCCCGCGGTGCCTCCAGGTCGTAACCCGCCCCCGCCAGCTCGCCTCTGAATCCCGTGAGAATGCGCCGCTTGTCGCCAAGGATGAGATCTGGGCTCAGCCAGACAGCGCGCCGCAGCTGCTCGAACAGCTCGCGGACCCGCTCGGCCGATTGGCCCTCGTAGGCGGCCTGACGGACGGACTCCCAGCCGTTGCGAACCTCCGGAATCAAGCCGTAATCGTCGCGCCGGTCGCTGGCCTCGACCCCGAGTACTATGTAGGGAAAGGCCGTGACAGGCATACCTCCGGCATCGACCAGCTTAAAGTCGTTGGGGTCGATACGCAGGTCTTTCGTATCCAATGTGCCCTTCGGCACCCGCGCGACGACGATGCTCCCAATCCGCAGCTGAGTATCGGTCCGAATGAGCCCGATCTCCAGTTGGGCATGATCGGAATTGCCGAGCAGCAGCTCCGCTCCCCGTCGCAGGGGCTCGATGAAGGGCTTCGCCTGGTTGAGAAAGCCGACCGACGCCTTGTCAGTCAAGTCGGCCAGCAGGTCCAAATAGGGTTTGGCGAGGTCGGCCGCCGAAACGGAGAAGAGGCCCACGTCCATGCTCAGCTCGCCGGCATAGGGCACTGGTCCCAGCAGCGACCGGTTCACCGTGATGAATCGATCCAGGTTGGTCGGGTCCATCTCCTCGAACGCCTGGGCCGGCGCGACGACCGACAGAATTTCCTGGGGGCCTTTTGATCGATCCACATACGAGAACTGCCCATGGACAGTTGCATGAAATTTTCTATTCCAGCGGCGGACGTCCACGATGCGGGCAGAGCGCAGCCAGACCCGCACGTACTGGTCGTTGGTCTGGACCAAAGCCAGCGGCCCGTCGTCCACATAGAAGTGGGTGTAATCCACTGCCGCCTCGCCCTTCAAACGATCAAACCAACCGCTCAGAAAGCTCATGGTATTCTCCTGTCGTTGAATGAATCTAAGTGTCGAGACTCGACGCCATCCAGCGTCGACTGAATAACTAATCGCAGCAACATTCGAAGACGCTTACGCCAGATCTCGAAGCTCCGCGTTAAGCGGCCAGACCTTCCGTCTGCCACTAGGGCAAGACCTTTTGCTGGTGCCCGAAAACCGCGTTCTTGGTCAACTGAAACTTGATCTTCGCGATGCTTTCGATAATGTCGATCGACACCTCCCCGGTGGCGTCAAGCTGCGGCCATTCGTCTGGATCACTGCTCGCGCCTGGGACGTATTGCTCTGCCAGGAACGCATGTACGACGGGGGACGAGGGGTTCGCCTTATCCTCGTATGCTGCCACCATCCAGAAACGCCGCGGGATCCGGTAGCCGCGATAGCGCAAATCTCCGTCATCTTCAACCGGCCCAGCGAAGACGCTCAGTCGTTGGGATTCCGGTTGCAGCAGGTCATAGACCCGATCCTCTAGCTTCGTCCATGTGTGTCTATTGAAGAACGTGTGCTGGGGGGTTGCATTTGGGTAGTAGAACGCCGACAGCGAGGCAAGCTTGGCGACCTCTGGAGCGCCCCAGGTCAGGAATCGTGGTGAGATTAGGTGCCCACGGTCCAGGTCATTGCCTTCGAACAATGCCTTGCTTGGCTGCGAGTCTGCCGGCAATCTCGGGTCGAGACGCCAGAGATCCATTCGGTTGGGCGCAAGGGTCAGTCGCCCGCGGTCGAGGTTCGCTGCCGCCAGTCGTGCTATTCGGCGATCTTTATTCATTACGACGGAGTAGCGCATATAGTCGAGTCGATGGCTCAAGAACCCGTGATCTGCGCCGTCGACCGACTCAGGCAAAGGTAATGGAACACCAAGAAAGAGCGGGTCATACCCCGAGGTCAAAGGAGAGTCGCTGCCTAGACGCAGGGGGTCCGTCGGACCAGGCTCCGGTGAGAGGTACGAAACTTCTGGTTCTGGATCTGACCCGAAGGCCGCGTTTCGAAACTCCGTATCCGAGAGTAACGCATCGACCGAAATTGCATAGTTCTGCTTGAACATTCCGTCGAATGAACCTCCAACGTGAACGCCGATAACTTTGTTCGTCTTTCGGTCAACCAACGGACCGGTTGCAGTCCCGCCAGTTGTAGTGGCGTCATGGAAGATTCTGGATATGACAGAGTCGCTCTCGTCTGTAAGCAAGATTTGCCCAAACATTACGCTACGCTGACCCACGGGAAAGATCGAACCAATCTCTGGAGGTGCTCTGGGATCTTGCCCAGGGTATCCGATAACATAAACCTCCCGCCCCGGCGTCAAATCGGCTGGACGAATTCGACCGAGCGCCGGGGAGCGTGGAAGCTTGCCTTTCGCTTCAAACAAACAAAGATTATTAGAAATCCCACGCCACAAGCTACGTCCTAGCTCTACACGTTCGAAGCTATCGCTTTCCTTTTCGCCAAAACTGATCCAGTAGTGGCGAGAGTCGGAACAAACCCCCAGCGCGACCACGGCCTTGGGTGAGATCGCAAAGCCAGTTCCGACCCAATTTCCGCCTTCATGGAGGGCGCCAACCGCTGCGGCGACACGCAGAATGGCGCCTGAATCGCCAACGGAAAGCTGGGAGGTGGGCAGCACCGGGCGCTCCAAGCGCAAGATGTCAGCCCAGGCTCTGACGCTCTTGTCCGCCTGCACAGAAGATAGCTTTAACTCGGCTGATGCCTTCTGGACATCCGCCCGAATGATTTGCTCGAGTCCATTCTTAGACTCGGATATTTGCTTGCTGAGGCGAGACGCCAGCCAGGTATTCTCACTTAAGACGATGAATGATCTGTGTCCCCTGTTTTCCAGCCCCCGGAGCGGTAAAAGATCTTCCGACGATCGCCTCAGATCGTCACCGGTAATGCCGTAGGGCTCCAACAACAATGGCGACAACGGACCCAAGGCACCGGGTGCATTCAAGCATCGGATGTTAAAAAAGAGTGTCTCGCGTCGAAGCAGGGCTCGCGGAAGATCAAGCCTGAAGCAAGCCTTGCCGCTCCCGTCGGTCACTACCTGAGCAGAGCCTGGCAAGCTCCATTCCTGTGAGACCAGTTCCAACTGTAGCCCTGCAACCGGCTTCAGGAACACCGCCCCTGGGGCGTCGGGCGGATCCTCGGCGCCTTTGACCTCCAGGCAATATGAGGCGGGGAATGTGGCCGGAACGAGCCACAGGCCGAGTGTCAGGCACAGAAGCACCGCAAGAACAATGACCAAAGTTGTCGAACTTGGGAAGAGCCGAGTAATACCACCG
>Ga0247835_1005506_pt1 | contig 10225 bp, 9 predicted proteins | sample LaCtaG_3_FD_189912 | JGI IMG/M metagenome (GOLD analysis project Ga0247835, IMG submission 189912) | Freshwater microbial communities from meromictic Lake La Cruz, Castile-La Mancha, Spain - LaCruzMarch2015_13.5m | ecosystem: Environmental > Aquatic > Freshwater > Lake | place: Spain: Castile-La... | reverse complement strand
CGGGCACCGTTTTTTCAACGGCTACGTCAACCGCTTCGCCTATGTCGGTTTCGCCGGGACCTATGCCCTCTATCGCGCCACCCTGGCGCCTTGGATCTGGTTTCTGTCGCGGACCGCCGACTGTCGCATCTATCAGGACCAGACGGTTCCGGAGATCGTCAAGTCAGTCTTCCGCGACCACGGCTTCACCGATTTCGCTGAACGGCTTTCCGGCACCTATCGCCCCTGGACCTACTGCGTCCAGTACCGCGAGACCGACCTGAACTTCGTGCAGCGACTGCTCGAACATGAGGGTATCTACTATTTTCATGAACAGGCCGACGGCAAGCACACCCTGGTGCTGGCGGATGACCGCGGCGCCCACACCGCGGCACCGGGTTACGAACAGGTCGTCTTTTTCCCCCCGGACCAAACCCAGCCGCACGACCTGGAGCGCATCACCGACTGGAGTGTCGCCAACGAGGTGCGCCCCGGGGCCTTTGCCCATACGGCCTTCGATTTCACCGCGCCACGCAAGAACCTGCTCGCCCGCCGCAGTGCCCCCAAGCAACATGCGCAGGCCGGACTTGAGGTCTTCGACTTCCAGGGCGATTACATCGAGACCGCGGACGGAGACGGCTATGCCCGCATCCGACTGGAGGAGCACCAGGCCGAGCACGCGCTCGCAGAGGCGGCCGGCAACGCCCGGGGCCTCGCCTGCGGCGGCCTGTTCACCCTGACGGAGCACCCGCGGGACGATCAGAACGGCGAATATCTCATCGTCGCGGCGAGCTATCGGCTGCACTCCGACGACTACGGGTCGGTGGACTCAGCTCCGCCGGGTCCGGTCTTTGCTTGCAACCTCAGCGCCATGGATGCCCAGGTCCCCTACCGGCCGCCGCGCGCCACCCCCAAACCCACAGTGCGGGGTCCGCAGACCGCCGTCGTCGTCGGCAAGGCCGGCGAGGAGATCTGGACCGACAAATACGGACGGGTCAAGGTGCAGTTCCACTGGGACCGCTACGGCAAGGCCGACGAGACCAGTTCCTGCTGGGTGCGGGTCGCTCAGGCCTGGGCCGGCAAGAATTGGGGGGGCATGATGATCCCGCGTATCGGCCAGGAGGTCATCGTCGATTTCCTGGAGGGCGACCCGGATCAGCCGATCATTACCGGCCGGGTCTACAACGGCGACCAGATGCCGCCGTGGGACCTGCCGGCCAACATGACGCAATCGGGCCTCCTGACCCGCTCCAGCAAGGGTGGCGCCGGGGCGAACGCCAACGCCATCCGCTTCGAGGATAAGAAGGGCGCCGAGCAACTCTGGCTCCACGCCGAGAAGAATCAGGACATCGAGGTCGAGAACGACGAGACCCACTGGGTCGGTCACGACCGCACCAAGACCATCGATCACGACGAGACCACCCACGTCAAGCATGATCGCACCGAGACGGTCGACAATAATGAAACGATCACCATCCATGGCAATCGGACTGAAACGGTCGACAAGAACGAGCGCATCACCATCGGCGGCGGACGCACCGAGAACGTCGCCAAAGACGAGAGCATCACCATCGGCGGCGGACGTACCGAGACCGTCGCCAAAGATGAAAGTATCACCATCGGCGGCGGACGCACCGAGACCGTCGCCGAAGACGAAAGCATCACCATCGGCAGCGGACGCACCGAGACCGTCGGCAAAGACGAAAGCATCGCCATCGGCGGCGGACGCACCGAGAACGTCGCCAAAGACGAGCGCATCACCATCGGCGGCGGACGCACCGGGAATGTCGGCAAGAACGAGAGCGTCACCATCGGGGAGGCGCGCACTGTCTCGATCGGCAAGGACGACAGCCTGTCGGTCGGCAAGAACCTGTCCATCACGGCCGCCGACTCGATCACCATCACGACCGGCAGCGCCAGCATCACCATGAAGAAGGACGGGACCATCACCATCAAGGGCAAGGACATTACCATCGATGGATCCGGCAAGATCAACGCCAAGGCCTCCGGCAACATCACGATGAAAGGCTCGAAAATCCTGCAGAACTGACGCAAACCGCTCGGATTTGAGATCTACACCATGAGCCACAGTTTATCGATCGACACATTGGCCGCCGCGGGCGTCACGGAGGTCTCAGACCTGCTCAACCCCCTGCTCCAGGCGCCGACGTCGCAGCGCGCGGGTGCCGCCGAGCTCCTCGGCCTGATCGTCGGGGAATTGATCGCACTGACCGACGAAGGCCGCACCCCGCTCGTGCTCTACCCCGGACAACCAGGCCATGCCGCACTTCCCGCACGTACCGTCATCGACCTGCACGGCGCGCATATCGGACGCCACGTGACGCTGATGTTCGAGGGTGCCGATCCGTACCGACCCATCGTGATGGGTGTCCTGCGTGACGTCGCCGGCTGGCCGCTCCCGGACCGGCCCGCCGCTGTCGAGGTCGATGCCGACGGCGAACGGCTGGTGGTAAGCGCGCAGGAGAGTCTGGTGCTGCGCTGCGGCAAGGCCAGCATCACCCTCACCAAGGCCGGCAAGGTCCTGATCGAGGGCGCCTACGTCCTCAGCCGCTCCTCGGGCGTCAATCGCATCAAGGGCGGCGCGGTGCAACTCAACTGAGCGGCGACCAGCGAGGCCAGGACCCGGAGACGCCCTTGGAATTGATCAACGCCACTCGTATGGTTGCCGGCTACACCATGGGCATGGAGCCCAGCGGGCGGGAATTGTTGGTCGTGGTGATCAAGGGCACCTTCGCCCTGCCGCGGACCTCGGGCGAGTCGCTACGCCTGGCGGAAGCGCAGTTGCCGCTCATGATGGCCGATACCTTCACCGGTGCGCCGGGATTTTCGGCGCCGGTCTATGAAGTGGACTTCGCACCGCGCAAGCAACGGATGGACATCCTGCTCTTGGGCAGCGCCTATGCACCGGGTGAACGGCCGGCAACCCGGGTCCCCGTCAGCCTGCGGGTCAACGGCATCACCAAGTCATTCGCGGCCGTCGGCACTCGCCTCTGGCAGGTCGCCTCGACCGGGGTAAGCGTCAGCGCAACTCATCCATTCACCGTGATGCCGATCGGTTACGACCGCGCCTTCGGCGGTATCGACAATCGTCACCATGACGCGGCCAAGCACGCCGCCTTCATGCGCAATCCGGTCGGCAAGGGATTCCATCGACACCTGAAGCCTGAATGGGTCGACGGCGCACCATTGCCCAACACGGAGGAACTCAATCGGCCGATCGCGCGGCCCGACGGCGACTACCTCCCGATGGCCTTCGGCCCCATCGGTCGCGCCTGGGAGCCGCGACTGCGCTACGCCGGCACCTATGACCAGCGCTGGCTAGACGAGGACTTTCCCTTTCTGCCGCCCGATTTCGACGACCAATACTACCAGGCCGCACCCCTGGACCAGCAGATCGCGTGCCCGACGGGTCCACTGGAGATCGGACTCCTGAATCTGACCCCGGACGGACGCCGCAGCTTCAGCCTCCCGCATTTCGACGCACCGGTGCACATCTTTCCGAAGCGCGGCGACCGCGAAGACCTCAAGGCGACCCTCGATACCCTGGTGCTGGAAACCGATCTGGAGCGCTTCACCCTGACCTGGCGGGTCACTCGACCGCTCAAGCAGAACATCTTCGAGATTGCCCAGGTGTTGGTCGGCAAGAAGGGGAAGGATTGGTGGCAGGCGCGTGAAGAGGTGTCATTCTCTCCCCCACTCGAACCGGACACGGAGCGCAAGCCAGAGCCTGAGTTAGAGAAGGTGGACCCGGGTCCGGCCCCACCATCATGACCGCGGCACTCGTGGCCGTGCACCGTGTCGGCCTGGTCACGTCAGTTGGCCTGACCGCGGCGGCATCCTGTGCCGCTATTCGCGCCAAAGTCAGTAATCCGACTGAAACGCGCTGCGTCGATTCGGCGGATGAATGGATCATGGCCCACCAGGTCTTGTTCGACCGACCATGGCGCGGCCTGACGAAGTTGACCAAGATGGCCGTGATGGCCGTTGAGGACTGTCTCGCATCGGTCTCGCCCCTCGACTGGTCGCGACTTCCAGTGCTGCTCTGCGCGGCCGAGCAGGACCGGCCAGGTCGAGTCGCCGGCGTCGACAATCGGCTCGTGAATGACCTAGCGCACGCGCTGGGCGTCGCGTTCGGCCCGGAATCGACGCTCATCTGCCACGGCCGCACCAGCGTCGCCGTCGCGTTGATGCATGCGCGAGACTTGATCTACCGGCAAGGCTTCGAGCGCACGTTGATCGTCGCCACAGACAGTCTTGTGACGCGGCTCACGCTCACCCATTACGAACAACACGACCGATTGCTCGCATCATCGAACTCGAACGGTTTCATCCCTGGCGAGGGCGCCTGCGCCCTCCTGATCGGCAAGCCGACCGGCCAACGCGAACTGGTCTGCGCCGGAATCGGATTCGGCATCGAGACCGCGCACATCGATTCCGGGGCACCGCTTCGCGGAGACGGTCTCGTTCACGCCCACCTGGCGGCACTCACCGAGTCCGGGCTGAGCATGGACGATGTGGACTACCGCGTGACCGACCTGAGCGGCGAGCAGTACTACTTCAAGGATGCCCATTTCGCCTTCGCGCGCCTGCGCAGACGCACGGGCAATCCCGAACACTGGCATCCGGCGGAATGTATTGGCGCGAGCGGTGCCGCGCTCGGTGGCGTTTGCGTGGCCGTCGCCTGTGCCGCAGTCGAGCGAGGGTACGCGCCGGGGGACACGGCGCTTCTTCATTTCAGCGACGACGATGGTCGACGGGCCAGCGTCGTCTGTACCGCAGGCTGACCGCCATGGGCAACAAAGTTTTTGCGAATGGCATGGAGGTCTCCAGCAAAGCGATGAGCGGCAAGTCCATCTGCGAGTTTCCCGACGTCTGCTTCACGCCGCCGCAGACCCCGGCGACGCCACCTGGCGTTCCGATCCCCTATCCCAACACCGGGCTCGCAAGCGACACCACCGAGGGTTCGACGACCGTCAAGATCGGCAATCAGGAGGTGATGCTGAAAGACAAGTCGAATTTCAAGACAAGCACCGGAGACGAGGCCGGCGCGGCGCCGAAGAAGGGGTTGATCACATCGACGACCAAAGGCGCGGTGTTCTTCATTGCCTGGTCGATGAACGTGATGTTTGAAGGGGAAAACGTCGTCCGCAATCTCGACATGACGACGCACAATCATGGCTAGCAAGATACCCGCCGGCGGATCCGTGCCGACTATCCATGTCGCCGGTGTTGCGATCGGTGTCGCGCCACCGGTGCCGAAGGGCCAAAAAGATCCGTGTCGACATCGGCGCAAGAAAAAGGGGAAAAAGAAGACCTACGTCGTCTATATGGCGGCACAAAAGGGGGGTACCGGTAAATTCTATGTGGGCCGCACCAGAGGAACCGGCACCGTCGAGCAGATCACCCTCAATCGCCAGCGAAACCACCATCGAACGGGCATCGGCGCGCTCACACCGGTCTGCATCCAGGACAGTTATTCTGCTTGCCGAGGCGCCGAGCAGAAGCACTACGATCACATGGCGGCCCAAGGCAAGGTCATCACGTCATCGAGATCAAAAGGACGGGGAAAGCAGATCGCTCCGATCAGAACCGACAACACCAACAGACAAGACTATCTGGATTGCGCGACGAATTCGGCACAGCCTTCGCCTCCCGGCTGCCCGATCTGCGCAGTCTGACCGAACGAGAGCAGACATGGCAAAGAGCAACGAACCCTCGAAAAGGCAGAAGTACAAGGTCGGCCAGATCGTCGCCATCCCGCTGGCGAACGGTCGGTTTGCCTATGGCAAGGTCTTCAACAACCTGGCTGTCGGCGTCTACGATTTCCTGTCGGAAGGACTCGAGCCGGTCGAGCGCGTCGTCACGCATACGATCCTGTTCTACAGCGCCGTGACCGACCGTGCCATCAAGTCCGGCGCATTCACGGTCATCGGCGAGCAACCGTTTCCCGACGAGGAGTCTGCCTGGGCTCCGGCGATGGCGGCGGGCATCTTTCCTGATGATCACAACATCGGCATGCTCCACATCACCCACAAAGGACAATACCTGCCGGCGTCACCCGACCAGGCCGCCGGAATGGACATCTGCGTCCTGTGCCAGGAACCGGAATTGTTCGTTGAACTCGTCGTCGACCGGCTGGTCAACCGGAACAACCGCAAGTACCGGTACGGGCCATGAGCATCTGGGGACCCGGTCCATTTGAAAACGACGACGGCGCCGACTGGATTGCCGATCTGCGAGACGAACCGTCGCTTGAATCGATCCGGGAAGCATTCGCGGAGATTGCCGATCCGGCGCACGTCGGCTACGTCGAGGTGCCGGATGGCGCCGAGGCCGTCGCTGCCGCAGAAGTGCTTGCGGAGTTACTGGGCTCCCCGGGAGACGATCCAGTGCTCGACGAGGAGCTCGATGAACTCGCCGCAGCGCTCAACAAGGAACTCAAGCGCGAAAGCAAGCGTGACGTCAAGACGCTCGTCAAACAGGCACTCGACGCGCTGGAAATAGTCCTGAACGACACCGAAAACTCGGAGCTTCGGCAGATGTGGGACGAGCAAGCCGAAGAGATGCCGGCCTGGACTGCCGCCATGACCAGGCTCCAGCAGCGCCTGCGCAAGCTCGCTTTCCCATGAGATGGTCCGTCTTGGGCGACGGCTGGAGGGTGAACGAGGCAGGCTTGCCTCCCGATCCCGGATCTTTAGAAACGAGGGCAATCGAGGACAGATCACGAATACGCTAGCCAACAATGAAGTTTTGGCCCGATGTCGCCGCGCATGTTAGCCGCCTCCGATCGACCAGTGCTGCCGGTCATCCATCAGCACGCCGAAGAGTCAGCGATCCTACGCCATGTGCGTTCGGTGCTGGTACGCGCACCTCACGTCAAGCTCCGGCACCTGGCGCGCCTTGATGAACGGATCGCCGCTCATCTGGACGGTCTGGCAGTGGCCGGTGAGTCCGGCGTCGTACTTTGCCAGGCGGCGTTGGAAACGCCGGGAGTCGGCGAGGTCTTCGCGGTGGCAGTAGGTGCAATCGCGAGCAAGGACCAGGCCCGCGTGGATTGGCTCTTCGCCCTCGCCGAGACACTTGCAGACGCGCACCGCGGCCTGATCTCCGCCTTCGGCTGGGTGTCGGCCCATGACCTCCAAGGCATCGTCATGGAACTGCTGACGGCCACAGAGCCCATGCGGCGCGAGGTCGGCATCGCCTCCTGCATCATGCACCGGGTCGACCCAGGTGCCATGCTCGCTGCCGCGATCGACGATCCCGATCCGCGACTGCGTGCCCGCGCCCTGCGTGCGGCCGGGGAGGCCGGTCGGCGTGACCTGATCTATGACTGTCTACGGCACGTGCAGGACGCTGACCCCAGCGCCCGTTTCCGGGCCGCGGTGTCGTCGTTACTGCTGGGGAATCGGGACCTCGCCTTGAGTGCGCTCGATGACCTTGCCGCGCATCCCGGTCCCTTGCGTGCCCAGGCGCTTGGCCTGTGGCTGAAGGCCGTGGACCTGCCGAGCGGCCACCGTCTTTTGCAGTCGATCGCCAAGGAAACCGCGAGCCGACGCTTGCTGATCCAGGCCGCGGGCGTTGCCGGCCAGGTGCACTACATCCCCTGGCTCATCGGGCTCATGGCGGACGATGAGACCGCCCGCCTGGCGGGGGAGTCCTTCTCCACGATCACCGGGCTCGACCTCGCCTGGCTCGACCTGGAGCGCCGCCCGCCGGAAGACTTCGATCCTGGCCCCAGCGATGACCCGGCCGATGGGAACGTCGACATGGACCCGGACGATAGCCTGCCATGGCCGGATCAGGCCAAGATCCAGGCTTGGTGGGAAGTCAGCGGGCAACGCTTTCAATCCGGGGTGCGCTACTTCATGGGCGAACCGGTCACTGTTGAGCACTGCCGACGGGTGTTGCGCGAGGGCTTCCAGCGGCAGCGGCGAGCCGCCGCCGAGTATCTGTGTCTGCTGACCCCGGGTACGCCACTGTTTCCGATCGCCGCCCCGGCCTGGCGTCAGGCGCGCTGGCTGGCCGCCGACCAACCTGCAATTTAGCGTCCGATTCAATACGGAACGCTGCCGATCTGCCGCCCTTGACCAGTAACCAAGCAAAATGGCGGCAATAAACCGCGTCAGCTCCGGCAATCGTCGCGTCTGCCGGGGCCGATCCAATCCAAACGCATCGCCTACCGCGCTAGGCGCGGCTTAGAACTGCGGATTGCCCGGTTCCCAACTGAAGCGCGGGAGCGCGAAGAAAGCGCTGGACAGGCTCGCACCCCAACTCTGGCTGATGGTCTCCAGATCCGGCGATCCCACGTCCAGTTTGAGCAGATGGGAGGGAGACAACTGGTCACGCGGGCACAGCGCCACCTCGAACGGCGGCCCGACCGACAGATTGGACCGCGCGGCCCCGACCATCGAGACCAGACAGAGGCGCGCGCCATCGGCGAGCGACAGCCCCGTATGCGCCAGGCGATCGAGCGCGGGCTTCCCGTACTTGCTCTCACCGATTTGGAGATAGGGCGTCTCGCGGGTGGCGGCGATGGCATTGCCCTGGGGATAGATCAAGAACAACCCGTGGGCTTGGCCGGCAATCTGCCCACCGAGGATAAAGCTGGCCTCCGCACTGACCCCAGCCTGGCGCAGGGCCGGACCGTGCTCGTTTTGCACCGCCAGACTCACCTGCCCGATGTAGGTCGCCGCCTCGAACAGATAATTGACATTGAGCAGGGTCGCCGTCGGCGCCTGCTGATAGGGGCTGGGCCGGGGATTGATGGCCTGGTCGAGGTCCCGGCCGATGCGGTCCAACACCTCGCGCGTCGTCGCCAGACTCCCGGCGGCCATCAGCACGAAGAGCCGATCGGGCGCGGGCTGCAGGACATGAAGTTTACTGTAGGTCGAGATGTAGTCGACCCCCGCGTTGGTCCGGGAGTCGGCGGCCATGGTCAGGCCGTCATCGAGCAGGAGCCCCACACAGTAGGTCATTTTGAACAGGTCCTCTGCGATTTTTGGAAACCGTTACCGGATGCCGTGAGCCGCTCATGTCGGCAGTCGGCAGTATAGCGTGAGCCGACACGCTGGGCGCTCCGTCCCCTGCTGATCGACACGCAAACCAGGTATCCTGTCGCCATGCAATCCAGACCACTGCGCGAGCGCGCCGCCGCCAACCCGCGGGGCGCGTGATCCAGCGGTCGGTCCCGTGCGGCTGCGTTCGCGCATCATCAGGAGTTCTCATGGAGTTTCAAGACGGCGTCCTGCGCATCGAATCCTTCCTCGCCGTCACCATCGGCATCATTGTGCTGTTCGTCGGCAAACGCCTGAACGACAAGGTCGCAATCCTCCGCGAGTTCAGCATACCGGAACCGGTCACCGGCGGCCTGCTGTTCTCCATTCTGCTTGGAGTGCTCTATTTCGCCTCCGACGTCGCGGTGGCGTTCGACTTACAGGCGCGCGATATCCTGCTGGTCTATTTCTTCACCACCATCGGCATCAATGCCAGCGCCCGGGACCTGCTCGCGGGCGGGCGGCCGCTCTTGATTCTCCTGGCCGTCACCATCGCCTTCATGTTCGCGCAGAACCTCACCGGCATCGGCGTGGCGGCCCTGTTCGGCCTGCCGGCGGCGGTCGGCATCACCGGCGGGTCCGTATCCCTCATCGGCGGCCACGGCACCACCATCGCGTGGGCGCCCGTCATCTCCGCTCAGTACGGCATCAGTAACGCGATGGAGCTCGGCATCGCCAGCGCGACCCTGGGCCTGATCCTGGCCAGCGTCATGGGCGGCCCGATCGCCAAGTTCCTGATCAAACGCCATGGGCTGACACCCGCCCCGCAACTGGTCGAGGAGGTCCAGGACATCGGCCTGTCTGACACCCAGAAAAAGGCCGGCCTGGGTCACTTGGACTTCCTGAGCGCCATCCTGGCAATCCACCTCTGTATCATCCTCGGGTTCCTGCTCAACGGCATCGTCGCCGACCTGGGGCTCAAGCTGCCGCTCTTTGTCACCTGCCTCTTCGCCGGCATCCTCATCACCAACCTGACCCCGAAGAACCGGCCGACCCTGAGCGGGATGCCCTGGCCCACCCGGACCCCGGCGATTGCCCTGATTGCCGACGTCTCGCTGGGCACCTTCCTGGCCATGTCGTTGATGAGCATGCAACTCTGGACCCTGATCGACCTGGCCTGGCCCGTCCTCACCATCCTGGCCGCCCAATTCGTCCTGGCCGTGACCGTCACC